>UMKN01004791.1_pt1 | contig 109880 bp, 96 predicted proteins | sample 1966321 | NCBI WGS metagenome assembly UMKN01 (sample SAMEA4836177, study PRJEB28245) | human gut metagenome | biome: gut microbiome; material: fecal sample | place: Denmark | collected 2008
CGCCCCTGACTTACACAGTTTATTTTACACTCTCTCATGGATAATCCGAATTGGTTTTTATTTTATACTATCCTAAATTTTAATAATCTCTTTATTAATAATTTCATATACACAATTATTAATGTTATTCATCATTAAGACCCATTTAATTTGATTCTTTTTTTTAAGTTCTTCAGTAACATTCCATTTGACTTTATATTCTTCAACCAATCTGTCATATAAATCATCAGCTTCTTTTTGTACTTTTAACAGATAATCTTTTAATTCATTTTTTGTAAGTAATTTGAAATATAGTCCATAATCATGTTTCTTTAAATAATCTAGCTTTGCTCTTCCAAAGCGATTTAAATGCATTTCTTCTACTTTTAAGTTTGGTAATTGATAATCCCCAACTTGAATATATTCTATTTCTTTCATCTTTCATTCCTGCTTTCTCTTTGTTTTATTTTCTTCATCGCTAATTTTTCTATATCTTTTTGAATACTTCTTTCTCTTATTCGCTTACATGATTTGATTTCAAATCTTAAGCTTTTAATTTGTGGTGTAAATTCTTTAGCCTTAGTTGACCACATTTCTTTTTCATCTTCATCTTTTGAGTTTCGTCTGTAGTAGTAACATTGTTGTCTTTGTTTAATGAGATAGTCTAGTTCATCTTGTTTGTTTTCTTGATAAGAATCTAACTGAGTAATATCTTCTATTTTATTTTTTGCTAGTAATTCAATATCATTGGTATATTGATCTAATTTCTTTAATTCACGTCTTGTTTCCTTAGATAATTTTTGTTTTACTTGAGGAAGTATATTCAAATAAACTAAACGTGCTACATACATTCCAGCAAGTTGTGGAAGTTTCTTTTGTCTATATTGTCGATAATAATCTTTGCATTGGTAGTAATATTTGTTTTGTTCCATATTTTGAAATGGAATGACTTTTGTTGTTAATCGTTCTTTTATTTGTTCTCTATGATATTGATTACCAAGTGATTTTATATAAATCGGTTCTTCACAATAAGGATGATAAATAACTGGTTCATCATTTATTTCACCGAATGAATAACCTTTATTGTGCATAACTGCATTAAATTCTACATATCTTGCACATTCTAAAACTGTTGCATCAATATCTCTTTTTATTTCATTCATAAACGATTTTAAGATATATTGATTTACTTTCTTTGTATATTTTTTTGGATTTTTTATAACAGATAGACCATATTCTAAACATAACTTATCAGATGTTTCTCTTAACATTTGATAATCTTTTTTGGTATTACAAAATCTTTTTCCATCCACAAATGAAGTTGAATTTAAAAGAAAATGATTGTGAATATGGTTCTTATCTACATGTGTTGCGACAACAACTTCAAAGCGATTACCATATAATTCTTCAACAAGTTTAACACCTATTTCATGTGCAACTTCACCACTTACCTCTCCGGGTTCAAATGATTGATACCCATGAAATGCCATGATCTGTTTATGATCATTAAAGAACTTCTTTGTATTCATCATTGATTTGCATGGGTCAAATGAATCACAATTGATACAAGTAACGTACTTTTTCTCATTTGTTTTATTATCATTGTTCACATAATCTATAACTGTATCTACTGTTTTTTCTTCATCTTCTACATAATGAACAACATGATCAAGTCGATCTTTAACACACCAAATTGAAGTAACTGCCTTAAACACCTCTTACTTCTTGTTCTAAATTCTTAATCATGTTTCTTAATTCATTAACAGTTATTTCTATAAAATGTATATCGACTTGTTCATAAGTATTTAATGATTTTGCAATCTGATTGAGATTGTTTCCTATATGATTGAATTCATTTTTTAAACGAAAGTAATCAAGATCAGGAGGTTCTTTAATCAATGATTTTGAAAAACAACGTCTGATATATTCTTCTCGGCTAAGTTTACTTTTAATAACTTTTTCATTCAAATCATTAAATTCATCATCATTCAATCTCACTTTAATTTCATGATTTCTTTTCATATTCGACCTTCTTTCTTAGTTGGCACCGCCAACTTGTGATTGTATTTTGTGCCCAAAATACGTTGCTTGTTTTGCAAAACTGTCTTAAACTCATTTGTTGTTTTGCTAGAATAATCTTTATTTTAACTGAACTAATATACATCTTTTTCCACCTCCATCTCTTATGTAAACAACCTATTTCAAGTCACCTTACACTCAAATATTACCATATTTAGGTTAATATTCAACATATTTTTATTTATTTTGAGTAATTTATTACTTATTTTAGGTAAATCATATTTACATAAACCCTAAATTTACCTATAATGTGTAATGAAAGGAGGAAATATGAGTACGTTTTCTGAAATACTTAAACGCGAAAGAGAGAATAAAGGTTATAGTAAGGCTGAATTAGCAAGAAAACTTAACATACCCTATACCACTTATCAAAATTACGAAAATGGTCGTGAACCTAAAATTGATGTTATCAAACAAATATCTGAAGAATTAGGAATCAATTCATCTGTATTCTTTGACTTAGAAAATAGGGATCCATTATATGAACGAAATTTTCATCCAATTGATCACTCAGAAATAGAGTGCATCATGCTTTATGATTCTGGAAAATTTGAGTATATGAAAGACACATTCGATAATCATCGTAAGGAGTTATATAGACAAAGTTGGAAGGTTCATGACATGTTTGATAATTTTTATAATGCACTTATTGAACTACGTGCTAAAACTTTTGTTGAAGTTGATCACGAAAAGCTCAAGTATATTCGTTGGGATATTTTAGATATACTTGAAAGAACTGACATAGATACTAGATTTCAATATGAAAAAACCATCTATGAGTCACAATATATGAACGAAGAATGTATCAACGAGTTTAAGGAAAGAAATCCTGATTATAAAAAACAAATTATTAATAAAATTCTTTTTCCTAATAATGATTTTAATTTCGAATTCGAAACTGAAGAATCTATTGATGGTATGTACAAAGTTGCTTTGGCTTACTATTTCAAAAATAAGTATAAGATTACATAATAAAAAAACACCCTAGCGCCAACTAGAGTGTAAAGCATGAAAAAGAATTACCTACCACAGCAATCATTTTTCATGCTCCAATTTTACCACGAAAAGGAGCGAATAACAATGCCAACGTATTATGACGAAAAGACCAAAACATGGTTTTGTCAATTTAGATATACCGATAGTAACGGTAATAAAAAGCAAAAAAGAAAAAGAGGATTTAAAACAAAAAAGGAAGCTAAAGAGTTTGAAAGAGATTTTTTAGCCACACAACAACAATCACTCGAAATGAAATTTTCTCAATTTTTAGTTTTATACAACGAGGATATGTCAACACGTCTTAAGCCTAAAACTATTCTCGTCAAAGAATACATCATAAAAAAACATATACTCCCATATTTTGAAAATAAAAAAATGAATAAAATAGGTGCTATTGACATTCGTTTATGGCAAAACGAAATACTTAAGATGAATTTTTCTCTTGCCTATCAAAAGAAAATCAATGCACAACTCATTGCCATTTTTAACTACGCTGAAAAATACTATTCTCTAAAAAATAATCCTTGTAATTCAGTTGATAGTATAGGAAAACACAAAAGTAAAGAAAAAGTTATTTATACAAAAGAAGAATTTGATAAACTAATAGAAAATTGTCAGGATGAAACAGTAAAAATCATTTTTACTATTCTTTATTTTACAGGGATGAGAAAAGGAGAACTATTTGCTCTAACTGTCAAAGATATAGATTTAAAAAATAGAATCATTAATATTGACAAATCATATCAACGCATTAAAGCAAAAGACACTATTGGTCCTCCTAAAACTGAAAACAGTTTTCGAAAAGTTGATATACCACAATTTTTATGTAATCAATTAGAAGAATATCTAAAAAAACATTATATTCTCAACGAAGATGATAGAATTTTCAAAGAATATTATGTAATAATTAGAGATAGATTAAAAAAAGCTCAAAAAAGAGCCAACCTAAACGAAGAATTTACTTTACATTCTTTTCGGCATAGTCACGTTTCATTACTTATAGATTTAGGATATAGCCCAACAATTGTAGCCGATAGAATTGGTGATACGGTAGATACTGTTTTAAAAACATATAGCCATTTATACGCCGAAAGTAAAGAATCACTATCAGAAAAACTCAATAATTTATACAAATGATGTCAAATTGATGTCAATATGTTCTTAAAAAACAAAAAAACCTTGAATTTATCAAGGTTTTTTAGTAGTTATTATTCACCAACGTATGGTAATAATCCCATTTGTCTAGCACGTTTGATAGCTACTGCTAATTGTCTTTGATATTTAGCAGAAGTTCCAGTTACACGTCTAGGAATGATTTTACCGTTAGCTGAAACAAATCTTTTTAATAAATCAACATCTTTGTAATCGATGTAAGTAATTTTGTTTTTTGTAAAATAACAAACTTTTCTTCTACCCATTCTTTGTCTTTTAAAAGCCATGTTCTTATACTCCTTTTCTAAAATTGAATATCGTCTTCCATGATATTATATGAATTATCAAAATCACTTTCTAATTCAACTGTTTGCATATCTTGGAAATTATTTGTTTGTGGTTGAGCTGGTTGAGAATATTGATCCATTGGTTTTTGATTCATCATACCTTGATTCATCGAACTTTGGTTTCTTTCTCTTTGTGCTCTTGTTTCTAAAAATTGAACAGAATCACAAACAACTTCAGTAACATAAACACGTTGACCTTGTGCATTGTCATAAGTTCTTGAGCGAAGTCTACCTTCAACCCCTACTAAAGAACCTTTTGAACAATATTGTGCAACGTTTTCAGCAACTTTGTTCCAAACCACACATGAAATGTAGTCTGCTTGTTGTCCATCTGCAGAGTTATAGTTACGATTTAACGCTAACGTAAAACTTGTTACTGCAGCCCCGCTTCCAGTTCTTCTAAGTTCTGGATCACGAGTCATTCTACCAACCATAACAACTCTATTAATCATCGTTAAACGCCTCCTAATTATTTACGAAGAGTTAAGTGACGTAATACTGATGCGTTGATTCTTGATAAACGTTCGAATTCTGCGATTTCAGCTGGTGCACAAGTTGCATCTACTACAATATAGTAACCTTTTGTGTAATCTTTAATTTCATAAGCGAAATCACGTAATCCCCATTCATTGACATTATCAACTGAACCACCGTTAACAGTTAAGATTGATTTGAAGTTTTCAATTAAAGTATTTCTAGCTTCTTCTTCAACATCAGGTTTTACAATAAACATAATTTCATATTTATTCATCTCTTTTACCTCCTATGGTCTTTTGGCTTACTTCTTGGTAAGCAGGCAGTAAAATAATTTACTTGCTCGTCTATTATAGACTATTGTTTCTATTTATGCAATAAAAATCAAACATTTTTGTATGATTTATCCCCTTTATAAGCCTCTTTTTTACATATTCTATAAAGAGGTGATTATTGTGGATTATATTCTGTTTATCATATGGCTTATTTTTATGATTTTAGCTCATTATCTTTTTAAAAATGAAATCAATTATCTAAAAAGAAAACTTACTCTTTTATTTAAGTATTCCCCTTATTTCAAAGATTCCATCAAGAAAATGATTAAAACCTTTTTATATACTTCTTTTACTTTAATTGTTGGAAATACTTTTGAACATCTTGATTTATGGGTTGATTTCTTTTTTGTATCTATTTGGTTTATCTTTGATGAAAAAGAAAATATAACAATTGAAAATAAAAAAGAAACAATACCTTCTCTAATTGGTATTGTCCTTGGTATCTTAATCCAATACTTTATATGACCTTACTTTCACATTTTGAATATCTTTATTCTTAACATCCAATTTCCCTTCATAATAAATATAAATACGATTTCCCTTTTTTAATCCTTTATTAGAATCTATGACTCCCGCAATCGAAATTAAATATTGTTGATGTTCATTATTTTCAATAAGCAATGTTTCATCACCTACATTTTTAATCGTTCCTACCATTGTTTCATATTGACTTAAATCAATTTCTTGATCATCACAAAAATGAAAATAACAAAATATTCCTAAACCAACAACAAGTATACCTATTACGAATCTTAAAATATGTTTTTTTCTTCTAATATGTTTTCCTGTCATTTTAAATCTTCCTGAGTAGTAATCTTTAAATTACCATAATCTCCTAACACTACTTTAATTTCTTTATCAATATATCTTTCAAAAAGCTGACTGTCATCTGTTGCTACAAAACCTTCATCTTTTGCTTTTTGATAAGCTATTTTAATATCTTCACTTTTAAAGACTTGTGGTGTTTGTGCTTGCATTAAAGTTTCTCTTTTTAATGTTTTGACCACAATTCCATCTTTTACCTCTTTGATCGTATCTTTACAAGGAACCATCAATAATCCTGCTGAATAGTCTTTTAGACATTCTACTAAATCATCAATACTTTCTTTGTTTACATAAGGTCTTGCCCCATCATGAATAAAAACATAATCTTCTTTAACCTTTTGTAATCCTTCATATACACTATCTTGTCTTTCTTGTCCACCAAAAACATATTCAATTCTTGAATCACTGACTAATTTTTTAATATCCTCTATTTCATTTTCTTTAGTAACAACAATAATTTGTTTACATTTAGTATCCTCTAAAAAATGAGAAATATTCATTTCATAAACTGTTTGATAATTGATTTTATAAAAGATCTTATTATATTTTAAACCTGTTCTTTTGCCACTTCCTGCACATAAAAGAATTAAACTATAGTTCATGCTTTTCACCTCATGATTATTTTATCACACTGTGATAAAATAATAAAATTTACAAGGATATTTATAAAAATATGATATAATCATGTTTAGACAAAGGAGAATTATATGAATACAACACTTATTATTATGGCGGCTGGAATTGGTTCACGCTATGGAAAAGGAATTAAACAACTAGCGAAAATCGGTCCTCATGATGAAATCATTATGGATTATTCCATTTATGATGCTCTTGAAGCTGGTTTTAATAAAGTCGTTTTTATTATTAGAAAAGACATCGAAAAAGAATTTAAAGAAATTATTGGTAATCGCATTGAAAAACACATTCAAGTTGAATATGTTTTCCAAGAAATTAACAATATTCCTGAAGGGTGTACAGTACCCGAAGGTAGAATCAAACCTTGGGGAACTGGACAAGCTATTTTATCTTGTAAAGGGATCGTTAATGAACCATTTGTCATTATCAATGCTGATGATTATTATGGAAAAGTTGCTTTTAAAAAGCTTCATGATTTTTTAATTGAAGATAGTCATAGAAATAGTGAGTTTACCATGGCCATGGCTGGTTTTATCTTAAAAAATACTTTAAGTGATAATGGAACAGTTACTCGTGGTATTTGTGTAGAAGATGAAGCGGGTTATTTACATAGAGTGATTGAAACTAAAGGGATTATTAGAAACAATCAAGGAACAATTGATTGTGATACAGAAGAAAGCAAAGACATCATTCAAGAAAATAACCGTGTTTCGATGAATATGTGGGCTGGTTATCCTTGTTTTATTGATTATCTTGAAAATGGTTTTAAAGAATTCTTATTAGATGATAGTGGAGATGAACTTACTAAAGAATATTTATTACCTATTATTGTTGATCAATTAATTAAAACAAACAGAGCTTCAGTAAAAGTATTAGAAACAACTGATAAATGGTTTGGTGTTACTTATCCAGAAGATAAGCAGATAGTCCAAGATTCTATTAATGAACTTATTGAACAAGGTATTTATCCAGAAAAATTATGGAAATAAAAAGTCTAGCTTAAAGTTAGACTTTTTCATTACCATAAATCATCGGTACAACACGATTATTACCTAAAAAAACAGAAAGTACATCTTCTTTCATATCCAATCCACTATAAATAAAATCCACAAGTTTCTCAATATCTACTTGTAAAACAGCAATCTTTTGATTTTGATGATAATCAAATTCTATAACCGCACATTGTCTTATAATTCCCCATTTTGTATCCTTTGTATCTCCTAGATAATCAGGTAACACAAGAAAATTATAAACACCTACATTCGTCTCATTTTCCTTTTCATAAATACGCTGAAATTGTTCCTGATAGAAAAATTGTTTATAAATATCTAGGTTTCTTGGTAAATAGTAAGCTTCTTTTTCATAATCCCATCCATAATATTTAGCATCAAGTATACAACAACTTTTTTGTGGTCTTTCATATTTAGGATTTTCTAGGATTCTTTCACAAACAATATCTGGGATATTCTTTTTATTTTGATTGATAAAAACACTTTCTCTTTCTTTGACAATTTGTTTTTGTTTATGATCTCTTTTTTGTTTGCCTATCGCATTCCAATGATAAGTATTATATTTTGTATCATTAATATTTATTTCTTTATCTAATAATTGACTATTAAAAAGAACATCGCCTTTTTGAATACTTATTTGATTATGAAAGAATTCTCCTATCATCCATTCAAAAACCATTTCAAATTTAAAAGTGATGATTTCTTGAGTCATTGTTGTTGTTTTATTTTCTTTTATTGCTTGATTACACCAATATTCAATAAACCCATTCTTATCTATAAAATCACATTTTTTTTCATTAGCCATAAAATATAAATCAAATAATCTTGCATATTTATAAAGTAACGTTTCTTTATCAACATCCTCTTTAATAATAACTGATTTTGGTAAAGATAAAATCAAACGATTTTTATCAAAAAGAATACCTACAAAATTACTTATATATATCCATTCCTTTGTTTCTTTACCCATATTTCTTCTAAAAAGAGATTCTTTCACATTCTCTATTACATCTCGATACTTATTATAATCAACGCCTTTACCATCTTGTATTAATTCTATTTCCATTTTTTTACCCTCTACTTAACATAAGCATATCCCTATTAAAGAAAAGATGTCAAACAAAAAAGCTTTTACTTACGCAAAAACTTTTAACAAAGATTTAAAACATCATCAATTAAACCAAAATGAACAAATGCTTTGTAGATACCATCTTTATCCACATCATCTGTCACATAATCTGCCATTGCTTTGATTTCATCGCCACCACTATTAACAGCCACACCAACATTACAATATTCAAGCATTGGAATATCTACTTTAGCATCACCAAAAGCAAAGGTATCTTCTAATGAAGCTCCTAAATATTTTAATAATTCATCAATAGCATGGGCTTTATCAATACCTTTAACACCTAAATCACCAAATAAAGCAATTTCATCAACACCACCCCAAGTACCAGGTTTTAAATCAGGAAATTCTTTAATTGAATCCAAATGGTCTTGATAACTATTTAAAATAAAGCTAACTTTATTACAATCATCACGATATAATTCTCCTCCATAAATCATTTCAGAAAAAACTGTACGCACTGTTTGTTCACTTGCGTTTTCTTTTCCTTTTCTTTGACAATAAACTTTAATTACTGGATTTCCTTTTTCTTCAAAATTTTTAGAAGCAAATAAACCATTATTACTTTCTAAATAAAATTCTAAGTTTCTCGAATGACACCAATCTACAATATGTTTACATTGTTCAAGTGTAATTAATTGATACATGACAACAGTATCTTTATCTTTAACATAAGAACCATTTCCACCAATCATCCCATCTAAACCAATATTCCAAATATATACATGATGTCCATTTTTTCTTGCTTCTTTGATTGCTATATCAGCTGAAGCAGGTAATTTGTTTTCATAATCTAATAATGTTCCATCGACATCAATAAAAATAATTTTACCCATTATTGTTTTCCTAAAATAAATTTTTCAATATAATTTCCAATATCATCATGATCATTATCATCGGTAATATAATCCGCCACACTTTTTGTTTTATCACTACCATTCACCATAACAACACCAATACCAGCATTTAAGGTCATATCATAGTCATTATCAGCATCCCCAAAAGTCACAATTTCTTTTAGATCTATATGATGAAGTTTTAAGATTTCAATCAATCCTGCCGTTTTAGATACTCTTGGATCCATATATTCATGGCAGTTTTAAGGAATGATGATTTAAATTCATCACTATGGAATGTTTTTGATCTTTCAATGATGTTATCCATATCCTCTGGTTTACAAATAATAATTAGTTTAGGTTTTGGATTTTGTAATAATTCATTATAATCAACAACTTGATAAGGAACTTTATCTGCTTTTGCGAGCATTTGAATATATTCATCATCTTTAGGCGCAAATAAAATTCCGTCTTCAGGAATTGCAAAGTTACAACCCATATCTTCATAATGTTTAATAATACTTTTAATCAATCTTCCATCTAATGGATATTGTGCTTTAGCAAGATCTAACGTATAGTCGTAGATTTCCGCACCTCCTGTACCTACAATCATATCAACTAAACCATCAATACCCCATGTTTTAAGCAAAGTTTGAATACTATTGACATCTCTTCCTGTAGATAAGCCAAATAATATTCCTTTTTCTCTTGCTTTTTTATCATTTCTACAGTTTTAGGCGTAACCACTCCTTCACTTGAAAGAAGAGTTCCATCTATATCACACATAATTGCTTTTACATTCATAAAAATACCTCCTACAAATATCATAAAAAACTCATCTTTTAAAACAATTTAGAGATAAAAAAAAGAATTTTTTCTCAAAAATTCTCTTTTTCTATTTATTATTTAGAATTCTTTTCTCATTTAATATTTTACAAAATTAACTCATAAATTATCATTTTTTATAAAATAAATATCTTTTGTTTAAGTTTTTATATTATCATTTACTTAATACTTCATTACCTTTTCTAATTTTCTTTCCCTTATTCCTTTGATTGATATTTTTTCTTTAAATAACTTCTTATTTTTCTTATAAATTAGTACAGATCCAAAAATCACCGTTGAAAAGTAAGTGCCAAATACACTATTTTATTTGGTGCTTACGATTATTCAAAAGATTATAAAGAAAATCCATTATTTTAATGGGCTTTTCTTATAGAAAAAAATAAAAGTGCCTACACTTGGTAGACACCTTATGACTATTCAAATTCGTTTGTTCTAGCAACTTCTCTAATCCATGAAGCTGATTTCTTTTCTTTACGTTTATAACCATCATCTAAGCATACACGAATAAATCCATATCTGTTTTTAAAAGCATTACACCATGACCAGTTATCAATAACACCCCAATAATGATATCCTAAACAGTTTGCTCCATCTTCAATTGCTTTTGCAATCCATTCTAAGTGATCTCTTACAAATTCAATACGATAATCATCTTGAACTGTTCCATTTTCATCCATATATTTTTCTTCACCTTCAACACCCATTCCATTTTCAGAAATAAAGAAAGGTAAATCTGGACATTCTTTTTTAATTTTCATACCAAAGTCATAAATTCCCTTTGGATAAATTTCCCATCCACGATAAACATTCATTTTTCTTTCAGGCCAAATATAAGGTTTAGAAATACATGGTAAACCATTTTCATCAAATTTACTATCCGGTGCTTGTACACGCGTTGGTTGATAATAGTTAAATCCTAACCAATCTACTTTACCTTGAGCTAAGATAGCTTCATCTCCAGGACGACGATTGATTTCTACTTTCCAATCGTTTTCTACAGTATCTAATACATCTTGTGGTAAGTGCCCATGAGCAACAACATCTAACCACCATCTATTGTGTAAACCATCTGTCATACGTACCGCTTCTAAATCTTCAGGAGATGGATTTTCTTTTGTATAAGGTGGCGCAAAACAGTTGATCATACCGATTTTAGCCCCTTCACAAAGTTTTCCTTCTGCTTGTAATTTTCTAAAGTTTGCGACAGCTAAACAATGCGCTAAAGTAATATTATATTGTACATTGATTGATTGTTTGAAATCTTTTTGATAAGGATACCAAACACCATGTAAGAATTGTTGTTCTGGTTCTACAATTGGTTCATTGAAAGTAAACCAATATTTTACTTTATCTCCAAATTCTTCCATCGCAACTTTCACAAAGTTGGCATAAGCTTCAACCACTTCTCTATTTTGCCATCCACCACGTTTTACTAAGTATTCTGGCATATCAAAATGATACATGTTCATAAAAATATCAATACCATTTTCATTTGCACAATCAATTAATTTATGATACCAAGCGGCACCTTCTGGATTTAATTTACCATCTTGATCTAATAAACGTGTCCATTGCATTGATGTTCTAAATGATTTAAAATTTAAACTTTTTAATAATTTAATATCTTCTTCATATTTATGATACATGTCATTTCCTACATAAGATCCGACATTATTAAAGAAAGCATTAATTTCTTGATCAGAATACATATCCCAATAAGAACGTAATCTTCCTCCTACATTCCAAGCCCCTTCTGTTTGAGGTCCTGACATTGCTGCTCCAAAAAAGAAATCTTTAGGTAATTTAATCGTCATCTTCTTTTCCTCCATTATTTTCATGATTATTATACGTTCATTATAACATGAAGTCTTATTTCCTTTATGAAATGTATTTTATTTACATACTTATTTATATAATTCTTTTTCTTTGTAAACAAAATACATTAGTTCGTCATGAAATCAAGAACTTGTTCTTGATTAACATCACTAGACATAGCTAAATAATATGTTGAAGTATAGAGAGGTAATACAAGATATTCATCTAAAATATAATTATCAAATTCTTTTAAAACATTTAAACAATTCTTTTGATAAGTATCTTTTAATTGTTTTTGATAATCTTTCTTTAAATAAGAATCATTAATTTTATCTTCTATTTCATAGCGATCCGTTGAATATGTTTCTTGAATACTCGCAAAAGATGAACCTTGTGATAATTCTAAGTTTGCTTTTTTAAGAGTTTTCTTTAAAGCATCATATCTTAAAAGTGAATAAACATCTCCACTTACTTCAAAGTCAATCTTTGATTTATTAGCATCACTTTGAGCACTTTTTGCTTTATTAAGATCATAAACATCTTGATTATCCATAAGAGTTGTAGAAAGATAATGTCCTACATAAACATCTTGAGCATCCATATCATTTTTAAGAACTTTTTTATTAATTCCATAGTAAACCGCTTTTCTTAAATTCTTATTTTTACCTGATGCTTTTGTAAGATCAAAAGCAACATAATGTAAATCATCACTATTTAATTGATAAACATTATGATAACCTATCTTTTTAAGTGTTTTAAAATGACTTTTACTTACTTCTAAAACATCTAGATTATAAGCTTTCATTTGTTTTTCCATAACAACCGTATTAACATTTTTAATCAATACTTTTTGATAAGATAAATCATCATTTTTATCCTTTTGCTTTAATTGTAAATAATCTTGAAAACGGAATTGATCGACAACATAAGAACCACTACCAGCATCATTTTTTACATTAACAATTGGTAAAGTAAAAGCATACATGTTTTCACTTCGACAATTATTAAAATCAAACTCTAATGTTTGATTATCAATAACTTTAATTCCTTTAATATCCTTTGTTTTACCTAATTGATAATCTAACATACCAACAATATTTTCTGTATAAGACTTATTAAAATATTCACTATCACTTTTATTTAAAGCCTTATAGCTTGCTTTTACTGCTTTACTATTTAACTTACTTCCATCACTAAAAGTCTTATCATTCAACTTAATTGTTGCTTTTTTACCACTTTTAGAAAATGTAATTTTAGAGGCTACTTGTTTATCTATCGTTAAATCATTATTAATTCTTACTAATGATTCATAAACTAACTTTGTAGCAAGCATAGAGCCTTTATCATATCCTAGATAGATTTTAGAATGTTCCAAAGGATCATACATACCTATAACAAGTCGTTCTTTTTGTTTCTCTGTTTTTTCTATCTTGCTTTTATCCCCTTTGACAACTAACTGATCCGAATTGGAACTTCTAGGAATAAAAAGCAAAAGCAAACCTAAACAAATAATTCCTACTAAAATATATTTTTTATATTTCTTTACTATTTCCATAACAAACTCCTTTAAAGAAAAACCATGAAGATAACTTCATGGTTTATTCATTGTCTTTACGTTTTTTGAATACAATCAATACAATAATTCCACAAGAAATCAATCCAAGAAGAACATATCCCATAATAGAAACATTATCTCCTGTTTTAATTCTTTGTAATAATTGAATGATTGGATTACCAGTCATAACTGGTTTATCTGGATCATAGAATCCTGCGTTCATATCTTTAATATCAATTGCTTTAATTGCGTTGTATCCTTCATAATTAGAGCTTTGATTATTGATATTATCTTCGTCAAAACGACCAGCTACGATAAGATATCCATCTTTTTCATATTGAGTATAAATCAAACGTAAATCTTCATCTTTAAGCTTACTATCATCTTTACCATTATTCTTTAGATATTCAGTAATTTTCTTATCTTTAGGAAGTGCATCAAGTGATACTTGATATCCTGTTAAATAAGTTTGTTCATCTTTAGTAATTGTAGTTGCTAAATGACTGAAGTTATACTTACCATTTTCATCTGTTTCTACTTCATTATCTAATGAACTTTCTTCTATCCATTGATTGTCTTTATAATAGTAACCTTTTAATATCATCTTTTGATGACTTAGATAAGATTCATTTTTATCAATGATTCCGTTTCTATTAGCATCGATCCATAATGTACCTTCAATTGTACCTTGATTATAAGAAGTAAGACCACCATCTAAGTATTTAATATCCTTAGCAGTAATAATATCATAACCATTTACAATACTTTGTACATTATCTTTATCAGCTTTATCAACTAAAACCATATATTGATCTTTCCCTAATAATTCACCAGATTCACTTAATAAATCACTATCTTTTGTATCATCTTTACCAACATGATATTTCGTTATTGCATAACCACTAGGTAAAGTGTCTATCTTAACAAAGGCATTATAGTAGTAAATAACATGTTCATCATTTTCAATTCCATTTGTAGGTAATTGATCGAATTTATATGAACCATCACTTGTTGTTTTACAAGTAAATTCTTTATCAGTTAAAACATATTCATTATCTTTTAGATAATATTGTTTTAAGCTAATTTCAATACCTTCAAATCCTTTATCATCTTTAGTAGATAATCCATCATAATCATCATCATTAAAGATCTTACCAGAAATAGAACCTGTTTGAATTCTTGTAATACCACCATTTAAGTGTTTAATAGAGTTATTACCAACAATATCATAACCTTCAATGTTGTATGGTATAGAATCATCATCTGTCTTTTCAGCCATGATGATATATGGTTCTGTACTATCTTTAAATTGATTTTCTTTATTAGTAATCAATTCATAGTCTTTAGAAGAAAGCTTACTACTTTCATCTTTATCATTAACACGATATCTTGTGACACCATAACCTTCAGGAAGTGAATCTTCATCAAGAGTTACACGATATGCATAAAGAACTCTTTCGCCTTCTTCATTTGTACCATAAGTAGCTATATTACTAAATGTATACTTACCATTTTCATCAGTTTCAACTGAATCAATCATACCAGTTAGGAAGTATTCATCTCCAACTTTTTGATATTGACTCAAGATAACATTGATACCTTGATATCCTTTATCATCTTTTCCTAATAATCCATTGTAATCTTTATCATCAAAGATTGTACCGCTAATTATTCCACTGTGATATTTCGTAATACCACCATCATAATTATCTTTATTTTTATTTTCAATTAAATCATATCCATCAAGATATTGAGCTAATTTATCATCATCTGATTTCTTAGCCAAGATAATATATGGATTACCGGATTTATCTTTTAAAGTATATTGTGAATCTTGTGGGTCAATATTGCTATCGCGAGCATCATCTTTACCTTTATGATATTTTGTTACAACATAATCACTAGGAAGGCCTTTGACTGAAACTGCATAAGCATAGATTACTTGTGTACGTTTAGTTGGATCATTTGGATCTGTAACATATCCATTTGTAGGTAAATCATCAAATGAGTAATCTCCTTTTGCATTTGTTGGAGTTGTTTGTTCTTTGAAGCTTTGATCTTCGTTATAAACAAATTTTCCATCACTATCTTTTGTAACAAGATAACGATTTAAATTAACTTCAACATTTTCTTTACCTTCATCATCTTTAGTATTTAAACCATCATAATCTTTATCATCAAAGATATTACCTAAAATCTTAGCGTTTTGATATGGTGTTGCACCTGCATTGACATCTTCATAGGCTTTACCTTTAACAATATCATATCCTAAAACATTGTTTTCATCTGGAGTATTATCATTAGCTTTATTTAATAAGATCAAGTATTTACCGCTATTATCTATTAATGTTCCATCATTAGACCAATCACTATCTTTCTTATCATTATCACCTTGATGATATTTTGTAATACCTAAACGAGTATTTTCATCTTCTAAGATAGTTTTATTATCGGCATCATTAGGATCAATAACAACTTGATAAGCATATAATTCTGAATCATTATTTGGAGAATCTTCCAAGTTATCAAATCTATATCTTCCTTTATCACTTGTCGTAACTATTGGTTCAGTATAAGTATTATCTTTTACATAATTAAGTTTTCCGTCAACTTTTGTTACAAGATAACGAACTAATTTAACCTTGATACCTTTTAATGATTTTTCATAAGTATTTTGAATACCATCATAGTTTTGATCAATCCATACTTGACCACTAATAGCACTAGTTTCAATACCTGTTAATCCAGCATCATAATTATTTATATTTTGATGTTGTAATAAATCATAAGTATTGTCACCTACTGTTTTAAGCGTACCTTTATGTTTATCATCTGTATCTGATAATTTTTTAGCTGTAATAACATAATCATCTTTTTTCATTAATGCATAGTTACCACTTCGTTTAACCAAATCACTATCTTGATCAGAAGTTGTTTGATAGCTTAATGTTGGTTTTAATGTTTTATCAATTGATTTTTCATCTAATGTCACTTTATAACCCATTAAGTATGTATTACCATTATTGTCTTGTAATTCAGTTGGTAAATTTTTAAATGTGTAGTGATAATATCCATCGTCCGCTAATTTTAATTTAACATCATCTACAGTCCATTGAACTTTTGCACCACTAGCACTTGCATCATGCCATTTACCATCATCGTAATAGTAACCTTTGATTTGAGCTTTAATTTTTTCAAGTAATTTTTCATTGTCAGTTAAATTATCTTTATCTGCAATCTTTTCATTAGTATCACGAATACCATCATAATTAGCATCTAACCAAACAATACCGTCAATCTTACCAGATTCATAATCTTTAAATCCAGCATCGAAGTTCTTAGTTTCAGCATTACCTAAATCGTAATGTATTCCACCACATTCAACCGAATTTCCAACTTGTGTTGTATCACCTACTTCACTAGCAATAACAACGACATCATCTGTAAGATAATAAGAATTATTGTTTTTAGATGTTTCATCTAAATCACTTTGTTTACCATTTGTTTCTTTATCTTTAAATGTTGGTGCATATTTCTTGAATAAGTCTTTATTCTTATCACGATCAATACGAACTTTATAGCCAGCCAAATAACTGTTATTTCCATCTCCATAATAAGTACTTACTGTAAATTTATAAGCACCTGCAGCATTTGTTTGAACATCTTTCGTATCAGATAACTTATGCCATTTACTATCTTTGTAATAATATTGTTCAAGAGTTACTGTTACATCTTTTAATGGATCTTCGTCAGGATTTTGAATACCATCGTAGTCTTTATCATCCCATACAAGTTCTCCAATGAATCCTCTTGCCGCATTAACAAATCCTAAATCAATAGTATGCTCATCAGAATAATTTTCCCAACCAGCAATCTTATCACCAACGATATAAGGAACATCAAATTGATTTGTGATAAGTTTACCACCTCGTAATAATAAATCGTTATATCCCGTATCCTTTGTAGGATCTTGTGAATAAATTGGTGCTGTTGCTTTTAATGGTGTCGCATTTTCGTTTGTTGCCTTGATAATATACGTCTTACCAGGAACTAATCTGAATTGATATTCACCAGCTTTTAAGTCACCACCATCTTTAACATTTGTTACATAGCTTGCTTTATTTCCATCAGCATCAGTAGCAGGTTCATCACTTATTGGTTTAGATGTTTTAGGATCAACTTCATAAGCCTCAACCTTAATCTTTCCTAAACGTTTTTCTACTTTTGGATAATCCATTTGACCTTCAATAATATATTCACCATTTTCTTCCGTTTCATCTAACCAAGTTGTACCTTTATAAAGATTAGTACGTCCAACACCTAAGTTATAACCCATTGCTTTTTCGTCATAAGCTTGATGACCTTCATCTTCAACAACAGCATCTACTTGAATACTTTGAGCAGTTTGAGCAACAAGTGTTCCTTCTTTAACTGCATAAGCTTTTTGTTGTGCTGATGCTTGATTTTGTTTATCATAAACAGCTTTACCATCACGATAGATAACAACTGGAGTTGAAGCATTATCTGTATTCAATTCTTTTGTCGTAATTGAATAATCTTTATATTCATCAGGTAACGTATAACGTAAATTATATTTACCTGGTTTTAAGTTAGAGAATACAAAGTAACCTTTATTACCATAGTAATCTTTTTCAGTTGTAAATGTTGCAGGACCAGATGTTGAATAACGAGGACGTTCTTTATCAGTACCTTCATCAGCTAATAAATCTTTACCTGTTTCATCATCAACAAGGACATATCTTCCCTTGTCATCAATTCTAATAGCGTCTCCTTCTTTATTCGCTGGTCGACCATGTTCAGTTAATAATTCAACTTTAACACCATCAATACCTGGATCATCATTTGTTCCATCACCATCTAAATCATATTTTTCTGTACCCTTTACAAGAAGATCTCTTCCAATATCATAAGTATCTTTATAAGTACCTTCATTAACTTTTCCGTCATAATTGACATCTTGCCAAACATAACTTCCAATATAACCTCTTTCACTTGGTGCATCAATATAAACACCTGCAGATGTTTCTTCAGTGTTTTCATATTCGTTATTTGCTTTTGAATAAGATCTTGAAAGGTGTGTATTCCATCCAGTGAAATTTTTTACTGCTTGTGTAATTTGTGATGCTGTATCTTGAGTGTCATCTATTTTAACATTACCTACATATTTCTTAATATTTTGAGGTGCTTCCATTGTATAAGACATTTCTAAACGGCAACCTGGTTGAAGTGTATAATCTGCTTTCATTTGAAGCCAAATAGCACGAATACCTTTTACTAATTCATCCTTTTCATCTTCATCTACAGATTGAAGATATGTATTTAAGTCTGAAAGTTTAACAAAGTATTGTTGTTTATTAGCATCACTATTTTCAATTGAAAGAGCCTTTTGTTCATCATGTAGATCATTTTCAGATGGAAGAATAGGATTACCATCACTATCTTTATTTAAAACATATTTATTTCCTTGTTTGATAATTGGTCCAACCCATACATCATATTGACTGCTGTCAATTGGTGTATCTTCACCAGAAACATTTTTTACCACATTGATTGAATCTATATTCAACCAACCATTCCATTGAGAGTTTCTTGCCACATGTCCATCTGCTTTTGTAACATCATTACGATATGCATAATGGTCATCCTCATACGGTAAAACATCATAGATAACATTGTTTGTGTATTGATATACTTGTGCATCAGATAAACTTTGTGAAGAAACTTTAAATGTATAATCTCCCCCTTCATTAACTGCAGCAGGAACAGCTGTAACATTTGTTTCAAGTTCCGTATCTACTAATTTACTTTGTCCTAATACTTGTTTTGTTACAAATCCAATAGCTGTTGTCATCTTTGTAAGAGCTGTATCGTTATATCTGTTGTTTTCGTTAACATCTTGTGAATCATATTCATATGCTGAGGCATTACTACTACCTTGATGAGGCATATAAGTTGAGAACGCTCCATTTTTGAAAATATATCCTTTACATCTTAATAATTCTGCAGAAATTGCATTTGAGTTCATTCTTCTTACTGGAACCATAAGTTCAACTCTTAAAGTTTGTCCTGGTTTAAGTTGTCCAGTAAAGTAGAAGTTTAGAATTTTATTCTTTTCTTTTCTACTTGAAGCTAATGATTTTGATTTAACCAATGGTGTCTTGTCTGTTACTTCTATTGGTTTAATATCACCTGCACTTGGTGTCACAATTGATCCATCTTCTTCATTAACAATATACCATGTCCATAATGGTGTCTTACCATCAAGACTTTCATTAATTGTCTCGTAATCATCATTAATATAATTTGTATCACTAGCTTCACCATATGGCATATATTTCAATTGATTTGTATCCAAGTTTTCATTGTAAGGTAATGCAATTGTAATATTTGGATTTGTAGCATTATCATCAATCAAAATATCTGTATCATTTTTCTTTTTGTTCATCATTGAAACACGATATTTCAACATCATACTTGCTGTATCATCAATTGTAGATCCACCATAATCCCAACGATAGTGACTAACTCTACTTCCATCACCAGATGCAGATTCTTCACTAGTTGCTTTATAGTAAGCTTGGTCCATACCTATTTGTAATGTAGGTAATTCAGGATCAACATAGAATCCAGCACGACAACTTGTAGAAATAGCACTGTATTTGTAATCATCATAACGACCATAAGTTGTTGCAAAATAGTTAACATGTTTAGCAACACCATCTGAAATATCTTCTGGACCTGTAGTTACTGAAATATACGCACAATTATCTACAACGCCTTGATTATGCATAATATCTTCAGCAATATTTTGTCTTTTTGGATCGTTTTCATCAACACCTTTGTTATCCTTACCAGTTGTGTCTAATTTTAAACCTACTGGAACTGGATAATTAATAGCCGCATTGGATTCACTATAAGTATTTCCATCATCGTCTGTAAATCCTTCCATTTTTACAACCCAGTTTAATTGATAAATATATTTACCACCCATATATTGAGTTATTTCATCTTTTGTAAGAACTGTGTTATCTGATAAACCATAACCATTTTGATTACCAATAAGAACCCAATGATCAGGATTTTGACTTGGACTTATCACACCACTCATGCTCCAAGGATCATCTACCAAGTAAGCATATAAGTATACTTTTAAATGTTTTGCATAAATATCATCTGTTGTTTTATCACCAGTACTTGGTATTACCCAGTTACCTGTTCTAATTCCTTGAATGTCCGTATCCATTCTTGTATCACTTAAGGATGCCGGTCTTGAAGTTGCAGTATTTGTTCCATGATAAGGAATTGAAACACTTGTAACGAATTGATTTAACTTAGCACGATTATTAACTGCTTCAGTTAATCGCATTTCCATTACGTCTGCTGATCTTACATGTGCATCATCAATAACAGCTATTTCTGCATCTAAGTCATTAACTTGTGTACGTAATTTGCCTGTATCAATTCTTGTTGTTGCATCAGGTTTTAAGACACTAATTGAAGCACTCGAATTATAAGCAAAATCTTCATTAAGATCACCATCTTGATCATAATCATTTCCTTTTGTTACTGTTCCATCTTCTTCGGTCTTATCATCTGAATCTGATACTTCCTTATCTAACCAAGTCATATTTAATTGCTTAGTAAATGATTTTTCATAATCACGACTTGCATTTTTATTAAATTTATAACCGTCGTAAATAATTGTTTCATCACCAGAAATTTTATCTCTTTCATTATCATCGTAAATATTTCCAGTATTTGTCACAATGTATTCACCGTCTGTAGTATGCAATGTAGTATAGGCTTCACTATAATAACCAGTCCATACATCTACACCATTTTTATCACTTGGATCTATGCCGTTTTCTTCTTTGTTATCAACACGTGTACGAATCTTTAATGTTAATGTATCACCTGATGAAAGATAACCAGCAGGTTTTTCACCATTAACGAATGTAGAATAATCATCATCACTAAATCCATCTGTTTTTGGTGTTGTTACTTCATACGTTACAATTTGACCTGTATGATTTTTAGTTGGACTTGTAGGTGTGTATTGTTTATTAATAATACGAATTCCAAATCCACTATCTTTTAATTTACTAGGTGTAACAGATGTTTTATTTCCATCTGCATGTTCAATTTCAATAACAAAATCATCATCTCTAAATTGATCCCAATGATCACTTGCTGTATTAAAATCTGGCAAGTCAGTTACTGAAACAGCTTTAGGTAAATGGAAACTAAATACAAAGCGTGAATGAGCAACACTTCCTCGATGTGTATAATCTGTTGAATCTGCATTATTAGAAAGTTTTGCTGAATACCATACATCATCACCATAATCAAATATCTTATCTGTATACTCAACTGAACCAGCTTGAACTTCATTTCCTTGATTATCTTCACATGGCGTGTTCTTTCCTTCTTCTTCAGATGACGAAGATACATAGTTTTTCAATGTTAAGTTAGGTTGACGAGTTCTTATCTTAGTTGTATTAACAAATGCAATATCACCTAAGGCTTCTGAACCTTTGTAATCACTATGTTCACTCTTACCGTTTCTATTGAAATCTCTAAGATCATTATCTAAGATCAAATTATGTCGGATAATCGTTTCTAAACCATTTATTGTTTGTTTTGTGTAATCTTCTATGTTGAATACAAATGGATAAGTATCATCATTTTCTTCAACACGTTTCATACCTTGTCCAACAACATAATGTGTTTCACCTGTTACCTTATCTTCAATCGTACTATCTGGTAAATTTCCGTATCTTACCCAATAACTAACATTTTGAATTGCATCTAAACGTGTATCAACTATGGCATAAGAATTGTTATCTCGTCGATAGCGATTATAAGCTTTAGAAGCAACAGTATAAGGATTACCCGCTATATCTTCATCAATCAATGCTTTAAATCCATCAATTTCACTTGATATATATGTGTAATTACTTTCATAAGTTTCTTGTAAATCTTTGTTATCACCATTAAAAGTATCTACTTTAGGCGAAGCATAAACAAATGTATCAAAAGTGAATGTTCTTCCATCACCAGAGTTGATCTTTGTATCAGCACCATCTTTTGGATAGAACCTTACAACATATCTACCTTCGGTAAGAACCTTACCATTTTTATCTTTGACATCATTACCATCTTCATCTTTTTTAGCAATTTGTTCATACGTGACTTTTACATCATATGTTTCTTTTTCCGCATCACCATTAGTAAGTACGGAGCCATCAGCATCTAATAAATTCCAATTAAGAACACGATCTTTATTTTCACTATTTTTAATTGAATAAATATCAGATTTTCCATTTTTTACTCCAACTGGAGCAATTCCATAAGGAAGAATATTTGTAATGACAGGTAATGTATATGTTCCACGTCCGCCACCATCAGTTGCATAACTATGAACAGATTTAGAACCATCTGTATACGATCCAGATTGATACCATTGACAGTTTGTTCCTAAAATATCCCAATAGTATTTGTTTTCTACATGGATATTTAATTTAGATGTCGTACCTTCCGTATCTAAATAGTAATCCGATAATGTATTACCCGTTTGATCATCACCAACGGTTGTCCATTGCCTTAACAATGGTTTCCTCATAACAGCTCTTGTACCTGTTTGACTATAACGATCTATGCTATCAGCCTTTCCATAATTTGCATTATTATTTGTTGCCATAGCTTTATAAACACCGTCTTCTTCAGAAATTGTTACTTCTTTATTTTGAATGTTATAACCATCTACATATGGAGTATTTGGTGAACCATTATAGTAATAGAATGTACCATTTCTATAGTAATAGTCAGCACCATTACCATCGCCTCTAAACCACATATAGTCCATACCGTATCGTTGATTATTTTGCATATTTTCTTTTGTCGTACCTTCAAAATGATCAATATCAAGAATTTGATAATAATAGTAATCTTCATAATTATTATCAGGTACATATGGTTTTGTTTGTAATCTATCAAACCATTCTTCATTTTCATTTGTACGAACTACTTTTGAAGGGAAGTAAACATTTAATTTATATCCACTTTCGCTTCCTCTGTTAAACCATTTATTCAATGAAGTATCAACTGTAATTTTTAATACCCATGGTGCTGTATCATCACCAATTTGATAATCATTATCTGTTGCTGTATTTTGTGCATCTTGCCAAGTAGTTGGTGCTTGATAATGATATGTTCCATTTGTTTCTGGTTTTTGAAGTACTTCTACTTTTAAAGCACCGCTTTCTAACAATCTATATGTTTCATTAACTTCATATTGTCCAGCAGAAATGCCATCCACAGATTGTAAAACTTCCGCTTTAAATTTATTTATGTCAAGGTTACCTTCAGCATCAAATATTAATGGTTCAATACCTCTAGGCATTGTATAAGTAAATTCAACACCATGACTTAAATTCCAATCACCATAGTTAAGTGCTTGTAATTTAGTTGTAAACTCTTCGTTATATTCTAATCCAACTTCATAATTATCATCAACAAATGAATGAACTTGATTGTAACTTGGTCCAGTCCATCTTCCATCAGAAATATTATAATTTGGGTTAGATGCATCGTTTGTTAAGCCATCACCTGTTGTTGCTTTATACGTACGATGTTCTTTTGTAGGATCATTATCTGTTAACGATCCATCATCATTCAATGTTGCATCCATAAATTCACTTGAAGAAACAAGCCATGCTTTTTGAAGATGTAAACGATTTTCACCCCAAACAATAGGTGTTTTACTACCCCAGTTATTTCCTACAGTACTTACACTATCTTTATTGTAAGTATCATTAACTTCTGTTCTTTTCTTAACAACTTGATCATACCAATCTCGATTAATTTTATTTGAAATTAAGCTTGTCTTTTTATAATCAGGTAAAGCCTCTTCACTTAAATCACTTGTATCTTGAATTGGCGTATACTCTGTTTTTTGCGCATTTTTCAAAGAAGAAATATCATAATCGGCTAATACTTTATTTCCTCCTCCAAATCGCGTATTGTTATCGTCTGTATATGTTCCATCACCTGGAATATATACAATACTTTGTTGTAAGAATTCCCAATTATCAATATTGTCATGTTTTACACCTGCATCATCTGTATAGTTGTTAGTCGTAGCACTAACCCCTACATCGTGTAATAAATAATCCATATCCATTTGACGATCACTATTTTGAATTGCACGATAATGAGTTCCATCATCTGTATAGTTTGAACTAAATGGATAAGATCTTCCGTGTCCATCATAGCCACCATAATTTTCAGTGTATTGATAATATTCACCAACTCTTGGGAAATATGCTGGATGTTGATCATTTGTTGTTGTTACATCTTTATCTTCATCAACATAAACCATTGGTAAATTATCTTGTGCAACTTTTAATTGATAATAAACAGTTAATGTATCACCAATTTCCATTGTGATTGGATCATTGTTTTCATCAACAATTTGATATGTTTTTAAAGTATAATCTGTATCTAATGTATAAGTATCATCTGTACTTAAATCATCAAATGCTTTTAAACCTGGATAGTATCCAACTGATGAAGCCGATGTTTTCAAACCAGATTTCTTATAAATCATGTTTCCACCGTAATCTTTTTGTGTCACATTTTTAACATCTTTAGAAACAATTGTATAATTTCCAGTTTTTTCATTTCCATTAACATCTGTCCACTTAAATCCAAGTGTTCCTTTTTCAACACTTACATATTTGTTAGGAAGCTTATCATAAATAATAGGTGCAATAAGACGACCTTGTCTAGCAGTTTGAGTATTATTTGATACCATTTTACGGTTAACTAATGAAATCTTTTGCCAGTATTTCTCATTTGGACGATAACCTATTTTTTGTGAATCGTTTTCATCATAAGCTTTTTCAGCAGATGCTTTATCATCAAAAACTTGTGGATGTAAGATTACTTGAGGTGATTCACGATACACAGTTTTTGTTGTTGTAGCATCTTCACTTAAAGTAACATCACGTTTTACAGTAGTTGTTTCTACTTTACCATCAGATCTTGTAACTTCTTTATTTTCACTATGATCTTTTTTATGAGAAATTGTTGCTGTATCTAAAGCGATATACTTATCATCGCGTTTTTTTGTTTTGTCTGTTCTTATATCTTCATAGCGAGCTTCACCATCTAAGGTAACAGGATCAAATGTTATTTCTTTTTTATAAACACTATTTTCTTGTGGATATCCTGCGGGAACATTGAAATATGTCCAACGAATACCTTTAATAGCATGAATTGTAGCGTCACTTTCGTTGTAAGTTGCTTTAACCCAATTTGCACTAGAAGAATTTGGATCATCTGTTGTGTATTCAACTAAAATGTCTTTGTAATTAGAACCAACTTGTGTAACAAAAGCATCAGGATAATAAATATCTCCACCTTCACTTTGTATATTAGTTGCCCTTGGAATACTATTAAGAACAAATCCTTGATATGTTTGATTATTTAAATATTCTAAGAAATTAACTGTAACCGTTTGTTCATCAATAAAATGCATTGTATCATTTTTGATATTATCTACTGTCAAGTTAGCACGTTGACTATCAAACATATATTCATTATTTTCAAAAGTATAAGTAATATCTAACGATGTATTATCATAGAATTCAATTTGACTTGCCATACGTGCAAGATAATTTCCGTTATCTCGATATCTATAATACTTTATTGTTCCTTCGATAGAATTTGTCGAAGTATAGTATGGATAAGCATCTCTATTGTCTGTAGTACCTGTAACATAATTTGTAGGGCTATAACCATCTATTGCATATTGTCTATATTGATGTTTTGTATCAGCCCAAGCATATGCATTAGACTTAACAACTTGTCCTTCATATGTTGTCTTTTTAGAATCGTTAATTTCATCTGTCAATTGTGTAATAATACGAATTTTAACAGTTTGTCCTGCAGCAATTTGTGTTCCTTCATCACCGACATCAAATGTAATTTTTCGATAATAGCTATCACTATTATCATCTTTTACAGAATAGTCTTGTCCTTCTTGAACATCATTTACTGTAGTATCTCCATCTAATGTTGCAGTAATATTTTTAGCAGTAATTACTTTATCTGTTGTACCATTTTTAATACCACCAGCATCAACTAATTCCCAACCAACAATTTGTTGTCCTACATCCACCTCAAATTGCAAGTGATTACGTTCCAATGGTATTTCAGCATTTTCATGGTTACCTGAAGATAAAATATATTCGACATAATCATATGGCATTAAATGATCCTTATCAACTTCAAGTGGATTAGTACAGTCATTTTCATTATTACTATCATTATCATGTGCAAATACATTCGTTGTACTTCCAGCTATCGTACGTTCTTTTGTAAGAGATGGAGTTAAAATAGCAACCGCATTTCTTAAATGATAATAGTCTTGATTTTTTTCATTTACATAATGGAAAGTATCTGCATTGTTATCAATAGACTTAAATGTTACTTTTTCCTTATTGTAAACATCTCTTGATTCATTAGTACCTGGTGAGAAATTATTTCCAGTTGTCTTACCAAATGTAGGTACCGATTCATCTGTCCAAACGTCTTTTTCAAAATCTTCTACAGTACGATCAACATATGTTCCATCATAGAAATATGCATAACCATCGTTATTCTTTGATGGTGTTAAATATTGTCCGTTAGTCATAACTGTTTCATCTTTGTTGAAATCAGCATGAGTAGCAGTAAATGTTAATTTAAAGTTATTAACAATAACTTGTGCTAATCCATCTGTTGTCTTATGAACAAGATAACCTTCATTACTTCTAGCAAAGTCTTCAATATTAAGAACATAACATTTTTGTCCATTAACTTTTTTAGTAGTTTTTAATTCAATCTTATTATTTGTTAAACCAATCATATCTGTTACTAACGCTGAACCATCATCTGTCGGTTTAAATGTAACAAGATTTCCATTTATATTAATTTGTAATTGTGATACTTTGAACCATTGTCCATTATCTGTACCACTAGTACCAGCTGAACCACCATTATCTATCCATTGAACAGGGAGATAAATATTTCTCATACGATAATTTGTATTCATCGTATCTTCAGTTACCATTTCTTTGATTCTTGCTGGGCGTGTACGATCTGTAGGATTATCAACCGTTTGGTTAAATGCTTTAACTCCAAATTGAACATTTGTTGGTGTTCTATTTTGAGTTACCGTATGCTTTTTACCATTCAACATCTCATACGTATCACCATCTGATGTAAGATAATCTGTAACATTACGTTCACCATCACCAGTAACATCACCCTTGCTATCTATAGAGGTTCTTCCTAAAGAATCAATTTGATATCCAGCTTTAAATGGAATACGATATCCCATAATATATGCAGAATCATTTATACTATTTTGCTTATTATATTCACTACTCATTATATTTGTATAGGCATTAGCTTCATAGTCATGGTATGTTCTTGTTGTTACTGTATTTGTTGCTTGACTAATTCTTGAAGAATTGTAAACCATATACGGTTTGACATTAACAATAATATCATTTGCATTTGAAAAACTATCAATACCATCCACCTTATTACCATCATCATCAGTATAATTGTAATATTTATTTTTTATTTCTGAATTGTATTCACCGTTTCCCTGTATATCATACATCTTAGCTTTAAACGATAAGACATATTGATTCTTTTCTAAATAAAGCACACCATCTTTTAGTTTTAATTCTTTATCTTCTGCATCACTATCTGACAATTTATCATTATCGTTATTAAATCTAATTACATAATAGTCACCTGATTTCTTTAAATCAGATTTCTTCAATTTATAGGTTATTTTACTATTATTTTGATCTGCTCGTGTTGTACCTGTTCCTAAAGTAAGTTCAATCGCTGTATCATCATCTTTAAAATAATTTGCAATTTGCTTATGGAATTGTAATGCAGTTGTAAGTGTACCATCATAATCATATACCGGATCTGGTACTATTAATCCCAAGTCATCAACAATATCCACATGATCAGCATATCCTACTTTTCCGTTCCAATCGTCAGGATCTTGGTTTTCCCAGCTACCGCTATTTGGATTACCTGCCTCATAATTATAATTACCGTAAGTATAGTAAACATCACGTCTTGTTTTTCTAAAGAAGTTTATATAATATTGATTATCATCAGCTATTTTTGCTTCAATATTATAATCTCTTGTTGCGTCTGTCGTTGCACCCTTAGTGATACGATCAAAATCTCTTACAACAATAACATCACTTTGACTAAACAAATGATTAGCTTTGTATAGAGCTTCTGTCCAAGATCCATAATAAGTGTGGTGTTGATAATAATTTCGATAAGACCAGTTAGCACCTGAAGGATTTGAACTTGTTCCTTGCGTACTTCTTTCTATACTTGATGTATTACCACCATTATCTTTACCACCAATAGTAACTGTTGAAGAAACAGATGCAGCTGAAACACCCGTTTTATAGAAACGACCTGCAAATTCAAACATATACTTTGTATCTTCATTTGCTTCATCCCACCATGTACCATAATCTGGAACATTGGCTACTGTCTTCCCATTTTCTTCCTTTGTAGCCTTTTGATTGATTTTTAATTCAATTGTTGCACTTACAATTGGATTGTTTGCCTCGTATGATGATGTAGGTTTTTTATAATAGTCTTCTTCATCATCACTAATCATATTACTGTTTGCAAATTCATTCCCTTTTTGCAACAAGTTGATTCTACCGTAGTTGCCTGTTGTTGCATTAAAACGATCTTCTACATCTGACTTAGTAAGCGTATATCGTTTGCCATCTCGTCTTGTTACTACAATTTGTTTAATGTAATTTTTTACTCTCTTGTCTATTTTTAAATAATAAGCATCAAATCGATCGTAAGGCAATGTAACATCCAATTTAACATTAGCTGCTGTATTAAACGAAGTTGTTTTGATATAACTTGTATTTCTATGATCTTGATTTGTCATACCATTATCAGTTGGTAAATTTGTTCCAGCATTAAGATATTGTCTAAAGTCCACAGAATAAGATCCTAGTCCTTTATATCCAATTTCTAATTCTGAGTTATCTAAGCCTGCTGGATATTGAGTTCTAATATGTTCTCTAGGAGTTGATACTCTAGTGAAACGTTGAGCTGAATCATTATCGTTGTACCCCGCAACAATTGTTGTATCATAATAAAGTTTTGATTGATAAGCATTTGCTGTATCAGTTGAAGTAATTCGATAATTCTTATTAGCATCTTCTTCCATACTATCTAAATAGTGTGTCGCTGTTGTAGTAAGAATATTTTTTTGATCAATGTCTGCATCACTCCATCCATTGATTTCAATATACGGTTCAATTTCTTTATCTTTATTAATAACAAAATTCTTACCATAAAGAGTAATAGACTCTATTTGACTTCCACTTGTAATATCTTCAATTGGTAAAGTAAATTTACCATCTTTTACCGTATATTTTTTATCACCACAAATTAATTGATGATTATCAGTATCATATGTCATTTTTGTTTCTTGTTTTACAAGTGTTGATAATGCCGTTTTATAAGTAAACACAATCGAATCAAAAGTATTTTTACCTTTAAAGCTTTGATATTGTTGCAATAAATCTTCATAAACAACAACAGAAGTTGTATGGAAACCGCCTTTATCTTTATCATATGAAGGAAGTGCAATTTCTGTTTTTACATCATCTAAAACAGAAATTCCTTTATTCCATGAAGCCACACGATATGTGAAATCTCTACTGTATGGAATACCTAATGTTTTTTCATTTCCATCCATATTCGATGATTTTCCTACAATTTCACTTGTAACATTTTTTTGATAAACATCATTATCAATAGTTAATTGGCCTGCATCCACGCTAAATGCTGCACTATTTTCTCTTGCATCTTCATCATTATAAAGAGGCCCTATTGGTTTAAATAATAAACTAGCTTCCAATCTGTTATTTTTATTGTATTTACTATAACTATCTGTATTACCATAAATTTCAGCAACTACACGATCATCGTTTTTAACAAGTTTATTAAATGTACTAGCAACAACTTTAATGACTTTTACCCTTTGCATTCCGCTAGGGAACTTATCTTGATCAATTACGATGTCTCCATTACTATTAATGTATTTTGTCAAGTCGCTCGCTTTAATAGTCCATTTCGCAGTATCCTTGTCAGGATCTTGATCGTAATCAAAAAATTCTATTTTATCAATTTCCATAGCCTTATCATAGCCACTTTTAATAACGAATTTTTCTGTATCAAATCCCTTTAATTTTGGACTTGTTGGGTCTTTACTAACATCTCCTACACTTAATAAATCAAATACTAAGTTAACATTTTGGGCACTTGATTCTGAATCATTACCAATTTTAAATTGATAGTAAGTAGGATTTGTTGGATCTATCTTGCTGCTTTTATTAGGAACATTTAACGGATTACTTGCACTTGTTGATTTATCTGCTTTATAATTAGCGCTTGCTTCAATTGTTGGTTCAATACGTTTTATAACTAAAATCGCAGTACCAGTTACAACATCTTCTTTTACACCAGAAAGTCCTTTATAAGAATTATAGTCTGTAGTAAAAGTACCATCAAAACGATATTCACCCGTTGAATTAGGTATTCCGTTAATTTCAACAAATGCTTTATCTAACGCATTTGTTACATTACCATTGAATTCTTTGAAATTAATTTTAACATTTTTTAAGTTTGGAATTTTGCGTTTCCAGCAACCACTCGTAATGAGCATAGAACCATCTGATTTGCTATACCCTGCTAAATCAGAGAATTTCACATTATAAACCGAACCATTCATATCTATAAAATCAATAGAATCAATTTTACTGTTTGAAATCAATTCAGAACTTAAACGAATACTTGATGCTTGTAAACCAACATAAACACCACTTCCACTACTTTTTTCTCTAAGTAAATTTGAAACTGTAAATGATGATGGTATCATTGCTGATTCACTGGCATTTCCTAAACTAAATCTAATTGCTGCATTCGGATCAGCTAGTGAAACTTGTTGACATTCTTCGTTTCTATCATTTGTATTGGTATTAATGAGATCCTTTGTACTATCAGTAGGATCATGAACGATACCATATCCTTTTGCTTGTGGAGTTGCACGTTGACTTCTAGCAACTGCTGTTGCTTCCGTACTAATATGCTTATCTGTTCTTATATAATGAGGACCTTCTTCACTGCCATCGCTACCAACGCTAGTATACGGAGTCCAATTCCATTGTTGGAAATATGTATTTAAGTTGTTTTTATAATCAATTAAATATTTACCATAACCAGTAACAACAATGCGTCCCTTAAGTGATTCTTTTACTGCTATTCTTTCTTTAAATTCAAATTTTACGTCTCTTGTAAATTCAGTACCTTTGTTATTATCTAAGTATGTTTCTAAAACATCATCTAGGTCTCCTAATTTCCATGTATTACCGTCTATTGTTGATGATACACCCAAGTCTTTTAATGACTTCCAGTCCTCATTACCATCTTTATCTTTAAACTTAAGAGAAATAAACGATGTAGGATCACCATTTTTAAACCAATTTTCTAATACTTCACCACTATCCATTTCAATAGCCAAAGAAGTCAAATTAAATTCTTCAGGCAAAGTATCTACAGTATAAGAATTAAATACTGGTGTATTACTTATATTTGTAAAGTTATCTATATAGTACGAAAAATCTTTTCCAAGTGGTACATTTTTTTCTGTCAAATGATTATTAGCGGCATCTATTAAGTATTTTTGATGAGTAAAATCTGTATTTTGTTTTTCAAAGTTAAAATTCTTTTTATCATCTTTTGACCATGCTAATTCTCTTCCACCAAAGTAAATTGTTTGCGTAAGTTTAATTTCCGGTTGATAATTACTTTCAAAGTTGTTTACATAAGGAATTGCCACATAGAACTTACGAGATTGATCTTTCTTTAATGTTCCTTCATTGTTATCATTGCTTCCTACAACAACACCTAACTGACCTGGTTGAGAATATTTATATCTGTATTGTGAATCATGTTGACTTGCATATTTATCTATATCAAAATTGCTTAAATCACTTTCATTTGTAACATCCCAAATAAGAGCACCGCCTTCTTGGTATTTACCACCATATTCACCTTCACGAGCATCTGTGCCAGTATCCTCATTTTTATCATAGCCACCCGTGCTTTTATTATATTTCCATGCCATTAAGTCTTGTTCTAGAACCCCATTACGATTTCCGTTAATATTACTACTTGGTACAGTTAACATAAAACTAAAATAATCTATCGCACTATCAGCATCTTTTGATATATTTTTAATGTCTACTTCGTAAATTTCATAATTATACTTATCCCAAAGAACAGGCATAGAAACAGGTTTTACTGAAGTTTCCCATTCCAAGTTTGAGTTAACAATATTAATTAATCTGACGTCACTTGAATCTTCTCCGTTTTTAACTGGACCACCAACATTATTTGAATATCCATCAGATAGCTTTCCATTTGGGTCTTTAAATTGAGTATAGCTTGCACCTAAAGCAACCGGTGCTGAGGTATTTTCCGGAATCTTCGCACCATCTTTTGTAAAGAATTGGAAAGTAACCGCAAAAGTCACTGCTGACGCATCAATATCTTTTGTAGAAGTTATTTCTAAAGATGATCTTCGGAATTCTCCTTTTCCAGTATCTGCATTATAATCAGAGCCCCAGCCATATTCAGGATTGTTTGTTGGTCTAGTTGCATACCAAATTACTGGTGCACTTGAAAGTTTAGCTTCTATTCCTCCTATGAATTCTACACTAGGATCTTCATCTTTAACTTCTTGTGGTTTTGTCGTACTCACTACAATACCATCTTTATAATAGAACCATGGTAACTCTATTTTTAATTTTGGTGACACAGCAGCTCCTTCGTTTTGGTTCCAATTAGGTCTAAGCCTAACATCTATTGTCATTGGGTTTCCCATAGACATTAAATAGTTATTTGTTCCTGCAGGTCTTAAGTCTGTTCCTGTTTGTAAGAAAGAAGATGATATTGCTTTTGATCCACTCTCTGCGAATACATCTTGTAACCAATTTACGGGTAGATACTGTACTAACATTGCAAGTGTTATAACAACACTTATCATTTTCTTCATTATGTTTTTCATTTTATGTTTTACAGTATTCATACCCAAATTCCTCCTGTTATTATTTCATCTATTATTAAGTACTATTACTATTAACCATAGCACTATCCATGTATATACAATATCTCATTAATATTATATCACTTTTAACACAAAATTTGACATATTTTTTCTAAATTTAAAAGGGATTTTACAATTTTTTTACAAAAATAAATTTAATTCATACTAAAATGATACATTATTTCACATAATTTGTTTTTGTATACAAAAAAATGTCCTATTAGGACATCTGTTTGAGGATATGTGAGAGAGTTGGATTTTTCTCTTTTTGGATAAGAGAATGGAGTTTATTAGAGGAGTTTGGTTGTTTTTTTGAGATAATTTTTTCTATAATTTCTTTAGAGAGAGGTTGATATTCTATAACCTGATCTACTTTAGAGAGTAATGGATGTCTTGGATGAATTGTTTTGTTTTTTTTGAATCCTAGACGATGTGTGATGTTTGTTTGAGAAAGAATGATAATTACGTTTTCAAAACTTATTTTTCTTTTTTTAGAATCTTCGTAATATCCTTCTTCTAGTATTTGTGAAATAAGATGAATGATTTCTTCATTTGCTTGATCAATGTTTTTTAAATATAAAACTGTATGGGGAGTACTTTGTAAGGTTGATAAAAGAATACTTGGTTCTTGATTGTTCCCTATGAGTTTGTAATAAGCATGAATGTCTTTATATTGATTCATATCCAGTTTTAGGTAATGATAGTTTAATTCTCTAGCAAGAATCTTTGCGGTTGTGGTTTTTCCTGTGCTTTCTTGTCCATAGAGAAAGAAAGAGAGAGGAAGTTTTTTTGTTTCTAATGTTTGGACTAATTGATGAATAGCTTTTTCTTGCCCAAAAATATTTTTATTAAGTTGTTTTTCAAGTGTTTTTTTATTGATTTGTTGGTGAATTGTAATGTTTAGATATTTTTCTACGGTTTCTATGATGCGTATTTTTGTAAGTTCTTGTTCATGATAGAATTTAGCTTTGACACATGATAGATCTAATATATCAATAGCTTTATCGGGATAGGTTCTGTTTTTGATATGTTGATCTACAAGGGCGATAAGTTCTTTGAGTATTGTATCGGATATTTTTATGTGATGAAAGTTTTCGTAGTAACATTTGATTCCTTTGAGGATTTCAAAGGTTTCTTCTTTGGTGTTTTCTTTTAAGGTTACAAGAGAGAATCTTCGATTCATCGCATGGTCTTTTTCAAAGTGTTTGTAGTATTCATCAATCGTTGTTGCGCCAATAACTGTCATATCTTTTCTAGCAAGATAGGGCTTTAAGATATTTGAGGCATCTATAGCTCCTTCGGCTCCACCTGCCCCTATGACATTATGAATTTCATCAATGAATATAATAACGTTGTCTAAGTTTTTTACTTTATCAATGATCTTTTTGAATTTTTCTTCAAATTCTCCTCGGTATTTTGTTCCAGCAACAAGAGAGGATAGAGAGAGTTCATAGATGATTTTATTTTTAAGTGAGTCTACTACTTGATGGTGATTTATCATCATGGCAAGTTTTTCAACAATTGCGGATTTTCCAACACCAGCTTCACCAATGATAAGTACGTTGTTTTTTTCTTTTTTGGAGAGGATGGTACAGATTTGTTCGATTTCGTTTTCTCTTCCTATGATTTTATATTTTTTGTTTTTTACTTTTTTATTGATGTTTACAAGTGTTGATATTTGATCTAAAGGTGTTTCAAAAGCTGATTTTTCTTGTAAGAGATAAATGAGTTCTTCGACATCAACATGGTATTTTTGTAGTATTTCATAAGCCACAGATTCTTTTTCTTTAAGAAGTGAGATGGTAAGTAGATTAAGGGTTACTTGATCTTGGTTTTTCTTTTGAGCTTCTTCCATACTTCTTTCTAAGATTTTTTTGACACTCTGGCTATATTCCATATAAAAAGGTTGATCTTCGCTTGTTCCAAACAACCTTTTTATATCTTCTTCTACAACTTCTTCATTCACTTTATATTTTTTTAAGAGTCTTTTTAGTTGATTGTCATGCATTTTTAATAAGGAGAGTAGTAAATGTTCACTGCCAACGTTTTGATGTCCAAAATCAAAAGAAATGCTTTCTGCCACAACAATTGCTTTTTGTGCTTGTTCATCAAATTCTTTCAACAATAATGACACCTTCTTTCTTTATATAGTATGTATTATTTTCTTAATTATTAGTCATCCTTAAGAAAACATACTTACTAACCATGATTTTTTATGAATTTCTTTACTTGATGTACAATAAGATACTTGGAGTTTTCCTTCAAGTGTTTTTCCTTTTCCTTCACCTAAGACAATGGTATAGAGACCATTGTAATACTTCGCATTAAATGCTCTTTGATGATCGGCTAATACTTGATGAACATCATCAACACCTTTAACCCATTTTTTATAGTTTTGTATAAGTTTGTCTTTGACTTCATACATTTCTTCGATATCTTCTTGTTTATAAGAGGAGGCAATGATTTTATATTTTGGGGTTTCGTTAACAGCTGTGACTGTTGTTAGGTTCATAAGAATTAGAAGAAAAATAATTAATTTTTTCATAAATTTCACCTCAAGTTCATTATGTTCATTTATAATGAAATTAAACACAAGGAGTGAATTTTTTATGAGTCGTATTATGCAAAAGGAAATTAAAAGTGAAATGAATGATTTTTTCTTTGCTAAGGATCATTTGGATTTTTATCATGAGTATGTAAATGTTGAACAAATGTATTTGGCAGGAATTAAGGAGGTAAGAACAAAATTAGAGATTTTAGATGATGAGTTTCATCATCGCTTCGATCATAATCCTATCCATCATATGGAATGGCGTTTGAAATCACCACATAGCGTTGTTGAGAAAATGAAAAGAAGAAATCTTCCCGTAGATGTTTCTTCGATTAAAGGAAATATTGAAGATATTGCGGGTATTCGGGTGATTTGTCATTATATCAAAGATATTTATCGTATATCAGACCTTCTTTTAAGACAGGATGATATTCATTTATTAAAGGTAAAGGATTATATAAAGAATCCTAAAGAAAATGGGTATCGTAGTTTACATCTTGTTGTTGAAGTCCCTGTTTATCTTGCTAATGAGAAAGTCATGGTTCCTGTAGAAATACAAATCCGTACCATTGCTATGGATTTTTGGGCGACACTCGAACATCATTTGAGATATAAAAATAACAAGGAAATCTCTGATGATATTCGTAATCGTTTATACGAATGCGCTAAAAATATTACTGATATTGATTATGAAATGGAAGATATACATAATGAAGTCTTTGGACATCATAAAATATAAAGAGTATTTATAGAAAACAAAAACAAAGTTCGCTCGAACTTTGTTTTTAATTAATAATTTTTAAAACATCTTCTTCACTTGTTACATTAAATATATTTAATGTGAGCTCTTTTAATTTTTCTATCGATGCATTTGTAATTTGTTCTTCCAAATTATTAGATATATCTCCAAATTTTACTTTAAGTTGGGCTTTTAAAATATCTTGTATTTCTACTTCTCGCAGTCTTTTTTCTACATAATCTATTGCTTTACCCATGTTTATCTCATTTCCATCAGGTACATCTTTTGGTTTAATAATTGGTTCATCATAAAATAAAAAATGATTCATATGTATGGCAAAATAAATTTTATCTTCCATTGTTTCCTCCTCGTTACGACTTATAATCTATGTTTTCATTTCTTTAATTTTTGATAGTGATATTTAAAATTTTTAATTATTAAATACTTTCTTTCATCACTACCTCTACACTTATTTTACTTTTTCTACTTCTTCTTTCAATGGATGTTTAGTCCAAAGAAAAAAGACCTTATAACTTTGATTATAAAGTCTTTCTTGCATTTTTTTGATATCAACCATTTTTCTAGTTAATAATTTTTAAAACATCTTCTTCATTTGTTACATTAAATATATTTAATGTAAGTTGATTTAATTTTTCTAGCGATGTATTTGTAAGTTGTTTTTCTAAAGGCCTTGATAAAGTTCCTAGTTTTACTTTAAGTAGGTCTTTTAAAGTATTTTGTTTTTCTTCTCGTTTTCCTTTTTCAATTCCAGAACGTTCACCTTTTTTAAATCCAATTGTTTCTCCTTTCTCCATTCCTTGATTTTCAAATCTTTGGAATAATCTGTCCATTCCTTCACACATGTTGATTTCATCTCCTTCTGGTAAGTCTTCTTCTTTAATGTCTGTGTGCGTAAATGCCCCTGCAATCAACATCATCTCTCTATTGATGATTTTGTTTTGCATTAATCCTTCATAGTTTCCTGCAAACATTTCTTTTGACATCTCTATACAATCTTTCATATCTCTATCACTTATTTTTGATGTATCTATATCCTTTAAAGAAACAACTTCAAATTTCCAATCATTTAAATGACCTTGTAGTTCTGTTGGAATATCTTTCATCATCCCTTGAAGTGATGTTGGCGCTGTCCATTCTTTTTCTCCAGTATAAAAGACAATAGTTAACGTCGGTACAATCTTCTTTCCATTTTCTAACTGATTGTAATAACCTAAAATATCATATATCGCTATACGTAAAGCCATTTTGGTATCCTGCGCACTTTGATGTTCAATTGCCAAAATACATAAGTTCGCATTGATAGATACTTTCTTTACCATATCTCGATATCTTTTGATATCTATTTTTTCTTTTAAAGCTTCATCAATGAATGTCGATTAATCGTTTCCCTGGTGTTGAAGTGTTTTATAATCAATGGCTTGTTTTCCATCAAACATGATTGCATTGAAAAATGCGGCAAACCTTTGATTATTTCTAAACAGTTTTTTACAAGCACTGTCACTTGAAATCTGAGTAGTTACCACAATTCATTCCTCCTTACTTACCGATTTTATATTTGTGTTTTCATCGCTTTTTTAGATGTTTTATATATTTTTTTTGTAAGGAGTTCTACTGTATCTGTATTATATCATGGTATCAAAGACAATTTGTCTCAAATTTGTGTCAAAAATGTATCGAATTTATACAAAAAGATACTTTTTTGAGACAAATATTCTATTATCATTTTAGCTTTCCTCTTTTTCTTCTTCAATGGACGTTTAGTCCAAAGAAAAAGACCTTATGATTTTCATCATAAAGTCTCATCATATTATTCTGTCGCAAATTGACTATAGTAAAGTTGATGATAATAACCATGTTTTTGAAGAAGTTCTTCATGATTACCTACTTCAACAATATGTCCTTGGTCCATGACAATAATCTTATCCGCATTTTTAATCGTTGATAAACGATGCGCAACAATAAATGTTGTTCTTCCTTTCATCATTTCATCAAATGCTCTTTGAATTTGCAATTCTGTACGGGTATCAATAGAACTTGTTGCTTCATCTAAAATCAGCATAGGTGGATGTGTCAACATAATACGCGCAATACAAACAAGTTGCATTTGTCCTTGTGACATATTTCCTCCATCTTCTTCTACTACCGTATCATATCCTTGAGGAAGTGACATGATATATTTATGAACACGTGCTTTTTTAGCCGCTTCAATGATTTCTTCATCAGTAGCCTCTGGTTTTCCATAAGCAATGTTTTCTTTAATTGTTCCTTTAAACAACCAACTATCTTGTAAAACCATTCCATACATTTTTCTTAGAGCATCTCGGTTCATTTCTTCAATATCAACACCATCAATTGTAATTTTTCCTTTTTGTGGATCATAGAAACGCATAAGTAAGTTAATTAAAGTTGTTTTTCCACAACCTGTTTTTCCTACGATAGCAGTCATTGTTCCTGGTTTTGCTTCATAGTTAAAGTCTTGAATAAGTGGTTTACTAAGATCATAACTGAAATTTAGATGATCAATAACAATATGGCCTTGCTTATTTTCAATAATTTTTGATGTACTTAATTCTTGAATAGTTTCTTCATCTAATAAAGCAAAAACACGCTGACTTGCGGCTATTGCTGTTTGCATTTCTGACATAACAGAAGAAATTTCGTTAAATGGCTTTGTATATTGATTAGCGTACGTTAAAAAACTTGAAAGAATACCAACTGTAAATGAACCATTTAATACTTGAAAAGCACCATAAATACCAACAGCAGCATAAACAATACTATTAACTAAACGTGTTGTTGGGTTAATTAAAGCTCCATAGAATTGAGAAATAACCCCACTTTTATGCATACGTTCATTGATTTCATTAAATTTTTCTTCATTTTGAACTTGATAATCAAAGATATTGACAATCTTTTGATTTCCAATCATTTCTTCACAAAAACCATTCATTTCTCCACGAATAGCAAGTTGTTCTTGAAAATAAGAATGTGTTCTTTTTACTATTAAAGACGCTACAAGTAAAGAAAGGGGTGTAAGTACAACAACAATCACAGCCACTGAAAAATGAATATAAGCCATAATTAAGATTGTTCCCACTATTGTCGCAATCCCTGTAAGTAATGATGTAAAACTTTGTAATAAACCTTGACCAATTAAATCAATATCATTAATTAATCTCCCTAAAATATCTCCATGACTTGTCCCATCAATATATTTTAAAGGAAGTACTTGAATTTGATCAAAAACTTTGTTTCTTAAATCATTCGTAATATTATACGTAATGGTATTGGTAATTTGCCCCATAATCCATTGAATCAATGAAATAATTAGTACAACAACACCAATAAAAATTAATTTATTAAATAATCCTTGAAAATCAACTTGATTTTTACCTACTAATAAATCAATAGCTTGCCCTAATAAAACTGGTGTAAGAAGTGTAAAAATAACTGAAACAATAGATAATAAAGTAAGTGAAATAATTAAAAATTTATAAGGACTACAATAGCTTAATAAGCTTTTTATTGTCTTTTTATCCATTTGTTTCACCTTCTTTACTATTTTGAGATTCATAAATTTCTTGATATACCTGACAATCTTTTAATAATTGCTCATGACTATCAAAGCCAACAAGCTCCCCATGATATAAAACCATAATACGATCACATCTTTTTAAAGAGGCTGTTCTTTGTGAAATAATAATCTTTGTCATTTCTTTTAATTCTTGTAATTGTTTTTGTAAAGCTGCATCCGTTGCATAATCAAGGGCACTTGAACAATCATCCAAAACAAGAATATCTGCTTGTTTATAGAGTGCTCTAGCAATAGTTAAACGTTGTCTTTGTCCACCAGAGAAGTTTTTACCACCTTGAACAACAGGACTTTCAATTCCTTTTGAAAGATTACTTACGAATTCTTTAGCTTGTGAAACTTCTAAAGCTTGATTCATAATATCTGCTTGATAAGGTTTAGACATACAAATATTTTCTTTAATTGTTCCTGAAATTAAAGAAGTATTTTGTAAAACATAGCTAATATGTTTTCTAAGGGGTGCGAGTTTATAATCTTGGATTCTTTTACCAGCAATCCAAATTTCCCCACTTCTTGTATCATAGTTTCTACCAATCAAAGAGACAAGCGTTGATTTACCAGCACCTGTTCCCCCAATAATGCCCACTGTTTCACCTTTTTTGATTGTAAAAGATAAATCATGGAGAACATCTTTTTGCAGATAACCAAAATTCACATTTTTAAATTCTATCATATTTTCAATAGGTGTCAGTGTCTCATAAACCCCTTGATCTTCTACTTTAGGTTTTGTTTCTAAGACTTCAAAAACTCTTTGATAACTTGCGGTTGCTTTATTATAAATCGATAAAACATTTGCAAAGACAATCAATGCTTGTAAGATACTATTCATATAGTTGACTAAAGCAATAACTTCACCTTGAGATAAACTTCCTACATTTACTTGAAAACCACTTGCATAAATTATAATAATGATGGCAAAGTTAACGATTAAATAAGTAAAAGGATTTAATAAAGCTTGGATCTTTCCAACTTTTACTTGTTCATCTTTTTGATTTTTTGTTTCTTTATTGAATCGTTTAATTTCATGATTTTGATTTGAAAAAGCACGAATAACACGTACACCTTTTAAGTTTTCCCGAGCAATCAATGCAATTTTATCAAGTAATTTTTGAATGCGCGAGAAATAAGGCATCGAGATAATTGTAATCGAAAACATTGATACCGCAAGAATGATTGCTCCAACAACAAAGATCATTGATAATGATCCACTGATCATAAATGCCATAAAAAGCGAACCAATCATTAAAAACGGTGCTCTTGATGTAAGACGAATGGTCATCGCCACCGCTAATTGTATTTGTACAACATCGTTAATTAATCTTGTTACTAATGATGGTGCTGTTAATGTATCTAAATTGGCATCATCATATGTATTGATTTGATGATACATATCCTTTCTTAATTGTGTTCCCACACTTTGTGATGTCAAAGATGCATACCATTGACAAACCAAGGCAAATAAATACCCAAATACGGCAAGTCCAATTAATACAAGTCCACATTTTAAAATATAGGAAGGATCATTATTACCAATCCCTTTGTCAATGACAGAAGCCATGACAACTGGAACACATAATTCTAAAACAGCTTCAAAGATTTTAAATAAAAATCCAATTGTTGCTGAAAATTTGTATTCTTTAGCATATTTTAATAGTTTCACTTTCTTCACCTCGAAGGTATTATATGATAAGATTTATATATATGTAAAATATATATATTGTATAGTAATTATATCAATTATATATATTTGCGTTTAAAGGAGAATTATGATGGATATTCGACAAATGAAGTATTTTAAAACAATTGTAGAGGAAGGAACTATTTCTAAAGCCGCCAAAGTTTTACACATGGCACAACCACCTTTGTCTATGCAACTTAAACAATTAGAAGAAGAACTTGGAGTTATTCTTTTAAAAAGAGGAAATAAACAAATCGAACTAACAGATGCCGGAACACAATTTTATAAAAGATGCTTGCAAATTCTTGATTTAACAGAAATCACGAAAAATGAACTTCAACAATCTTATCAAGATGTTTTACGAATTGGTATTACACCTTCTAATAGTGGCCTTATTCAACAAGCCAAAATAAGCAAATTTGTTGATACCAATCAACATGTTCAATTTGCTATTTATGAAGGATCAACTTATGAAATTCTTGATTTACTTTTATCTCATAATATTGATTTAGGTATTGTTAGAACCCCTTTCGATACTTCTAAAGTTAATACTTATTATTTAGAAAAAGAGCCGATGGTTATCATCGGTAAAAAAGAATTCTTTAAAGAAAAGATTTCTAAAATGGAAGATTTAAAAAAAATACCCCTGATTATTCATCGAAGATATCTTCCTTTAATTAATGACTATTGTTTAAATAAACAAATACAAATCCAATTAAAAGTAACATGTGATGATAGTCGAACATCCCTTATTTGGGCCAATAGTGGTATTGGAGTAGCTATCATTCCTCAGTGTAGTCTTGCTTTAGCTTACGATTCATCATTAACTTATGCTTTATTAGAAGATAAAAGTCTTTATACTGGTGTTGCTTTTATTACTAGAAAAAATGAAAGTATTCCCATTTTATTAAAAGAATTTATGGAATGTTTTAAAAGCAGGTAATCCTGCTTTTAATAACATACATAAATATAACGTCCGAACTTTACAAGTTCTGTCTTTTTTCTTAAAATACAGTCTTTAATTTCAAAACTGGCTTCTTTAATTTCTTGATCCATCTTTTCATAACTTACTAAAACAAGTTTATCACAAAGTCTTCTAGCACTTTGGATGATAGCACATTGTTCCTGATAAGTAATTGGTGTATAGAGATTATAAGGAATATCTATGATTGCAACATCATAGTGTCCTTGATGTTTATTAATATCATCTTTAGTAATTAGCATGCCATCAAAACCAAAGTGATTCAAATTACATCTTGCTTTCCATGAAATATCTCTTGAAATATCAAACCCTTTAATGGAATATCCTAAAGCAAGACCTTCTAAAACAACCGTCCCCATACCACAACAAGGATCAATAATCGTTTTACTTATATCATTTTCACCAGCAATATTAATTAAAGTACGTGCTAAACGAATATCTAAAGAATTAGAAAATGTATTGGGTTTATCATCATACTTTTTCCAAGATGGAACACCATGATGATAATAACCAATAACCCATAAATCATTTACTTTAGTAAGTGCGATCGTATGTAATGGCTTTGCCATATTAACACTTCCATCAATAAACCAAGAAATTTCTTTACATTTATCAAGCGTTTCTTGATAATTTGGATGACTTATGGGATTTTTTAAATAGATGATTTTAAATTCTTGATAATTATGTTTTTGTTTTTGTACTTTTTCTTTTAATTTTTCAAAGTCTTTATCCATAGCCCAAATATCAATCTTTCCTTTAATAAAAACACTGGTATTAACATCAATGTCTTTATTTGTTAGAAAACATTGTTGGTAATTTTCATGAAATAAATATTTAAACTCTAAAGTACATAAATCACGTTCTTCAGGTGGATAGTTAAATAAATAAAAATATTTTTTCATTTTATCTCCTACTTTCTTCGCCCATTTTACCAATTGTTTCATGGTTTATCAACTTATAAAAAAACAAGGATTTTGTCCTTGCTTCGTTTTATAAATTGAAATTAACTGGTGGGGCAATTGTTCCCAAATCTCATCGAGTTTATAACCCTACACTTGACACTTTCGTGCGCGATAGCCATCTTTCTATCCTCAGTAATTTCATCTACATTGTACGCTATTATTTACTCTTTTTACCAGCTTTATTTTATTTTTTCTTTAAAAGATGTTATATTGTCAACAGGAGGTTTATATGACTTATTTAAATAATTTAAAAGAACGGTTTACTTTTGATCAACTGTTACTTATATTTACATGTTTTAGTTTTACTTTTCCTTTTTATATATTAGGACCTATTTTAGTTATTGAATGTATTTATTTATTTGTATCAAAGAAAGTAATTAATGTTTTAAAAGAAACACCAAAGATAAAATTCCTCTATTTATTTGTTTTAATTTCTTTAAGCATTTCTTTGATTCATAAGAATATTTTAGGTGCACTGGCAACAGTCGCTATCTTTATTGCTATTGTGTTGATGGTTTATTATCGAAAACATGTTAATCAATCAACTTTTGAATTTATTATTGATATGTTGATTGTGTTATCTATTCTTTGGGCGATATATGGAATTTATGAACAATTTCAAATTTATCATCGTTTAGGGGTCGATCATTTTACCTTTAAAGTCTATGCCAGACGTGAAAATCGTTTGAATAGTGTTTTCTATAACGCAAACTACTATGCTATGATGATTGAATTTATTGCGGTATGTATTGTTTACAAATTCTTTACGGTAAAGAATGATTTAAAAAGAAGTATTTTTTATGTTGTTGTTGGCTTTTTGAATTTATTTATGCTTTATATGACAGGATGTCGTGCAGGATATGTTGCCATTGCGGGAGCTATTTGTTTATTTCTTATTTTTAATAGGAATTATAAACTCTGTTTTTTAATTGCTTTAGGATGTTTAGGAGTTGTTGGTTTCTTTGTTTTAAATCCTAGTAAATTCCCTCGTATTGAATATTTGATTTCTAATTTAGATGTCAGAATGAAGATTTGGAATTGTGCCATTCAAGGGATTATCGCTTCTCCACTTTTAGGACAAGGACCATTTACTTATATGATGGTTTTAGATAAATATAATGGACATTTAACACAACATGCTCACAGCGTTTATTTAGATCCTTTACTTTCTTTTGGAATCATTGGTCTTGCCCTTCTTGTTCCTTATGTTTATGATAATTGTAAACGTCTTTATAAAGTAAAAGAGCATTATTCTTATATTGCTCTTGTAATGGGATTTATTGGTGTGTTATTGATTCATGGTATTTTAGATTATACAATTTTTTGGGTACACACTGGTTTATTCTTCTTATTTGTTTTATCAAGTTTTGAAATGTTTGAAGCAAATCGTAATTAGCGATTTGCTTTTATTTTTGATAAGTTCTATAGATTGTTGCTACAATAAATAAAAGAATAGATAATTCTAAATATTCTATATTCAATACATGTATATAAAACCAATCAATGATCATAAATAGAAAAGGAATTCCTACCCATATCATAGTTTCTATAAAATGATATCTTTTTACATTCATCCTCATCACCTCTTAACAAAATATTACTCTTTTTTATGTTAAGAAAATATCAATTAAATGTAAAAAAAGAACTTCTTTCGAAGTCCTTATGCTCTTGAATTCATTGTATTTTGTTTTAAAGAATTTACATATTCCATTTGATGTTTAGTATTTTCTCTTAATTCTTTTTCCATTCCTTCTAATGTCATATGTTGTACTTCTTTAGTTTCTGCTTTTTTTTCACATACTTTTTCTAATGCTTCTCTAGCATCATGTTGTAATGTGTTTCTCATTTGCTTTCTTTGTTCTAATTTCATTTCTGAAGTTTTGATTTCTCCCGCTACTGATTGAAAGATTTCTTCTTTTGTTAATTCTTTTCTTCCTTCATTTCCATGTTTTATATCATTACTATTTTTAAAATACTTTCTTAAAGATTCTTTTGCTTCTGCGTTAATTTCATTGATACTCATAATACTCATCCTCTCTTTCCTAAGACACCTGTAGCATAATCTTTTTTAATTTTTTAGAAAAGAGAAATGTATACAATTTTAATTTCATTAACAAAATATATAAAATGTAAGAGCTTTATTTGTTAAGGGGATTTACAATAGCCAAAAGAAATTCTTGAAGCAATAAAGCAAATAAACGCTAAAAATAAATAAACATAAAGCATAGCCTGCTTGGAAAAAACTCATTGCCCTGGCAAGTCCTGAAAAAAGATTTTCAATCAAAAAAACAATGCCATTATTGAAAATAATTCTAAATAAAGAAACACATCCTGAAGATAAAGCTGGTATAAGCATAATCATTTTATGTTTATTTTTATAATCTTCCAATAATCCTACCGATAAACGTAAAACCGTTTGTGATATCCCATAAGTTCCTATAATAATTCCAATAAATGACTCCCCTTCGCTACATTGATGTTATGTTACATCAATATCATTCACTACTATGAGAGTGTCTGACTCCTCATGATGTACCTATCACTTCGAATTACACTTATATATAAGTACCTTGATATACACCAAGTAGTCATAAGGTCTGACAGGGTCATCGCTATTTCCTTAATATCATGCCAACAGACTTCACAATAGAAGTCCTATGTTATCGTCTAGTTCATTGATAACACAGTAAATAGACTTCCACATTTATCGCAATGTTGTCACACATTCTACTGCATATCCTTCACACACCGCCTTACGTTGATGCATTAGATTAGACTTTTCGAATAGCACTAGTGCGCACGATGTAGGACTTTCACCTACAGGATTTTTACATTCCATGAAGCATTTCAAGTTAATAGAGCCCTATCTTGAATAAGCATTTATAAGTAGAAAATGTCATGCCCCTGTTGACATAACATATAAGCGACTGCCTTTCGCACGAAAAGACAACCCATTTAATTAGGTTGTCTTTCAGTGCGAGATTTTCTCAATCATCCTATTAATTTTGAGATTTAATTAAAGATTCATATACAGTTCCTTTACAATCTTCTAAGGCTCTATTTTTATATTCCTTGCTTTTTGATTCATTACCCATATTTTTGTAGATAACTGATAATAAGAATTCGAGATAGGGAGTATCTGCATTGTTTTTAGTATATTCTACATCTTCTAGATCAGATTTTAATTCATCATAATACTTAATTCCACCACTAATTAAAGTATCATTGACCATATCCATCTGTCTATATAGGGCATGATCATTTGTAGTGCTAACCATTTCCAACAAACGATCAATCATAGATGCATTCTTCTTATCTACATATATATAGAATACTGATTTTGCGAGAGCAGACTTCTGCTTAGAATTCATAGGAACATGGTCCATTATATTGTTTACTTGAGTATCTATTTGTTTGTTATCATTTACTTTTAGATAAGCATTTAAAAGTAAATATTCCCTATTAAATAGAGGAATACATATCTTAGCTAGTTGAGTTGCTATTAAGTCTTCTATTGCCTTAATATCATTTTTTTGGAGTAATGTAAGATATATTTTTAGAAATTTCTTTCTAATGATCACTGGAATAATTCCAATAACTGCAATCACTATAACAGCAACTAACATAGCATTCATACTTTTATGCCCCTTTCTCAATCAACTTTATAATATCATTTAATTCATCAATAATTATATCTGCCTGGCTTTGATCCAAGCCAAACTTATCATCTTTTAAAGCCAATACCTTAATACCAGCTCTATTTGCAGCTAATATTCCTTTAGATGAATCCTCAATAATAATAGCTTCATCTTTATTCACATTCAATTTTTTGATTGTATGTAAATATATTTCTGGATTGGGTTTACTTTCTTTGAATTGTTCACCACTTACTATAAGTGTGAAATACTTTCTTAAATCAGCTTGAGCTAATGCAGTATTAATAGTATTTAAACTTGAAGAGGACGCTAACGCAATTTTATAACGTTCACTTAAGCTTTCTAAAACAGAATAGATCTGTGGTTTAACGACTGCTTTATAATCACAATCAAATGAACGAAAATATTCTTGAAGCATATTTTTAAATGTCATGAAATCAGTTTTTCCATTCCACATTGTGTATGCTTGTTCATAATATAATTTACTATCAATACCAATAAGAGGAATACAATCATTTACTTGTATTTCTATATCATGCTGTTTAAAAAATCTTATCAAATCATTTATATACATGGTTTCACTATCAAAGATCACACCATCCATATCAAAAATAACAGTTTTTATCATAATTATAAACACGAGCAGGCATTATATAATGCCTTGCTCGTTATTCATTTTAGTAGTCTAAGCACTTGTAATATCTTCTGATATCTAATGGATGACGTCTGTTGTGTTCTAGATGAACATTAAGTCTCATGAATGCTGATCTCATTACGATTGGAGATAAGATACCTCTGAATTCATCTCTGATACCAGGTAATTCGAAATTCTTAGTATCGATAGTAGTAACGTTTGCACAAATTTTACCAACGAAGTTTTCAACACGATCCATTTCTGGTCTAGTCTTATCTTCACCTTTGATTAATAATACTGTAGTATCTCTTTCGATAACTTCTAATAAACCATGGAAGAAGTTAGCTGCTGAGATAGGACGAGTACGCATCCACTGCATTTCTTCCATAATACACATACCATAGCAGTGTGCCCAGTCTTCTAGGTTACCTGAAGCTACTAAGTATGTAAGTGGTGAATCACAGTATTTATCTGCATATTCTTTCATCTGAGCATCTGCATCTTTATATACCTGAACGATATCTTTTGGTAAGTTCTGCATATCAGATACTAATTCATCATATTTATCAAACTGTCCAGCATTCTTCATGAATCTTAAGACAACTGTATACCACCAGTAGTATTCTCCACCAACTGTAGTGACTAATTCATCAACTTTGTTTGCGATTGGAGTATCAACTACTTCAACATAACCAATAACTCTAGCACCAACTTCATGTGCTTTATCAATAGCCTGTTCAACTTCTACTGTATGACCAGATAAAGAAGCTACAACTACTACTGAATCTTTAGTAAAGTTTGCATCACCTTCATATAAGAAGTCTGTAGCGTTAGTTAAATATAAAGGTAAAGAGCATCCTAACTGTCTAGCTGTGTGGAAAATCTGTCCTGCATATAATAGGGTTCCACCAATACCAACTAAGAAGATATTCTTGTATCCATCTTCACAAATCTTATCTACTACCTTTTCTACCTGAGGGATCATATTAACCCCATTTAAATGATCTGTATAAACTTTCTTTTCATCAAAATTAAACATAATATTTTCTCCTTCAATAATTTTTATTGCACCACTTGCGCCTATAACACTTACCCCTGCATTGAAAAACTGAATTGCTTGCTGATATGTACGAATTCCACCTGACGCCTTAATTTTTACGTCATCTCCTAGAATACTTTTCATCATTCTAACATCATTAATGTCAGCTCCTTTAAAGCTTCTTCCTGTTGAAGTTTTTAAAAATGCAGGCTTAATTTTCTTAGCAATTAAACAAATCTCTCTTTTAAGATCATCTCTGCCATCCAATTTACACATTTCGACTATAACTTTTTCTCTAATGTCATGTTTTACACAAAACTTATGAATGGCATCCATTTCTTCTTCTATTTTTTTGAGATTGCCGTTTTCAATATTTCTTTGATTAAGTACATAATCAATCTCATGAAATCCGATATCTGCATAATTTTCAAAAGCAGTTAACTTCTCCTCTAGTGACATAATTCCTTCGGGAAAATCAATTGCTCCAGCTATAATACAAGAAGTATTTTCTAATTTTTTTTTTGCATAATCATATTCCTTTTTACTTCTTGCAAAGATACAGCGAAATCCATAATGAACGGCTTTATCTAAATATGTATCGAAATCATCCCTTTCATCTCGAATATAATCTAATTTGTTATTTATTTTCATAACTTTCGCTCCATTCATTAAATAATTTTATAGATTTTTCATCGGCAATCCACGGCTCTTCAAAGTATCTTTGATTGACAATTTCAAATGACAAATATCCTTTATAGCCATGAGTTTTTAAATCATCTAAATCATTAAACATGTTTCTACTACCATCACCCCATGCTAAATGTCCTACTGGGTTACCATCAACAAAGTGGCAATGGATAATCAAACTTTTAAAAGTTTGAAAGTATTCATTAATCGTTTCTTCAGCTTTTGCCATAGCACCTAGATCAAGACAAATTTTTAAATTATCATGATTAACTCTCTCCAAATAAGCCTTTAAATCGCTTATACTATTAACTAAAATAGATTCACGTGGTTGAAGTGCTTCAATAGCAAGTATAATATTCTTCTTTTTTGCATATTCTGCAAGTTTTCTCATCATATTAGCACTTCTATTTAAAGCTTGTTCTTTATCTTCTGATAGATAAGCCCAACCACTAGTTACAACAACATGATTAGCTTTGATCTGTGAAGCAACATCAATTGCATTTTTAAAATAGTTGTAAACTCTTACTTGACCATCTAAATCTTTCATGGCCATGTTATTGGGTTTTGGATTAGTTTGTTCTGGACAAATTCCTATCACTTTAACATCGTATTTTTTTTCTAAGTCTTTCAGAATTTGCACATCCAAATACTGTTGATAATCTAAATAATAATGCATTGGACCTGTCCACAACTCTACATAATGAAATCCATTTTTCTTAGCATTTTTAAAAAAATCATCTAAAGTATAAAATCTATAATGACAATTCATTGCTGATACTTTCATAACAGCCTCCTTTATTATATAGAAGAGTTAATTTATTATTAATTCTTCTAATTCTTCTATAAATATAATCTTCTACTCTATCAATAATACTCTTATGCTAAAATTCCAAATTGAGCACAAATAATACCTAATATTGCTGTTCCAATAATTATCCACATAACATTTACATTCTTGCCAAGTAATTTGTAATAAAGTCCTGTTACTCCTAATGCTAACATACCTGGCATAATGCCATCTAAAATTGATTGAATTTTTGTTGCAGAATCTCCGCTACCAATTGCTAATGGTGTTGATACTGAAACTAATTCATTAGTCATACCACCAATAACCATCACCCCTAGAATAGCTGCAGCAAGCATAAACTTCTGCATCATACCTGACTTTTGAATTTTTTCTAGGTATGTAGCGCCTAATTCATATCCTTTCATCGCGCAAATATAACGTAATGCAAATGCTGGAATATTAAAGATCAATAAGAATAAGATTGGGCCTAAAATACTTCCTTGTAATGCTAATGATGTTCCAATACCTACTGCTAGTACTCTTAGTGTTCCTAAGAGTAATGAATCTCCAATTCCGCTCAATGGCCCCATTAAAGCTGCTTTAACAGCATTAATTGATGATTCATCAAAATCTTCTTGATTGGCATTCATTTCTTCCATAGCCAATGTAATACCACCAACAAAAGTTGATACATGAGGTGTAATATTAAAGAATTCCAAGTGTCTTTGTAATGCTTTCTTTAAACCTTCAGGATTATTTTTGTAAATCTTTCTTAATCCGTCACTAATCATTGTACAAAATCCCATATGCATTTGACGTTCATAATGCCATGAAAATTCCATAGGTAATGATCTCCAGAACATTTTTTTTAAATCTTTTTTTGTGATTACTGAATTTTCATTAGAAGTCTTCATCTTCTTCCCCTCCTTCAACCGCTAAAGTGTTATTATTACTAAAATCAACTTTTAAGAATACTGCAATTAGACCAATAATTGCAATTCCTACAACAGGCACTTTGAAATATGCTGATAATACAAAACCTAAGAAGAAAAATGGTACAACTTCTTTATTCATAATCATTCTCGCCAACATAGCAAATCCAATACCTGGAAGCAATCCGCAAGCAATAGATAATCCATTTGTAATTACTTTTGGAATCGCATTTACAATTGTTTCCATTTGACTACTTCCTAAAGCATAACCAAAGAATGTAATCAAGAACAGAACTGTACATGTAATAAATCCTGTTAACATGTGAATTACTGAAATTGCTCTAGCATTTCCTTGCTCTGCATATTTATCAGCTAATCTGCCCATGAATGGTCTTACAATCGAGAAAATCACATTATCAACAGCTTGTGCTAATAAAGCAATTGGAAACGCCATTGTAAATGCAACTGCAGATCCCTTACCTGTAACAATCGCAAAGGCTGTTCCTAGCACACCACCAACGATAACATTTGGAGGGATATAAGCACCAACAGATACCTGACCTAAAAAGGCTAATTCTAATGTTGCCCCAACCACAATGCCTGTTTGTAAATCACCTAAAATCAACCCAACTAATGATCCTAATACGATTGGTCTCTGAATCATATTTGTCCCTGTAGCCAAATCGCATTTTCCAATGAAGGCTACACACCCTAATAAAAACGCTTGTAACATACTATTTCCTCCTTTTTAAATGACATCTTTTGCCATGATTTTCTTTTCTGTAGGAACCATACGAATTTCCACTTCATCCCCTCGTTCGATAAGTTCCTTAACTAATGATGCTTCTTCATCAGTTAAATTCACTGCTTTTGAAATATTCTTGGTTTCACTTGTAGCTTTTGTTCCGCCGAGAGTGACAGAATGGATATCAGCTTTTGTCATCAATTCATAAGCATCTTTTACACTTTCAACTATAATAAACAGTTTGTATTTATCTGTTACACCACTGTTAATAGCTTTTATGCCATCCTCAACACTTTTAATGACTAATTTTACTCCTTGAGGTTTCGCCATTTTAATTGCCATCTTTTTAATTTCATCTTTCATAACTAAATCATTAGCAATCAAGATACAATCAGCCCCTAGTGCACTTGTCCAAGAAAATGCAACTTGCCCATGCAACAAGCGATGATCAACTCTTAAATTTTTAATCATAACTTTTCTCCTTAAAAATCCTCTTCTTCAATTTCCTGATTTAATGATTCTTTATTTTGGATAGTAATACCACACTTAGCATTATTAAGAATTTGATTTAACTCTAAATTTCTGGAATTATTAGCTAAAACAAGTTCTAACACCAAATTCATATTCATTCCTGAAAGAACATCTACATTGCCGTAGATACACGTCTGCACTAAAGCGTTATAAACACTCCCTCCCTTAATATCACACACCAGAATATAATGCTCATTATCCTTTTGAAATCTTTCTTTTAATATCTGTGCATAATCATTTGGATTTTGACCAGGATATAAACAAAATGTTTCTACATCTGACGCTAAATCACCAACAATCATATTCACTGAATTCAACATTCCTTTAGAAAGTTCCCCATGTGATGCTAAAATAATTTTTGCCATCTTATCACCTCTTTTCCTCTTATTCACAGTTAAGCTTCGTGCCAGTTTATAGATCATTATGCTCAATCTGTACAACTAGCTTCCACTTATACTCAAGCAAGCTTTGTGCCAGTTTATAGATCTTTACGCTTGATCTGTACAACTAGCTTCCACTTATGCTCAAGCAAGCTTTGTGCCAGTTTATAGATTAGTTACGCTTAATCTGTACAACCAACTTCCACTTATACCTAAGCAAAAAGTGTGCCAATTAATAGCACACTAATCATTAATAATATAGTTGTATATATATTCTATTTCTTCATCTGGAATCTCAACGTTGTAGTATGTCTTAACTTCTTTCATTGAGATATTTACTTGATCTATAAATTCTTGATGCTTTTCTTTAAAGTCTTGATCAGTAAAGTTTGAAATAGCCTGTCTTGTAACTAATCTTTCTACAAGACAGCAGATATGAACATATAATCCAAAGCATGTTCTATTTTTAAATCTCTTATGTAAGATATTCTGTAGATGGTCAATTGCTTTCGCAACATGTTCAAGTAGTTTATCCGGATTTAATATAGTTAAGTTATTCATGACATTGGATAATGTGAAATTACGTAAGATATTCTTTTCAAATATCTCCATCTGTTCTTTTTTCATATACTTTCCAAAGTATATCTCTACCGCATTCTGACCTTCATTAATGATCAATTCCTGTATACCAATATACTTCATAGATTCAATGTTAGGATCAAGTGTTCCAATAACACATACAACCTCATAATCATTCATTAACTGGTCATAGACCTGTTTACGTATTAAAGCAGGATAATCATAAGTAATAATCTTTAGATTAGAATCTTCAGGTAAAGAATTGAATAAGATTTCTTTGATCTTATGCGCTGCACCTAATCCTGATGCACAAGAACAGATTACAATAGGTTCTTTCTTTTTCTTAAGTTCTACATGTGTTTTATAGATGTTTTCCTTAAGAATAGAATCAATGACTTCAGTCACTGTTTTATTGAGTTTAATTCCCTGTCCTATTTCTAACGCACATTTAGTATTAATATTGTTTACTAAGGCAATATCCGCATTACTTGTATCTAATCCCTGATATATTTCTTCAAGAGAACCCATATCAACTAATAAATAAAGTTTTGAGATATTACCAACATGTGCAATGTAATCATTGATCTTTCTTGTAATAGTTTGTACATCCACATCTAATGGCATATCAATCGCATCAAATATATAACTATTCAACATTCTATTGGCTGCTTCTGCAATAGAACTAGCAGTTGAATAACCATGCGCAATAATAACCGCAATTGTGAGATCTTCACCAGAATGTGCAAAATACTTAATCATACAAATACAGATAATACATTCTACAAAGTCATCAATATCCTGATTCATATTATTCTTTAAGTAATGAGAAACATCCTGTCCTATTTCATATTCACGATGGAATTCAAGTTTAAGATATTTCTTTAAGTTCTTCACTTCATCATAATTCTCATTGATCCAGTTATTTGTCAGATATGTATTCTTAGAGAATTCTGAGATATATGTAGCGAGTGCTATCAACTCATTATGTGAAGTCCTAAAGCCATAATGTTCAGTGATATTATTAAATATCTTTTCTAGATAGTTAGTAAGATAATCAATTGAACCTGCACGATTATCATTAAAGATTAATTTTTCAAAATATCTATCTACAGTCTTCTGTGCATTTATCGCAAATGAAGTATCTCTCTTTATATTAATTAATGATTGATAAAAATCTTTAATGATACCCTGATCTGATACAGGAAGAAGTGTATTAAGAGACACAAGCTTATGCTTCTTCATAATCATAGAAGAGACATCTATACTATTTCTAATACTGTCAGGTAAATCATAAGCATGAATTTCTAACGTATCTGAATTACTTTTATATAATGCACTCACACAGCTTGCCTGAATCGTATTAGTCAGTTCACCAATATTACCTACAAATGTATGATTCAGTAACAACTCATAGACATTAGATGAAATAAGAATTGTTTTGTTGATACGCTTCTCTTCATTCTTTAAGAAGTTATACATGAGTTCTAGCTTTTCATTTTCTCCTCTTTGGGCAAGAGATGGAATTGTAAGAATAACAGGAATACGTCTAAGGAATGTTTTTAATAATGCTTTTTGTGGTATTTCTGTTGTTGCAAATATAATTCTACATTTTGATTTATACCACTTATTATTATCACCTACTAAGTGATAGATTCCCTGGTCCATATAAAGGAATAGTTTTTCTTGGCATTCCGCATTTAAACAATGCACTTCATCTAGGAATAATACACCACCATCCGCAAAATGTAATAAACCTAAGTTATCACTATCTGCACCTGTAAATGCGCCCTTCTTATAGCCAAATAGGTTTGCTGTGAGTAGTTCTGGGTTATTGGCATACTCTGAACAGTTCACCTGTACAAAATTCTTAGACGCATCAATTAAGCCTGTATCTACACAATATTCATACGTAAGCTTAGCCATAAATGATTTACCCGTACCAGTTGGTCCATAAAACAACATTGGTAATCCAACTGGTGGATATGCTACTGTTGCCTTAATCTTCTCAACAATCTGATACATACTTTCATTAGACCCAATAAGCTTTTCAAAGTTCTGTAACTCTGTCTGATTGTTTAATTCAGCTTCCAATTCATCCAATGATTTGTATTCATCTGACGAAAGTTTCTTCTTATATTTACTTTCAAGAGAAGCTCTTGAAAGATATAAGATAGGACTTGCTTTAATTTTAATAAGTTTTTTCTCATTAAAAAGTTCATTTAATAATCTTATCACTTGATTTCTACTTAGTTTTAATTCTTTTGATAATTGGGTGGATTGACATTCATCATATGAATTTTGATCCATTTTTCCATTAATCAACAACATTATTTTTTCTTCCAATTAAATCACCTCATTATTCATCATAAAACAAATAAAACTTGTACGCAACAATAGTTATCCGGTATACTATTCAAGTAAATACCTAAACATTAATTGGCACGAATTTTGCTATATATTGATGAGAGGTGATGAACATGAAACAGAAAATGCAATATATTCAAACATTGAAACAAACTTTAAAATTGAATCAAAAACTATTAAAATCCTTAGATTTCTTAACTGACAACATTGATGATATCAACAAAGTAATACAGGATATACTAGAAACGAATCCTTTTTTAGAATTAAAATCATCAAAGAATTATGATAATCAGCAGTTTATTGAAAGTATTTCTAATAAACGTTCTTTAAAAGATGATCTCTATTATCAGTTATATGCCTATACACATCCTTATAATGAAGATGTAATGACATATCTGATTGAATCATTGGATGATAGTGGATTCTTATCTTATCCTCTCGATCAATATATGAGTGACCTTCATATCGATCAAGATATGCTTGATGCGCATTTAAATATATTACGTTCATTTGAGCCTAATGGTGTGGGTGCCTCTGATGCAATTGATTCTATTCTTATTCAGTTAAAAAATAATAATAAAACTAAAACCTATACACTATTTAGAGATTATCAAGATGTCATCTTAACTCAGAATTATTCACTTATTAAACAAACAACAGGATTAAATAAAAAAGAAATAGATCATTTATTCTATGAAATACGTTCTTGTAATCCATTCCCTTGTAATATGTATAATACATCTCATGATGACTATGTATCTCCTGATATACTCATTGAAGTAGAGAATTCAGATATTACTATTACACCTATTAATCAGCCTGCTCTCATGGTGAATGACATTCTATATGAGAAAGTAAAGAATGATGAGAATATGAAAGCTTATTTTAATGAGGCACATTTCTTAATGGAGAATATGACAAAGAGAAATCAAACTGTTCTTATTGTCGCAAATGCGTTAGTAAATATACAAAGTGGATATTTCTTATATGATGATGAATTATATCCATGTACTTTATCACAGCTTGCAAGTGAGACAGGATTCCATGAATCTACTATTTCACGTACTTTAAATAATAAGTACTATAGCTTTAATGGTGAGGTTTATCCTCTTAAAAAACTTCTTGTTTCTCAAACTGCTTCAGGAGATAGCAGTGATTCTATTAAAAAGGCTATTGTTGAGTTAGTAGATAATGAAGATAAAGAACACCCACTTTCAGATAATCAGATTCTCAAAAAACTAGAGGAATTAGAATTACATTGTTCACGTCGTGTTATTGTCAAGTATAGACAACAATTGAATATTCCTTCTTCTACTAAACGTAAGATGCTTAAGAAAGTAGGCTAACCTATCACTAGGCTAGCCACTTATCAAACCGTACGTGCACTATTAATGCATACGGCTTACCAATTTTCTACTTATTTAATTTATGTATGGACTATCTTGATAAAGAATCGTCCATTTTCTTTAATCTCTTTTTTGTGTAGAATGCTATACCTAGTTCTTTAAATTTTTGAATGCGTTTTTCCATATCAACCTTATTTCTATGCATGTGACCTTCGAATACTTTGAGAACCTTGTAGACATTCAAATAATAGTTGGTCTTACCAACGATGATAGGATTTATATCCTTTATCCATTCTTCTTTTGGCTTAGTCCATCTATAAGCCATATTGACCTTGATTTCTTCACCGATCATTCTCATAGAATTGATACCAAATGTATAATTGATAAAAATCATTTTAAAAAGTCCCACAGGATCAATAGAACATCTGCCAAAATCACTATAAAGTGATTTTACTAACGGATAGATGAATTTCCAGTCTATCGTAGCTTCCAGTGTTCTAACCAAATGATCTTGTGGTACTAAGTCATCTAAAGTACTCATAATAATTCCATCACATTATATATTTGCTCGATTAGTCATTACCATATTTATCCCTTCAGCACCTTAATTATATCATTTTCAGGTGATAATTGTCAGAAAATAAAAAGTCGTAAGGCCACAAATTTTGCTTAATTGGAGTGTAGCCACTTACGACAGTAATTATATTATCACATAATTTTCATTTTTTTAATGAAATAAAGAAAAGACTGTTAACATTTTATTTGTCAACAGTCTGAATAGAGTTCATAATGAACTCTATTTTGTAAATTGTTTGATCGCATTTGCGACTGCAATTGTGACATCTTTATTGAAGATTTTAGGCATGATATTTTCTTCATTCAAATCTTCATCACTAATTGTATCAGCGATTGCTTTAGCAACAGCGACTTTCATTTCTGGTGTAATTGAAGGAACTCTTGCTTCTAACGCTCCTTTGAAAATGCCAGGGAAAGCAAGTACGTTATTGATTTGGTTTGGATAATCCGAACGCCCTGTTCCTACCACTCTTGCCCCTGCAGCTTTTGCTTTTTGATAAGTAATTTCTGGTTCAGGGTTAGCCATCGCAAAGATAATTGGATCTTCATTCATAGAATGAACCATTTCATCTGTAACAAGATTTGGTTTAGAAACACCTACAAAAACATCTGCTCCTTTTAAAGCATCAGCAAGTGTTCCTTGCATATTATCAGGATTTGTAATATCACATAAAGCACGTTTATGAGGAATAAGTCCTTCTTTTCTTTCTTTATATAAAATACCAAATTCATCAACTGCAATAATTTTGCCAACACCTGCCGTATACATCATTTTAATAATGGCCGTTCCTGCAGCACCTGGTCCATTTAAAACAACTTTAATATCTTTGATATCTTTTTTTGTCACTCTTAAAGCGTTATAAAGAGCCGCTAAGACAACGACTGCTGTTCCATGTTGATCATCATGGAAAACTGGAATATCTAACATTTGATCCAATCTTTCTTCGATTTCAAAGCAATCTGGAGAAGCAATATCTTCTAAGTTGATTCCTCCAAAACATGGTGCAATATTTTTTACTGTTTGAATCAATTCTTCTTTATCTTGTGTATCTAGACAAATAGGTACCGCATTAACATTACCGAATTTTTTAAATAATGCTGCTTTTCCTTCCATAACTGGAATAGAAGCTTTCGCCCCAATGTTACCAAGACCTAAAACAGCTGTTCCATTAGAAACAACAGCAATGGTATTTGATTTTGTTGTATAACGATAAACATCTTCTTCGTTTTCAGCAATCTTACGACAAGGTTCTGCTACCCCTGGCGTATAAACAACAGACATATCATCCATTGTATTAATTTCACAATTTAATTCCGTATGTATTTTTCCTTGATGTTTTTCATGTAATTTCAAGGCTTCTTCATAATAATTCATTTTCATCACCCGTCACTATTATACCTATAAAATAACTAATTCGTCTAATCTTTTTTATCTAAAACATAGCCATGATCCATTGGACCTTGACCTTGTCCTAAATCAAGCATTGCTGCAAGTGCTCCTGAAATATAATCTTTAGCTTTTTTAACTGCATTTTCAAGGTTTTCACCTCTTGCTAGATAAGAGGCAATCGCACTTGATAAAGTACATCCTGTTCCATGGGTATTATTGTTATTAATGCGTTTTCCTTTAAACCATTGATATTTTTCTTCTTTATAAAGTAAATCATTGGCATCATTGATTTGATGCCCACCTTTAAGCAATACAGCACAATGATAATGATCTCCAATATATTTAGCTGCTTCTAACATTTCTTTTTCGTTATTGATTTTTAAACCTGATAATACTTCTGCTTCTGGAATATTTGGTGTTAAGACGGTTGCTAGTGGGAAAAGATTTTCTTTTAAAGTATCAATAGCTTCATCACTAATAAGTTTGGCACCACTTGTTGCCACCATCACAGGATCAACAACAATGTTTCGTGCATGATATTGTTTTAATTTTTCACTAATCGCTAAGATAACTTCTTTTTGTGAAACCATACCAATTTTAACGGCCATCGGATAAATATCTGTAAATACACTATCCATTTGACTTGCGACAAAAGAAGCATCCACATCATAAATCGCATCGACTCCTGTTGTATTTTGAGCCGTTAATGCAGCAATAACAGACATAGCATAAACACGATTTGCAAGCATTGTTTTTAAATCTGCTTGAATTCCTGCGCCACCACTACTATCACTTCCAGCAATAGTAAGACATGTTGGCATTTTATTAGAAACAATTCTTTGAATTTTATCTTTTAATAGGCTGCTTGCTTTTTGAATGTCTTCACTTCCAAAGATACTTGAAACAATCGCTACACCATCAAGATCAATTCCCATAAATTCTAAAACATTAACTTGATTGATTCCACCTATGGCAACTACAGGAATATCAACTTTTTGACAAATTTCATTTAATGTTTTCATCGAAACATCTTGTGCATCATTTTTTGTTTGTGTTGAAAAAATAGCACCTACACCTAAATAATCTGCACCATCTTCATAAGCTTTCTTTGCTTCTTTCATATTATGGGCAGAAACACCAATGATTTTATCTTCACCTAAAAGTTTTCTTGTTTCTTTTAAATCTAAATCATCTTGTCCAATATGAACACCATCTGCATCAATTTCTTTACATAACTTTACATCATCATTAATTAATAAAGGTACATGATATTTTTGACATACTTCTTGTACTTCTAAAGCTTCTTGCTTAAATTCTTCATGTGACATTTCTTTTTCTCTTATTTGTATCATCGTCACACCACCAAGAATCGCTTCTTCTACTAATTCACAAAGTTTTCTTCCATTTAAATAATGTGAATCAGTTACACCATATAACAATAAATCTTTTTTATCTAACTTCATTATTCATCCTTCTTTCTTTGTATTCCTCTTTTATTTCCAAGGAAATAAAAAGAGAGTCCTGATGAACTCTGTTAACGTTTATTTTCCTACGTTGGCATTATCCAAATCAGGTTATGGGTCTAAGTCTATCCTTACTCTCAGCAAAAGCTCCCCGTTTCTTCTATTATAATTTTTATTTTAAAAATTGTCTATTTCTAATCATATTATTCTTCGTTTTGTTCAAACTATAAAAGGAGGTGTTTTCATGAAATTATGTATTACCGCAGGTAATTATCATATTTTTAAATTAATGATTAAAAATCATAAAGATTCTCGTATTCAATTAAAAAATATTCATCCTTTAGATTTTGATCTTGTTTTTGATGTTTATACATCTCTAGACCAAAAAACGGTTATTTCCATACTTAGCCATGAATTACGTTATTCCCCTTTTATGTATCTTTGTCCTGGTTTTAAGGTCATTCCTTTTAAAAAGAGAATTCCCCATGGTACCAAAGAACCAACTAAACCATTGAAACTTTCTTTTAATTGAATAATTTATATTAAAAAACAGTTTGAGATAAGTATCTATTTCAAACTGTTTCTTTTTTAATTAATAATTCTTAAAACATCGTCCTCATTTGTTACATTAAATATATTTAATGTAAGTTCATTTAGTTTTTCTAGCGATGTATTTGTAAGTTGTTTTTCTAAAGGTCTTGATAAGGTCCCTAGTTTTACTTTAAGTAGGTCTTTTAAAGTGTCTGATTTTCCTTTTTCTATCCCTTGATTTTCAAATCTTTGGCTTCGTAGGATTATAATGTCTGTTTAATAGATTTTTTAATTTGTCAGAGAAATCATGACTAACTGTTGTTTGAATATATGGCTTAATATATTTTGCTTTGATATTGTTTTCCTTCATGATCGAATAAACATATTTTTGACTTACCTTTTTACCCTTTTTGTTCAGTAGTTCTGTTATTTTTTGTAATCCATATATTTCATACGATTCCTTATGGATTTTCCTTAAAAATACGATCAATCCAATATTTTTGATTATCTAAGCGTTGTGCTTTACCACTATAACGAATCATTTGATAATTCTTTGTCATCGCACAAAGAGCAACATGATTATTTATTTTTAATTGTTTATAAAAATCTTTACCTCTTGCACTGCAAAAATAAAGTTTATTATTTTCTATAAGCATGACATCTATAATACGTACTTGAGGAAATCCTTTTTCATCTACTGTCGCAAATGAAACATCTTTGATTTCTCTCAATATATGTAAACATTCTTGTGCATTCATTTTCATACCTCCAATTCGTTTTTTATTATAATTTTATTTTGTAATATGAAAAGTACGCACAATATTGTGGTATAGTTACCAAAAGGAAACCATTAAAAAAAGACATGTTGCCATGTCTTATAAAAAATGAGTATTTAAAATAATCTGATATTTTAGTTTTAAACAAAAATAGTATTGGTAGTAACATTACCCATATATAAAATCCATGTGGTTTATGTGTTTAAAATAAATTTCATTATTTTCATCATTTTTTGATGTCATTAATGAATTTTTTTATTATGATTTACTTATAATCCTATAGAAAGAAAAAGGATAATAAACCATCCCGACCAAAGTTTGATTCATTATCCTGTCCATAAGAACACTATGATAATAATAGAATTTCACAAAAAAATCAATACAATTAATCAGAATATTTATTCTTCTGTCATTAGTTCCCTGGATTTTTCTTCTGTTCATTGTCCAAAGTGCAATGAATCCGGTCTAAAGGTTCATGCTTATTATTATAGAGCTTTTAAAAATAGTTCAATTAGAATCACCAGATTAATATGTCCTCACTGCGGTTCAACTCATGCAGTTCTTCTTTCTCCTATGATTCCTTTTATATCTTCTGTTTCATATGATGATATGATTAGTATTATTGTGCACAAAAATACCGATGCTGAAATTGATAATTCTCTCATTTCCTATTTCCACACCAGATTTGTAAACTGCTTTGGAGATTACTATCATATCTGTCTGTTCAATTCCAGAAATCTCTTTTTATCTTTCGTTACCACACATGATTTGTTTATTATTCCTCCCTTTTCATCTATTCTTGAATCATAAGGAGGACTTTCACTATGGAAAGCATTAATAACGACTATATTCTTAAACTATTTAACCTGGACAATAGAAAAATCAGCTCTATTGAAGTCCATCATCAGTTTGATGGCGTACATGTTCATGTGCTTTTGGCTGTCGAACCCTACAGGTGCCCTGTGTGTGGTACTGAAACATCAAAAACTCATTCATATACACACAAGAAGATTACGCATTCAATTCTTAGCGGGATACCTTGCTTCATCAATTATAAGGCCAGACGATATATCTGCCCCGAATGCTCAAAGACATTCTATGAGCACAATCCATTTACCACTGAAGGCATGAAGATTTCACTAACGACCGTATATAATGTCCTTAATGATCTAAAAAAGCCTAATGAAACATTTACTGCAGTCGCTCATAGATATCATATATCTCCAACTGCAGCCGCCTATATATTTGACAGACACGTCAATATATCAAGAAGAAAACTTCCTGAATGTATATGTATAGATGAAGTCTATGCATTTTCATCATCAAAAGGTGATTACGTATGCGTTCTTCTTGATTTTAATTCTCAGAATGTCATCGACCTGCTTCCTTCAAGAAGAAAGTATGATCTAATGAATTATCTTTCTCTTATTCCTCGTGAAGAAAGACTTAATGTTAAAGTCGTCTCTACTGACATGTGGGAAACATATAGAATAGTAACGAAACTCATGTTTCCTAATGCAGTCAATTCATTAGATAAATTCCACCTTGTCCAGGAATTCAACAGAAGACTTGAAAGAATCAGAATCGATGCAATGAACAGAGTCAAGCCTAATCCGAATTTCAAAGAAATAAACCACTCCTCCTGTGAAGTTACGAAGCACAGAGAAATGCAGAAGCAGTACTATGTATTGAAGAAATTCAACTGGCTTCTTCTCAAGAATGACGATAAGATATCTGATCCAGACATGGAGAAGAAATACAATCGTGTTCTTGAAGGATATTACAATTACTATGACCTTGTCGAGTATATGATCAAAACAGACAGTCAGCTCGAGGAGGCCCTATATCTTAAGGATGAACTTAAAAGATTCTTTGATAAATCCGATACAGATACCGCAAAGGACAATCTTAATGAACTTATTAGAGAATTCAAATCGAGCAGTATTCCAATCATGAATGAATTTGGGAATACAATGGTGAGATGGAAAAATGAGATTATAAACTCATTTATAAAAGTCAATCCTGAGAAGACAAAACGAGTTAATAATGGAATCATTGAAAACAGAAATAAAACCATCAAGAATATAAAGCATAATTCTAATGGCTATAGAAACTGGGAACGATTTAGAAATAGGGTTATGTATGTGTTAAATGATGACGCAACATATTATATGTATCCAAAAAAGAAGGACTAGATTTGCATCTAGTCCCTAATTGGTATTATAAACACCTTGTGATTAAGTTTTAAATTGTATGTGGTCATCTGAACCACAAATTGTCTTATTGGCCGAAACAATCTCAACCACAAGTTATTTTAAATTACCTAAAAAATTATTTATTTTGCGATATGTTTATTATTTGATAAGTCTATTTTTTGATCGTATTCTGATTGAACAATACCTTTTTTCTTTTGATACTTTGTCATAATTGTATATAAGACACAATAAAGAATAAGAGCAGCTATTACACCAAAGATAGCGCCTGAAGTATCAATCAAGCAATCCGTGAAAGCACCCGACCTTCCCGCTACAAAAGTTTGATGAAATTCATCAGTAAGAGCATAACCAAAGCTTGCTATAACAGCAATAGCCATTCTTAAAATCATCTTCATATTAAAAGTAAATAATACAATCATAATATTAACTGCGAGCACAAAATAAATAGACATATGTGCACACTTTCTTAAAAAAAGTTCAATCATTGAATAATGTTCGGGAGCAATAGTCATCATTAAATCTTTTCCCGTAAACTGATAAATTAGATGATTGATTAATTTGACACATGAATCTGATAATTCATGTGAAGAATTTCCATCATCCATAGAGAATCTAAAGATAACAATCATCCAAACAATTGTCATAAAAATCGCAATATAACGTAATATTCTTTTTAATTTAGGATTCACAATTTTCTCCTATAACGATCCTTTCCCATAAACTACACTTTTTATTGTCTTATATAAAATCGTAAAATCTAACCACACAGACCAATTATGATAATAGTAATCATCTAGCTTACAACGATAATCAAAGCCTACGTCACTTCTACCATTGGCTTGCCACATTCCTGTTACCCCCGGTTTACATTTAATAATTGAACTATAATATTGTCCCATATCTTCTTTTTCTCTTGGTAAATAAGGACGTGGGCCAATAAGCGACATTTCTCCTTTTAAAACATTGATAAACTGTGGCCATTCATCTAAAGATGTTTTTCTTAAAAATTTTCCAACCGGGGTAATTCTTGGGTCATTAACAAGTTTTTTATTTGTAAGATATTCTTCTTTAATTTTTGGATCTTTTTTCATTAAATCTTCAAGAATCTTTTCAGCATTTGGTACCATTGATCTAAATTTATAAATTTTAATCATTTTTCCATTTTTACCAATACGATTTTGACTAAACATAATATTATCAAAATCACCACTTTTTACATATTTATACTTTACAAAAGCCATGAGAGGTAATAAAGTCAAGCACCCCGCAACACCTGCACAAATATCAATTAACCTTTTTAGAATATTTGCGAGTGCCGACATTTCACTATTGGCTGTCGCAATAAGTAACTGTCCATCAAAATCTTGTACTTCCGATGAAAAAGTCATCGTTCCATTAACATCTGGTAGGTATTTTATTGTTTCTACTTTTCCATAAATATCTGACATAACCTTATCAATTACTTGTTCATTGGCTTCAGGTAGCGCTACAATAATTTGTTCAATTTTTAATTTTTCTATTGCCTCATCCAATTCCTCGTAACTATAAAGAAAACTATTTTTTATAATATTCTCTTGTTTAAAATCATAAAGTTGATTTGTCCAATTCGCATCAACATACCCTTCTACTTTCGTAAGTGCAAAACGATTATTATTAGAAATCTTACCAAGACGGGCTGCTTCATATCCTGTGCCAATAACCAACGTTCTTCTTGCAAATTGGTCTCTAAAAGCAATTCTTATATAACGATCTGCAAGCAAACAAATAAAAAACATAGCACCAACCATAATCGTTAAATGCATTCTCCGATCATATCCTGTGGAACGAGGTACAAGTACAAGTAAAGCTATATAAAAACAAAAACTTGATTTAACAAGTGCTCTAATTTCATCCCATATTAAACAAGTACTTAGTGAATAATGTCCATATATAAACAAAAATAAAAAATAAAGAATACCTGATCCTACAATTAAATCTATATCCATATGAAAATATAAACATATAAAATAATACATAATTACTTCGATAATAAATAACATAAACGGCATAATTTTTCTATTCATATAAACACCCCTTATATAAATTGATTATACAGTATTCTTTTTATTATTTCTATCTTTTATCATTTATAGTATAATGTCCATATATAAATAATAGGAGGGCATACGATGAAACATTTCTATGTGGGAATTAATAATTTTATTTATAAGCATCCTTTTATAAAATCTTGCGTTCATTTTTCATCGCTCTTTTGTCCATGGATGGTTGCTATTTTTTATTCATTATTTTTATTAAAGATTGTTATAGAATCCCCTAACGGTTTCTTTTACTTATTTAGTAAACCTATGATGGTTTTAATATGCACGGCTTTATTAAGAATTTTTATTAATAGGCCTCGCCCTTATGAAAAATATTCAATTAAACCTATCGGTGATAAAAGACAAAGCGGACATTCTTTTCCAAGCATTCATGCCAGTCTCACTCTCTCTATTGCACTTACCGTTATTAAAACTGGACCAAATATGGGATTATTATTATTTGCTTTAGCCTTTACCATTACAATTACCCGTTTACTTACAGGTGAACATTATTTAACCGATATAATTGCAAGTATTCTTATTGCTTTAGGTATTTATTTTATATCATAACCGCACCTAAAAGACGTGGTATGCACTCGCCCTAGAAGAGCACGTTGTTGACAAAGTCTTCACTTGCTGAAGCCTAATAGCTGTAGTGCCTTTACTGGCTAGCCCTTAAAGGGCTTTTATTTTTTGTCTTTTTCCCAAGCCACTCATAAACAGGTCTATAAATTCTTTCATACTCATTTGATCATATCCTGCAATTGAGTTTGCATATATTCCATCTGTTTATTATTTTATTTTGCGGTATTATATTTTTTAATGTGTTTAATTAGCAGATTACACTAGTAGCCTTTTCTTTCCGTTTGATTTTGGTATATAAACTCTTTTGCCCGGTTGAGGTCTATATTTCTTTTCCAATATTTCCTTTTTGATTCTTTCTTTATTGTTTTGGAAATATATATCAATTTCATAAACGGTCATTTTATCAACTCCAGCTACACCCTTATTGCTCTTGACCCTCTTGACTGCTTCATTTAGACTTTCGTCATCTAATATCACTTCAATTAATCTCATGTCGTTGCTCCCTTCACTCGTAAATATATTTGAATTCATTCCCTCTATCTTCATCTTCATGGAATTACGATTTTCAATTATGAGACTATCCTCGATTTCGAACTGTTCAAACATTGCTTATGATAAGTAAACATCATATAAACATTAGGTCCTTCAGTATTGTGTGTCCTACCTACTATGACCTCAGCTAACTTCTTGTGACAAACCTTTTCCGACCAACGGTACCATTACTGTTTTTAAAGTTTACTGGAATTCGTTGTTCACAAGACCTCCCGGGGTAATTCACTAATCCTTTTTCTTTCACAACGTCTTGATTTACTGTCTTGGTTTTACGTTTACCTTTTGGACTTCGATTTGTAGTGCAATCTCATCCACCATTTATCCTTATATCAAGTTTCTGTTCGTACGCTCAAAAGAATCACTACACCACTTCCTCCATCCTTGCCATCACTGACAACGACTTGTGGTTCATTACACTTGGCGGTAACTACCTGTGGTTGGTTTATCTCCAACTGAATAAGCACCATGCCCGGCACACATAAAAAAACTGTTACGAATTAAACTTCGTAACAGTTTTTTAGTGAAAGACCATTTTTATCATAGTTGTAACTAACCGAAAAATTTTTTTGATTCTCTTGAAATTACTAATGTTATCTACTCAACATAAATTTTAATTTATGTGAATAGTTGTCTTTTATTTTTTATTCTCCACCATCTAATCCTTTAACATCTTTTTTAGATAGCTTGTCTCCTTCTTCTACACGATCAATTAATTTTTTAATTCTTTTTACCTTACTTTGATATGGTTTCATAACATAACATGCAGCACCATGCATAGAATATGTATCTTCTGTGGTATACCCATCACCATCTATTTGAACATTAAATAATTCCCATTCAGCATTATCATCTAATTGCATATTAATTAATGATTTAATTTCTTTTGATGACATATTTGTTTCAAAACATCCTTCAATTGCTGAAAGAATATTTTGGAAATTAGTAATGATTTTTGGTGACATTGCTTTTTCTAACATTGCTTTTAATAAAGCTTGTTGATGTTGTCCTCTGACAAAATCTCCAGCCGCAAATGATTTTCTTTCACGAACGAAGCATAATGCCTTGTCTCCATCCATTTCCTGTTTTCCTTTTACGATATGGTAGTTACCATGTAATGTTGTAAATTCACGATCAGAGTCAACTGTTACACCACCAAGAGCATCGATAATATTTGTAATTCCTGCAAAATTTGTTCTTGCATAATAGTTTATTTTTAAATCCAAGAAGTCTTCGATTGTAGAAATTGTTTCTTCAACACCATAAATTCCCGTATGTGTTAATTTATCCATTTTTCCATTTTTATGAAGATTGATTTGACAATCTCTTGGAATACTTGTCATTAAAATTTGTTTTGTTTTTGGATTGACTGTAACTAACAAGTTAACATCTGTTCTCGATACAGTTGAAACACTTCCATAAGTATCAATTCCTGTAATATAAATAGTAAATGGTTTTTCTGTTACATCTGTAACTGCTGTGGTAACAGCTTTTGCTTTCTTTTCAAATTCATAAGTTTTAACAATACGTGTTTCATCATCAAAACCTTCATGATTAACTTCTAACATCGATTTATATTGTTCACCTACAACAATAACATCGACTTTACCTGTATATAAAGCATCTGATAATTGTGAATACGTATCAAAATTTGTATATTTTTGTGTATCGATCGTATCTTCCATTTGTGCTAATGCTTTATTTAAAGTTGATTTTTCTTTTTCATAAGATCTACCAAATCTTTTCCCTTTAAGATCTTTTAAAGCGGCACTTCCATATTTACCATCTTTTAAAACAATAACATTGATTGCGTATTTTTGCGTTGTTGTTTGAACATTATTTAAAAACGTATTCCCTCTTGCCGCAAATGTAGAACCAATGATTAATACAATAGAAACAAGTAAACTTAATACCTTAGAAATAATAATTCTTTTACTATGTTTATTTTCTTGTTCTTTTTTCTTACCTGATTGAATAATTCCCCAAAAAATAGCAATTAAAACAACTAAAACAGCCATCAAAAGTGCAAAGTATTTAACAGGTAATAATTGTGTTAAATAGACAAAATATAAAAATACACCTGATGCAACAACTTGTAATGTCAAAATAAGTGCTCGAGATGTCATGAACTTCATAAATTTATTTTGTTTCATAATTATCCTCCATATACTCGGTTAATTCTTGATTATCATAGCACAATCGACATTTTATAGCAAATCTTCATCATATTGTAAATAGCAACCTTGGATATATTTTTGGGGTTCTTTTTTCAAGAAAAGTTTACCATCATATTTTTGACAAATTCTCTTGATAATCTCAAGCCTTTTTAAACATTCACTATCCCATTTAAAATTATTTGTGCAGTTATTTTCAATCTTTATAATAATATGATATTCCTCATTTTCTATTTTGTAATGGATCGATTTTTGATTTGTTTTAAAACTAATATAAAAAGCATTTTCTAATAAGCTTTCTAAAATAATTAACAGGTCATAAGATGTCATTCCTATCTTCATATTTTGAGGATATGTCCCATAGAAATCTACTTGTTTTTCTTTAGAGAGTTCCATATATTGATTCATTGCATAATTTACCGCTATATGATTTGTATGAATGACTTCCTTAGGAAGTTCATCTGATATTGACTCTATTATCTTTCCTAATTCTTCATTGCTCTTATGCTCTTTAACAGCATTGATTAATTTTCTATAATCATGAACGATTTTATTATACTCTTGCATTTTTTGACAAATAACATCCACTAAAGTTTCTTCATATTGTAATGCTTGAATATGAATTTTTTCATTCATCAAATTTTGATAAAAATGTGTCATTTCTATACATACAACATAAATTAATATAATAACCAGAAACGATATAAAAAAAACATATGTAACAAGTATCGCATTCAATTCATTTTTCACATAATCATTAAAGATGAAGATATCTAAAAAAATAATTCCAACCAATACTGTCGCAATAAAATGCCACATATAGCTGCTCAATTGAAACTCTTTATCTAAATACTTTTTCAAATATAAATATTCAATTAATAATATGACAAATACCATAAACCCTATTAAATAACCAAAATAATGATTATTACAATATTCACTATACTTCAAAGGTTCATGATTCATTAAAAAGATACAAAGTTCATTAATAAAAAACAAATTAAAATTTATCCATAAAACCTTAACAAATAAACTACGAAATCTTCCCTTATAAAAATGTCTTGCATAAATACTACTTACTATAATTGTAAAAAGAATTTTAAAATACAAAAAAGAATGATTAAAAACAAATGCACTCACAAATAATATGAGAACAAGTAAGCTATTTCTTATTCTCATATCTTGATTATTCTTTAAAAAAATATTTAAATACATCACATAAATAACACTTTCAAAAAAAGCATATAAAGTATCCAATAAAAGAATCATTGTATTTTATACTCCTGATAAGCATTTTTTACCTTTGTTTTATATTTATAACTTAAAGATAACTGTGTATTATCAGCTAATATAATATACATTTCTTTAAGATTTATGTGTTTAATATAGTGCATGTTAACTAATATTCCATAAGAAATAGTAATAAATGTATTATTCTTTATCTTCTTTTCAATATCCTTAAATGTTGAACGAACCTTATATTCCTTATTACTATGAATAATAACGTAGTTTTTCTCTGTATGTATATATTGAATGGTTTCATAAGGAAGCGTCAAAATTTGATTAAAACTGCTGACAATCAAGCAACGATGATCTTCTTCTAGCCTTTTTAATAAACGTCCTACCTTATTAGACATATCTTCCTTTAAATTATTCTTTCTTACAAAATCAAAAATATTATAATCAAAACTTTTATAAACAACATGATCGTATTTAGTAATAATAATTTTCAAATATTTCATTTGTTTAGTCTGTTCAAAAAAATCAAATGCTGTCATTTGATCCATTTCATAATCAACATAAACACAATCATATTTTCTAATCTGTTTAATTAATTCATTTGGATCTATAAAATAATCCGTTTCTATTTGTGGGTAATCTTGAAAACATGAACTCAATTTCTTTAAAAAATCAATTTCATCATCTAGTAAAGCTATTTTATATGTCATTTCATGCTATGTACTAATTTCACATACTCTACAATCGTCTTATAAGCCTTTCTTGTTTCTTTGTTTTTCATAAACTCTTTTGGCATGTAAGTATGATCTTTAGTAGCTGCCTCTCTTTCATCTAATGGTATAGGTGTATTGATAAGACCTAAAATATAATCACTTGAAACATTAAAATATTTAGCTAGTGCAACAATCATGTAAGTTTCTGGGGTATTTCTGTTTTGTTCATAAAATTGGATTGTTTTTAATGATACTTTTAACTCCTTTGCCAGCTCCTTTTGTGTCATTTCTTTTTCCAATCTTAAATACTGTATTCTTTCTCCTATCATATTTAATCCTCCTTGAGAGGATTATAATTTGTGAATGACCGATTTCTTTATTAGTGTTATTCTACATAGTATTATATATTTTTTTATCCCAAAAAATGCAACGATTTTCCCACTATTTCTTCAATTTTCCCAGAAATATTTTTACATATTTCCTACTATCATCTTTTCTTTTTATCTTTTATAATAGAAATATGGAAAAATATTATACAACTGGACAATTTGCGAAAATGGCAGGTGTCACTTTAAGAACAATTCGATATTATGATAAAATAGGTCTTTTAAAGCCATCCTATATTTTAGAAAACGGCTATCGTCAATATTGTAATAAAGATTTAATCACACTACAAAAGATTCTTGCTTTAAAAGAACTCGGTTTTTCATTAGAAGAAATCTATCCTCTTATTATTGATAATGATAAAGAGAGCTTTAAAGAATCTTTAAAGCTCCAAACATCGTTGATCAATCAAAAAATGAATCATCTTAATAATCTAAAAACAACGATTAAAAGCACTGAAAAGATTTTAGAGCATGAGCAGATATCTTGGGAAAAAATCATTGAACTTATTAATTTAACCAATAATGATGAAAACATCATTCAACAATATTTTAATAGTCAAAATTTATCATCCCGCATTTATCTGCATGATCATTTTTCTATCAATAAAGAAAGTTGGTTCGAATGGTTATTTCACCAAATAGACTTTTCTCATGTTTATCAACTTTTAGAAATTGGCTGTGGTAATGGAAAGCTATGGGAGTATAACTCTTATAATTTAAGAAATCGTGAAATCTTTTTATCTGATATAAGTGAAGGTATGTTAGAAGATACAAGAAAGAAACTTGGTAATGAGTATAATTATATTGTTTTAGATGGACAAAATATTCCTTTTAAAAATTGTTTTTTTGATACGGTTATTGCAAATCACGTTTTATTTTATCTTCAAGATTTGAATCTTGGTCTATCAGAAATTTCTCGTGTTCTTAAGGATTATGGGACTTTCTATTGTACGACTTATGGTAGAAATCATATGAAAGAAATTATAATGCTTGTTAAAGAGTTTGATTCACGAATCCAATTATCTAAAAATAATCTTGTAGATCATTTTGGTTTAGAAAGCGGAAAAAATCTTCTAAGTCCCTATTTTAAACATATTGAATTAAAAAGATATGATGATTATTTAATTGTGGATGATGCCAAAGCCTTGATGAATTATATAATGAGTTGTCATGGGAATCAAAAAGAATATTTAGGTTATCGTTTAAAAGAATTTCAAGCTTATCTTGAAAAAATTATTGATGAAAATAATGGCATTAAAATTACCAAAGATTGTGGTTTATTTATTTGTAAAAAGTAGTCATACTTTAGATGTGATTACTTTTTTTATTGATAAAATGTATAAATTTTGTATTTTTTATTGACACTTACGTTACGTCATGGTTTATTGTTTAAGAGTAAACAAAAGGAGGTACTTCTATGAAAGGTATCGTATTAGCCGGAGGATCAGGTACAAGACTTTATCCTCTTACACAAGTAACAAGTAAACAATTATTACCAATTTATGACAAACCAATGATTTATTATCCTTTAAGTATTTTAATGGATGCAGGAATTAAAGATATTTTAATTATTTCTACACCTGATGATACTCCTCGTTTTAAAGAATTATTAGGTGATGGACATCAATTTGGTATTTCACTTCAATATAAAGTGCAACCATCTCCTGATGGATTAGCTCAAGCCTTTATTTTAGGTGAAGAATTTATTGATGGTGAAGCCTGTGCCATGATTTTAGGAGATAATATCTTCCATGGTCATGGTTTATCAAAACGTTTAAGAAGAGCTGCAAATAAAGAAGATGGTGCTACTGTTTTTGGATATTATGTTGATGATCCTGAAAGATTTGGTGTCGTTGAATTTGATGAAGAAGGGAAAGCTGTTTCTATCGAAGAAAAACCAGCAAATCCTAAATCAAATTATGCAGTTACTGGTCTTTATTTCTATGATAAACACGTTGTAGAATATGCTAAACAAATTAAACCATCAGCTCGTGGTGAATTAGAAATTACAGACTTAAATAAAATCTATCTTGATAAAGGTAATTTAGATGTTGAATTATTAGGTCAAGGATTTACTTGGTTAGATACAGGAACTCATGAAAGTTTAGTTGATGCTACAAACTTTGTGAAAACTGTAGAAACACATCAAAATAGAAAGATTGCCTGTCTTGAAGAAATTGCCTATAACAATGGATGGATTTCTAAAGATGAATTAAGTACTGCTTATGAACTTTATAAAAAGAATCAATATGGTAAGTATTTAAAAGATGTCATGGACGGAAAATTTATAGATCAATAAAAAAAGGAAGTATAGAAAATGAAAGTTATTGAAACAAAAATTCCAGGTGTTTTAATTGTAGAAACAGATGTTTTTGGAGATCACCGTGGGTATTTTACAGAAACTTATTCAAAACCTAAATATGAAAAGTTAGGTATTACCGTTGATTTTGTACAAGACAATATGTCATTTAGTGCACAAAAAGGAACTTTACGTGGTTTACATTGGCAAAACCCACCTTATGCACAATCTAAATTAGTATCTTGTACTAAAGGAAAAGTTATCGATGTTGCAGTAGATATTAGAAAAGGAAGTCCAACATTTGGTGAGTGGGTTTCTGTTGAATTAAGTGCTGAAAATCATCGTCAATTCTTTATCCCTCAAGGTTTTGCCCATGGATTCTTAACTTTAACTGATGATGTTGAGTTTAGATATAAAGTGGATAATGTGTATAATAAAGAATCTGAAGGTGGTATGCGTTATGATGATCCAACAGCCAATGTTGATTGGGGATCATTATTAAATGGTATTGAACCCGTTTTAAGTGAAAAAGATCAAATAGGTCCCACTTTAGAAAATTCAAATAATCAATTTGTATATGAAGGAGATAAATAAATGAAAATTTTAGTAACAGGTGGTGCAGGTTTCATTGGTGGAAACTTTGTACATTATATGGTTAATAAATATCCAGAAGATATGATCGTTAACTTAGATAAATTAACTTATGCAGGTAACTTAGAAACTTGTAAACCAGTTGAAGGTAAACCAAATTATAAATTCGTTAAAGGTGATATCGCTGATAGAGAATTTATCTTTGATTTATTCAAAAAAGAAAAATTTGATGTTGTTGTTAACTTTGCAGCTGAATCACATGTAGATAGAAGTATTGAAGATCCTGAAATCTTTGTTAAAACAAATGTTATGGGAACAACTACTTTATTAGACGCATGTAATGAATTTGGTATTAAAAGATATCATCAAGTATCTACTGATGAAGTTTATGGTGATTTACCATTAGATAGACCAGACTTATTCTTTACTGAAGAAACACCATTACACACATCTAGTCCATATAGTTCATCTAAAGCTTCTGCAGACTTATTTGTATTAGCTTATCATAGAACTTTTGGATTACCAGTAACTATTTCTAGATGTTCAAATAACTATGGTCCTTACCATTTCCCAGAAAAATTAATTCCATTAATTATTTCTAGAGCATTAAATGATGAAGAATTACCAGTATACGGTACAGGTGAAAACGTACGTGATTGGTTACATGTCTATGATCACTGTGTAGCTATCGACTTAATCATTAGAAAAGGTCGTGTTGGTGAAGTTTATAATGTTGGTGGACATAACGAAAGAACTAACTTAGAAGTTGTAAAAACAATCTTAAAAGCTTTAGGTAAACCTGAATCATTAATTAAATTTGTATCTGATAGAAAAGGTCATGATATGAGATATGCAATCGATCCAACTAAATTAGAAACTGAATTAGGATGGAAACCAAAATATACTTTTGATACAGGTATTCCTCAAACAATTGATTGGTATTTAAATAACAAAGAATGGTGGGAAAACATCATTTCTGGTGAATACAAAAATTATTTCCAAAACATGTATGTAGATAAAGGACGCGTTGAAGAATAATTATTAGAATCGACTTATTCATTGAGTAGGCCGATTTTTTATATTAATTTATGTATTCCATCAGATTTCATACTTTCATCCCTTTATATTTCTTGATTTTACTCCTTCACATTTTAAGAAATCATTCCATCATATTTTATATTTACATTCCTACATATTTTAAATATCTATTCCATTATTTTTGTAAATTTAATTATCATCTAATATAAAATATATTCAATTATGCAAAAAAAGGTAAGATTTTCGCTTACCTTGCATTTTATAAATTTTTAATATCTTGAACGACACGTTGTAAATCTTCTCTGATTTTAATAGATTGTGGACAAAGTTTTTCACATTTACCACATTTCTTACAAAATTCAGCTTGTGCATCTCCTAGATTTGTATAACGTCTTTTAGCTGTATCTTTAAGACCTAACATACCGTATTCATTCCATAACTTGAAGTTACCTGGAATATCAATACCAAATGGACAAGGCATACAATATCGACATCCTGTACATCCATTTTTAGTTTTCGCTTTAATCATATCAGCTACTTTTTCTACAAGTTTTTCTTCATCTTGATCTAATGGTTTAAAATCTTTAAAAGTAGCTAAGTTATCTTCTACTTGAGCATAAGTTGACATACCACTTAAAACAACTTTAACATTTGGAAGTGAAGCTACAAAACGTAAAGCCCAACTTGAAATGCTAACATTTGGATTATAGTCAGTAAAGACTTGTTCAATATCATCTGAAAGGCTAGCAAGAGCTCCGCCTTTAATAGGTTCCATAATAACTAATGGTACATTCTTTTCTTCTGTAAGTTTGTATCCTTTCATTCCTGCTTGGATATCGGTATCAATGTAATTTAATTGAATTTGGCAGAAATCCCAATCACGATAATTAATGATTTCTTCAAAGACTTCATAATCATCATGGAATGAAAAACCAAAATTTTTAATTCTTCCTTGTTTCTTTAATTCTTCACAATAAGGAATGATATTTAAATCAATGACTTTTTTCCATGTATCTTTATTTAAAGAATGTAATAAATAGAAATCAACATAATCGACATCAAGTCTTTTCATTTGTTCTTCAAAGATTTCTTTTGCTTGTTCCAATGAATCAATTTTAAAAATTGGTAACTTTGTCGCAAGATAAAAATCTTCTCTTTTATATTTCTTTAAAACTCTACCTACAAATGGTTCGCTTTCGCCATCATGATAAGGATAAGCTGTATCAATATAAGTCACACCACTTTCAATAGCATGATCTAACATTCTTTCTGCTTCTACTTCATCAATGGTGCCATCTTCCTTTTTAGGAAAACGCATACAGCCAAATCCTAATAATGAAGGATTGACATTAAGTTTATCAATCTTACTATATTCCATCCTTTTATCCTCCCTAAATTAACCTACATTTATTGTAAACCCTAAAGCTTGGTTTATGTCAAGATAGATTTAAAAAAGGATTTTTAAGAAGATTGATATATTTTAATTTTATTCATTTGTTCAATTATTTTATAAAGAATCTCTATATTATCTGTAAACTGAATCGACTTCGCATAGTTATATTTCTTACAATAACTTTTCCATAATTTGTGCATTGTTGCATCTGTAGCAATATTTGCTAGTATAACATTATATTCTAATAATAAATTTTTCGTATTTCTCTTTTCACAAGTTTTATCAAATGCTATCTTTATAATGGTTGTATAAAATTGTGACATCATAAAAATCTCTCATTCTTGTATTCAATATACTTCTAGATAGAATTGTTTGTAATTTTTCAGCAAGTAAAGTTTCTAAATTATATGACCATAAATTAATTGTTCTATTTTCAAGCAAAAGAGGATAATGGTAAACAATTTCCTTAGGTGTAATAACATCTCCTGTAGAAATATCAATTTTAATTGGTACCACTATTCTTTCTAGCCTAGCATTCATGTGTATACGTATCCCCGGATAATCCATATTATCCATGATATTTGATATTTCTAGTAATTCAAATTCGATATTATCTTCTAATTTAATATCTTTTATTTCCGTAATAATTTCATATATTTTTTCTTCATTCAAATTAAAATTCCTAATAGTAGTATCAATATCCATAGTAGAACGCAGTGAAATACCAATCATAGATGTAACAAGGATTCCTCCTTTTACAATAAAACAATCTCTATATTTTGAAAAAGCAATTCTCTCTAAAAATCTTTCCATCATGTATATACGTAATAAGGTAATTGGATCTGAATGATTCTGCTTAGCTATATTTTTTATTTTTCCTTTTATTTGTGCTGATGATAGATACATTACAAAAGTACCTCCATATATTGTCGAACTATTTTATCAATTCTAAAAGCTTTAGCATATTCCATCAATTTATTTAAATCTTTATCTTTTTTACTAACATATGTTTTGAGCACCGAATTAAAATCTTGAATTTCAAAATTACTTCTACTCCTTACCAAATCACATATCGTTCTTTCTAAATCATACATAGGGACTGTGTGTCCAAAATTATTAATTACCGTTGTTTTCCCTAAATCTAATAAATCTTTTTTTACAGTATAAATTTTATATCCTGAATTAGTTAACGATGAAGGATTATAACCAGTGTAAATCGTCATTGTATGAACAAGTGGTTCACGATCTACTAAACCATAATAATATAAAGCATCATCATGTGAGATGATTCCTCTAGGGCAACGTAATGACAAAGTATATGATTCATCTTCTAAAGTTTCTTGGGTGATATACATTCCCGGTCCAATTTTTTCCATATGATTTATTTTTATATAATCATAAATTGCTTGTCTTGAAACATCTCTTTTTTTTACGTTTTTAACAATTAAAATACCACTATCTATATATCCATCAATTTTGTTCATAAATATCGCCCCCCCTTTACTTTACAATCTCGCTAATATTATATTTAATATTAGCAAGATTGTAAAGTGGTTATAAACATTTTTTCGAAACAACACATAATAAATACCTTTCAAAAAAACATGCAGCACCAATTACACAAACTTTTTCATCAAACTGTACATTAGATTGGTGTAAAGGATAATCGCCACGTTCATCCATAAATCCAGCATTTAAAAGCATATAAGCTGTCGGTATTTTTCAGCAATAATAGCAAAATCTTCTGATGCAATAGCTGTACTATTAGGTATTCCTTTTAATCCTTCAATTCCTATTTGTGACATATATTCTGCCATTTCTAAAGTTAGCTGCGGATCACACATAAGCGATGGTACTGTTGAAACCATTTCAATTTCAACTGTTCCACGATAGGTATCTGCAATTTTATGACATACTTCCTTCATACGACTTAATAAATTTTCTCTTGTTGAAACATTATTTGTTCGTAGTGTTCCTTGTAAAATTGCACTTAATTCTATTTTTTCTTGCGCACTTTTTTGTGTGCCTTTTGTTTTAAAATAGCATTACATCATTCCCATTTTTTTTATACCAAAATTATCACTTATTTCTCTCTAAGTTTTCGAACCTACTCTACAAAAATAATTATATATCGCTTATTACCACCGTCAACTTCTTTTATATCCCCTTATCAAAAGTTAAAAAATTCATTTTCACTAATAAATCATCAAATTAAAAGGCACCAACAATTCCTATTTATCTAGGTTTATTAGTGCTCTTCTTAATTTTTTCATGTCCAACTTATTTATTGGTTTTGCTTTCAGCTTTTATATAATCACAATCGCTTTATTTTTTCTTCTTTTATATTATTGATAAATGAGTTCAAAATAACATAAGGTATATAAATTTTTATAAGGAAGGAAATATACCTTAGTCTAATTCTTCACCATTTGTTGTAATAACTTTTTTATACCAATAAAAAGAATCTTTTTTTATTCTTTTTAAGCTACCTTTACCTAAATCGTCTAAATCAACATATACAAAACCATATCTTTTTTTCATTTCTCCTGTTCCAGCAGAAACAATATCAATACATCCCCATGGAGTATAGCCAAGTACATCAACTCTATCGATTTCTATTGCTTTTTTTAATTCTTTTATATGATTTCTAATGTAAGAAATACGATAGTCATCGTGAATTTCATTATTTTTTAATATATCATCATTTCCCATTCCATTTTCTACTATAAATAATGGTTTTTGATAACGATCATATAATTCATTTAAAACAAATCTTAATCCTTCTGGATCAATTGGCCATCCCCAAGGTGTTTTTTCTAAATATGGGTTTGGTGATGCTTGTTGTCCACCAGTAGTTGTCGTATTAGGAGAAAAACGATCAAATGCAGTTGTTCGATAATACGAAAATGCAAGATAATCAGATGTATTTTCTTTTAACCATTTTTCATCCTCAGGTTCCATCTTTAATTTAAAATTATATTCATCAAAAATAGCTTGTGCATAATTAGGATAATATCCTCGACAAGTAACATCACTAAACATCAATGCTTTTCTTCTGAATTCATATGCTCCAAATACATCATCTGGATGACAAGTCGCAGGATAAATTCCAGAAAGTGCACACATTGTACCTAACATAAAATGTGGATTAATCTCTCTTGCCATTTTATTTGCCATTGCGCTGGCAACTAACATATGATGAATTGATTGAAACTTAATTCCCGCATCTTCTAATGGTGTTTCTCCTTGATTAGAATGAGCTCCAGTTTTACGATGATTCGAAGCTAATCCAAGTGTCCAATAACCACCCAATACATTTATTTCATTAACGGTAATCCAATAAGTAACTTTATCTTTCCATCTTTCAAAAAGAACTTTTGCAAATTTTAAATAAAAATCAATTAATTTACGATTGATCCATCCACCATATTTAGTAGCTAAATTTAAAGGCATATCAAAATGTAAAATTGTTACTAATGGTTCTATATTATGCTTTTTTAATTCATCAATAACATTATCATAAAAATGTAGTCCTTCCTTATTAGGTGTTTCATCATCACCGTTAGGAAATATTCTTGTCCACGATATCGAAAGACGATACGTTTTAAATCCCATTTCTGCCATTAAAGCAATGTCTTCCTTGTAGTGATGATAAAAATCTGTAGCTTGATGGCTTGGGTAATAATACCCTTCTTTTAAGAAACCAACATATCCATAAGGAATGCATTCTCCCATTTGGATTGTCACTTCATCACCTTGATCATTCTTACAAAAAATACGTCTAGGTTCATCCTTAGTTCCATTAGTTATTAAGTCGTGAACAGCAATTCCTCTGTCACCTTCCTGCCATCCACCTTCATATTGATTAGCGGCAGTAGCACCACCCCATAAAAAATTCTTTGGAAAACTCATATTTCATTTACTCCTTCTTCGTTTTACATTAATTAAACAATTTTTAAAGAACAAACTATTTTATTTTTGTTCAAGTTTGACTTGTTTATTAGACATCAAAACAAATGGAACCCAAATAATAAATGTAACAATTAAAATAATAGCTTGAACAATAATTCCATGAATTCCATAGCTAATAAATCCTGTTACAAATACTGGTAACCCTGGTGGACAATCAAGTACTCCACAAGTTAAAAACCCTATATTTGTAGCAACTACAGCAATAAATGCTGCAATAACTGAATTAAGTATAAATGGAATTGCAAAGATTGGATTTAATACTAAAGGTAAACCGAAAACTACTGGTTCATTAATACCACAAATACCAGGAATTAATGAAAATTTTGCAATAGATTTATGATCTTCACGTTTTGAAAAAATGAAAATTGCTATTAATAATGATAGAGTAATTCCTCCTCCACCAACAACAACGAAACTAGTCCAAAAACCTCTTGTTAAAATATTTGTTGCAACTCCTCCAGCTTGTACAGCAGAAATGTTTTCTGCAAGTCCAGCAGCAGATAAAGGACCTCTAACTCCTTCAATCACCATACCACCATGAATACCTAAAAACCAGAATAATTGATTTACTAATGCAAGAACAAGAATACCACCTGTTGTATTTGCTAACGCTTGTAACGGAAGTTGAATAATATTGTAAATCCAAACATTTAAATAATTACCAGTGAATGTATTAAATAAACATCCCCCAACTGAAAATGCAGTAATAATAATGAAAATAGGGATTAAAATATTAAATGAACGAGCAATTCCTGTTGGAACCGAATCTGGCATTTTAATTTTAAAAGCATCAATGTTAGTCAATAATCCAAAAAATTTTACAGCAACCATTGACATAATCATTGAAACAAATAGTCCTTGTGCTCCAATAACACCTGCACCTAATCCATTGACCACAACTGGATCTTTTAAACCTTCGACCACTGTACTTATTGTATTTGGACATACAGCTAAATAACTTAATAATCCAATTAACCCACTTTCTAATTGTGGTAAGTTTTCTTTTTCAGCAAGTTTATAACCAATTAAAAATGCAATTGGTAATGACATACAAGAAATAGTCACAAAATTTATCGCTGTAAATGCTGGAGATAAATTTGATAACCATGGAACCCATTGTGCCAAGCCATTAGCTCCAGATACTAATATATTTAACATACTACCAAATGAACCAACAATAATAAACGGTACAAACATCGTAAATGCTTCTTTAATCGAACCAAGATATTTATTTTTTTCGACTTTTGAGCTTATTGATAACAAAACATTTTGTAATTTATCTTTCATTTTTATTTCCTCTCTCTCTAAAAAATATAAGAATTTATTTCTGCAGATCTATCTATATCTTTCATATGTAATTATAAAACCTCTATTATAGAACTCAATGTATATAAATTCCATTTTATTGTGGAACTTTTCAAAATATAGAAAAAGAATTGATAAATTACCAATTCTTTTTCTATATTTTCAATTCAATATCATTAAATATTTTAATAATTTCTTCTTGGTTTTGTTTTTTTATAATTCTTTTTATATAGTTAGAATTATCCGCAAAATAAGAAAGTTCCTTATATAAATCTAAGATTTTTATCCCTATATTTTTACCAATAAGCGGTATAATAACAAGTTGTACTTTTTTCTTATTCCATAAAATAGGTTTTGATAAAATACCTATAATAATTTTTGTCTTTGGTTCATCAACACAACAAGATAAGATGGCGAGCATATTTTCTAATTCATAGTTTCCTATACAATCCTCTTCAATCAAATTTTTTGAAATACTTTCATTTCCTAAAGTATTTTTTATAATATAAGAAAGAACTCCTTCCTTTGTTTCTTCATTAATATTTTTTATTATTAAATTCCTCTTAATTACTTCTTGCATATGAAAACTATCTTGATCATCCAAAAAGGAGAGTATTCTTTTTTTATCATTATTATTTAAAAAATAATTAACTTCTATTACTGGCATAGGCAACTTATTTTTTATCGGTGTGCTCGTTATAAGAAAATCAACATCTTCAAAATCATAACTTTTAATTCCAATATAATCAACCGTTTGAATTTCATTTATAAATTTTCCGTACATTTCCTTTATCTGATACGCTAAAGTACTTGATGTTCCTCTTCCTACACCGCACATTACAAGAATGTTCTTTTTATCTTTTATTTTCTTTCTAAGAAGAGCAAGTTCTAAATGTAACGCGATATATCCTATTTCCTCATCACTTAAATTATTTCCATGATAATCTACAAGTTGACTACATGCAGCAACAGCTAATTGATAAGCCAATATATTTTGTTGTTTTATTTTATCAATAAGCGGATTACGAAGAACTACATTATATCTTGAACGAACCTCTAATGGAATAAGATGTAAAAGTAAGTAATCTCTTAATTCATTATCATTAGAAAAATCAATGTGCCATTGTGATTGAATATTAACTAACATAGTATTTACAATTTGATTAACATCAAAATCTTTGATAATACGATGAATACTTTCATCAAAATTTCTAATAATTCTCTTTGATGCTAAATGTATTGAAAGAGACACAATTTCTTGATCACTCATCTCAATTCCTAAGTGTTTATGAATTTGTTTTGCTAATTCTACAGCAACAACACTATCAGTCCAACGAGAAATATCAATAATCATTTCTTCTGTAGCTTTCAATAAAATACCTTGTTTAATTCTTTTTAATGATACAAAAATAACAATAATAAAGTTTTGAACAGATACTTCTGACATTGAAATTTGATATTTGACCATTACATTTTCAAGAATTTGACTAATATTTTGAATCATTAACAAATCATTAGAATTAAACTGATTTCCTGGAAAATCATCGCGTTGATCAATATAAGAAATATATATTGCTGCTAAGCATAATCTCTTGTTAAATTCTCTTCCTTCTACTCTCATTCCATAATGTGGTTTTTGTACTAATTTTAAATCATATTTTGACAGTGATTTTCTAATTCCCTTTAGATTTTGCGACAATACAGAAGCAGAAACAAATAGCATTTCACATAATGTTTCTGATTTAACCCAATCATTAGATTCTATCAAATATTTTTGAATCCAATCTTCTCTTTCATTAACACTAAAAACAAAAGAATCTTGTAAAGAGCGATAGGAATTACATAAATTAATAAATTCATCAACATTATTAATAACTAATTTTAATCCTTGAGATGTTTTGACATCAATATAATTCTTTGTTGATTTCATGTCTTCATTTATTAATTTAATGTCTTTTAATATTGTTTTGGTACTTACATTACATAACGCACTTAGATTTTCTGAAGTCACATATTCGCCGTTCTCTTTTAAATATTTTAATATTGTGTAATTTCTTTCATTCATATTGCTATTATAATATTTTATCTAGAAATTTGTCTACTCATGCTTTTTAACATATTAAAACCAATTAGCTATAATATATACTTTTAATAAGAAAAGACACATCTAATCAATGATTTTTATACCTAAATAAGTACTATTTTAAGTATATTTATCATCAATAGATGTGTCTTATTTTGATGTGTTAATCACAAATTTAAAATCAAAAAAACGTTGATTTTATTGTTGTTTTATTTGTTTCTTGGCTTCATTTGAGGGAATAAGATAACTTCTTGAATAGATTCTTGTCCAGTTAATAACATAACTAATCTATCAATACCCATACCCATTCCACCTGTTGGTGGTAAACCATATTCTAGAGCTTCTACGTAATCTAAATCCATTTCGTTTGCTTCGTCATTTCCTAATTCTTTTTCTTTCAATTGATCAGCAAATCTTTCATATTGATCGATTGGATCATTTAATTCAGTAAACGCGTTAGCATATTCGTTTCCACAGATAAATAATTCAAAACGTTGTGTGAAACGTGGGTCTTCTAAATTCTTTTTAGCAAGTGGTGAAATTTCAATTGGATGACCATATACAAATGTTGGTTCAACAATTGTTTCTTCTACATATTTTTCAAAGAATTCATTGATAATATGTCCATAACCAAAGTGAGCTTCTACTTCAATACCATGTTCTTCAGCTAATTTTTTAGCATCTTCAAATGACATATGTTCATTGAAATCAATACCCGTTTTTTCTTTAATAGCTTCTGTCATAGAAACACGTTTAAATCCTGGAGCTAAAGAAATATGATGTCCTTTATAATCTAATTCATAAGTTCCATTAACTTCCATAGCAGCATTAGAAATAATACCTTCAGTTAAATCCATCATACCTTCAAGATCACTAAATGCTTTATAAACTTCAATAGTAGTAAATTCAGGGTTATGAGTTCTATCCATACCTTCATTTCTGAATAAACGCCCAATTTCATAAACAGCATCCATACCACCGACAATTAATCTCTTTAAAGATAATTCAGTAGCAATACGTAAATAGAAATCAGTATCTAATGTATTATGATGTGTAACGAATGGTCTTGCAGCTGCTCCACCTAAGATTGGATTTAATACAGGTGTTTCAACTTCTACATAGTTTTTACTATCTAAATAATGTTGAATTGAACGAATGATTCTTGGTCTTGTAAACGCAATTTTTTTAGCATCTTCATTCATGATTAAGTCAACATATCTTCTTCTATATCTTTCTTCAATATCACTTAAACCATGGAATTTTTCTGGTAAAGGACGTAATGCTTTTGTTAAATGTGTATATTCACTTACTTTAATTGAACATTCTCCAGTATTTGTCATAAATACTGTTCCTTTAATTCCAATGATATCTCCAATATCACCTTTTTTAACGATTTCATAAGCTTCTTCACCAATAGTATCTTTTCTTACATATAATTGGATTTGTCCATCTCTATCTTGAATATGCATGAAACATACTTTACCTTTACGACGTTTAGTCATAATTCTACCAGCTACAGATACTTCAACAGCCATTTCTTCTAATTCTTCATGTGTTTTTTCACCATATTGTTCTTTAATACCTTTTGAATAAGCAGTTACATCAAATCTTTGACCAAAAGGATCAATCCCTTTGTCGATAAGTTCTTGCATTTTTTCTCTACGAACAAGTTCTTGTTCACTAAACTTTCTTTCTTCCATAATTTCCTCCTAAAATATAAAAAACTCTCCATCCCATGGGACGAGAGCTAAATCGTGTTACCACCCAAATTCATTAATAGGTCACCCTATTAACCTCAATAACTATCTATTAATAGTCTTGCCTATAACGTGGCTTACGTCATCCTATCAAAAACATCCAAGATGCAGCTCCTAGTCTTTATTCATAATAGTTTCATTATCTTTTCCACCAACCAAGACTCTCTTTAAATGAAGGGCTATTATTACTTGTCTATTCATTGCCTTTATTTCTACTTCGTTATCTTAACTTAATTCAAATTTATTGTCAATATAAGCGATAAAATTAGTTTTAATAATGAAAAAATGTACTAGGTGCATTTTATTCATGAATCTTATTATTTAATTCTTACAAAATCAAGTTCAAAATGTTTAGCTCTTGATCCTGAATAACCCATATCTAATAATGAAATTTGTTTCATTTCTTCTTCATTTAATTCAAAATCAAAGATATCTATATTTTCTTTAATTCTTTCTATACGCGTCGATTTTGGTTCTCCATAAGCTTGATATACTGATTCTTCACATTCTTTTTATCTGATCAACTCCTACCATTGGCATTTTTAATTCTTTTTTCATATTTATCCCTAAAATAAATGCCACCTCGCTCTCTGACAGTGGCAAGGTGACATTTAGTATCTGATGGTATTTTATTGATCTTTTTAATCAAAACAAGTAATAATATTTTTCTTGTGCATCTATCACAAATATATAAATATTTCTATTTGTGCTCTATACACGAAAGTTTTTTCTTTAAAGAAATCGTTTGAATGATTTTATAAACAATAATGATAAACAATACAAAACATACAAAACTAAGATAAGTATAACCACCCCAGTAATATTCGTCCGTATTTCTTATTGGATAAATGATCCATTCTAAACAAATAAATAAAACTGTTAAAAAACCTGTTATAAAATAATTAAATATAATTTTATTTTCTATCTTTTCTTTCATCTTCATCACCATTATTTCTTGGGAAATAATTTTATCCATATCCACCATCTACATGTTTCCATTTCCCATTATTATTTCTTATCAATATCCACTGATAATCCTCATAATCACAATTTGAATTTAAGCCTATTTTCCATGCAAAATAATTTGTATGAAAGTTTGTTTTTAAAACAATTGCTTCCTCTCCTTGATATTGTTTTGCATAGCTTGTAAACAAAGCTTTATCATCACCAGCATAATAAATTTCCTTTAAAGTACAGCCTTTCCAATCTTTTGAAAATTCTTTTTTGATAACATCTATTGCCTCTTGAATTTCTTCTTCTGTATAAATATCCGAATAAATCGTTCTTACTTTAACTTCTTTTCTTTGACAACCCACACACATGATAAGTAATAAACAAAGAATAATTTTATAAAACTTTTTAGTAACCATGATCCACTTCCTGCCATTCACCTTGATGATTTCTTATAAGAATCCAAGAAAAATTTTCATAGGTACTATTTGGATTTAAAGAACCATCTCCAGCTGTTTTATCTACATTAAAAGTTGATTTTAAAACAATGGCTTCTTTACCTCCATATTGTTGTGTTATTTCTTTAAAGCGTGCTTCGTTATCTCCGGCATAATAGATTTCTTTTAAAGTACATCCTTTAAAGTTATCATTAAAATGATCAATCACAAGATTTATAGCAGAAGTAATATCATCATAATCATAAATAGAAGATGGTACTTCCTTTTGAACAATATAATTCTTTTCACGTTTTTCAATACGAACAAGCATATTAATATTTGTTTGAATGACGTATTCATAATTATCATCAACATATGCTTTATAATCACCACCACTATAATGAGAAGGAAGGATAACTTCTGTAAGTGGCAATTGTTGATTCATTAAAATATCTTGGGAATGTTTGATGATTTCTATTGGATCTTTTTCAATTGTTGATGTAATACTATCGGTAAAACCGTATTCTTTAGAAACATATTGGATAATTTTATGATTTTTATCATATGTGACATCCAGTCTTAAGGTTGGGTTATCTTTATCGTTATTGAAATTAAAATAGTTTTCTTTTTTATCTTCATAGACATAACCATTTTTCATAAGTTCATCTAATACTTCTTGAGGAAGAAGTTCTTTTAATTCTTTAATTGTTTCTGCTTCACTTAAAGTACTAAAGCGTAAGTATTTATTCTTTGATTGGTTTAATTCTGTATTAATTTCTGTACGTTTTGCTTTGCTTTTCTTAACAAACATTTGTCCTTTTTTATTAAAAGTAATTTCTATTTCAAAAAGTTTACTTTCTTTAGATTTATAATTCACTTCTATTCTAAAATAATCTGAAACATCTTTAAAACTTTCTTTATCAAATACATCTTCATCTGGCTTCCAAATAACTTTTAAATCTTTTTTTGTATGATAATACTTTTTATAAAGCTTATAAGAAAGCGTGGTTTCATTTTCATATACTTTATTACCTAATTGTATTTCTAAAGGATAATTTCCTTGAACAATACGTATCGACTCAATTGCATCACTTTCAACATCTACAGTAAAATAACTTGTTGTAAGATAACCATTCAAATAATAATTTCCTTCATAACTTTTTAAATCTAACTGTGATTGTTTAAATTCCACATTTTTAGAGAAATACTTTTCTTCATATTTCTTTTTTAATTGAACTTTATCTGCTATATCAACTATATCAACTCGATCATGAATTAAATAATAATCCATAGGTGTTGATTCCTTGGTAAGCGAAGTATAAGTTTGATTATAAGCAATGACTTCAAAAGTATCTTTATTTATTTGTTTGCTTTGTAAAACACAAACAAATAAAAGAAGACAACAAGAAAGAATCAAAATAGGTTTTAGATAATGATGTTTATAAGATTTTTTTTGATCAAGTAAATGTTCATCAACATGAACATGATCATAATAGTTTTCAAATGATTTATTTTTCATCAGACTCTATCTCCTTCCTTAATTTATTTCTTGCTCGATTAAGCAAAACACGAACATTGTTTTCTTTAATATGTAAGAGTTTTGCCATTTCTTTAGTTGAATATCCTTCATAATAAAATAAATAAAGAACCGCATTATATTTTTTAGGAAGTTTATTTAAATACGGTGTTAAATCAATTTCTTTCTTTTCAAAGATATAAGCTTGTTCATCTATTTCTTCTACCTTATTATTCCAAAACGATTTTAAAGATGTTTTACTACAATTAAGTGTCACTCTAATAAACCATGCTTTTTCATGTTCTAAAGATTCAAAAGTGGGTTTTCCTTTAAGATAACGATACATGACATTTTGAAAGATATCATCCGCTTGATCTTTTTGATGACATTGGCTAAAAGCAAGACGATAAACCAGATCTTTTTCACGTTGAATGACTTCTTCCATATTTAAAACCTCCCTTCATTAGTAATACTTTTTAAAATAGTTATTTGTTACAAAAATTATAGCATTTTTATAAAAAAGTACCTTGGTACTACCAAGGTAAATGTTTTATATTTAGTTTTTCATAATTTATATTTTGACTTTGATAATAGTGGACTTGATGATATTCGTTATCAAGAATTTTAATAATATTATGGTTAAGAATAACAATAATAACGATTGCTTTTCCTTTTTTATTACTAATATAAAATTCATATTGTTTATCCTGATTATCATGATTAATATAAGAAAAAGTTGGATCAAATGATCGTTCAGTTTTAATGGTTTTGATCTTTTTAAAATCATTAATATTTAAATAATCACAAAGTTGAATGATTTTCTTTTGTGTTAATAAATCTTCCTTTTTAACTATTAATGATGAAGGCTTGCGATAAGCAAAATCAAAGGAATGTCCTACATAATAATCACTACATAATCTTTGGATTATATTTTGATAATTTCTTTTATAGTCTTGTTGTTTTTGTACGTTGTACATTCCTATTAAACAAAGAATAAAAGACAGACAAACAATACAGATGATAGAAATATATTTTCTTTTTTTCTTTCTTTTTTGAATAATATATTCATTGCTTTGAAGAAGTTCTTCATAGTCTAGTTTTAAAATAGACGTTATCTTAGCAAGTAAAGTAATATCCGGATAACCTCTTCCTGTTTCCCATTTACTGATTGTTTTATTACTGACATTTAATAAATCAGCTAATTGACTTTGAGTGTACCCTTTTTTAAGTCGTGCATTTTTAATAGTTTGTGCAAATCTGACGTTATCCATATGCTTTCCCTCCTACTTCAACTATACATGAATCAAATTAAAATAGAAAGAAAAGAGCTATCTACTGATTGTAGACATATGAAATGTTTCCATTTTGGAAACATTTTTAATTTTATGAGTGAATACTTTTATAATGCTCGTTGAGGTGAATAAAATGAAGAAAAAAACGATAAACAGTGAGCTAGTATATCTGTTTGCTATAATCATTTTATCTTTTTCAATAGACTTAATGACTATTGCGAATATGGGATTATCTGCTATAAATGGACCAGCCTATATTTTAAGTAAAAAGATTGACTTACTTACATATGGTCAAGCAGAGTATATTGTTGAAGGAATTGTATTTATTATTTTTTGTGTTTTGATGAAGAAGTTTAAAATTACCTATTTAAGCTCTTTTATTACAGGTATTTTGTATGCTACGATGGCTGATGTTTGGAAAATAATTTTTCCTTTCTTTCAAAATCAATATGAAATATGTTTTCAACTACGAATCATTTATTTTCTTATAGGTTTTATCCTTTCAGCAATAGCCATTGCATTGTTTTATAAGTCTTATTTATATCCACAAATATATGATTTTTTTGTACAAGAAATGTCAAAAAAATATCATCTATCTTTAAAAGTTTTTAAAACTGGATTCGATTGTATTTTCCTTATTTTATCTTTCATTATGTCATTCATGCTGTTTCATGGAATCGTTGGTATTGGTATTGGAACAATGCTTGTTGCTTTATTTAATGGAATCTTGATTGATTTTTTTAAAAATTTTTTTGATAAACATTTTGTATGCATTCCAAAGCTTACAAAACTAGCAGAATATTTAAAATTATAAAAAAAACTATAAAGAAATTCTTAGTTAACCTGGATTTCTTTATAGTCTTTTTTATTCAGTAATCATGCCTTTATAGTTCATACCATAAAGTTTTGCAAAACGACTCATTGTATATTCACCAGCCACTAATTGTTCCTTAGTAGGTGCATATCCTTGGAAAACAAAATACATATCTTTTCCTTGAAGTAAGCTTTCATCTACATAACCATAAAAACGATCTAAAACATTACGAATAGCTCCTGACATACTATGCCAATAAAGTGGTGAACCAATAACAATTGTATCTGCTTGTTTCATTTGTTCAATAACTTCATCTAATTGATCATCTTCAAAGTTTTGACCATAACTGTAGATTTTATAATCAACTAGATTTAATGTTTTAAATTCTTGATCTTTTAAGAATTTTTTAGTAAGTCTTACAGTATTTCCATTTTTATTAGGACTTCCATTAATAAATAAAATACTCATTTTTATATCTCCCTATAACTTATATATAATTGTGTTTCATTTCTAATAATTTTATAGTGTTTAATAATATTAATTAATAAATTAATTTGATATTCTTCGATATCACCTATCAAATAAAGTTGTTCATTTGATAATGAGGGTTCAAAAGAATAATCATTAAGTTGTAATAGATTTATGATTTCATCTTTTTGTTTGCTTAGACAAACAATAATTGCTTTTTGCATTTTTTCACCAACTTTATTTATAAAATATATCTAATTTTTCAATTGCTTCTTTTACAACACTTTCTTTGTAATACGTTTGTATATGGGTTGCATCTTTAAGATAATAAAGTTCTTTTTCTTTTGTCGTAATCGCTAGTTCAAAAGCTTGTTCACTCATATAATTTGTATCAGCATGATCTCCAGCCATCATTAATAATGGTTGATCAAGAAGATACATAAATTGAACTGGATCATAAACCATTAAATCCATCAAGTTTCTTTGTAAAAAACATGAGTGACTATTAGGATGAAAATGTGTTTCTACATAATATTCATAACCTTCACGATACATTTCAATTGGTAATTGATGCCCTACTTCTGGTTTCATCTCTGTCATATTCGCATTATAAATCAAAGTATCTTCATTTAATTCTTTTTCTCGAATAGAAGCAACCTCATGAAGTCTTTTTAACACGGTATCAGCTTGACTGTTTTGAAAGCTTTCACGTCTAACCGCTCCCGTATTAAACATAGAGACAGTAGCTATTTTCTTTAAACGTTTATCCATTTGTCCACATGAAAGCATATAGCCTCCACCACCGCAAATACCTAAACCATAGATACGTTGTGAATCAACGCCAGGAAATGAGAAGATAGCATCAATCATCCCTCTAATATCTTCTATGCGATAATAAGGAATATCTTGTTGTCTTGGCATTCCTTCACTTTCACCAAAAAACATGCAATCAGAGACAATTGTAATATATCCTTTTTCAGCAAGTCTTTGTCCATAAAGTCCAGCTGCTTGTTCTTTAACTGCTCCATTAGGAACAGCGATAACAATAGCAGGATATCGTTTATCTTTACTATAGTTTTTTGGTGTATAGATATTAGAAGCAATTTTTATGCCATTTAATTGATAAGTAATTGGATGTATTTGAACTTCATTTTCTTTATTTTCAGTTATTGCATTTTCATAAACCAATCCAAAAGGATTAGAAGAAAAGGGAAAAGCTTCCCTTTTATCTAATTGAATCATTAATGACCTCCAAATACTTTAAATTCCATTGTATTTAATTTATCATCAATTGTTTTAACTTCTTCTTGACCTAATTCAACATTACCTGCTTCAAAGTTAGATTGAAGTCTATCAAGTTTTCTTGATCCTGGAATTGGAATAATGAAATCATATTTATTAATCATCCAAGCAAGTGACATTTGTGCATTTGTTGCATGATGTTTTTCACCAATTTGAGAGACAACTTCTAATAATTCATTTGTCTTTTTAATTCCTTCTTCACTGTATTGAGGCATATCAGGTCTAAAGTCTTGTTCACCACTACCGAAAGCTTTTTTAGATTGATAAGCACCTGTAAGAGCTCCATTAGCAAGAGGAGAGAAAGCAACATAAGTGATTCCTAATTCTTTACATACAGGCATTAAATTTTCATGCCATCTAGCCATCATTGAATACCTGTTTTCAATAACAGTTACAGGACATACAGCATGAGCACGTCTTAAGTATTCTTCATTTGTTTCAGAAATACCCCATGCTTTAATTTTTCCTTCTTCAATTAATTCTTTCATCACACCAGCAACAACTTCTGGTTCTACTTTAGGATCAATACGATGTTGATAATAAATGTCAACATAATCTGTTTGTAATTTCTTTAATGATCCTTCTAAGGATTTTCTAATTGTTTCTGGTGAACTATCAAATTCAAGGTGATCACCCATATGTTTAACACCAAATTTAGTACATAAGATAATATCTTTTCTAAATGGTTTAACAGCTTCACCAACAACTTCTTCGTTATAAGCTGTACTTCCATCAGGATTAACTCCTGTATAACATTCAGCTGTATCATAGAAATCATATCCCATGTCATGTGCTTTTCTTAAAATTTCTACTGCTTCTTCTTTAGGCGTTGGAAGTCCACTGGCATGAGTTAATCCCATACATCCTAGTCCAATCGCATTAACATACATATCTGTTTTTCCAAGTCTTACTCTTTTCATCTTTCTACTTTCCTTCCTCATAATCACATGAAGCTGATACTTCAGCCCATTTATCTAATTCTGCAATTTTTGCTTCTAAAGTTGATTTAACTGCTGTTACGTCTGCTTTACCTAAAGTTAAAATTTCTGGTAAATCATCATTATGCACAACATCTACAATGACTTTACCAGCTTTATCTGGATCACCTGCTTGTTGATGTTTGTTTTCAAAGTTACCTGGTCTTGATTTACCCACGACTGCTTCATAATCACCAATTTGAGCTTTTGTTCCTTGTAAAGATTCACCATCATAGAATCTTGTTCTAAAAGCTCCTGGTTGAACAACCATTGCTTTAATTCCTAATGGAGCAAGTTCTTTCATTAAACCATTTGTAAGTAATTCTAAGGCTGCTTTACTTGAAGCATAATATCCTGAACCTACAGCGGATCTTGCTGCTGCAATCGAAGTCACATTTAAAATATAGCCTGATTTTTGTTCTCTCATTTTAGGAAGAACGGCTTTAATTAATTCAATTGGTCCAAATAAATTAGTTTGATATAAAGTTTGAACTGCTTCGATTTCTCCTTCTTCTACAGCACTACGATAACCATATCCTGCATTATTAACAAGAACATCAATTGTTCCAAATTTATCGTATGCTTCTTTTACAGCGTTTTTAATACTATCTTGACTACATACATCTAAAGAAACAGCTAAAGCCGTTTCTGGATAAGCTTCTACAATATCCATCACTTTACCTTTATTTCTTGCCGTAACAATTGCTTGATCCCCACTTTCTAAAACAGCTTTCGCAATTCCTTTTCCAATACCACTTGAACATCCTGTAATTAACCATGTTTTCATTTTTTAGTTTCTCCTTTTTACACACATATTTTATTTTTTTATTACTTAAAAGTACAATACCAATAAAGAAATGTGCTATAATTTAAACGCATAGTAGGAGGTCATTATATGATAGAACTTAATCAACTTGAACAACTTATTTATATTGCTGAAAATAAAACAATTTCTAAAGCTGCCAAAGAATTATTAATTTCACAACCAGCCCTTTCACGCTCTATGCAAAAATTAGAAAGTGATTTAGGAGTAGAACTCTTTGATCATTATAAAAATAAAATTGTTCTTAATAAAAATGGTGAATTAGCTGTTAAGCATGCTCAAAAAATCATTAAAAGTATTCAAACAATGATAAATGATGTACAAGATTATGATCAATCATTTCATCGTATTTCTATTGCAACTTGTTCTCCTGCACCCATGTGGGATATTGAACCTTTAATTAAAGAACTTTATCCACAAATAACAATTCAAACAGCCGTTATTAACAAAAAAGATTTACTTACAAAATTAAAAGAAAAAGAGTATCACCTTGTGATTACTCCTGAATATATTGATGATTCTCAATATTTTTGTATTCCTTATGTTGAAGAAGATCTTTTATTATCATTACCATTAAATCATCCTCTTGCGAGTAAAAAAGAAATTAAATTTCATGATTTAGATGATCAAACCATGCTTCTTTATTCAAATATTGGTTTTTGGCATGATTTACATATGCAAAAAACTCCAAAAACTAAATATCTCTTACAAGAAGAACGCCTTACTTTTAATGAAATTGTCAAAGCATCAACACTTCCTTCTTATACTTCTAATCTTTCTATTAAAAGAGAGGGTAAGATGTCTGATCGTGTAATTCTTCCCATTAATGAAGAAGAAGCCCATGTCACTTATTATGTTGTGATGCTTAAAAAAAATAAGAAAAAATATAAAGATCTCATTGATAAGATTGAGCATTATTATGATTATTAAAAAAGAGCAGTGTATTTTTATTTCTTACACTGTTCTTTGCTTTCTATAATAACATCTAACAAATCATTTATATGATTAATTTGTTCATTTGTAATTACTTTTGTTTCAATCGGTTTCAATAATTTACTTATATTTTTAAAATTATATCTAATTTGCGGCATAAGTAAAACTAAGTCATAATTACCTATTACTTTACTACAATCTTCTGTATGAAATGCTTCAACTTCTATGTTCAACTGCTTTTTTTCAATTTCTTCTTGCAAAACATGACAGATATTTTTTGCTGAAATTGAAAACGAACAAATAATCGCAACTCTATACATCTTTTTCTAAAATATATAATGCATCTCTATTAAAATATGTCATTTTAATAATGCTTGTCTTTCCATTAATTGTTTGAAGTGGTGAAACATATCTTCTTGTTAAATCAATTGCAATTGCTTTATAGTTTGACAAATCTAAATTTAATTCAATGTCAATATTATGTGGAACATATAACACAATTTTATCATCTTTTCTAGCAATTCTAATTTCTGGATTTTCTTTTACAAGTAGTTCTTGTATAGCTTTTAACCCATATAAATCATAAGTTTCAAATATATATTTTATATAACCATAATCCCAAGCACCATCAAAACATAAAGCTTGTTGCCAACATTTAGGAGTCGCAAATCCTTCTCCCAACGAAGCTTCAAATCCTTTATTTGTAGTATGCCAACTATAGATTCCTGCCGCTCCATAAGTAATTCCAGCACTGGCTCCAGAAAGTAAAGACATCCATGCAGCTCTAATGATATCTTCTTTACTCCATCTTCCATACATTTGTCTGGAATATCCCATATCTTCATAACATGGTTCACTATTTATTACTGGTTTACCTTTATATTTATCTGCCATTTCTTCTGCAAGTAAGTAAGGCATTCCTAAGTTTTGAGCATTATGACCACTTTGATAAAAACATAAATCCAAATATGAATAAAGATTATCTGGTATATATGTATATCTTCCTTTTATGTGTGTTGTATATAAACAATTAGGTGCTAATTCTTTTATTTGTTTAGCACATTTAACATAATATTCAATACATTGTTCCGTATTAAAATCAGTATCTCCACTAATAATATAAAGTGGTTCATACTTTGTAAATGTTTCATGAATAATATTTATATAATTGTCAATACAATCTATTGGCATAAGACCTTTTGAATAAAATTGACTTGCCCATGTATCAGGAACAAAATTACACCACATTATAACAAGCGCTAATTCAAAGCCTTTTTCTTTAGCACGTGCGCACATTTTATCTGCATGCTCAAAATAAGATAAATTTAATTTTTTATAATTATATTTTCCATCAATAACTTCAAAAGGTTCATAACATAAATCTGTGGCGGATGCATCCCATTGAGGGAGGATGTTGATTTGTAATGTGTTAAAACCTTGTGATTTACGATAATCTAAATAATAATCCCAATCATTATCTTTAATATTTGTAAATGCAGACCAGCATGTATCTGCTAGGTAGAAAAATGGTTTCCCATTTTTCATTAGAATATTATTTTCTATTGTAAGTGACATAATTTTCCTCCTATTTATTTTCTGTTGTAAATACTATTCTGCGGTAGCTTCTAAACTTTGTTCTTGTTCATATCTTTGTTTATCAGAAACTTTAAAGAATGGATACCAAATTAAACATCCAATGAAAATACATACAACTTGTAAAATTGCAGCTTGCCAACCCCCAGCAAGTAATGGTTTTAAGATAATTGGCATACACCATGGTACTTGTACACCTGTAAATCTTGGTACTAAACCTATGTACATACTGAAATAAGCAACTAATGTTTGTACAACTGGTGTTAGAATAAATGGTATTACCATTAATGGGTTCATAATTAAAGGATAACCAAATACAACTGGTTCATTAATTGTGAATAACCCAGGAATAATACCTAATTTCCCCATTGTCTTATTTTGTTTTGATTTAGCAAATAATAAGATAACGATACATAATGATAAAGTACCTCCTGCACCACCAATTCCACTAAAAGTATCATAGAATGTATTACATAAAATATTTGGTAAGGCTTTACCAGCAGCATACGCTTCTAAGTTAGCTGTTGCCATAGGTAAATATACAGCAGTAATTACACCACTAATAACATTTGATCCATGAATTCCAAAGAACCATAAAAGCATTTGTACTAAAATTAAAACCACTAAAGACCATACACTTCCACCTAAAGAATTTAAAGGTGTCACAATAACTGTATAAACTAACTGTGTAAATGAACCATAAGGAGTAAATGAGAATATTGTAGCCACAACAATGAAAATTAATCCTACTAATATTGCTGGAATTAATGCTGTAAATGTATTAGCAATCATTGGTGGTACACCATCTGGCATTTTAATTTTTAATTTATCAACATTCATAAATGCACAATAGATTCTTGTAGCTATCAATGCAGCAATCATTGCACCGAATAAGCCTTTAGCACCCATAAATTCCATCATCAATCCACTATCTTTTGTTAGTGGTGTAGTAATAAAAAATGCAAAAACTGAAATTAATCCTGCTGGAATTTGATCACATTTAAAACTTCCAGCTAAACGATATCCAATTAAGAATGCTGCATAAATTGATAAACAGCTTGTTGTTACTGTTGATGCAGTTAAGAAATAAGTTTTAACTCCTATTTTTTCAATAAATTGCAAATAAGGATCAAATGGGAATACCCCTAAAAGACATCCAATTGAACCAATAATCAAGATAGGTAATGTCCCCATCAACCCTTTAGAAATAGCATCTAGATAAACATTTGATGCAACCTTAGATGATAGTTCCAAAGCTTTATTAACATATTTGTTATCCATTTTATTTTTCCTTCCATCTCATACATATTCTAGTAGTGTTGCAACTCTCTACAACCAAAAGTATAATGAAAGTGGTTTCATCGGTCAATACTCAAACTAAATTTTTATTTAAATTTTAACTAAATATTTTACTTATTTATTTAGTGCTATCACGTTCTATTATTTCAGTACTTACCATTATTTTTAATGTATTTTCATTTTCAGAAAATTTCTCTATCAATCTTTTTACTGCAACTTCCCCTAGATATCTTTTATTTACTCTGACAGTTGTTAATGATGGTGTTGAATAACTTGCAAATGAAATATCATCAAATCCTGTTATTGGGACATTGGCATCAAGCTCTTGCATAGCTCTTATAGCCCCCAATGCAATATAATCATTAACTGCAGCAAAGGCATCTGGCATCTCATCTTCCCCATTTATAAGTTCTACTAAGTAATCCTTAAAATCTCTATAACTATCATCTATCGTTGGTTGAACAAAGGCTTCTAATTCTGGAACTACATTTAATCCATTATCCATCATAGCTTGTAAATAACCCATTTTTCTTTCTTTAAAGTTATTTATTTGATTAATAGAATTAATCAATCCAATTCTTTTATACCCTTTTTTAACTAAATAATTTGTTATTTCATACATCCCATCTCTATTATTAATAGATAAAAAATCACATTTTTGATTTGTATAAGCATTATCGATAATAATATATGGTATTCTAAAATTTTCAAATCTTTCAACATCTTCTAACTGCATTTCTGTTCCTAAAAGAATTAATCCATCACTTTTTGAAACATCATCAAGTTGTTGTATTTCTCTTATCTGATCACTATCTATATATATAATATTTAATCTATAATCTTGTTTCGTTGCCTCATTTTCTAAACCTCTAATCAATTCAGAAAAAAAAGGTGTGTCTCCAACAACTCGCTCTTTTTTACTATAAATAACAAGTGTCAAAATACCTGTCCTTTTTCCAGTTTTAAAATAACCTAATTTTTCTGCCACTTCTATAATATGATCTCTTTTTTCTTTACTAATAGATCCTTTTCTATTATTAAGTGCATTGCTTACTGTTCCAGGAGAAACTCCTGCTTCTTTTGCAATTGCAGCTACTGTTACTTTTTTCAATATAATCACCTCTTCTTTGATTATATCACAATAAACAAATAACTAAATATTTATTATCTTTATTTACCTTTAAAATAAAAAAAGATATGATATTTTTAAGATTTTACTTTTTAAAAATTATCATATCCATTATTTCCTAATCTAAATCATTTCCATGAGATTCGATTACTTTTTTATACCAATAGAATGAGTCTTTTCTTCTTCTTGATAAATCTCCTGTCCCATCATCGTATTTATCAACATGAACAAAACCATAACGTTTTGCTGTTTCTCCTGTGGAAGCTGATACTAAGTCAACACATCCCCACATTGTATATCCCATTAAATCAACACCATCTTCATTCACTGCGGCGTCCATGGCTTTAATATGATCTCTTAAATAATTGATTCTATATGTGTCATGAATTGAACCATCTTCTTCGATTTTATCAAAAGCACCTAAACCATTTTCTACAACAAATAATGGCATTTGATAACGATCATAGAGTCTGTTTAATGCATTTCTAAGCCCTGTTGGATCAATTTGCCATCCCCAGTCAGATGCACTTAAATAAGGATTTTTTAAACCAAGCGATAAGTTTCCACCACCTGCTCCTTCATAATCTTCTGGATTATAAGCAGCTACTTGTGACATATAGTAAGAGAATGATAAGAAATCAACAGTACCTTCTTTAATAATTTCTAAATCTCCGTCTTCAATTGGAAGTGTAATTCCTTCTCTTTCAAATTCTTTTAAACGATAAGATGGATAATATCCTCGACATTGTACATCTGTATAGAAAATATTATTATGTGTATTTTTCCATGCAGCTAATGTATCTTTTGGATTACATGTCATTGGATAAGTTAATGTATAAGCAAGCATACATCCGATTTTAAAATCAGGGTTGATCTGATGACCTAATTTAACAGCTTTAGCACTTGCGACAAATTGATAGTGTGCCATATTGATCATAGTTTGTTTATCTTTAGTAAGCACACCACCTTCCATCCATGGTGACATTTCTATACAATTGATTTCATTAAATGTAAGCCAATATTTAACTTTATTTTTATATCTATTAAAAACAACTTCACAATATCTTACATAACAATCAATTGTTCTTCGATCAGCCCATGAATTCCAGGCTTCAGTTAAAGCAAGCGGTGTTTCATAATGGGATAATGTAACTAATGGTTCAATCCCATATTTTAAACATTCATCAAAAACATCATCATAAAATTTTAATCCTTCTTCTAATGGTTGTTCACCTTCCATACCTCCATTAGCAAAGATTCGAGACCAGGCAATCGATAATCTAAAACATTTAAATCCCATTTCAGCCATTAAAGCAATATCTTCTTTATAATGATGATAGAAATCAGTAGCTTCATGATTAGGATATAAACAATCATCAAAACATTCAAAATGATCTACATCTTCATAATCAGCGCCTACAAACATCGGTGCTTTTACTCTTTCTCCGGATTTATTAACAAAAGTAATACAACGAGGTTCTGTGTGTGTTCCATTTGTGATAACATCATCACTTGATTTTCCACGTCTTCCTATGTTCCATCCACCTTCATATTGATTAGCAGCAGTGGCACCACCCCATAAAAAATCTTTTGGTAAACTCATTTATTTTCCTCCTTTTATCTTTATTTACACTATATCATGATTTGTTCAATAAACTTAATATTTTCATTTTTTTAACCATTTTTTTGTAAAAAAAAGAGATGAAAATTTCATCTCTATAAGTGTAAAACACGTTCCTTGATTTCTTGTGTTCTTCCTTGGTTCCAAAATTGAGTTCCAATATAACCACAAGTACGTCTAGCAACAGACATCATATCTTGGTTTTTATTTCCACAGTTTGGACATACCCAAATAAGTTTACCATTTTCATCTTTTTCGATTTGAATTTCTCCATCATAACCACAAGCCATACAATAATCACTCTTTGTATTTAATTCAGCATACATAATGTTATTGTAGATATGTTTCATAACTGCTAGGACAGCATCAATATTATCTTGCATATCAGGAACTTCTACATAAGAAATAGCTCCCCCTGGTGATAATTTTTGGAATTGAGATTCAAATGTAAGTTTATCAAAGGCATTGATATGTTCTGTTACATGGATATGATAACTGTTTGTAATATAGTTTTTATCTGTAACACCTTTGATTTTTCCAAAACGTTTTTGTAAACATTTTGCGAATTTATAAGTTGTTGATTCAATTGGTGTTCCATAAAGTGAGAAATCAATGTTTTCTTTTTCTTTCCATTTTGCACATGCGTCATTTAAATGTTGCATTACTTCAATCGCAAATGGTGTTGCACTTGGATCTGTATGTGATTTACCTGTCATATATTTAACACATTCATATAATCCAGCATATCCAAGAGAAATTGTTGAATAACCACCATATAATAATTTATCAATTGTTTCACCTTTTTTTAGACGAGCTAAAGCCCCATGTTGCCATAAAATAGGTGCCACATCACTTGGTGTTCCTTTTAAACGTTCATGTCTGCACATTAAAGCTCTATAACATAAATCTAATCTTTCATCAAAGATTTGCCAGAATTTGTTCATATCTCTTTTTGATGAACAAGCCACATCAACTAAGTTGATTGTAACAACTCCTTGATTGAAACGTCCATAGTATTTTGGTTTACCATTTTCATCAATATAAGGTGTTAAGAAAGATCTACATCCCATTGATGGATAACATTGACCATTTCCATTTTGATCAACTTTTAATTCTTTCATGACTTTTTCTGAAATATAGTCAGGAACTAAACGTTTTGCTGAACATCTTGCTGCAAGTTCTGTTAAATAATAATATTGACTATCTGGTTCAATATTGTTTTCTTGTAAAGCATAGATAAGTTTTGGGAATGCTGGTGTAATATAAACACCTTTTTCATTTTTAACACCTTTCATTCTTTGTTTAAGTGTTTCTTCAATAATCATAGCAAGATCATCTCTTAAACGTCCTTCAGGTACTTCATTTAAATACATGAAGACAGTAATAAATGGTGCTTGTCCATTTGTTGTCATTAAAGTAACAACTTGATATTGAATTGTTTGTACCCCTTTAGTAATTTCTTTTTTCAAACGTTCTTCAGCTAACGCATTAATTTTTTCTTCATCTAATTCAATTCCAATAGCTTTGAATTCTTCTTTAACTTCACTTCTAAATTTTTGCCTACTTACATCAACAAATGGTGCTAAATGAGATAAAGTAATACTTTGCCCTCCATATTGAGAACTCGCCACTTGTGCAATAATTTGTGTTGCAACATTACAAGCAGTTGAAAAACTCTTTGGTTTTTCAATCATTGTTTCTGAAATAACTGTTCCATTTTGTAACATATCTTCAAGATTTACTAAATCACAGTTATGCATATGTTGCGAAAAATAATCAGCATCATGGAAATGAATTAATCCTTCATCATGTGCTTTAACGATATCTTCTGGAAGTAAAATTCTTCTTGTTAAGTCTTTACTGACTTCTCCAGCCATGTAATCTCTTTGTACGCTGTTTACCGTTGGATTTTTATTAGAGTTTTCTTGTTTTACTTCTTCATTGGCACATTCAATCAAACTTAAAATTTGTTCATCTGTTGTATTAGATTGTCTAGCTAAAGCTCTTTGAAAACGATATGTAATATACTTTCTGGCAACAGAAAAAGCATTTAATTTCATTAATTCATCTTCTACTAAGTTTTGAATTTCTTCAACACTTAATGCTCTTTTGATTTTTTGACATTTATATTTGATATCATTTGTAATATTATCAATGTCTTCTTCTGAAAGTCTGTCTGTTTCAACTACTTCTTTATTAGCCGCAATAATAGCGTTGGTAATTTTTACTTCATCAAAAATTGCTTCTTGCCCATTTCTTTTTATTATTTTCACGCCAAATATCCCCTTTCGTATTTTTTATGTATTTGTATTATAGCCAATCAAAAAAAAAAAATATACTTTTATGCTCTATTGGCCCATACTTTTTTTTCGAATTATTTTACTTAAAATAATTCGACGTCCAACCCATTCTATCACAAATAATATTGATTTTATAGTTCTTTTACGTTTTTACAAAATAAAAAAATCCAATGTTTATATAAACAACGGACTTTGTAAAAAATATATTTATGATTTTTATAAATTCTAAAGAACATATAAGATAATACATAAAAAATGTAAGATAGAACCAACTAAAATCCATAAATGCCAAATACTATGCATATATTTAATCTTATTTTGTAATACATAGAAAATAACACCAATTGTATAAGCAAGTCCTCCTGAAACAAGTAACCAAATACCATTCATTCCTATTGCTTGTGGTAAGAGATTGATTTTAAAAATAATACACCAACCCATCACTAAATAACAAATCATTGAAAAGGTTTGATATTTTTTAATATCGATTGCATTTAACGTAATTCCAATAACCGTCATGATCCAAACAACCGCAAATAGAATCCAAGCCCACTTAGCGTCAACTTGTCTTATTGAACAAAGCAATACCGGTGTGTAAGTTCCAGCGATGAGGACAAAGATACTACAGTGGTCCATAATTTGGAAAACTTTTTTTGCTTTAAGTTTAGGTGACAAGCCATGGTAGATAGCAGACATCGTATAAAGAAGAATCATAGAAATCCCATAAACAATCCCTGAAAATAAACCATAACCATCATGACAAAAGATAATACATAAAACAAGAGCCACTATCCCCATAGCGCCTCCAACAATATGCGTTACCATATTAAATATTTCTTCACCTTTTGTATAAACAGGTAAAATTCGATCATCTAATTTTGTTCTTTTCATATTCATTACCTCTTCTAACTATCTTATGTAGTATTTAATACTACATCTTGTGATTTACACATATAATAACAATCTCCTAACCCTCTGTCAAGTGATGAAATTATTTATTTTCTTGTTTTTATTTTTATTCTATAATAGAGAAGTAAAAAGGAGAAAAATTATGAAAAAAATCGCAAAATTTGAAAAAGTATCATATAACCAATTTAAAAATGATTTCATGGATTCATTTCCTCAATATAATGAAAAAGAAGTAGAAGAAATCTATAATTCTATTCAACTTCCAAAACGTGCTACAAAAGGATCTGCAGGTTATGATTTCTATAGCCCTATTGATTTTGAATTAAACCCAGGAAAAACAATTAAAATTCCCACAGGTATTCGTGTACGCATTGACAACGGTTGGGTATTAGGTTTATATCCTCGTAGTGGTTTAGGATTTAAATATCGTTTACAACTTAATAATACAGTAGGTATTATTGATAGTGATTATTATAACAGTGATAATGAAGGTCATATGTTTGTAAAGCTTACAAATGATAGTAATGAAGATAAAACACTTTCTTTAAAAGCTGGACAAGGAATGGTTCAAGGGATTTTCTTTGAATTTGGAATTGTAGAAGATGATGATGTCACTGAAGAAAGAAATGGTGGGTTTGGTTCAACAACAAAATAATCATGTTTATATTGTAAGGTGTAGCGATCAAACCCTTTATACTGGTTGGACTAATCATTTAGAAAAACGTATAGAAGCTCATAATGCAGGTAAAGGCGCTAAATATACAAAGGCAAGAAGACCAGTAGAACTTGTTTATTTTGAAACTTTTGAACATAAAAGTGATGCTTTAAAAAGAGAGTATCAAATTAAACAATTAAAAAGATTCGAAAAAGAAAAACTCATACTAAGCAAAAAGAAGATCTAACTCGATCTTCTTTTATGCTTTTTCTTCACTTAATTGATAAATCACTAACCCAATAATAACAATCAAACAACCTAAAATCTTTGAAACAGAAAACATTTGATAAACAAAAGCATCAATCACCATGCCACTGACAAGTTGCCCTATAAAGCTTAATAAAGTAAGAATAACAGGTGATATTCTAGGAACAATAATATTTAAAATCAAGATATTAAAAACCCCTATGATTCCCCCTAAATACATCATCAAATTCGTTTTATCTAAAGAGATATTTATACTTTGAACCCCAACAATCACAAGCACAAGCAGTAAAATCAAACTTGTCATAAATCCTGTAAAGTAATTATAAAATGTTCCTTGATATGCTCCCATTTTCTTAGAAAGTAAACCATTAACACTTCGACTTAAAACAATCGTAACTCCTGATAAAATAGAAAATATAATAGAAATCATAATAACATCACTCCTATTCCTAAACAAACAACGACTAATCCTATAATCTTTCCTTTATTTAATTTTCGAATAGATGTCGATAACCATCCTTTATTTTCTAATAATAAAGATGTCATCATTTGTCCTAATAATCCTAGTGCTGTCATTAAAGAAGCACCAATCTTTCCAATTGCAAAGACATTAAAAATAACAGTTAATACACCAATACATCCACCACAATACATATATAAAGGAATTTGTTTTTCAAAACAAACTTTCTTATTTTTGATCTTCATAATGATAAAAAAAGTAACTAAACCAACTAAATGAATGATAACCGTAGACAAATAGACTCCTGTATAATCTGATAATTGTCCATTAAATACATTCATTGTCGTTACAATAATCCCACATAATGTAGCTAATACAAAATTCATCAAGATCACCTCCAGAAAGAATTATAGTGATTGAACTTGATTATAAATACGACATATGTCATATTTGTAGTGGTGATTTAGATGAATTATTTAAATGAATTAAAAAAATTAGAAATTCTTCACGTTGATAATAATCAATATATTGAAATAATAGAAATAAATAAGGATGATTATTTATTACATCAAGGTGAAAAGCTTAATCATATTTATATTCTTTTAAAAGGAAAGGTCAAAGTAAATCATATCAACGCCAATGGAAATAGTATGTTATGTGGTTTTAATAGTCCCTATTCTATTATTGGGGAGTTAGAATTTATTACTCATTCTTCTATTATTAATAATGTGATTGCTTATGAAGATTGTATATGTGCAACCATTTCTCTTTCTAAATATCATGAAATATTAATAAATGATGTTTTCTTTATGAAAACCATCGCTAAAAATCTTGCCAGTAAGCTTTCTAAATCAAATCAAAATCAATCTATTTCATTAAATTATCCTGTTGATAATAGATTAGCGGCTTATTTTATTGTTTCTCATAAAGATTATATTGTTCAAGATAATTTTGTAGTTGTTGCTGAATTGATTGGTTGTAGTTATCGTCAACTCCAGCGTGTTCTTAAATTATTTTTAGATAAGAAATATATAAAGAAGATAAAACGTGGTACGTATCAAATTATTAATTTAAATGCTTTAAATCTGTTAGGTGAAGATGTTTATCAATTTTAATATTATAATAAAAATGAGGTGATTTTATGATTTTAAAACAGTTAGAAAAAGATTATAAATTAAATGAAAATGATTTGTTTATTGCTAGATACATACTTGAACATAGTGAAGAAATCCCTTTACTTTCTTCACATCAACTTGCTAAAGAAACATTCACAAGTCCAACAGCTATTATTCGTTTTGTTAAAAAGCTAGGTTTTGAAAGTTATAATGATTTTAAACTTAATATCCATTCTTTTTTAAATCAGTATTATCTTTCTAATATGCATATTCAATCTCATGAAAACCTTTATTCTGTAAAAAATAAACTTACAGAAATTGAATGTGGTATTATTCATCAAACAAAAGATAATATTGACTCTACCACATTTAACCACATAATTTCTATGATTTCTAAAAATAAATATATTGATATTATTGCCAATGATACAAATTCTACTATTGGAGATTATGCTAGTCATTTATTATCAAGTGTTAATAAGATTGTTAATGTTTATCATAATCATGATAAACAGCTTTGGCTAAGTTTTAATGTGGAAAGGGATCATACAATTATACTTGTGAGTAAATATGGTAAAAATAAGCATTTATTAAGAGTAGTTGATATTTTAAAAGAAAGAAAGATTCCTTTTCTTGTGATTACATCTAAACAAGCAAAAGAATTATCTTTAAAAACACCTTATGTTTTATATGGAATAATCCATGAAGAATTCGAAAGTTTAAAAGACATGATTTTCTATATTTCTTTAAAATATATTTTTGATTTGTTTTATACTATTCTTATATCAAATGATTTAAAACATTCTAAAGAATTAGATAATCTTTATGGACATATCTTTAATCAAGAAAGTTGACAATGTTACAATGTAACATTGTTTTTTTATCTTTTAAGAATAATTATGTTATGTTATTTCTTAGTATGCTTTATCACTTGATAAGTTCTTTTTTATAAATTATTTTAGTTTTGTAGAAAAGGAGGAATCAAAAATGATTGGTACTATTGCTGCCATTTTAACAACAATTTCATTTTTACCACAAGCATATCAAGTTATTAAAACCAAAGATACATCAAGCATTTCACTTGGAATGTATGTTGCTTTTGTTTTAGGAGTATTTTTATGGATTATTCATGGTATTAACATACGAGATTATAATTTGATTGGCGCAAATGCAATTACTTTTGTTTTTGCTTCAATTATTTTAACTTATAAAATCAAATATAAATAGTGGGGGAGAAAACTATGTTAAAAAAAGATTTTTTATGGGGTGGAGCGTTAGCTGCTCACCAATTTGAAGGAGGGGTATTAAATACTTCTAAAGGATATTCTGTAGCAGATGTTATGACTGCTGGTGCTCATGGGGTACCTAGAGAAATTACAGATGGTGTTGTAGAAGGAAAATATTATCCAAATCATGTAGGAATTGATTTCTA
>UMKN01033954.1_pt1 | contig 90345 bp, 85 predicted proteins | sample 1966321 | NCBI WGS metagenome assembly UMKN01 (sample SAMEA4836177, study PRJEB28245) | human gut metagenome | biome: gut microbiome; material: fecal sample | place: Denmark | collected 2008
TATGGAGCATAGTTTTTACCTACCGCAAAACACATTACTTGGTTTGTTGTATAACCATCTGGTGTTGTTGCTTCTACATAGATCCAATAGTTTCCTTTTTCTGGCAACCAAGTTTGCCAGTTAGAAGTTTTGTTTTCTCCTAATGTTACCCATTGATGTGTACTTAAATTATAAGATTTAAAAGTAAATCTTACATTAGTATTAGCTTCATAGGCCGTTCCAATAAGAATGCGATCATCATGTACTTGCCATGTGAATCCTTTCAATGTAACATGGGGACCTTTAGATAAACCTAAATAGTTTGCAATAGCAGTTGCATCTGCAACACCAATATCATGATATCTATTTGTAATATAGTTTGCATCAGAATAGTTGTCAACAAAAGCGTGTTCAACAATCATTGAATTAATTCCGCTTTCAACACCATGTCTAATGACACCATAGTAATCTTTGACAGTTCCATCATTATAATAGCTATTAGCTTCACCAGTGTTTCTTACCTTAACTCCACGATTTTTAAGACCAAGAGATTCTAATTGACTTAAAATTTGGTTAGCTAAATTTGTTCCTTCATTGTGATAAGCAGAATGATTAGAAACAAAAACTTCAGCACCATGTGCAGAATGGTTTCCTGTACCTGAATTTAAATGTAAAGCGATGTAAAGATCAGCACCTTTGCTGGCGGCATCTCTAACTCTGTTTGTATTGCATTGAGCAGAAGATGTGCCAGGATAAGGACAGCTACCTGAATCATCACGACACATATGAACTTCAACATTACGATATTGTTGTAATTCATCACGGCATGCTTGAGCAATAGCAAGAGTATAAGTTTCTTCTTTGATTCCATTTACTCCTCTTGCACCAGTATGAGTGTTATCATGTCCAGCATCTAAATAAACAACATAGTTTCCATTATGACTTCTGGCTTTAACGCTTTTTACAGCATCTAAAGCTTCATCTAAACTTGTTGCTTCAACGACTTTCATTGAAGAATCATTTGCATATTCTTCAATTTCTTCATCGCAATCATCTAATGATTGAGTAGAAACACCATTTACAACTGAAAATGAAGCGTTGTAGTCAGAGGTAAATGTTGATTGATAAACATTACCATCCATTTCAAAAGTCATAGAAGACAATTGATAAGTACCTTCAGTTAAGTTTTCAATTTTAAATAATACTTCTGAATCATTTTGATTGCTAGAATTTACTTGATAAGATTTATTACTAGAATCTGTATAAGTTAAAATTGCATTTGATGCATTTTTATATTCATCCTTAAGAGATAAAACAACATTTTCATAACTGTTTATTGTTTCAGTTTCTTCTAAATAAACATAGTTAATTAAATCATTTTCACTAATATTAGCAATTTGTTTTTGAGTAATTTCATTACCATTTGTTGGTGCTACTTCATCAAGCGCAAAAACAGGTGATAATGTCATTGACAATACTGTAAATGTTAATAATGCCTTTAATATTAGTTTTTTCAAATTTTCCCTCCTTCTACGGGGTATATTATAGCATATAATTATGTGATTCAAAGGTTTCTAAAATAAAAAAATTAAATTTGTTATATTGTAGAAAAAGTGTAGAAAATATATAATAAAATAAAGGAAGGTGGAAGTTATGAAAAAAGCACTAAAATTATTTGTATGTTCTTTTTTACTTTTAGGAGTTTTTGGATGCAGTAATTCAAATGATCAATCGAATACTAAGTCTGATAAAAAAGATACTGAAGTTAAAGAAGAAACAAATAAAGCAGATGATAAAAACACAATTAATACAAAAGATGACACTAAGACAACAGCTACACTAGAAGAAAAATATAATCAATTACAAAAAGCTTTAGAAAAAGAAGATGGTTATGTTGTAGATGATCAATTAAGCTATAAAGAAGATGAAGCGGAAGGTTTAAAATATACTCAATGTATTGAAAAAAATACAAATTCTTCTTATGAAATTTATAGCAAGGCTGTTTATTATAATGAAGACAGTGCAAAAAGTTCAGAAAGTCAATGGAATGAAACAAAGACAACCTCAGATGGAAAAACTGTAGGAATTACTTATAATGAAGAAAAAGAAGCTACATATTATTACTATAGAGATGGTAATGTTATTATTTCTGCAGGTGGATACGGTGCTAATGATCAAGTACTAAACAATTTAAAGAAATATTATAGCTTAGAAATTCAATAATACAAAAACACTCCTGAGGGAGTGTTTTTATGAAATTGTTATGGGGGTCGACCTATCACTATAAAATTTAGCGGGGTCGCCTTTTTTGCGTTACCTCTAAACTTCTATGGGGTTTTCCTATAAAAAAATCCTTTCATGTTATTATTATTTTGCGAGAACAATATAACAATGATAGGAGAGTTCTACTCATAAACTATGATACTATAAGCCTTTTAGATTTACAAAATTATTAAGTGTAAGAACTTAATATACCATTATAATTAATAAAAAAATCAAATAAATAACATAGTCAGAGAAAAAATAGGAAATAGGTTTATATAACAAAATATAATATCATTTCAAAAAAGACATCAATCATTGCCTTAAACAGGTAATAAATATGATGTCTTTTATTTTTAACTCTAAATTAGGTATGGGGTAAGTATCCCTATAAAACTTTAAAGGATACTTTGATGAAACCCCATCAAAGTTTAGCGTGCCAACAATCTTTATTTATTTTTAAAAACCCTTTTAACTTTATGATATCCTTTATATAAAACAGTATTTTGTATTTTTTGAAGTTGAGCTGTTGTTTGTTCTAATTGATTAACAGTTTCAAGATATTTATCCTGTAATTGTTGATGCTCATATTTTAAATTTTCTAATTGAATATGTGTTGCTCGGGCGAGTTGATCAAGATGAGAAAGTTGATCAGTTATATCATCATAATTTTTACATTTTTCATAGAAATTATTGATTTCAAAGATTGCTTGAGAGAATTCAAGATAGAATTGATTTCTATCTTTTTCTTTATAATCCTCTTCTAAAATATGACACATGTTATCAAAATGATGATTGATATTAACTATCTTTTGATCTAGTTCAACATGGCATCCCTCTGTTTTAATTGATTGAATTGTTTTTTCTAATTCATGAGAGTTTGTAATATAGTATTGAGGAATATTCAATGTTTTAAATAAATCTTTTGTTTTTCCATTATGCATATAATCATAACCGATAGCACTATTAGAAAAACTAAGTGCGGTAACCGCCCCATGGAAACTTACGCCTATATATAACTTACAACAAGCTAAAAGTGACATAATATCCATCATATTTAAATTTTCACCTAATACTGTAAATGCGCCATCTTCACCATAAGTGTTGATTGAATATTCATTTATCCTATTTAAAATAGCTTGATCATTATGTGTATAGGCAATAGGAAGTAAAACAATATCATGACCTTCACATTTAAGCTTATATAAATTCTCAACTAGTTCAGGAATTTCATTTTCAGGTAAATGAATATTGGCGTGATAAATCACATAAGAATCAGATTGAATAATTTTATTTTTTATAGACATTAAATCTTCTTTTTTAAAAAGAATTTTCATTATAAAAGCCGAATCAAGACAGGTATATATTTTATCGGCTGGAATATTACATGAAGTTAGAATATCTTTTGTATATTGATCTCTTACACTCATATAATCAACTGTTGTACATAAGCAACGTGTAAGAGGTTTATAGAAATAATCAAATTCATGGAAACCTCCAGGTAAATTCCAAATCAGTTTGACTTTATTATTATAAGCAAATAAAGAAGGGATGACCCAAGTTTCAAAAACTTTATAATCTACAAATTCTGTAGAGTTTTTATCTAATAATTGTTTACCACTAGCGTAATGTAAAATACCTCCCCCACCAACTATAACAGCATCAAAATGATAACGATCATGAAGTTCTTGAAGCTTATAGAGTGGATAAACTTCGTAGTTTTGTTGATAGCCTTGTTGAACATCACCTATTGGAGAAAAAAGAAATAATTCACAGTCAATTCCTTTTTTTTTCATTTTTTCCCTAAAAATAAGAGGAAAGAGGTGATCACCATAGTTTTCAATATCAAAAACACCAGTAAATGCAATATTATATTTTTTCATTTCAATTTCCTTTCTATTATATCTTTAAATAGTAAGAATCTACTATTTTATTGCATTATAGCATGATAATATGAAATATTAAATAAGATAAAAATGGGAATAAGGGTTTACAAATCACAAAATTTAGTTAATATAGGTGTGATTGATAATATATCAGAGTAAGCAAGGTATATTTAAAGTACATTTTATGGTAATATGTAGTAGAAAAAAGAAAGGGATAGAAGATGAAAGTATTAATTACAGGCTCTAAGGGTCAATTAGGTATTGCTTTAAATAAACTATTATCAAAACGAAAAGATATAGAAATAGTGAATACTGATATTGATGATATGGATATTACAAATATCGAAGATGTAAGAAAAGTATTAAATAAATATAATCCAAATTATGTAATAAATTGTGCAGCATATACAAAAGTGGATGAATGTGAAACACATCAAGATCTTGCATTTAAAGTAAATGCAGATGGTGTGAAAAATATTGCTGTTGCAACCAAAGAAATAGATGCAACACTTATTCATGTTTCAACAGATTATGTTTTTGATGGAACAAAAAAAGAGGCATATAACGAAGATGATAAAACAAATCCACAATCTGTTTATGGAAAATCAAAAAAAGCAGGAGAAGATAATGTTATAAGTACTCTTGATAAGTACTTTATTGTTAGAACGGCATGGTTATATGGCATTGGTAGAAATTTTGTTAATAAAATGTTAGAATTATCAGAAAAAAATAATTCAATCAATGTTGTATGTGATCAAGTAGGGAGTCCTACAAGTGCTACAGAAGTAGCAAAAGTCATTGAATTATTATTATCTTCTAATAAATATGGAATCTACCATGCAACTTGTGAAGGACATTGTGCATGGTCAGATTTTGCAGAAGAAATTTTTAAATTATGTAAAAATGCAACAAAAGTGACTAAGGTGAAAACAACAGAGTATCCATCTTCTGTTAATAGACCAGCAAATTCGGTTTTACAAAATAAGAAATTATTAGATAACTTTAATTACAAAATGGAAGATTGGAAAGTGGCAATAAGAAAATACCTTTTGGAGGAAAATAAAATGAAAAGAAAAGTATTAGTAACAGGTGCCAATGGATATGTTGGGAGACATGTTGTAAAAGCACTTTTAGATAAAGGATGCGAAGTAATTGCATCAGACTTTAAATTTGATGGAGTAGATGAAAGAGCACAAAGAAACACAACACCGATTTTTTCGGATGAAGAAAATCTTTATGAAAAATTAGGAAGTCCTGATGTTGTTGTTCATTTAGCTTGGAGAAATGGTTTTGTTCATAATGCAGATACACATATTACAGATTTACCTAACCATTATAATTTTATTAAAAAAATGGTGGATGCAAAACTTCCTCAACTTGTCGTTATGGGAACAATGCATGAAGTTGGATATTGGGAAGGTGCAATTAATGGTGATACACCAACGAATCCAACATCAATGTATGGAATTGCGAAAAATACTTTAAGAGAAGCAGCTTATTTATTAACAAAAGGTTCAAAAACACAATTACAATGGTTAAGAGCTTATTATATTATGGGGGATGATTTAAAGAATAACTCCATTTTCTCTAAATTAGTTGCAGCAGCAAAAGAAGGAAAAGAAACATTCCCATTAAATTCAGGTAAAAATCAATATGATTTTATTCAAATTGAAGAACTTGCTCATCAAATTTCAGCTGTAGCTATGCAAAATGAAGTTGATGGAACAATCAATGTTTGTACAGGAAAACCTATGCCGTTAGGTGAAAAAGTAGAACAATTTATAAAAGATAACCATTTTAATATTAAACCTCAATATGGAGTCTTCCCAGATAGACCTTATGATTCACCAGGTGTTTGGGGAAATCCAGATAAAATTAATAAAATTTTAGGTAAAGATTAGAAAGGTAATTTATATGAAAGTAATTAATAATAAAAGATTAGGAATCTATTTCTTTTATGATAAACAAGGTATTGTAGATAGATTTGTTCCGTATTTTTTAGATGATTTATGTAAAAACTTAACAAAACTTATTATCATTTGTAATGGAAAATTAAATGATGAAGGTAAAGAAATTCTTTCAAAGTATGGTGAAGTTATTGTAAGAGAAAATAAAGGTTTTGATGTTTGGGCTTATAAAACAGCATTACAACATGTGGGTTGGGAAGAGCTAGAAACTTATGAAGAAGTTGTGATGTTAAATAGTACAATCATGGGACCAATGTATTCATTAAGTGAAACATTTACTAAAATGAATGATAAAGATTTAGATTTTTGGGGCCTTACAAAATATTTTAAATATGATGGAGATCCTTTTGGATGTATAGAATATGGATATATTCCAGATCATATTCAATCACATTTTATTGTTTGTAGAAATTCTTTAGTAAAAAGCAAAGACTTCCATGATTATTGGGATCATATGCCAATGATTCATAATTATTCAGAAGCTATTGGGAAACATGAAGCTATCTTTACAAAACATTTTGCGGATATGGGATATAAATGGGATGTTTCTGTAAATGTTGATGAATTAAGAAATTACAGTGGATATCCTTTAATGATGTGTCCAACAAAACTTATTAAAGAATATCGTTGCCCAATTTTTAAAAGAAGAAGTTTCTTCCATGATAAAGATGATTATTTAAGAAATACAACAGGTGAAAGTGTTACAGAACTCTATAACTATATTAAAAATGAAACAGATTACAATGAAGATTTTATTTGGGAAGCAATATTAAGAGATTATCATCAATCTGATATTGTGAAAAATATGAATTTAACGTATATTATGCCTTCAAAAGTAAAATATCAAAATACTTTTAAAAGCAAAATTGCTTTAGTAATTCATTTATATTTCCCTGATTTATTAGAAGAAAATAAACATTATATTGAATCAATGCCAAAAGATGCAGATATCTACATTACGACAAATACTCAGGAAAAGAAACAAGCAATTGAAAAAGCTTATAAAGATTTACAGTATAATCATTTAGAAGTAAGAATTATCGAAAACCGTGGACGTGATGTAAGTAGTTTATTAGTGGGTGTGAAAGATGTCATTATGAATTATGATCTTGTCTGCTTCGCTCATGATAAAAAGACGGCACAAGTAAAACCGGGAACAAGTGGGGCTTCATTTGCATACAAATGTTTTGAAAATACATTATCGAACAATAATTATGTAGAAAATATTATTTCTACTTTTGAACAAAACCCACGCCTTGGGTTACTAACACCACCAGAAGTAAATCATGATGCTTTTTTCCCAACTTGTGGATTTGAATGGGGACCAAACTTTGATAATACGAAAAAATTAGCGGATGAACTTGGTTTAACGGTACCAATGTCAGCTTACAAATCACCTGTAGCACCTTTAGGAACAATGTTTTGGTTTAGACCAAAAGCAATGCAACCTTTATATGCAAAAGATTGGGAATATAATGATTTCCCACCAGAACCAAATGGTATAGATGGTTCTTTATTACATGCTATAGAAAGAATTTATCCATTTATTGTACAACAAGCAGGATATTATCCAGCTGTTGCAATGACTGAAGAATTTGCAGCAATTGAATATCAAAATCTTCATCATTATGTTCAAGGTTATAATAGAGTTATGGTAGGAAATGGTGTTGGACCTTATTATAAACAAATGATGGGTGAAATGAACTATATCATGGTTATGCAACATTCATGTAAGTATTTAATAAAAAAATTAATTAAAAATATTTTAAAGAAAATATTTCCATTAAGTTTTTTAAAAGCAGTAAAGAAAAAAGTAAAAAAAGAAGATAAATAATGTTATAATAACACAATAAGAAGGTGATTCTAGTAGATGAATGCGATAGAAATAAGAAATATGTATAAAGATTTTAAACTTGTATATGATAAACCTACAACTTTAAAAGAAAGAATATGTTTTTGGAAAACAACAAAGGTTCAAAAAAGACAAGTTTTAAAGAATATCAATTTAGATATAAAAAAAGGAGAAACTGTTGCTTTAATAGGAACAAACGGAAGTGGTAAATCAACTTTATTAAAATTGATGACAAAGATTCTGTATCCTAATAAAGGAACGTTAGAAACACATGGAAAACTTACTTCTTTACTTGAATTAGGAGCAGGTTTCCATCCTGATTTTACAGGAAGGGAAAATATTTATTTCAATGCAGCAATTTTTGGTTTAACACGACAAGAAATTGATAAACGTATTGATGAAATTATTGAATTTTCAGAACTTGGTGATTTTATTGATAATCCTGTAAGAACGTATTCTTCAGGAATGTATATGCGACTAGCTTTTTCCATCGCAATTAATGTTGATGCGGAAATTTTACTTATTGATGAAATTTTAGCGGTAGGTGATCAACACTTTCAAGATAAGTGTTTTGCAAAATTAAAAGAGATGAAAAAAAGTGAAAAAACCATTGTTATTGTTACACATAGTTTAGGACAAGTAAGAGAATTATGTAATAGAGCGATTTGGATTTATAATGGAGAGGTACGTATGGATGGTACACCAAATGAAGTAGTAGATGAGTACCTAAAGGTATGTCAGTAGGTGATAAGATGAGATTATTTAAAGATTTATATCAATATAGAGAATTATTAAAAACGAATGTAAAAAAGGAAATTAGAGGAAAATACAAGGGCTCTTTTTTAGGTGTGCTATGGTCTTTTATTAATCCTTTATTACAAGTTTTAGTATACGCTATTGTTTTCCCGTTTATTATGAGATCAAGTCCAGATCATTTTATTGTTTATTTAGTTATTGGTATTATTCCTTGGAACTTCTTTATTACATGTATGAACCAAGGAATGATTACGGTAAGAATGAATGCAGGAATTATAAAGAAAGTTTATTTTCCAAGAGAAATATTACCATTATCTGTTACTTTAAGTGGATTGGTTAACTTCTTTATTTCATGTATTGTTATTATATTATTCTGTATTTTTGGTGGTGTTGGACCACTATCGTGGCATGTTATTTTAGTACCAATCTTTGCTTTTATTCAATTTTTATTTACTTCAGGATTGGTTTTTGCCTTTAGTGCAATTAATATTTATATTAAAGATACGGAATATATTATTCAGTTCTTTATTAACTTATTATTTTATGCAACACCAATTTTATATGAAGCAACATTATTGCCAGAAAGAATTAGATGGGTTCTTTATTTAAATCCATTAACTCATTTAATTGAAACATATAGAGATTTATTTATGTATCACACACTTCCATCTTTAACAAGTGTAGGATATCTTATCTTTATTACGCTCATTGTTTTATTTATTGGATATGCAATATTTAAAAAATTAGAAAAAGGTTTTGCAGAAGAAGTATAATGAAAAAAATAACAACTTTTTTGATATTTAGTTCATTTATCCTCTCCATTTTTTCTTTTTCTAATGTACAAGCTATAGAAGATGATCGTTCTATTGTTTCTGTTATGGGTGATAGTCTTTCAACTTATAATGGATATACAAGAGGGATGAAATATTATTCTTTTTACAGCCCAGAGCATATGTCGGTTTCACAAACATGGTGGATGAAATATATTAATGATCATTCTATGCGATTAGGCGTATGTGAGGCCTTAGGTGGTTCTAAAGTGGGATGGTATCAAGGTGATCCATCAGGATATGATGCTACAAAATGTATGGCTAGTCAGGAAAGAATCGATGCTTTGAATGATAATGGGACACCTGATGTTATTTTGTTTTTTGGTGGCACTAATGATATTGGTGGGACACCTTTAGGAAACTTTACACCAGGACAAAATATAGGAGATGTTGGTACATTTTATAATGCTTATCAAACAGCAATCTATCGAATGAAGACGTCTTATCCAAACGCTAAAATTATAAGTATTACACCTTATTATAGAAAAGAAATATGGGGTCCACAATGGCAAGTAGATGCTTATGTGGACGCTATAAAAACCGTATGTCAATATTACGGTGTAGAATGTTATGATTTAAGAAATGCAAATATTGATAAAACAAGAGATATGTGTAGTGCTGACTATTTACATGTAAATATTTCTGGTAATGAAAAAATTACTTATTATATGGAAAATGGGTATGCAAAATTAGATGCCACAGATATTGATTTTACAAATAGCAATGGATTGATAAATGCAAGTTATAATGCAGGTGGAAATTCACAAACTCTTTATGAATTCATGATTTATGATTGCACAAAATCTAAATGGATTTGGTCAAGTGGCTATCAATCAAGTAATCAAATAAGCTATAGTGTACCTAATTCTGGATGGTATTGGATTTATGCACTTGCAAAGAACCCTAACGGTGATCAAATCAATCACGTTAGTGCATTCTATGTCCAACCACAGACATTAAATAGTATTGGATATTCTTTTAACAGTACATATATTCAATTGAATGCACAAGGTACAGGGATTAATTCTCAAAATAAATTTAAATGGCAAGTATACAACATTAGTGAACAAAGATGGAGTACATTATCAAGTACCTCATCAAGTGTACAATGGCAACCTAATAAAGGAAGTTATTTAATTAATTGTGAATTACTTAATTCTAATTCGGAAAAGATTTCATCAAAATTAATTGGATTTAATGTTGAACATAGTTACCCAGCTTATATAGATGGGAAATATGAAGGATCAAATCCTTATGGAAGAGGTGTCTTATTAGGCGTATCTTCTAATGTAAATCCTAACCAAGGATACTATTATGAAATTTTATTATTAGATTGTCAAAAATATTTAAATGGTAATCCAAAACCATGGGTTTATGGTACTGGTTTAAAAAAGGTAAGTAGTGGAAGACATTTATGGACGACTTATGCTCCTAATGAAAATGGATATTATTGGACATACTATAGACTATATAACGAATCAGGACAATTGATAGATGATCATTGTTATGGAGCATTTTTAACAAAATAAAAAAGAGGGAGGTTAATTCAATGAAAATATCATTAGTAATGGCAACATATAATGGAGCTAAATACTTAAATGAACAGTTAGATTCAATAAAAAACCAAACTCTAAAACTTGATGAAGTTATTATTGTTGATGATGTATCAACAGATGATACAAGTTATCTTGTTGAAAAATATATAAGCAATCACCAATTAAATTGGATATTTATAAAAAATGAAAAAAATCTAGGTTATAAAGGTAATTTTAAAAAAGGATTAGCACATGCAAGTGGAGATGTTATTTTCTTATGTGATCAAGATGATATTTGGCATCTTGATAAAGTAGAAAGAATGGTTGAGGCTTTAAAGAATCATCCAGAAATAAAAGCCCTTGCTTCAAGCTTTAATTTTGTAGATGGACAAGGAAAACCTTTTTCGATTGAACAAAAGAAAGGATACGCCAACCAAAATCTATTACATAAAGATGTTATTGATGAAATAGAGAGAGTGGATTTATCTTTAGTAAAAATTACTAATTTTTCTCAAGGATGTTGTATGGCAGTAAGAAAAGAAGAAGTAGAAATTTTCTTGAAGAATACACAAAGTAAATATCCTCACGATTGGGAATTGAACTTGATTGCAGCAATGCAAGATGGATGTTATTTTTATAATGTTCCATTAATTGATTATCGTATACATGATAAAAATACGATAGGACTCGATGATGTTATTCACAATTCACATAAAGAATTGATGAAAAATAGAACAATTAAAAGATTAAACTATATTGATGAAGAAATAGAATTACTTAATTATTTAAAAAGAATGAATATAGGTTATGAATATAATAAAGAATATGTAGAAAATCATATTCTTTATTCAAAAGATAGAAAGAAATATATAAAAAATAAATCATTTTTCTCTTTAATAGTTATGTATTTAAAAGGGAAATATAAAGGATATGGAAGCTTTAAAACCTTTGTAGGAGATTTATGTTCTATTGTATATAAATGAGACTCTTTTGTAAGAGTCTTTTATTCTTTTTATAGTTTTGTTAAAATAGAGTAGAATTATGAGTAGAAGTAAGGTGATGAAAAAATGAAAACAGGGATAGTTGTTTTAAATTTTAATGATGCTAAAGAGACGGTATCGTTTGTAGAAAAAATAAAATCATATAATATATTAGATTCTATTGTAGTTGTTGATAATGCATCAACAGATGATTCTTTAACAGAATTACGTAAAATACAAGGAATCCATTTGATTGAAATGTCAAGTAATACAGGATATGCAGCTGGAAATAATGCAGGATTAAGATATTTATATGAAAATGATTTTGATAATTATATTATTTCTAATCCAGATATTATTGTTGAAAAGAGACAGCTTGAGGATTTTATAGCGTATATGAATTCAGATAATAATTATCAAATGTTTGGACCAACAATAGAAGAACATGGAAAACTAAATAGAGGTTGGAAACAAAAAAGTATTAAATATGATATTCATGATAATTATCCAATTATCAATAGACTTTATAAAAATTTAATAAAATATCCAGCGTCTCGTTATAAAGGAGAAATCACAAGTGTTGAATGTTTATCTGGATGTTTTTTTGGAATAAAAAAAGAAGTAATTGATCGTGTTGGTTGTTTTGATGAAGGAACTTTCTTATTTTATGAAGAAGATATTTATTGTGCCAAGATAAGACAAGCAGGATTGCATATTTGTGTTTTAAATAATGTGCAAGTTATTCACAATCACTCTATTACTATCAATAAAAATGTCAATCATTATCGTAAGTTAAGATATCTTAAAGCATCACAACTTTACTATCATCAAACTTGTTTTAATCATTCAAAGCATCTTCTAAATAGACTCAAAAGATCTGCGGAAATGGCTTGTCAATTTGCTTATTTAAGAACAAATAAAAAAATTGTAAATAAGCATAATAGACCAAGAAAAAAAGTGACGATTCTTTCTCTTCATTTAAGAGTAGGAGGAATTGAAAAAGCAATTTGTTCACTTGCCAATATGCTGGTAGATGATTATGATGTTGAAATTGTAAATGTTTATAAATTATGTGAACCTTCTTTTTATATTGATGAAAGGGTTCAAGTAACTTATTTATCAACAGATTTAGTACCAAATAAAGAAGAAATAAAAAATGCCTTAAAGTATAAAAACGTAAAGAAAATCTTTTTTGAAGGTATAAAATCATTAAAGATTTTATACAAAAAAAGAGCTTTAATCAAAAAATGTGCAAAGGATAACGATGGAGATATTATTATTTCAACAACCTTAGCTTTTGATCAATTATTTTCTAAATATCAAAAGAATAAATTACTCGTTGCGTGGGAACATTGCCATCCTGATTGTCAAAAAAATTATCCAAAAAAAGTGTATAAAGCAGTAAAAAAATTTGATTTGTTTATTCCTGTATCAAAATCAATTAATGAATTCTATAAAGAGTATCTAACGGGACCACAATGTGTATACTTACCTTTGTGTATTGATAAAGTGGATCATGAAGATGCAAAGTTTGATACAAATCAAGTAACAGTAATGGGAAGACTTTCAAGTGAAAAAGCTTATGATGATATGTTACGTGTTTTTGTAAAAGTTTTAGAACAAAATCCATCAGCTCATTTAAATATCGTCGGTGATGGAGAAGAAAGACATAATTTGAGTGTTTTAGCGGATCGTTTAGGAATTGCAGATTCTGTAACGTTCTATGGAAATAAAGTTGGAAAAGAAAAATCACAAATATTAGAAAATACAAGTGTCTTTGTGACAACATCACACTATGAAAGTTTTGGACTCGTTTTATTGGAAGCAATGGATTATGGTATACCATGTCTTTCTTTTGATAGTGCCAAAGGATCGTTAGATATTATCGAAGATGGAAAAGATGGCTATATCATTAAAAATAGAGATTTGGATCAAATGGCGAATAAACTAGTTGCGCTGTTAAATAATCCTTCTAAAGAACTTTCAAAAAACGCTAAAGACAAAGCAAATTCTTATAGCTATGAAAATGTTCGTAAACAATGGTTAGATGCATTTAAAAATATGAACATTCATGATTTAAAAACAAGAGTCATGTTTACTTCATCAGCAGGGGGTCATTATAGTGAACTTTGTGAACTTGATGAATTAATGAAACGCTATAATTCATTTTTACTTACGGAAGATCATGAAATGATGAAAGAAATAAAGAAAACAAATCAATCACGTTCATGGTATATGCCAGCAGGAACAAAGGAACATTTGTTTAAGTTTTTATGTAATTTTCCAATTACTATTATAAGAAGTTTCAAAGCGTTTTTAAAAGTTAAACCAGATGTTGTAATTGCAACAGGAGCACATACAACTGTGCCAATTTGTTATATTGCCAAATTATTTGGTAAAAAAGTTATTTTTATAGAAACATTCGCCAATATCACAACGAAAACTTTATCGGGAAAACTTGTCTATCCAATTGCAGATTTATTTTTAGTGCAATGGGAGGAAATGTTGAAACTTTATCCAAATGCTAAATATCGAGGAGGATTGAAATAATGCGTATTTTTGTTATGTTCGGAACACAAGATAAACGTTTTGATCGTTTATTAAATGCAATATTAAATTCTCACTTTGTTGAAGAAAATGATGTTTATGTACAACTTGGTTATACTAAAGGAAATTATGAAAAGATTCATGGTCAAGAATACTATACGGAAGAAGAATTGAACCGCCAAATTGAGATTGCAGATTTGATTATTACACATGCTGGGGTAGGTGCCATTGTTGCAGCTTTAAAATTAAAGAAAAGAGTTATTGTTGTACCTAGACTAGGAAAATATAAGGAACAAAACAATGATCATCAAGTACAAATTATGGAAAGATATGATAAATTGGGCTATATTATTCCCTGTACTGATCTAGATGATTTAGATAAAATTGTGAAAGAATCACATAATTTTATACCCAAAGAGTATAAAGCAGATAAACAAGGAATTATTAAAGAGATAAAAGAATTTATAGATAGATTGTAAATTTAAGAATAATTAATTTAAAAATAGTAGATTAAATAAAAAAAAGTAACTATAATAGTTATGAATTAGAAAAAAGTAAAAAATAAAAAGGAGAAAATCAATGATAAAAAAAATCTTATCGTTATGCTTAGTTCTTGCTATGGCTTTTGGTGTAACAGCATGTGGTGAAAGTAAGCAAACAAGTAATGGTAATTCTTCGACGACAACACAAAAAACAAGAAAATTTACTGAAGCAAAAGGGATGATTAAATATTTAACTATCGATGGTAAAAAAATTCCCTTTCCAGAAACAGTAGGTGAATATGTAAGTTATTTAGAAAAAGTTGGAGATAAAATTGAATTAGGGAATACAGGAAAAACAGTTGATGAGGCAGATAAACTTAATGCTGGTGGTGTTTCTTCTATGGTAGCTTTTTTAAAGGTTTATTTAGATGATGGTAATTGGCAATGGTTTGGAGTACGTTATGAAAATGATACTAAAAATTCATTACCTGTTTCTGACTGTAAAGTAACACAAATTACGTTAGACTATGATACGATTAATGAAGAAGAAAATCATCATTCAATAGATAGTATAACATTTGTTGATAGAAATAATAATGAAATTTTAATGGATGGTAAATACACAAGTACAAATTTAATGAAACAAATTGGTGGACCTGAACAAAATACGGATGGACATTGGTATTATTCCGATGATCAAGGTTATAAGTATGAATTAGTTACTGAAAATAAAAAGGGAATTTTAACAAGAGTTGTAATTACATATCCTACAAAACAAAAATAAAAGCACATGGGATTGATGATAATTAATCCCATGTTTTGTTAATAAAGGAGAGAAGATGAAAAAGGTATTAAAAGACAAATTAAATATACTAATTATCTTTATTTCTATTTTTTTAATACTGTTATGTTTTAATAGATCATTATGGGGAGATGAAGCATGGACAGCTATTATAATGAAATATGATTTTAAAGAGATGATTCGTGAAATTGGTCAAGATGTACATCCACCTTTATATTTTGTGCTCTTAAAACTTATTGTTACATTGTTTGGTCAACATATAGAAATTATGAAGATCATGTCAGTAATCCCAACAATCATTCTTATGGCTATTGGAAAAAAATATATTAAACATATTTTTAAAAGTGATTTTATTGCAGGTGTTTTTATTTGTTTAGTAGGACTTATGCCAAGTTGTATGCATATGTCTGTTGAATTAAGAATGTATTCATGGTCAATTCTTTTTGTTACATGGTCTGCATTTTTAGGATGTGAAATTTATTTACATGGTCAAAGAAAAGATAAGTTATTATTTACATTGAGTGGAATATTGGCAGCTTATACACATAATTTTAATATTATTTCTGAAATTTTTGTGTATATGATTTTGTTTATTGCTTTATTGGTGAAAGATAAAAAATATATTAAGGATATTTTAATAATCTCATTAATCACAATATTAGGTTATTTACCATGGCTATTTATTAGTTTTAAACAAGTGATGAATGTAAATAATGATTTTTGGTTATGGTCTGTTAATTTTACAGATATTGCACAAATGCTCATATATCCATTTAATTCATTATGTCATAATGAAATACCTAATCTATTTGTATTAATATTTATTGGCTTACCATTATTGATGACAAGTTTATTATTTATTGTTGTTTTAAAAACAACAATAAATAATCATTTTAAAAATCAAAAAGCTAACTTTGTACTTTTATGTTATATTCCAATGTATGGGTTGATGATGTTTGGTGTTGTTTATGGATTATTGATACGTCCTATTTTTGTAGCAAGATATTTACATAGTACTATTGGCATTTTCTTTTTAGGATTGGCTGTAGGTATTTCTTTGATAAAGAAAAATTCTTTGAAAAATGTTGCAATAATAATATTGATATGTAATATGATATATGGTTGTTTCTTTAATATTCAAAGGGAATACTTTAATGGGACAGAAGATACCTTAGCTTTCTTTGAAAAAGCTAAGAAAGAATATTCAACACGTACAATCGTAACAGATATCTTTTTATTAAGTACCACAGTTATGCCTTATTATGAAACACAATATACAACATATAGTAATACAGTTTATAGTTTAGAACAAAGTAATCAGCCGATATTCTATATTGCTGATCAAAAGAATGATCAAAGCTTTTTAGAAAATATGAATGCTAAGAAATTATACAGTGGTAATATTGACAATGAATATTTCTTTGATGTTTATTTAATAAATAATGTTGAATTTTCATAAAAAACAATAGAATAAATCTAATATAAGTAGAAAGGATGTATGTAAATAATGTATGAAAATATAAAGAATTTTACTCGAAATAATAAATCCAATATAATTATTTCAAGTGTTTTCATTCTAAGTGTTTATTTAATTAAATTAGGAACATTAGCAACATCAATTGATAATGAAGCGGCAATTTCAGTATCAAGTAGTTTATATACTGCTTGGTTATCTATGGGGAGAATTGCATTAGTTTATTTGAAAAAAGTATTTGGTGTTGGCATTTATAATCCTTTTTTATCTATGTTTATGCTTATTATCTTAATGATTTTTTCAATCATTACATGGGGCATGATTTTTGATTATATAAAAAATAATAAAAATAAATATGCTTATTGGATTTTTATATCTATCTTTTTTACAGCACCTATCATGGCAGAACAACTTGGGTTTGTTATGCAAGCTGTAGAAGTTTTATTAGGTATAAACCTTGTAGCTATTTCTCTTTTTTATACCTATAGGTATTTTATAGATACACCCAAAAAATATTATTTGATTATAAGTGTTATTTTAAGTGGAATTGCTTTTTCGATTTATCAAGCACTTACAACAATATATGTTACAGCTGCAATTTGTTTATTTATTTTATATATATCACGAAAAGATGTAACGAATCCTAAAAAAATATGGCAAGTTATAATTTTGAATATTATTTTATTTTTCTTATCTTATGTGGTTTATTTTGTGTTAGCTAAGTGTGTTTTATCTTTATTGCATATTGAAGCAACAAAATATACAGGAGATCAAGTAGCGTGGGGCACTGTTCCGGTTATTCAATGTATAAAAAATATTTTGAAATATATAAAGGGCACTGTAACAGATAATACAATATTTTATTCAAAAGTTTATGTTGTTCTAGCAATTTTATTAGTAATAAATGCTTTTTATGGTAAAAAAGAAAAATATGATAAAAGATATTACATTTATATTTTAGCTATTGGTGCTTTATTGGTAACACCATTTCTAATGGGAATTATTTTAGGTGGTCAACCAACAAAAAGAACAGCAATTTCATATCCATTTATGCTTGGTTTTTCAAGTATGTATCTTTTTGAAGAAATTAGAACTAAAATAAAAAATAAAGATGCTATACTTATTTTAATGGTACTTGTGGCACTTGTACCATTTAAACAAAGTGTCTTATCAAGTAGACTCTATTATACAGAGTACATTACTAATAAAGAATCGGAGATTGTAGCAACGAAGATTTCAAATAGAATAGAAGAAATAACAGGAAGTTATAATCCTGAAGAAAAAATTGCATTTATAGGATGTATGAGATTAAATAGGAATAACAGTTGTTATCAATTAGAAGATTTAGAATATGTCGGCAGAGGATTTTTTGAAACTAGCTTTTCGACAACACACGGAAGCTTTTTAATGAGAAATTATATGGCAACATTAGGTATTAACTATCAATGTCCATCAGAAGATGATGCAAAAATTGCAGAAGAATACGCTAAAGATATGCCAGCTTGGCCAAATAAAGAGTCAGTGAAAAAAGTAGATAATATTGTTATTGTAAAATTAGGATAGGCAAGAGGTGATATAATGCGAAAAGAAAGATTATTTTATTTAGATTTTATACGAGCAATTGCGACAATCTCTATTATAATGACACATTTTAATGCAAGATATATTTATGCAGGGGCACAATATATTTATAAAGCCATTATATCTACAACATTTTTTAATATTTATATAGGCGATTGGGGTGTTTCTTTATTCTTTATCATTTCAGGAGCGGCTTTAATGTATGTATATCAAGAAAAGTTAGAATATAAGAGATTTTATAAAAAGAGATTTGAATCTCTTTATCCAATGTTTTGGATGGCTTACATTATTGCGTTTATAGGATTGTTTTATTTAAATAAAGGAATGTTTTTACAAGCACCTAAGAAAAACTTTATTTTAACGATTATTGGCTTTGATGGTTATTTGGCAGCCAATGTTCCAACATTTTATATATTGGGTGAGTGGTTTTTAGGATGTATTATTTTATTCTATGTGTTATTTCCTTTATTAAGAACAGGAGTGAATAAGTATCCTAAAGCAACTGTTGTTGTAACCGCAATGATCTATTTAACGTTTATTTTCTTTTATCATGGTGTTTTTGATATGAGTAAGATTGTTTTTGTAAGAATGCCAGAATTTTTAATGGGTATGTATTTTATTAAGTATATTAAGAAAGTAAATCTGCCTATGCTTGTTACATCTATAATTGTTTTAGCTTTGAATTTGATTTTAAAGCCACAATGGTCAAATCATTTACAAACAACATATGTTGGAATAAGTTCATTCTTTATACTTGTTTATATTTCTAAATATTTTGATAATAAATTCTTTCAAAAAGTATCAAGCTGTATTAGTAAGTATTCTTATGCTATTTTCTTGGTTCATCATGTCATTATTGCACAAGTCATGGCACGTGTCGATTTAACACAAATTTCATGGTTTGGTAGTTATAAATTATTTGCATTATGTTGTATAATAATAGGAATATGTGCGTTTCTATTATTTCAAATACATAAATATATTATGAAATTTATAAAAGGAAAAATGTTATGTATGAAGAAGGATTAAAAAAAACAGGTAGAAATATTGTTTTAGCTATATTTGCGATTATTGTAGGTATTTTAACGTTTTTAAGTATGTTTTTAAATACTTATATAAGTATAGAAGAACGTACGACGATTATAGAAGATAATCCTTATAAAATGATTATTTACTTTGTTGTTGTTTTAGTTGCTTTATTTTTTGTAAGAAGATTTTATAAACTTCAAAAAAAGATTGATAATCGAAAAATGTTTATACGAATTTGTCTTGTACTCTTAGCAATTTTTACGATTATTATCTTTACTCATAATATTTATCCTGTTGCCGATCAACAAGAAATATTAAATTGTGCAACAGCACTTAAACAGGGGAATTACGCGCCTTTTTTACCAGATGGTTATGTGGGAAAATGTACAAATCAAGCGGGAATAGTAATGATTTTATATTATTTATCTTTTATTTTTGGAGATAATAATTATCATGTTTTCCAATTCTTAAATGTTTTGGGTCTTATTTTAAGCTATTATTGCATTTGTAAGATCTCAATGATTAGTTTTAGTAATGATGAAATAGAACAATGGACATTTGGTTTTCTTATTCTATTTTTACCACTGACTTGGTATGTTACCTTTGTCTATGGTAATATCTTTGGTCATGCTTTTTCTATGTATGCAATTTTATCAGGATATAAATATTTTGAGGATCGAAAAACAAAAGATATCTTGCTTAGTGTTGGATCTATAACACTGGCCATGATGTTTAAATCAAATTATTTGATTGTCTTTGTCGCAATGATTATATTTATTTTATTTGATATTATTTTAAACAAACACTATCGTTCATTTATCTTATTTCTTGTTTTAGTTCCAGCATACTTTGCTTCAAGCTTTATTCCAAATTACTTAGTAAAAAGTATTACAGGAATTGAATTAGGCAAAGGTGTACCGATGCTCGCCTATGTTGAAATGGGACTACAAGATTCTCCTGATGCACCGGGTTGGTGGAACGGCTATAACTGGAATGTTTACACAGATAATAATTGTGATAGTGAACAAGCAAGTGCACAAGTAAAAAATGATTTAAAAAATACACTTATTTATTATTTACAACATCCAAAAGAGTGTCTTGACTTTTTTTATAGGAAAACAGTTTCACAATGGTGTAATCCAGATTTTCAAGGTACGTGGATCCTGCGGTATTCTGATTTTTATATTCACGGGGATTTGTATTATGAAATATTTAATATATTTGAATCTATTGTCTTTTTAGGAACACTTGCTTATATTTACTATACAGGTCGTCAAATGCCATTGCATAGATTATTGTTACCTATGATTTTTATTGGTGGATTTATTTTTCACTTATTTTGGGAAGCTAAAGGGCAATATACAATTACGTATTTTGTTTTGTTGATTCCTTATTGTGTAAAGGGACTTATGGATATGACAGACGAGATAGCAGATGGTATTTTGAATTTAGAAAGGCATCAAGGTGTTTTTGGAACGATAAAGATGTTGTGGAAGTTAGATTCATTTAAATATATAGCTTTGTTATTTGGATCAACTGTGTTACTTCATTTGATTGTTAGGGGGAGTTTGTTTTGAAAGATTTGATTTTAAAATATAAAGAAGTCATCATGTATTTAGTATTTGGTGTTTTAACAACAGTTGTAAATATTGTTGTTTATTATGTGGCTGCAGATTGTTTAAAAATTAATTATTTAATTGCAAATATTGCAGCCTGGTTTTTATCAGTATTATTTGCTTATGTGACAAATAGAAAATATGTATTTGAAAGTAAGAGTGATCACATTTTAAAAGAAATGATTTCTTTCTTTAGTGCAAGACTTGCTACAGGAGCACTGGATATGGGATTTATGTATGTAACTGTCAATTTCCAAATACTCCCAGATTTTATTGCAAAGATTGTTGCTAATATATTTGTTATTATCGCAAATTATGTATTAAGTAAATTATTTATCTTTAAAAAGGATGGTGAATAAAATGGAAAAAATAACAGTTATTGTACCATGTTATAACGAACAAGAAGCATTACATTACTACTATGAAGAAATGAGTAGAGTAATGAATGAGATGAAAGAAGTAGGTTTTGAATTATTATTTATTAATGATGGATCCAAAGATAAAACATTGGAAGTTATTAAAGAACTTGCCTCTAAAGATGAAAGAGTCAAATATATCTCATTTTCAAGAAATTTTGGAAAAGAATCAGCTATGTATGCTGGTTTTGAAAACAGTACAGGAGATTATGTCTGCTTAATGGATGCAGATTTACAAGATCCACCAAGATTACTTCCTGAGATGTTTAAAGCAATCAAGGAAGAAGGATATGACAGTGCAGCAACAAGAAGAGTAACAAGAAAAGGTGAACCACCAATCCGTTCCTTCTTTGCAAGAATGTTCTATAAAATCATGAATAAAATATCTGATACGGAATTAATGGATGGAGCGAGAGACTATCGTCTTATGACAAGACAATTTGTTAATTCATTATTAGAAATGAAAGAATACAATCGTTTTTCAAAAGGATTATTTGGTTGGGTAGGTTATCAAACAAAATGGATCGAGTTTGAAAACGTTGAAAGAGTTGCAGGAGAAACAAAGTGGTCATTTTGGAAACTACTTCTTTATGCCATTGATGGCGTTGTTGCTTTTTCAACAGCACCACTTGCAATAGCTTCTGTTGTGGGAATGTTGATGTTATTAGTAGCGTTTATCTTTATTATTTTCATTATTGTAAGAACACTTATCTTTAATGATCCAACAAGTGGATGGCCATCTCTTGTATGTATCATTACATTAATTGGTGGAATTCAAATATTCTGTGTAGGTATTGTTGGAGAATACTTATCGAAGATTTATTTAGAAACAAAGAACAGACCGGTCTATATTGTCAAAGAGGATAATTTAAAATAAAAAAACAACTCGGCTAAATGCTGAGTTGTTTTTTATTCCCCTTTGTTCCCTCCTTTTAAACACGCAAGAAAATCTCTATAAAATTGAAAATACTTCTAACGTGTTTAGACTATGTCATATTTTCAATGATTGTGTTGGTAAGTGAAACGATTAAGTTAGTAGAGATTTCTCCATTATATTAATAAAGTTTAAAAGATTTAGATACCAAATGGGAAAATAGTAAAAATAATGGGAAAATGATACTAAATAAAAAGAAAACATCCAATAATTCTATGAGTAAGACTACCATTTTATTTCATAAAATAGTATAATATCACAAAATGAGGTGGAATCATGGAAACGGTTTTAGTGGAAAAAGAAAACATAAACGAAGTTATTGACTTATTAAATCATGACGAGGTTGTGGCTTTTCCTACTGAGACCGTTTTTGGTTTAGGCGTAAAATTTTCTCATTTAGAAGCATTAGAAAAAATCTATGAAATAAAGCACAGAAGTCATAGCAAGGCAATATCTTTAATGATCTATGATCCTAAAGATATTGAAAAATATGCTTATGTAAATGAAAATGCTCAAAAGTTGATAGATCATTTTATGCCAGGAATGATTACCCTTGTTTTAAAAAAGAAATCAATTTTATCAGATGACTTTACGGCAGGATACGATACGATTGGTATTCGTATTCCTGATGATCCTTTTGTTTTAAAGCTTTTAAAAGAAGTAGGACCAATGCTTGTAACAAGTGCTAATATTTCTGGTCAAGAAACATTGTTGAATGATCAAGAAGTCTATAAACAATTTAAAGGAAAAATTAAGATGATTGTTAAAGGAAAATGTAAAAATACACTTGCAAGTACAGTCATCAAAGTTGATGAGTATGTAACAATATTACGTCAAGGTTGTATTCAAGAAGAAGAGATTAGGGAGGTATTAAAGTGAAAATTGCAATGGCATGTGACCATGGAGGTCTTAGATTAAAAAATGTATTAAAAGATGATTTGGAAAAAAATGGTTATGAAGTAGAAGATTTTGGTACATACACAGAAGATAGTTGTGATTATCCAGATTTTGCTTCAAAGGCAGCAAAGGCAGTTGCTTCAGGATCGTGCGACAAGGGGGTTGTCGTATGTGGAACAGGTATTGGTGTAAGTATTACAGCCAATAAAGTTGATGGAATTCGTTGTTCTTTATGCCACGATGTATTTAGTGCAAAGGCAACTCGTCAACATAATGACTCTAACATGTTAGCAATGGGACAACGTGTTATTGGAGAAGGACTTGCTTTAGAAATCTTACATGCATGGCTTGAAAGCGAATATGAAGGCGGAAGACATGATGCAAGAATTCAAAAAATGATGGCTTTGGAAAAGGAGTAAATAAATATGAAGGATAAACTATTATTTGAAAGCGTAGAAAGAGAATTAAATAGACAAAGAAGTAACATTGAATTAATTGCTTCAGAAAACTTTGTATCTGAAGAAGTGTTAGAATTAGCGGGATCAGTTCTAACAAATAAATATGCCGAAGGATATCCAGCAAAAAGATATTATGGGGGATGTCAATTTGTTGATGAAGTAGAAGAGCTTGCAAGAAAAAGAATTTGTGAAATTTATGGTGCTGAACATGCTAATGTTCAACCACATAGTGGAGCGCAAGCCAATACAGCAGTTTACTTAGCTTTATTACAACATGGAGATAAAGTGTTAGGAATGTCACTTGCAGATGGGGGACATTTAACACACGGGCATCCATTGAACTTTTCAGGAATTAACTATGAATTTTATAGCTATGGTGTTTCAAAAGAAACAGAAACAATTGATTATGAAGAATATAAAAAGAAAGTAGAAGAAATTAAACCAAAACTAGTTGTTGCCGGAGCAAGTGCTTATAGTAGAATCATTGATTTTGAATTTATGGCCAAAGTAGCTCATGATAATGGAGCATTATTTATGGTAGATATGGCCCATATCGCTGGTCTTGTTGCTGCAGGTGTTCATCCTTCACCATTTCCATATGCAGACATTGTTACTACAACAACACATAAAACATTAAGAGGTCCACGTGGTGGTGTTATCATGTGTAAAAAAGAATTTGCGGCAGATATTGATCGTGCTGTCTTCCCAGGTATGCAAGGGGGACCACTTATGCACATTATTGCAGCAAAAGCACAATGTTTCTATGAAGTTCAACAACCTGAATTTAAAGAATATGCCAAACAAATTATTAAAAATGCAAAAGCAATGGAAAAAGTCTTTAAAGAAGAAGGTTTCAGACTTGTTGCTGGAGGAACAGATAATCACTTGTTACTTGTTGATGTAAAAGCAAGTTGTGGTATTTCTGGTAAAAAAGCACAACGTCTACTTGATGAAATCAATATTACAGCTAATAAAAATGCAATTCCCTTCGATACAGAAAAACCATTTAAAGCATCAGGAATTCGCATTGGAACACCAGCAATGACAACAAAAGGATTCAAAGAAGAAGACTTTGAAGAAGTTGCAAGAATTATTGCGTATCGTTTAAAAAATGAAGAAACAGATGAAATTAAAGAAGAATGTTTAAAACGAGTAGCTAAACTTACTGAAAAGGTCACAATGTATTCAAATATTAAATATATCTAGGAGGACAAATATGTCAGTAACAATATTAGATCATGCTTTAATTCAACACAAATTAACAATCATGCGTGATAAAAATACATCAACTTATATCTTTAAACAAAACTTAGATGAAATTGCAAAACTTATGGCATTTGAAGTTACACGTCATGTTTCTTTAAAAGATAAAGCAATTGAAACACCAGTTTGTGCTATGCTGGGAAAAGAAATGGATCAACAAATTATTTTAGCACCAATTTTACGTGCAGGAATTGGTTTGGTTGATGGTTTTAGAGATATTATTCCAACAGCTAAAATTGGGCATATTGGAATGGAAAGAGATGAAGAAACACTTATTCCACATGAATACTATGCTAAATTTCCAAAAGGTTTAGAAGATGCACTTGTGATTGTTTTAGATCCAATGCTTGCAACAGGTGGAAGTGCCAATATGGCAATTGAAAACATCAAACAAAGAGGAGCAAAAAATATTCAACTTGTTTGTCTTGTAGGAGCTCCTGAAGGTGTTAAAGCTATTCAAGAAGCACATCCTGATGTAGATATTACCCTTGCATCATTAGATGAAAAATTAAATGAACATGGTTATATTGTTCCTGGACTTGGTGATGCCGGAGATCGTCTATTTGGTACAGATGAATAATAAAGAAAAGCTTTTTAAAGATTTGATTTATGCTTTGACATTATCAGGAAAAATATTTGGAACTTTTATGGCTGGTGTCATATTGGGTTTATATTTGGATGATATATTATCAACCCGTCCTTTAATGACGCTAGTCTTTCTTATTTTAGCGTTTATAGAAGTGATGAGAATTTTATTAAAAGGTGGACAGTCATGAATGAAAAGTTAGTTTTGAAACGATCGGCACTTATATTTTTGATTGGGTTTGTGATTTTTTTAATTGTTGGATTTATCATGAAATCAGTCAGCTATCCACTTGGCTTTTTGCTAGGATATTTATTTAATCTTGCAATTTTTTATGTTATTATTATCACGTCTGATATGATATTAAACTTAAAGAAATCAACAAGTTTAATTATCTTATTAAATATAGTCAAACTTGCTATTTATGCAATTGGTTTTTTAATTGCTATTTTTATACCAAAGTGGTTTAATCTCATAGGAGTTCTCTTTGGTTACATGGTGATTAAAATAACGATTTATATTGTGAGTTATCAAATGAAGGAGGTGAAAGAGTGAGTAACTTCTTAGATTCTTTACAAGTAGAATTGATCTTTTCATTATTTATTATGCTATGTATGGGTATATTCTTTGTTTATGCTGGTAAGAAATTTGCGACTGCTGATCCTACAGCACGACCAAAAGGGGTTGTTTTGGTTGTAGAAACAGGAATTAAAATGGTTTATGACTATTTAAAGAGTATTATGCCTAAGAAATTTGAAAAGAATTATTATCCTTATTTTGCAATGCTTTTTATTTATTTAGTTATTGCAAACTTAAGTGGATTAATAGGATTTGAAGCACCAACTTCAAACTATTCTATTACTCTTGCATTAACAACAATTACTTTCTGTTTAATTCAGTTTAATGCAATCAAGAAACAAGGATTATTATCCTATATTTGGGGTGCCGTTTGGCCACCAACAAACTTATTAAGTATTCTTTCGCCATTGATTTCGTTATCAATGCGTTTGTTTGGGAATATCTTAAGTGGATCAATACTTATGTATTTGGTTTATCAATTTACTGGGTTCTTATCAAGTTTTATTATTAACTTTAACTTCTTAGGACCAATTATTGCACCAGTGTTGCATTGTTACTTTGATATTTTTTCGGGATGTATTCAAACATTGGTATTTGTTACATTATCATCTATCTTGATAATGATGGAAAATCCAGATTAAGTTCTTTACTAGTTCGCTAGTTAAGATATAAATGAAAAAATGAACTATTTTTTAGGAGGAAAAAATTATGGTAAAAGGTTTAATTGCTATTGCAGCAGGTCTTGCTGTATGTGCCGGTTTAGGAACAGGGATTGGTGAAGGGATTGCTGCTAGTAAAGCTGTAGAAGCTGTAGGTAGAAACCCAGAAGCTGAAGGTAAAATCCGTACTATGATGATCTTAGGGATTGCCTTATCAGAAACAGTTGCCATCTATGGTTTATTAGTTTCTTTAATCTTATTATTCGTATATTAATAATTGAAAATCTGACAAAGGAGGAATAAAGATGCCAGATATAGCAGGAAAATTATTCCCTAATCTTACAACACTGATTGTTCAATTATTATCTACAGGAGTTTTATTACTTATTTTTAAAAAGTATTTATGGAAAAACGTCATGGAGTATTTTGCTAAACGAGCAGATTATATTGAATCTACAATTAATGAGGCAAAAGAAATGAATGAAAAAGCTTCTGCTAATTTAGAAACTGCAGAAAAAGAAGCACGTGAAGCTGCAAGCAAATATCGTGATATTCTTGATCAAGCAAAAGATGATGGTCAAAAAGTAAGACAACAAATTATTGATCAAGCAAATGAAGAAGCAAGAGCTAAAATTGAACAAGCACAAAAAGAAATTGAAACAGAAAAGAAACAAGCTCAAGTGGATATGAAACAAGAAATTGTGGATGTTGCTATTGAGGTTGCAACTAAAGTGATGAACAAAGAAATGAATGAAGATATCAACAAAGGTTTAGTAGAAGAGTTTGTTGATGAAGTGGTTAACTAATGAGTGTTATTGGTGATAGATATGCTGAATCTTTATTTGATTTGGCTAAAGAAGAAAATAAAGTCACTCAATATCTTGATGACATCAAATTAGTTGGTGAAGTTCTAGGTAGTGATCCTCAAATTGTTCAATTCTTTAATCACGTTCTTATTGAAAATGAGAAAAAGATTCAATTATTGGATCAATCATTTAAAGGGAATGTTGATCAATATGTTTTAAATTTCTTAAAACTATTAGTGCAATCAAGAAGAATTCGTTATATTGATGATATAATTAAATCTTATATTAACTTATCTAATCAATATTTAGGTATAGAAGAAGGTACAATCTATACTCCATACAAATTAACTGATCAACAAATTCAAGATATAGAAAAAGCAATCAGTAAAAAAGAAAACAAAAAAGTTACTTTAAAATTATCAATTGATTCATCATTATTAGGTGGTATTAAAGTTCAAATTGCTAACCGTATTTATGATGGAACAATTAAAAATAAAGTAGAAATGCTTAAAAAAGAACTATTAAGAAAGTAGGTGGAAATAGTGGGGCTTAGACCAAATGAAATTAGTGCTTTAATTAAAGAACAAATTAAGCATTATGACGATATCATTGAACAAAAAGATGTCGGTACAGTCGTGACTGTTGGTGATGGTGTAAGTGTTATTCATGGGTTGGATAATGCCATGTTAGGTGAATTATTGCTTTTCCCAAATGATGTTTACGGAATGGTCATGAACTTAGATGAAGATAGTGTAGGAGCCGTACTACTTGGATCTGAAAGTACGATTAAAGAAGGAGACGAAGTTAAACGTACTGGAAGAATTATTGAAGTTCCTGTTGGGGATGAAATGTTAGGTAGAGTTGTGAATCCATTAGGACAAGCAATCGATGGTCAAGGTGAAATCAATACTGGTAAAACAAAACCAATCGAACGTGTTGCTAGTGGGGTCATGACAAGAAAATCAGTTGATCAACCATTACAAACTGGTATTACATCAATTGATGCTATCATTCCTATCGGTAGAGGTCAACGTGAGTTAATTATCGGTGACCGTCAAACAGGTAAAACTGCAATTGCTATTGATACAATTTTAAATCAAAAAGGACAAAACATTTATTGTGTTTATGTTGCTATTGGACAAAAGAACTCAACAGTTGCACAAGTTGTTGAAAAATTACGTCAAGGTGGCGCAATGGATTATACATGTGTTGTTTCTGCCGGAGCAAGTGAACTGGCACCAATTCAATACATTGCACCTTATGCAGGATGTGCCATTGCTGAACATTGGTTAGATGAAGGAAAAGATGTTTTAATCGTTTATGACGATTTATCGAAACATGCGGTTGCTTATCGTACAATGTCGTTATTATTAAAAAGACCACCAGGACGTGAAGCTTATCCAGGGGATGTCTTCTATTTACATTCAAGATTACTTGAACGTGCATGTCGTTTAAATGAAGAAAATGGTGGAGGATCAATTACTGCTTTACCAATCATTGAGACACAAGCAGGGGATATCTCAGCATATATTCCAACAAACGTTATTTCAATTACAGATGGACAAATTTTCTTACAACAAGAATTATTTAACTCTGGATTTAGACCAGCGGTTGATACTGGATTATCTGTATCACGTGTAGGTTCAACTGCACAAATTAAAGCTATGAAACAAGTATCTGGTTCATTAAAACTTGAACTTGCTCAATATGCAGAAATGCAAGCTTTCGCACAATTTGGTTCTGACTTAGATGCAGCTACAAAAGCAACATTAGATCATGGGGCAAAAGTACGTGAAGTATTAAAACAAGCACAATACTCACCACGTAGTGTACCTACACAAGTCATTACTTTATTTGCATTAAAATATGGTTACACAAAACAAATAGAAGTAGAAAAAGTACAAGAATTTATGGATGGTTTAGTAGAAAATATTCAAATGTCTCATCCTGAATTTATTACTGAAATAGAAACTCAAAAAGTGATTTCAAATGAATTAGAAGCGAAGATGAAAGAAGCAACAGGCGCTTATGTTGATCAATTCTTAAAAACACAAGGGGCTAACTAATGCCTGGATCAATGCAAGAAATCAAGCGTCGTATTAAATCCGTTGAATCTACTAAAAAGATTACAAAAGCAATGGAATTAGTTGCGACATCTAAACTTCGAAAAACAAGAAATCAACTTGATGAATTAAAACCTTATTATCAAGGTGTTCGACAAACATGTGCAGAAATTTTAGCTTCTAATAAAGGATTAAAAGATTCTGCTTATCTTATTGAAAATAAGGAAGAAAAAGATGTTTATATTGTTATTTCTTCAAGTTTAGGATTATGTGGTGGATATAATGCGAATGTTTTTAAAGAAATTAGTCATCAAATTAAAGACAATGATTATGTTTATCCAATTGGAAGTAAAGGAATGAATTACTTCCGTAGAACTCATCAAGGATCAATCAATACAGATTTTGCTTCATTAAATTCAACACTTGCTTTTGATGAAGTGACAAAATTAGTTAAAAGTGTTACAGATCTTTATATTAATAAGGAAGTAGGAAGTATTAAAATTATTTATACTGAATTTGTTAATAACTTAACATTTAAACCTCGTACAGTAACGCTTTTACCTATTGATACAAATGAATTTGAAAACATTAAAATTACGAATAAATTCACTGTTTTTGAACCAAGTCCTGAAGAAGTTTTAGATAGTTTGATACCAATGTATCTACAAGCTGTCGTTTATGGTTATCTTGTTGAAAGTGTGACAAGTGAGAATGCATCACGTCGTACTTCAATGGAAAATGCGACAGATAATGCAGAAGAATTAACAGAACAATTATTATTAAAATACAATCAAGCTCGTCAAACAGCAATTACAAACGAAGTTAGTGAAATTGTTGCTGGAGCTAATGCACAATAAGGAGGTCAATATGGCAAATATTGGGAAAATAATTAGTGCCCGTGGGCCAGTTATTGATATTGCATTTGATGGCGAAGATAAATTACCTCGATTAAATACTGCTATTCGTATTCAAAATGGCGAAGAAGAATTAGTAGTAGAAGTTGCGCAACACATTGGTGATGATGCAGTAAGATGTATCGCCATGGGACCAACTGATGGGGTAGTAAGAGGAATGGATGCTGTTGATACAGGTCACCCAATTTCAGTTCCAGTAGGAAATGATACATTAGGACGTATGTTCAATGTTTTGGGTGAACCAATTGATGGTAAAGGTGAATTAGGAAATGATATTCCACGTATGCCTATCCATAGATCTGCACCAACTTATGCAGAACAAATGACAACTACAGAAATCTTTGAAACAGGAATTAAAGTTGTAGACTTAATTTGTCCTTTTATCAAAGGTGGTAAAATTGGGTTATTCGGTGGTGCCGGAGTAGGTAAAACAGTATTAATCCAAGAATTTATTAACAATATTGCAACACAACATGGTGGGTTATCTGTATTCGCTGGTGTTGGAGAACGTAGCCGTGAAGGAAACGATTTATATTATGAAATGAAAGAAAGTGGCGTTTTATCTAAAACATCACTTGTCTTTGGACAAATGAATGAACCACCTGGAGCACGTTTACGTGTTGCCTTAACTGGTTTAACAATGGCTGAACAATTCCGTGATGGACAAGGACAAGACGTGCTATTATTCATTGATAACATCTTCCGTTTCACTCAAGCAGGTTCAGAAGTTTCTGCCTTACTTGGACGTGTACCATCACAAGCAGGATATCAACCAACCCTTGCAACTGAAATGGGTGCTTTACAAGAACGTATTACATCAACTAAAAAAGGATCAATTACATCTGTACAAGCAGTTTATGTACCAGCTGATGACTTGACTGACCCAGCACCAGCAACAACATTCGCACACTTGGATGCTAAAATTGTCTTGGATCGTTCAATCGCTGCTTTAGGTATTTATCCTGCAGTAGATCCACTTAACTCATCATCAAGAGCCTTAGATCCACTTGTTGTAGGTAAAGATCATTATGAAGTTGCTCATGGTGTTCAACAAATCTTACAACGTTATCAAGAATTACAAGATATTATCGCAATTCTTGGTATGGATGAATTAGGTGATGAAGATAAATTAATCGTTGCACGTGCAAGACGTGTACGTAACTTCTTATCACAACCATTTACAGTAGCTAGTCAATTTACTGGTTTAGATGGAAAATATGTCCGTGTAGAAGATACTGTTCAAGGATTTAAAGAAATTCTTGAAGGTAAATGGGATCAATTACCTGAACAAGCATTCCATAATGTTGGTACAATTCAAGAAGCTGTAGAAAAGGCTAAACAAATCGAAAATGATTAAATTTAAGCTAAAAATCATTACACCTCAGGGTATTTACCAAGAAGTGGAAATTGATCAGATAAATCTTGATACAACTGCTGGACAAATAGGTATTTTAGCTCATCATATTCCACTTGCAAGTGGTGTGAAAGTGTCTCAAATGAATTATATTATTGATGGAAAAAGAACATACTTTTCTATCGCGGGTGGGTTTGTTTATGTTAATGAAACAGAAACAACTCTTATCGCTAATGCAATTGAATCACAAGATGAAATTGATTTAGAAAGAGCACAGGAAGCAAAAAGAAGAGCTGAAGAAAGACTTAAAATACAAAACGATGAAATCGATATGTTAAGAGCACAAGCAGCATTGCAACGTGCAATTATACGTATTCATGTCAAAGGTTTATAGAGAAGAACTTCCATTCTTCTCTTTTTTTTGTATAATGGAATAAAGGAGAAAGGGAAGATGAAAAAGAAAATAATTGGAATAGGGAGTATTGTTGTTTTATTAATTATTGGCTGTGTTTTTTATTTTACAAGAGAAGAAAAAATTACATTATCTTTAAAAGATAAAAAAGATATTGTTGTAGAATATGGAAATAAGGTTGAATATTCATTTGATAATCTTATTCAAACAAAAAACAGCGACAAAGAACAATTAAAAGAAGTCAAAAAAGAAACAAAAATTACAAGTAATTTAAAAAATGAAGATCAAAAGGAATATCCAGCTATTGGAACTTATATGATCACTATCAAATATCAAGATCAAAAATTTAAAAAGAAAATCATTGTTAAAGATACAACTGTTCCTACATTTAATGAAACTAATGAAGTCTCATTTGAAGAAGAAACTGAAAACTATGATTATAATAAAGAAATAAGTGCAACAGATCTAACAACTGTAGAGATTCAATATGATACCTCTTCACTTGATACTAAAACGCCAGGTGAATATAAAATCAAAGCAATCGCAACAGATACAAGTGGAAATAAAACAGAAAAGGAAATTACAGTACATGTTACTAAAAAGCCTGAACCAAAAAAAGAAGAACAAACAGCATCGAATCAAACTGTAAGTTATCATGGTGGAGGTAAAGTTGTTTGTATTGATGCGGGACATCAAGCAAGAGGAAATAGCTCACTAGAACCCAATGGACCTGGTTCATCAACGATGAAGGCGAAAGTTACTACAGGAGCAACAGGCTGTGTTACTGGGAAAACAGAATCGCAGATTAATCTAGAAGTTGCTCTAAAATTACAACAAGCTTTACAAAATCAAGGTTATACAGTTATTATGTGTCGTACCTCACAAGATGTAGATATTTCAAATGCTCAAAGAGCAGAAATCGCTAATAGTAACAATGTATCAGCGTTTATTCGACTTCATTGTGATTCAAGTACCTCTTCATCAGCAACTGGAACTTTAACGCTTGCACCCTCTACATCAAATCCTTATTGTGCAAATATAGCGAGCGAGTCACAAACGTTATCAAAGGCAATTGTCAATAATATTTGTAATGTGACCGGTTCAAGAAATCGAGGCGTTTCAATTGTTGATAATATGACAGGATTAAATTGGTCTAAAGTTCCTGTGACAATTGTAGAAATGGGATTTTTATCAAATCCTCAAGAAGATCAATTACTCGCAAGTGATGATTATCAAAATAAAATTGTCCAAGGAATTGTAAATGGGATAGGAGCTTATCTCAATTAAAAAGGAAAAAGGAATGAAAATGAAATGGAAAAAGTAACATTAGGAAGAACAGGAATTACCGTTAATCGTAATGGTTTTGGTGCCTTACCGATTCAAAGAGTCACAGGAGAAGATGCCACAACAATTTTACGTAAGGCATACGATCAAGGGATTCGTTTTTTTGATAGTGCACGTTGGTATAGTGATAGTGAAGAAAAATTAGGAAATGCATTAAGTGATGTAAGAAAAGATATTTACATTGCAACAAAAACGGGTTCTACAACAGTAGAAGGTTTCTGGAAGGATTTAGAAACAAGTTTACATAATTTACAAACAGATTATATTGATATCTATCAATTTCATAATCCTTCGTTTTGTCCAAAGCCAGGAGATGGTACAGGGCTTTATGAAGCTATGTTAGAAGCAAAAACTCAAGGCAAGATGCATTTTATTGGTCTTACAAATCACCGTTTACCAGTGGCTATAGAAGCGTGTGAAAGTGGATTGTATGATACAATTCAATTCCCATTTAGTTATTTAGCTGATCAAAAGGATATTGATTTAGTGAATAAATGTAAAGAAAACAATATTGGATTTATCTGTATGAAAGCTTTATCTGGAGGACTTATTAATCGATCAGATGCAGCTTATGCTTATTTAGCACAATTTGATAATGTTTTACCAATCTGGGGAATTCAAAAAGAAAGTGAACTTGATGAATTTATTTCATATCAAACAAAAGCACCCAAACTAACAAAAGAAATACAAGAGCTTATTGAACATGATCAAAAAGAACTTGCAGGTGACTTCTGTCGAGGGTGTGGTTATTGTATGCCATGTCCTAAAGGAATACAAATTAATCAGTGTGCTAGAATGTCATTAATGTTAAGAAGAGCACCAGCAGCAAGTTGGCTTAATGAACATTGGCAGGCAGAAATGAAAAAGATTGAAGAATGTTTAAATTGTGGTAAATGTATGCAACATTGTCCATATCATTTAAATACACCTGAACTATTAAAGAAAAATTATGAAGATTATAAAACGTTTCTAAAATAAAAAGAGTGATACGAAATTTCGTATCATTCTTTTTTTTAATAAAGTCTACGACAATTATAAATGTAATTATGGAAGTAGCTACCAGGAGCTATAGATGTAACTTTAACACATTGGTTAGGATCTTGTCCTACCGTTTCTGAACCTTTACCAGAAGCGTGCACCATACGACCATTACCAATATAAATACCTATGTGGGCAACACCACGACCATAGTTGAAGGTAATGACATCACCAATTTGTAAATTGTTGTAAGAAACAGATTTTCCACTACCAGCATAACCTGCAGCTGTCGTTCTTCCAATTCTTACTCCTGCTTGTTTATGCGCCCAATAAACAAGACCAGAACAATCGAAATATGTAGGACCACTTGCACCCCAATAATAACGAGATCCTTGTTTTGCAAGAGCGTAGTTAGCGATTTTTACACCAAGTGCAGCATTTGATTCTGTTGTACTAGAATTGTTTTGATTCGTATTTGTTGAACTATTTTGATTATTATTCGATGAATTTTGATTCTCATTTGAATTGTTATTATTTGTTGTTTGATCTGTGTTTGAATCTTGTTCATTATTTGTGTTTGAACTTTGATTATTATTTGTATTTGAACTTGTGTTATTGTTTGTTGATGGTGTTGAAGGAACAGGTAATTGAGTTACATGACCAACATCATCTTTTTTAGAATTTTCATAGAATGCAGTTAATGATTCATCTATTTGTTTAGATTGTGAAGCAGCAACATTTGCGTCAACTTGAGTTGCAGCTACTTTCTTTCTTTGTTCTTCTAACAATGTTTCATATTGTGTTTGAATTGCTGCTTGTTCTACTTTTTGTGATTCTAATACTTTTTTCGCATTTTCTAAAGTAACTTTTTGACTTTCGATTGCTTTTTTCTTTTCAACCATTGTTTTTACTAATTCTTTATCACTATAGGTTAAAGTATTGAAACTATCAATTCTTGATAACATATCTGTGAAATTATTTGCCCCAAAAATATAATTAATAAATGTATTTTCATTCATATAAGATTGCATGACATACATACGATCTTTTATTTCTTGACTATTTTGATCAATTTCATTTTGTGTATTTTGAATCGAATTTTCTACATATTTAATTTCAGCTTCTTTAGAAGAAATACTATTATTAATTGAATTTAATTTCTTTTCAGCAGCTGATAAAGAATTTGCTGTGTTTTGTGCATCACTTTTTTGTGATTGTAATTCTTTATTTAATTTTTTATTTTTTTCCTTTAAATAACTATTAAAAGATTCACATGTTTTTTTATTATCATTAGTCAGTTGACTACTCGAGCACAATGACATATATTTTGCTTCATTTTTAGAAAAATCAATGGCTTCAACAGGTTTAAAATAACCAACACCTAAAAGCATCGAACAAGTCATTAAGCCGATTATGTATTTTTTTACCTTCAAAGAAAACACCTCCTAAATTATTTATACATCAAATACGTTTAAAAGTAAAATAAAAACAGGATATCCTGTTTTTATTTATTAATAAGGTCTAACGGCACATGTAAAACGACCAACATTTGAAGCGATTTTTACAACATCTCCTGTTTGCGGTGCGTGGATATATTGACCGTTACCAATATAAATTCCAACATGCCCAGATTTCCATAAAATATCTCCAGGTTGTGCTGAACTTACAGGAATAACAGCACCTGATCCAGCTTGTGAACCGGAATAGTGATCAAGAGAAACACCTGCTTGTGCATAACACCACATAACAAGACCAGAACAGTCAAATGTATTTGGTCCACTAGCACCCCATACATAAGGACAACCCAATTTAGAATATGCAGCGGAAACAACAGTAGAACCATACTTATTTGTTGTTGGCACATTCATTTGTGTGAATTTTGTTGAACTTCCTGAACTACTTGATGATCCACCACTTGGTGTTGGTTGAATAACAATTGCGGATGCTAAGAACGAATCTAATGAGCTTTGCGTATTAGAGACTTTTGATTGTTCATCCTGTTTAGCTGCAAGTTCATTTTTTTGTTTAGCAAGTAAATCTTGATATTGACTTTGTAAAGCATATTGTTCATTTTGTTGAGAAACCATATTTGCTTTAACAGTTTCTAATGTTGCTTTTTGATTTTCAACTTGTTTCTTTTCATCATTAATTTTTTCAATCAATTCTTCATCAAATTGAGTGATTTCATTGATACTATCAATTCTTGAAAAGAAATCAGAGAAACTTGAAGCACCAAAAATAAATTCAATATAACTATTACTGTTGTTATAAGATTGCATAGCATACATACGATCTTTAACTTCTTCTTCTTTTTCAGTGATACTTGCTTCTAAAGATTTAATTGATTCTTGTAAATAATTAATTTCGTTTTGTTTTTGTTCAATTTGATTATTCAAATCAGCAATCTTAGATACTACTGAATCTAAAGAACTTTGAGTATCTGAAATCTTTGATTTAGAATCATCAATAGAGCTTTGCAAGTCTTTATTCTTTTTCTTTAAGTAATTATTGAACTGTTTACAAGTTGAATAATTACTACTTGATAAGCTTTTACTTGAACAAAGCTTCATATATTTTTCTTCTTGACCTTCAAAGTTAACGGCATTAACATCACTTAAAAAGCCAAAAAAAGACATAAACATAGTTAAACAAATAACGGAGATTAAACTTTTTTTCATTTCTACAATTCCTCCCAACTCTATTATCTTATTTTTTAGTTGAAAAGTAAATATATACGACAAGATTCCTAACATTTTTGACAATGTGGCATATATTTAAAATGAGGTGAATAAAATGGTGAAGCATGGTATAGATGTTTCTAAATTTCAAGGTGTTATTGATTGGCAAGAGGTCAAAAAACATATTGATTTTGCAATTATTAGATGTGGTTATGGAAGTGATGATGAAAATCAAGATGATCCGTTCTTTAAAAGAAATGCAGATGAATGTACACGTTTAAAAATCCCTTTTGGTGTTTATTTATATTCGTATGCCACAAATGAAAAGGAAGCAATGTCGGAAGCTAATCATGTTTTAAGATTAGTGAAAGATTATCAAATGGCATATCCTGTTTATTATGATTTAGAAGATAATAATACAACAGGTAGACAAAGTAATGAGATGATTGGAAATATTGCTCAAACCTTTGCTCAAAGATTAGAACAAGAAGGTTATTATGTAGGAATGTATGCCTCTTTGTTTTGGTTTAGAACAAAACTAACCAGTCCGATTTTTAATGAGTATACAAAGTGGATTGCTCGCTATAATGATGAACTTGATTATGATGGGAGTTATGGAATGTGGCAATATAGTGCGACTGGTACAGTATTAGGCATTGATACAATGGTTGATTTAAATTATTCTTATGAAGATTTTCCTGCGATTATTGAAGAAGGGGGCTATAATAACTTCTCTAATCCAAATATTACTCGTTATAAAATAGGGGATGAAGTTGAATTTCATCATGTCTTTTTAACCAGTGAATCAACACAACCATTGATGCCTTATCGTCATTTTGGTACGATTACGCGAATTGTTCAAGGAGCAAGAAACCCTTATCTAATAGGAAAGGATGCAGGTTGGGTTAATGATCAAGTGATTGAACAAAGAATTCGTTATTTAAGTGCACCTGATTATACGGGAACAAGTTTTACTGATGCATTACGTTCTATTCAAGAAGATACGTCATTTTCTAATCGAAGTAAACTGGCAAAACTTAATGGTATTGAAAATTATCAAGGAACCCAAAGACAAAATGATCAACTTTTAGAATTATTAAAACAAGGGCGTTTAAGAGCATAAAAAAGAGCTTAGATTCTTTTTTCATAAGCTCTTCTTAAAGCACCACTTGCTAGTGTGATTGTACCACAATGTTTAAAACCATACTTTGTAAGGAATTTTTGCATAGATAGATTATCATTATGTGTATCCATTCTTACGCTGTGATAATCTGGATACATAGCAACTACTTGATCTAAAATAGTAGATGCCAAACCTTTTCCCTTACAATTACTATCAACCGCAATACGATGGACACAAATATAAGGACTATTTAATAGCCATTTTCCATCAATACGATTATACGAAGTTTCCCCATTAATTGTTACCATGCATGTACCGACAATTTGATCTTCATCAACTAATACATATGCTTCATTTTTTTCAATATCCCTTTTAATTGTTTCTTCATTTGGGTATCCATCTTGCCATTGATCAATACCATTTTCTTTAAAGTAACATTTTGCTTGATTTATAATCTCCATAACACGAGAGATATCTTCTAATTTTGTTTGTCTTAAAATCATTTCTAAACCTCCCTCAAGTTCGCGCTTAAATAATATAAACTTTTGCCTAGTTTGTCAAATTGTTATATTTACAAATAAAAAGCATTTGTTATAATAGCCTTATATAATAAGGAGGTGCTTTTATGGTACTAGATCAAATTAAAAAAATCCTAGTAGAAACAATGGATATTGAAGAAGAAAAAGTTACATTAGATGCTAAATTAAAAGATGATTTAAATTTAGATTCTTTAGATTCCGTTGAACTTATCATGTCTGCAGAAGAAGAATTTGGTATTGAAATTCCTGATGAAGATGTTATGAATTTTAAAACAGTAAACGATATTGTTAATTATATTGAAGAACATAAATAAAAGCTCACCATTAGATGAGCTTTTCTTCTATTCTAAAATATAGTTATTCATAAGAGTTTTATTCTTTTCTAAACATTTAAATAAGATTGCACCAATAACTAATACCACAAATTCACCAACAAAAACATAAAAAGCGTTAATCATAAATGGAAGTTCTAAAGCAAGATAAAGTTCTAAACCAACGATCAACCCATTAACAGCGCCCCCGATAAAAGCCCCCACAAAAACATTTTTAAAATAATACATACCAAGACAGGCAATTAAAGTAGCGGCTGTTCCAAAACAAATATCATAAAGTCCCATTGGGGAAGCAAGATTTGCAAGTAAACATCCAATAGTAAGTCCTGGAATAAATTTCTTGTTGTAACATGCAAGTAACACAATAATTTCTGTTAAACGCATTTGCACAGCTCCATAAGCGATTGGTGAAATCAAGATTGTTAGTACAGCATACACTGCTGCAATCATCGCATTCATTGCGATCACTTGTACCTTTTTATTATTCATTTGTAGTCCTCCTCTTCTAAAGTACAGTTAGAAGCCAGATAGAATAAAAAAGATGACAGAGCCATCTTCATTACCTATCCTTAGTTTTTTATACTGGGTTTGGCTCTCGAACCAGTCGATGTCATTATACATAAAAGGAATATATAAATCAATAGGATTTCTTTTAAAACTATTCTATAATAAAGATAGATAGGAGGGATTTGTATGTTATGTCCAAAATGCCATAATCGTATTGTTAAAGGTTCTTCCTTTTGCCATATTTGTGGGGAACCTATACCTCAACAAAAAGTAGAAAAAACAATTCTTTCAAGAGTTAAACAAAAAGAAGAAATAAAAAAAGAAAAAAGTAAAAAAAGGAAATACGTTGCAATCATCTTCTTTTTAATTATCATAATAGCCGTTATTGTAGGTATCCATCTTTTTTTAAACATGAATGAACCAAGTTATTCCAGTGACAATATTGTTAGTCAACAAGTGGAAAAGGCACTCCACATAGATAAGGATAAAGTAACTTTAGAAATAGGAGAAAGCACAACGATCAAAGCTAATCTTAAATGTACATATACTGTTCAAGATGCTTCTATTTGTAAAATAAATCAAGAAGGAACGATTACTGCACTCGCTGCAGGTAAAACAAAGATTTTTTGTATCAGTGAATCTGGAAAAAAAGAAACAGTGAAAGTTACAGTAAATAAAAAAGAAAAAACGATTGATGAAGAAGATTTTGTTTTTCCTCATAGTGATACAGAATTACTTACAGAAGAAGATTTACAAGGAAAAGATCAACAACAATTACGAATGGGTATTAATGAAATTTATGCAAGACATCATTGTACTTTCAAAACAGAAGAAGTGAAAAATTATTTTGAAGCTAAAAAATGGTATAGTGGCGATGAAAATCTAACTTCTGATTTAATGAATGAACATATGTCGGAATATTTTAATGAAGTTGAATTAAAGAACATTTCGTTTATTCAAGCACATCGATGAAAATAATTTGCATGAGAATTAATAAAACAAAAAATTCATGAAAATAGTTGTCAAAAACGAGAAATTTCATTTTCAATTCACATAACTTGTTTAAAATAAAAATGTGATCAAAAGAGATTATACATTCGTCATTCTCTCTTAAATATTTTTTTGACAACTCTATTTAAGAATGACGTTAAGAAAAGTAAGTTCGCTTGCTTTTCTTTTTTTTGTCAAATATTGCCTAGGAAATAAAATAAAAAGATAATTTTGACCTATAAGAAAATTATTGATATTAAATAGAGTAATCTATAGAAGTTACATTGTTTTTTTATTCACATAAGCGTATAATAGAGGTAGTCTAAAAGAATTGGGGGAAACCAGAAATGTACAAAATAGTCAAAAAAGAAAGACTAAATGATGTTGTTGAGTTAATGGAAGTTCATGCTCCTATGGTTGCAAGAAAATGTGAACCAGGTCAATTCATTATTTTAAGAGTTGGTGAAGATGGAGAAAGAATTCCTTTAACAATCGCTGATTATGATCGAGAAGCTGAAACAATTACAATTATTTACCAAATTGTAGGTTTTTCAACTCGTCAATTAGCTAAATTAAACGAAGGTGATGAAATCACTGATTTCGTAGGACCTTTAGGTGTACCAACTGAATTACATAAATCAAATCACGTTGTTGGTATTGCCGGTGGGGTTGGTAGTGCACCACTTTATCCACAACTTAAAAAATTAGCTGAAATGGGTGTAGATGTGGATGTTATTATTGGTGGACGTGAAGCACAATATGTATTATGGGCAGATAAGTTTAAAGCTTTTTGTAAAAATGTATATGTGATGACAGATGATGGATCTTTAGGAGAAAAAGGATTTGGAACTGTTAAATTACAAGAATTAATTGATAGTGGTGATCCAATTGATGAAGTTATCGCTATTGGACCAGTACCTATGATGAAAGCTGTTGTTGGGGTAACAAAACCTCATAATTTAAAAACAATGGTTTCATTAAACCCTATTATGATTGATGGTACAGGTATGTGTGGCTGCTGCCGTGTTACTGTTGATGGTAAAATTAAATTCGCATGTGTTGATGGACCAGACTTTGATGGCTTATCAGTAGACTTCGATGAACTAATGGCTCGTCAAAGAATGTTCAAAGAAGAAGAACATCAAGTAGATGTGAATGCAGATCGTATTTGTAATTTAATGGGAGGTGCAAAATAATGCCTAATATGTCACCAAATAAGGTTAAAATGCCTGAACAAGATCCTAATGTAAGAAATAAAAACTTTGAAGAAGTTTCTTTAGGATATACAAAAGAACAAGCTATGGAAGAAGCAACTCGTTGCTTAAATTGTAAAAAACCGTTCTGTATGGATGGGTGTCCAGTAGGAGTACCAATTCCTGAATTCATTCATCATGTTGCAGAAGGTGAATTTGAAGAAGCTTATCAAACAATTACAAGAGAAAATGCATTACCTGCAATTTGTGGCCGTGTTTGTCCTCAAGAAAATCAATGTGAAGGTAAATGTGTTAGAGGAATTAAAACTGAATCAGTAGGAATCGGACGATTAGAAAGATTTGTTGCTGATTATCATAGAGAACATGGAAAACCTACAGAATTAAAAATTGAAAAAAATGGTAAAAAAGTTGCTGTTATTGGATCAGGACCTGCTGGTATTACATGTGCTGGAGAATTAGCTAAAAAAGGTTATGATGTGACTGTTTTTGAAGCATTACATAAAACAGGTGGGGTATTATCTTATGGTATTCCAGAATTCAGATTACCTAAAAAATTAGTACAAAGTGAAGTAGACGGTGTTGCTGCTTTAGGTGTTGATTTCCAAACAAACGTTGTTGTAGGGCGTTCAATTACAATTGATGAATTACAAGAACAAGGATATCAAGGAATCTTTGTAGGTAGTGGTGCTGGTTTACCACGTTTCCAAGGAATTTCTGGTGAAAACTTAAACGGTGTTTACGCTGCTAATGAATTCTTAACTCGTGTTAACTTAATGAAAGGATATCAATTCCCTGATCATCCAACACCAGTTAAAGTAACAGATACTGTTTGTGTTATCGGTGCTGGTAACGTTGCCATGGATGCTGCAAGAACTGCAAAACGTTTAGGTGCTAAAAACGTATATATCGTTTATCGTCGTGGACCTGAAGAAGTTCCTGCCCGTGCTGAAGAAGTACATCACGCTAAAGAAGAAGGAATTATCTTCAAACTATTAACAAACCCAGTTAAAATTGAAGGTGAAGATGGATGGGTTAAGTCTATGGAATGTGTTGAAATGGAATTAGGTGAACCTGATGCATCTGGAAGAAGAAGACCAATCGCTAAAGAAGGATCTAACTTCACAATTGAAACAGGAACAGTTATCGTTGCTATTGGACAAAGTCCAAACCCACTAATCAGACATACAACTCCTGGTTTAGATTGCCAATCTTGGGGTGGAATTATCGTTGATGAAGATTCAATGAAAACATCTAAAGATGGTGTTTATGCTGGGGGAGATGTTGTTACTGGTGCAGCAACAGTTATCTTAGCTATGGGTGCTGGTAAAAAAGCGGCTAAAGCAATGGATGAATATTTACAAAATAAATAATTAAAAAAGTCAATTCTTCGGAATTGGCTTTTTCATTAAGATAACATGATTTTTGTAATTTTATTATTAGAAAGAAGATAAGTCATTTTTACCGTTTTCTTTTCACTGGAGGCAATATATTTAGTAGGAGTAACTTTATTATTTGGATAATCTAAAATATCTTTATTATCTCCTACACGAATATTTCCTAGAACTTGATAGTAGTCTGTAAATAGAACTACTTTTTTTATTTTATTATTTTTATCTAAGATAATTTGGATGTTTTTATTAGAATAGATTGTATTATTATTTTTTTTAGTTTCTTCATATTCATCACCAATATAATCATTAATACTTTTAATTTGAAGTCCTTTATCAAGAGCTAAACCATCATCTAAAAGAATGGAAAAACCAAAATCATTATCTGTCAGTAATTCTTCTTCAACTTCTTTTTCCTTTGAACAACCACATAGTAAAAGAATAAAACAACATATAAATAGTATTTTTGTTTTCATAGAAAACCTCCTTTAAATAATTGTACTAGATATTTTACATTCGATAAAGTGAAATATTACATGACTATTATTTTTCATGGGAATAAAAAGTTAGTATAATAAGTCTCTTTCATTTTGTTTAATTTCAACTCATTATCTTATATAATCTTTTTATAGATAGAGCGAAAGAGTTTATTTAAAATAAACAGGAGGTCATTATGAAAGATTTACTTATGACAATTCAATACAACAACAAGGCCTCTTTTTCGCTTTTTATTTTTTAATTTGAAACATATCTTTTCTAAGATATGTTTTTTTTACAATCAAAAGGGGGAGTCAAGATGCCAAAAAGAGAAGATATTAATACAGTATTAGTTATTGGGTCAGGACCAATTATTATTGGACAAGCCTGTGAATTTGATTATTCAGGAACACAAGCTTGTAAAGCGTTAAGAGGATTAGGGTATAAAATTGTTTTAGTTAATTCAAACCCAGCAACAATTATGACGGATCCAGAAACAGCGGATGTGACATACATTGAACCATTAAATGTAGAAAGATTAACACAAATCATTGAAAAAGAAAGACCAGATGCCTTACTTCCTAACTTAGGTGGACAATCTGCGTTAAACCTTTGTTCAGAATTAAGCAATGCCGGTGTTTTAGATAAATACAATGTGCAAGTATTAGGAGTAAAAGTTGACGCCATTGAACGTGGAGAAGACCGCTTAGAATTCAAAAAAGCTATGAATGAGCTCGGTATTGAAATGGCAAGAAGTGAAATTGCGAATACAGTTGATGAAGCACTTGCTATTGCAGATAAATTAGGATATCCAGTTGTTGTAAGACCTGCTTATACAATGGGTGGTGCCGGTGGAGGACTTGTTTACAACGTAGAAGAATTAAGAACCGTTGTCAATCGTGGCCTTCAAGCAAGTTTGGTACACCAATGTTTAATTGAAGAATCAATTTTAGGTTGGGAAGAATTAGAATTAGAAGTTGTCAGAGATGCTAAAAACAACATGATTACAATTTGTTTTATTGAAAATATCGATCCATTAGGTGTACATACGGGGGATTCATTCTGTAGCGCCCCAATGCTTACTATTTCTAAAGAAGTACAAGATCGTTTACAAGAACAAGCCTATCGTATTGTTGAATCAATTGGAGTTATTGGAGGTACAAATGTTCAATTCGCTCATGATCCAGTAACAGATCGTATTGTTGTTATTGAAATCAATCCAAGAACATCACGTTCATCTGCTTTAGCTTCTAAAGCGACAGGTTTCCCTATTGCCTTAGTTTCAGCAATGTTAGCGGCTGGACTTACATTAGATGAGATTCCTTGTGGTAAATATGGAACGTTAGATAAATATTATCCTGATGGGGATTATGTTGTTATTAAGTTTGCTCGTTGGGCTTTTGAAAAATTCAAAGCTGCAGAAGATAAACTTGGTACACAAATGAAAGCTGTTGGGGAAGTTATGAGTATTGGTAAAACTTATAAAGAAGCTTTCCAAAAAGCAATTCGTTCTTTAGAAACAGGGCGTTATGGTTTAGGGTATGCAAAGAACTTTAATGATTTATCTAAAGATGAATTATTAAAATTATTAATTAATCCAACAAGTGAAAGACAATTCATTATGTATGAAGCTTTAAGAAAAGGAGCTACTGTTGATGAATTATTTGAACTTACAAAAATTAAACATTATTTCATTGAACAAATGAAAGAACTCGTTGAAGAAGAAGAAAAAATCGCTTCTTATAAAGGAAATCAATTACCAGATGACGTTTTAAAACAAGCAAAGAAAGATGGATTTGCTGATAAATATATTTCTAAGATATTAGATATTGAAGAAAAAGAAATTAGAAATCAAAGACTTGCTATGGGTATGCATCAAGTCTGGGAACCAGTTCATGTATCAAGTACAAAAGATAGTTCGTATTATTACTCTACATATAATGGAAAAGATCAAGATGAAGTTTCAAATAATAAGAAAATCATGATCTTAGGCGGAGGACCAAACAGAATTGGTCAAGGTATTGAATTTGATTATTGTTGTGTTCATGCTTCTCTTGCCTTAAAGAAATTAGGATTTGAAACAATCATTGTTAACTGTAACCCAGAAACAGTTTCAACAGATTATGATACATCTGATAAACTTTATTTTGAACCATTAACATTAGAAGATGTTTTAAGTATTCATGAAAAAGAAAAACCATTAGGAGTTATTGCTCAATTTGGTGGACAAACACCATTAAATCTTGCAAGTCAATTAAAAGAAAATGGTGTTAATATTTTAGGAACAACACCTGAAACTATTGATATGGCTGAAGATCGCGATTTATTTAATGAAATGATGGAAAAACTAGAAATTCCAATGCCAGAATCAGGAATGGCAGTTACAGTTGATGATGCTTTAGAAATTGCTCAAAGAATTGGTTATCCATTAATGGTAAGACCATCTTATGTATTAGGTGGTAGAGGAATGGAAGTTGTTTATGATGATGAATCATTAAAACAATACATGGCTGCTGCTGTTGGGGTAACACCTGATCGTCCTATCTTAATTGACCGTTTCTTAAATGATGCTATGGAATGTGAAGCAGATGCTATTTCTGATGGAGAAAATGTTTTTGTGCCTGCTGTTATGGAACATATCGAACTTGCGGGTATTCATTCAGGAGATTCAGCATGTATCTTACCATCAAAACATATTCCAGTAAGACACGTACAAACAATTAAAGAATATACTAAAAAAATTGCTAAAGAAATGAATGTTCGTGGTTTAATGAATATGCAATATGCCATTGCAGATGATAAAGTTTATGTTTTAGAAGCAAATCCACGTGCTTCAAGAACAGTACCTCTAGTATCTAAAGTATGTAACATCAACATGGTAAAACTTGCAACAGATATTGTTACACGTGAACTTACAGGTAGACCATCACCTGTTAAAGATTTAAAAGATAGAAAGATTCCACATATTGGTGTAAAACAAGCTGTTTTCCCATTCAATATGTTCCCTGAAGTTGATCCAATTCTAGGGCCTGAAATGAGATCGACAGGAGAAGTATTAGGTTTAGCTAATTCTTATGGAGCAGCAATCTTTAAAGCAGAAGAAGCAACACAAACAAAATTACCAACATCAGGGCGTGTGTTAATTTCAGTATCTGATCGTGATAAAAAAGATGTTGTTGAACTAGCAAGAAAATATTATGATGCTGGATTTGAAATTGTTGCTACAGGTAAAACATTTGAATTAATCAATAGCAATAACATTCCAGCTATCAAAATTAAAAAGATCAAAGAAGGTCGTCCAAATATTGCAGATGCTCTTACAAATGGTGAACTTGATATGGTAATCAATACGCCACATGGTAAAGAATCTGCACATGATGATAGTTATATTAGAAAAACAGCTATTAAAATGAAAATTCCATACATGACAAACATTGCTGCTGCAAATGCAGCTGTAGAAGGTATCTTAGAAGCTGAAATTCATGGAACACATGAAGTAAAATCACTTCAAGAATATCATAAAGCAATTAAAGATTAATATGAATGATTGTTAGGAAGTCATGAGATTTCCTAACAATTTTTTTATTTTTACAAAAAAGAAGAAAAAAATAAAAAAGAGCGAATAAATAAGTAGGTGGGCTACTTATGGAAACAATCAATAAAATAACAACGAGTAAACAAACAACAATGTATGACCATTTATGTAAGATGATTATAGGAAATGAAGAAGTATTATCAAGAATCATAAAGGCAGTTGTAGATGAAGCAAAGCATTTAAGTATTGAGGAAATTAGAAGATTGATAGAAGGGGTACATATAGGTAATCGAATAGTCAATCCTCATTTTCATCTTGTAGATAAAGAAGGTTTTATCAAAGATGAAGGTATGGTTTATTATGATATTTTATGTTATATTGATGTACCACAAGAAGATGGAAAGAATATACGGGTTTATTTAAATGTAGAAATACAAAATAATCCTTATCCAGGATATTCTATTATTACCAGAGGATATGCTTATGTTTCAAGAATAGTATCAAGGCAATGGGGAAGCGAATATGATTATCAACACTATGACGGGATGAAGAAGGTCTATTCATTATGGATCATGCCAAAGGCACCAAAAAGAAAAGATGGGCATATGAATGTCTATGAAACAAATGAAAGGATTATTTGTGGAACGACAGTAGAAGAAAAAGAAGTTTATGACAGGGGAGTTATTCTTGGAATATACTTAAACAAAGAACATGACTTAAATAAAAAGTATGAAGTATATGATGAATTATTGACACCATTGATGATCCTTCTAAATAATGTGTTAGATTATAAGGGAAAGCAAAGAATTAAAGAAGAATATGGATTGAATACAAAGAAAATAGAAAGAGAGGTTAAAGATATGTGTGATTTAGGTGAAAGCATTACCTTAGAAGCAAGAAATGAAGGTAAACAAATAGAACGTAAAGAAAAGAATATAGCGCATGTAAAAAACTAATGATAGGATTATAAATGTCATTTAAAGAAGCAATTAACTTATTAGAAATACCTGAAAAGGAAGTAAAAGAAATAGAAAAGTGTTTTCAATCACAGAAAGAGAGTAAAATCTCTTTTTTTATACTAAAAAAATTGTTGATAAAATAAAATTACATAATAATAAAAAATTATAAATTAGTGTTGAAAAATGTTATCAAATCTACTATACTATTCAAGAACAAAAGGAGATGAGGGCTATGTTACAACAAAGTGTCAAATATGATTGCTTACAATTGAATACGAGTACCTCATTTTTATATTCTCATTGTTTCTAACATATCATTTTTAATTGATATGTTTTTTTATAACAAAAAAAGGAGGACAATATATGAAAGCCTATTTAATCTTAGAAGATGGAAACGTATTTGAAGGTGAAAGCGTAGGAGCTGACAGAGAAGTTGTCAGTGAATTTGTATTTAATACTTCGATGACAGGATATGTAGAAGTACTGACAGATCCTTCCTATGCAGGACAATCAGTTGTTATGACATATCCATTGATTGGAAACTATGGAGTATGTTTAGAAGATCAAGAATCTACAAAACCTTATGTTGAAGGATTTGTTGTAAATGAACTTGCAAGACTTGGAAGTAACTTTAGAAAAAATGTTGATTTAAAAGATTATTTAATTGAACATGATATTCCTTGTATTCAAGGAATTGATACAAGACATTTAACTAAAATTATTAGAAATAAAGGTTGTATGAATGGAATGATTACAACAACAAAATATGATGATTTAAGTGAAGTCATGGAAAAAATACATAACTTTAAGGTAACAGGTGTCGTTGAAAAAACAACATGTGACAAACCATATAAAGTAGGAACAGGAGATCGAAAAGTTGCTTTATTAGACTTTGGCGCTAAGAAAAATATTGCTAAATCACTTGCAAATAGAAATATAGAAGTCACAGTTTATCCAGCATCTACTCCTGCAAGTACAATCATTGAAGGAAACTATGATGGAGTGATGTTATCAAATGGTCCTGGAGATCCAAGCGAAAATGTTGAAATCATTAAAGAAGTTAAAAAACTATCTGAAAGTGGTTTACCAATCTTTGCAATCTGTTTAGGGCATCAATTGATGGCTTTAGCTCATGGATTTAAAACTGAAAAATTAAAATATGGACACCATGGTGCAAATCATCCTGTTAAAGATTTAAATACAGGGCGTGTTTATATTTCTACACAAAATCATAACTATGTAATTTGTGATAATTCTATTGATCGAAATATCGCAAAGCCTTGGTTTATTAATGTAAATGACCAAACAATCGAAGGTGTTGAATATACTGGTAAAAATATTAAAACAGTACAATTTCATCCAGAAGCATGTGCTGGTCCATTAGATACAGATGCTTTATTTGATGAATTTGAAAAAATGATGGAGGGTAAATAAGATGGCAAGAGATTTAAGTATAAAAAAAGTATTAGTTATCGGTTCAGGACCTATCATCATTGGTCAAGCAGCAGAATTCGATTATGCTGGAACACAAGCATGTCGTGCTTTAAAAGAAGAAGGGGTAGAAGTTGTTTTAATTAACTCAAACCCAGCAACTATCATGACAGATGCTGATATCGCAGATAAAGTTTATATCGAACCATTAACTGTACCTGTTGTTAAAAAATTAATCATGGAAGAAAAACCAGATAGTATTTTACCAACATTAGGTGGACAAAATGCATTAAACATCGCTATGGCTTTAGCGGATGAAGGATTCTTAGAAGAACACAATGTTCGTACAATTGGGACAAATACAGATACCATCAAACTTGCAGAAGATCGTTTAGAATTTAAAAACTTAATGGAAAGAATTAACGAACCATGTGCTGCATCAATCGTTGTTAACCATGTTAATGATGCTTTAGAATTTGCAGAAAAAATTGGTTATCCAGTTGTTGTAAGACCTGCTTATACTTTAGGTGGTACTGGTGGAGGTATCGCAAATAATGAAAAAGAACTTCATGATATTTGTTCAAATGGTTTACGTCTATCAAGAGTAAGTCAATGTTTAATTGAAAGATGTATTGCTGGATGGAAAGAAATCGAGTATGAAGTAATGAGAGATAGTGCAGGAAACTGCATTACCGTATGTAACATGGAAAACTTAGATCCTGTGGGTGTTCATACAGGAGATAGTATTGTTGTGGCACCAAGCCAAACTTTATCAGATAAAGAATATCAAATGTTACGTTCATCAGCTTTAAATATTATTACAGCTTTAAATATTGAAGGTGGATGTAACGTACAATATGCTTTAAATCCAAATAGTTTTGAATACTGTGTTATCGAAGTAAACCCTCGTGTTTCTCGTTCATCAGCTTTAGCTTCTAAAGCAACAGGTTATCCAATTGCTAAATTAGCGGCTAAAATTGCTTTAGGATATACCTTAGATGAAATCAAAAATGCCGTTACAGGTAAAACATACGCTTCTTATGAACCAACATTAGACTATGTTGTATGTAAAATTCCTAAATGGCCATTTGATAAATTCGTTGATGCTTCAAGAAAATTAGGAACACAAATGAAAGCAACTGGAGAAGTTATGTCAATCTGTAATAACTTTGAAGGAGCTTTAATGAAAGCTTTACGTTCTCTTGAACAAAATGTTTTCTACTTACATTTAGATGCCTTTACAAAATTAACACATGATGAATTAAAACAAAAATTAAAAGATGTTGATGATCAACGTATCTTTGCAGTAGCTGAATCCTTAAGAAAAGGAATTACTGAACAAGAAATCCATGAAATTACTAAAATTGATGTTTGGTTCATTGATAAAATCAAACATTTAGTAGAAATGGAAGAAAGAATTAAAACAGAAGAATTAACAGTTGATTTATTAAAACAAGCAAAAAGATTACAATTCCCAGATAGAGTCATTGCTGAATTAACTGGAAAAACAGAACAAGAAATTCATCAAATGCGTAAAGATAATAATATTGTTGCAGCTTATAAAGTTGTTGATACATGTGCGGCAGAATTTGATGCACAAACACCTTATTACTATTCAATTCAAGGTGGAGTGAACGAAGTAGAACCACAAAAAGAAAAGAAAAAAATCATGGTTTTAGGATCAGGACCAATTCGTATAGGACAAGGTATTGAATTCGATTACTGTTCGGTACATTGTGTATGGGCCTTAAAAGCAGCAGGATACGATACAATTATTGTTAATAACAACCCTGAAACAGTATCAACTGACTTTGATATTGCAGATCGTTTATACTTTGAACCATTAACTGCTGAAGATGTAGAAAGCATTGTTGATATTGAAAAACCAGATGGAGCCATCGTGCAATTTGGGGGACAAACAGCCATTAAACTTACCAAAGCACTTACAGATATGGGGGTTAAAATTTTAGGAACTGATGCCGATGATGTAGATGCTGCTGAAGATAGGGAAAGATTTGATGAAATTCTTGAAAAATGTCATATTGATCGTCCAAGAGGTTCAACAGTCTTTACTGCAGAAGAAGCAATTGAAGTTGCTAATAAATTAGGATATCCAGTTTTAGTAAGACCATCTTATGTATTAGGTGGTGCTGGTATGGAAATTGCCTTAAATGATGGTGATATTAAAAAGTTCATGAAAATCATTAATAGACAATACCAAGAACATCCAATCTTAATTGATAAATACTTATCGGGTAAAGAAGTTGAAGTTGACGCAGTTTGTGATGGACATGGTATCTTAATTCCAGGTATTATGGAACACGTTGAACGTGCGGGAGTTCACTCGGGAGATAGTATTTCTGTTTACCCACCACAAAAAATCAAACAAGAAATTAAAGATGTTATCGTTGATTATACAAAACGTCTTGCTAAAGCATTACACGTTGTGGGATTAATCAATATTCAATTCATTGTTTATGAAGATCAAGTTTATGTTATTGAAGTTAACCCAAGATCTTCAAGAACAATTCCTTATATTTCAAAAGTTACAGATATCCCAATTGTTGCCATTGCAACAAAAGCTATTATGGGACAAACGATTGAAGAACAAGGATATTCTTATGGAATTGTTCCAGAAAAAGAAACAATTGCAGTTAAAATGCCAGTTTTCTCATTTGAAAAAATCAAAGGTGCAGAAATTTCTTTAGGACCTGAAATGAAATCAACAGGTGAAGTTTTAGGTATTTCTAAAAACTTAGATGAAGCTATTTATAAAGCATTCATGGGAACAGGTATTCAATTACCTAAGAGAAAGAATATCATTTGTACAATTAAAGATTCTTCTAAAGAAGAATTCTTACCAATCGCTAAACAATATTATATGTTTGGTTATGACTTATATGCAACAGAAGGAACATATAAATTCTTAAAAGAACATGATGTACCTGTACATTTTGTCAATCGTATCTGTGAAAAAACAAATACAATCTTTGACTTAATGTTTACGGATACAGTTGATTTAGTAATCGATATTCCAACAAGAAATGATAACTTAAAAGATGGCTTCTTAATTAGACGTTTTGCTGTAGAAGCAGGTATTCCAATTTATACGTCACTTGATACAGCAAAAGCACTTATTGATTCACTTGAAAAACGTAAACATGGTGTGCCATCATTAATTGATATTACAAAATTAAGATAATTTAAAAATGGTCGAAAGACCATTTTTATTTTGGGCATAATTTTAAAGAAGTATTTTGGACTATCTGTCCATTTATAAAAAAATGTATTTTTCTATAATGAAAGAAGGAGGTTTTTTATGAATCAAGAAAATACTTCTTTTGAAAAACAAAAAAAACTAATTGCAAGAAGAAATGCTCTCAAACTTTTCTTTGTTCGTTTTCCTGACGAAGATCCAATTTTTTTAGAAAATCTATCAACCAAACAATATGAAGAACTCTTTGATTTGCTTTTATTAGGTAAGAACTTAGAAGAAATAAAAAAGGCTATTTTAGATATAGCCTAATTCTTTACATGCATAATAAATACCATCTTCATCAATAGAAGTTGTCACAAAATCACTTAATTTTTTTAAATCATTATTCCCTTGTCCCATACAAATCGAAAAAGAAGCATGTTTAAACATTTCAACATCATTTAAAGAATCCCCAAAAGCCACATAACTTTCCATATTCCATAACTTCATAAAATAAGCAATGCCAGTTGCTTTAGAAATTCCTTTAATAGTAATATCCGCATAACTACTTTCTCCTACCATCACATCAAGTTCTTCAATATCTTTAAACTCTTGATAATCATAATCTAAAGGACCATAAGCAATCATGGCACCTACTTCTTGATTGGTATAGCTACCAACAGGGGGAATTGGATTATTGAAATAATTACATGAACGAATGACATCTTCATTGGGTTCCATATTAATAATTCTTGGGGTACATTTAAGAGCTAAAGGAATGTTGTGTTTTTTAGAAGCCTCTAAAGCTTTTAAAACAACATCCTTAGATAAACTTTCTTTGTGAATAAGTTTTAAATCTTTATCTAATAAAGCTTGTCCACTATTACATACATACCCATCAAAGGCAAAAGTATCATAAATGTGAGTATTCTTTAAAGAATCAACACTTCTTCCTGTAGATACTAATAAAAGATGACCTTTTTCTCTTAATAAATTTAAAGCTTTGATGGTACTTTCTGGTACTTGATGATCTGTGGTTGTTCTTAAAGTACCATCAATATCAAAACAAAACAATTTCTTCATTATTTACCCTGAGGGAAAAATCTTGCAAGTGAATTTGCGACTGCTGAAATAGGCATTGTTTGAACCACAATTCTTCCAGGACCAGTGACCACTGTATTAAATAATCCCTCTCCTCCTAAAAATTTATTTTTTAAACCAGGAACTGATTGGATATCCATTTTACAAGTGGCATCCATTATTGCAAGATAACCGGTATCAATAACCATTTGTTGACCTGGTAGTAAATTATATTCTACGGTACTTCCATCAATTTCAATAAAACATGTTCCGTGTCCTGAAATCTTTGTTAAAATAAAACCTTCACCACCAAATATACCAGAAGAAAATTTTTTATTAAAGAAAACCGATGTTTCTACATTTTCTTCACTAGCTAGAAAAGCAGATTTTTGAATGATGACTTCTTTTCCAGGTTCTACATCAATAGCGACAATTTTTCCAGGGAAACTTGAGGCAAAGGCAATCAAACCATCTTTATTTGCCGTATAACTATTTCTAAATAAAGTTTCACCAGAAAATATTCTACCGATGATTTTACCAGCACCACCACCATTTGTTTCCATTTTCATACATGGATCCATCCAAGACATAGCACCACTATCACTAATCATTTTTTCACCTTTATTTAAATGACAAATAACAACAGGGAGAGTATCTCCAACAATTTCGTATTTCATAATTTTTCTCCTTTTATAAAGCCACACAAACAGGTTGAATAATATCTAAGGTATTTCCTGTAGGCTTAATTTCTTCTTTTTCTTCATTAAATGTATAAAGCTCTAAACAATCGTTTTCTTGACTAGCAACGACAATATAACGATCATCAATAATATTAAAATCACGAGGTCCTTTTCCAGTATGTACCATATAAAGTAAAGTTATTTTTCCAGTTTCTTGATTAACACGATAAAGGACAATACTATCATGACCTCGATTAGAAACAATGATATGTTTACCGCTTGAGGTCATATGAATAGCGGCAGCACTTGAAAAGCCATGGAAATGACGAGGTACACAATGAATAACTTGAACCAAAGTAAAGTGTCCATCATGATATTGGTAAACCATAATACTGTTACTAATTTCATTGACGAGATAACAGTATTTTCCATCATGAGAAAAAATCATATGACGAGGTCCACTACCTGGATTTACAGCTTGACTTAAAGAGGTTTCTTCTAACTTTCCATCTTTGAAATCATACATGACAATTTTATCCGCACCTAAATCAATACTATAAAGATATTTTTGATCTGGGGTAATTCCTACATAATGCGCATGAGGACTTGTTTGTCTTTTAAGTAAATCAATTCCTGAACCATGATGGTGAACAACTGAAAGTTTATCTCCAATTTTATGATCCTTTAAAGGGAAAGCAGCTGTTGCTCCAACGTGATAATTTGCAGTAAATAAATATTTTTGATCAGGACTTAAACATAAATGAGTATAAGAACGACCATGGGAATTATAAAAAGAAAGTTGTTTTAAATCATCTTCTTCAATATGATAACTTGCGACACCTCCTCCTTCACCAACACGTGCATCTTTTAAAGATACATAAAGATAATCATCTTTTTTAATAACATATGAAGGAAAATCTTCGGTAGGAATATGTTTATTTAAATGAAGTTCATTTTTAGTTTCATCTAGAGTACATACATAAAGACCTTTTTCTTTTCCTTTAGCGTAACTTGATACGTAAAAACGATACACAAAATCGCCTCCTTTTGAAATAATTGTACCATAAAATAACTATAAAAAGCTTTCTATATAAGAAAAAAAGAGATGCATGAAGCATCTCAAAATATTATTTTTGCCCAATGCCTTTACAATAAGTTTGAACAACTTCATAATCTCTATCTAAAACAACAAGATCAGCATCATAACCAACGCCAATTGTTCCTTTACGATCATCAACATGTAAACATCTTGCTGGGTTTGATGTACATGCATTGATTGCGTAATTAACAGGAACTAAAGCATCTTCAATTAAGATTTTTAATCCTTTGTTTACATTTAAAGTAGAACCAGCTAAGTTACCTGCTTCTACTAAATGAGCACTTCCATCTGGATAAATAACAACTTCTTGTCCACCAAAATCAAATTTAGTACCTACAGGGAATCCTTTGCACATTAAGGAATCTGTAATCATAACACTGTAATCAGGACCTTTTGAAGTAAAGAAATTATTTAAAGCGGCAAGAGTAGAATGATTTCCATCACAAATAATTTCTCCATACATATTTCTAATACGTAAAGCACCACCAACAAGACCATTTGCACGATGCGTAAATGGTGTCATTGCATTATAAACATGAGTCATACTTCTTGCTCCATGGGCATAAGCTTGAACAGCTTGTTCATAAGTAGCATTAGAATGTCCAATACTTACAACTACATTATTCTGACTACAATATTTTGTAAGAGTAAAATCTTCATCATTTTCAACAGCCATAGTAATATATTTGATTAAACCATGAGCAGCTTTTTGATATCTTTTAAATTGTTCAATATTAGGTTTTACACAATATTCTTCAGGTTGAGCTCCTTTATGTGCTTTATTTAAATAAGGACCTTCAAAATGAATACCTAAGATTTCTGCACCTTCATAACCTTCTTCTACGACTTTTGCGACATTACTTACCGCGTTTGTAAGAACTTCTTCACTTTGAGTAAGAGTTGTCGCAAGGAAAGAAGTAACTCCTTCATCAACGATTCCTTTTGCCCATTTTCTTAATCCTTCAGGATTAGCATCATTTGTATCAAAACCATAAGCTCCATGGCAATGAATATCAATAAAGCCAGGAAGAATTCTTAAATCTCCATAATCTTTCGTAACTTCTTTTTCATTGTAAGGATATATTTCTTTAATAATTCCATCTTCTAATTCTAATTGTGCTGGCGTGAATTGATCCGCAATCCAGACTTTTTTACTTTGTATAATCATAATTTCACCTCATCTTTATTATAGAATACTTTGCTTATCTAGACAAGCAACAATTCCTCTTATTTCTAATAAAAATTCAATTTACCTTACCTCTAAATTAGTATATAATTAGAGTCATAATAAGGAGGAAGAGGATATGGATGAAAATTTACTTTTATCATTAATTGAAAACAACGCGAAAATGGAAGTCGTTGATCTTGCGGCCGCCTTAAACGAAACAGAAGAAAATGTTGATAAGACAATTAAAGATTTAGAAAAAAATAAAACAATCTATGGTTATCATACTTTGATCAATTGGGATAAAACAAATCACGATGTGTGTACAGCTGTGATTCAAGTTAATGCGAAACCTGAAAGAGATTATGGATATGATCGTATTGCAAAAAAAATCTATAATTTTCCAGAAGTAGATACAATGTATTTATTAGCGGGAAATTATGAGTTTTTATTAATTGTTAAAGGAAAAACAATGGTTGAGGTTGCTAAATTTGTAAATAGTCGTTTAGCGGTCATTGAAGGTATTGAAAGAACTGCCACAATGTATGTTTTAAAACAATATAAAAACATGGGTAAACTTGTTGAGGATGATAATAAAGATGCAGCAGAAAGATTATTGGTAACTCCATAATGGATTTTGAAAAAATTGTAAATCCTATTGTAAAGGATATTCCACCAAGTGGAATTCGTAAATTCTTTGATCTTGCCAATCAAATGGAAGGTGTTATTTCTTTAGGGGTAGGGGAACCTGATTTTGCAACCCCTTGGACAATTAGAGAAGCTGCAATCTATTCAATTGAAAAAGGAAAAACATTCTATACTGCAAATCAAGGATTATTAGAATTAAGAAAAGAAATTTGTAAATATCAAAAAAGAAGATTTGATTTAGATTATAAACCAGAACAATGTATTGTCACTGTTGGGGGATCTGAAGGAATCGATTTAGCCTTTAGAACAATTATTAATCCAGGTGATGAAGTCATTTTATTACAACCAAGTTATGTTGCTTATACACCAGGTGTTGCACTTGCTGGTGGAGTAGTAAGAAACATTATTTTAACTGAAGAAAATGAATTTAAATTAACACCTGAACTTTTAAAAGAAGCTATCAATGAAAAAACAAAGGTCATTCTTTTAAATTATCCAAGTAATCCAACAGGTGGATTTATGACAAAAGAAGACTATGAAAAATTAGTGCCTATCTTTAAAGAATCAGGAATTATGATCATAACTGATGAAATCTATGCAGAACTTTCTTATGAACATAAATTCTGTTCAATTGCATCTTTTGATGAAATCAAAGATCAAGTTATTTTAGTGAGTGGTTTTTCAAAAGCTTATGCGATGACAGGATGGCGTTTAGGTTATGTTCTTGCTAATGAATATCTTGTTAAAATGATGAAAAAGATTCATCAATATGTCATTATGTCAGCACCAACATGTGCTCAATATGGTGCCATTGAAGCAATGAGACATTGTGACGAAGAAATTGAAAAAATGCGACAAGCTTATCTTGCAAGAAGGAATTTCTTAGTCAAAACATTTAATGAAATGGGACTTAAAACATTTACACCACAAGGGGCTTTCTATGTTTTCCCATGCATCAAATCAACAGGTTTAACATCGGAACAATTCTGTGAAGAACTATTAAATGATCAGTTAGTAGCTTGCGTTCCAGGAAGTGCTTTTGGTGAAGCTGGAGAAGGTTATATTCGTGTTTCTTATGCCTATAGTTTAGAAGAACTTAAAGCGGCAACACAAAAAATTAGAAAATTCTTAGAAAAAAAGGGAGTTAAATAACTCCTTTTTTTTGGCTTTAAAATAGATACAAATTCATCATAAAAAATAATAATTCCCTATAATAAAGATAAAGAAAAGGGGATGATTAAGATGTTTGCAAGAAGTTATGAACAAATGACAGATGTATCTATTATGGAGGTAAAAACATATTTATTAATTCATAGTGAAGGTGTTTATCAACAAGATATTTATGATTTAATGAATAAATGTTTAGATGTTTCTCAGTTAAAAAGAAAATTGAATAAAAGAAAAGATCTTCAATTATGGTTGTTTACAACAATTAAAAGATATATTGATTGTAGTTTATCTTATAATGAAATGGAATATCATCTTATTATGATGAATATTCTTATTCATCAACATTTTCGTCCTTTGGTCGAATATAAATATAATTTATTTTATTATATTTTAGATAAAAGTAGTTTTAATTTAGAAACCTATTGTTTATTAAGACATTTACTTACTTTTAAAATGAATCAATTAAATAAAGTGATTTTAGGAATGACAAATTATAAAATGTTAAGTGATGAACAAACACATTACTATGCAAGTCTTATTCTTCTATTGGAAAAACAATACAAACAAGCTTATCTACACTTACCATTTGTTACAATAGATGAATCATTTAAACGCTTTGAAAAATCTCTTTATAATTATTCACCATATCGTTATGAAATGTTGTATCATAAAGACAAGACATATTCACTTAACTATGCAAGATAGGAGAAAATTATGGACAGACTCTATTACACATATCTTATTATTAAAGAATCATTAGATTATATACCTGCTATTGAAATAAAAGGGCAACTTGAAGAAAAATATCAAATTAAAGTTGATGTTAAAACAGTTTATCAAGCTATTAGAAATATTAATGAATTATCAAAATATGTTTATCAAAAAGAAATCATTAAAACTAAACATCGTAAAGGTTATAGTATTGATGAAGAATTTTTCAATGATGGACAATTTCAATATCTATGGGACAGTGTGCTTTTCAATAATGATTTAAATGAAGATGAAGTGAATGCTTTACTCACAAAATTACAAACCTTAAGTTCAAGCAAACAACTTTCACGTATTCAAAATCAACCAAGAAAAAATCAACCAAGAAATTATGATCTGCTTTTAAATATGACAACCGTCATTAAAGCAATTCATGAAAAGAAAAATATTTATTTTAAATATGTAAGTTATGAAATTAAAAGAAATAAGTTTGTAGAAATTGCGCATAATCATGGAAATCATAAAGAAAATAATGAATTCTATATTATTTCTCCTTATAAATTGATTCAAAGAGATTCTAAATACTATGTTTTAGGTTATTTTAACCAACGTCCTGATAAACTCTCTATTTATCGTCTTGATCGTATGCGTCTTGTAAGAAATCATAAAAGCCCTTTTGAAGAAGGGGAACAATTTGATTTAGAACAAGAAGTTGATCATATAAATATGTATGTTTCAGGACAAAAGGATACACTTGAAATTAGTTTTGATGAAGTGGTTTTAAGAGAAGTCATTGATCAATTTGGACAAGATCATCCTGTTAAAAAAGACTTTGAAAATCGCTATCATCTTACTATAGAAGATGTTCTTATTTCTGATGGTTTGATTGGTTGGCTCATGATGTTGCAAGATCATGTAAAAGTTATTAAACCTTATTCTTTACAAGAGAAAATGAAAAAAAGAATTGAAAAAATGTTTATACAATATAAGTAGAGCTATCATTTAGATAGCTCTTTTGTCTTTTTCCAATCAATATCTTTGATTTGTTTAATGATAGATTTAAATAAATTTCTTTTGTCTTTTGGATAAATCGCATAATAACTGACATGTGCTTCATTATCGGTAATTGGAATTAAAATACGATTATCTTCTGCTTCTTCTATTTGAATTGTAATATCACTTCTAAAATTAGGTAAAGCGGACATCTTGGTAAGTTCATTAAAAACAGAAGGATCGTCTTGAAATAAAAGATGTGATTCAGGAATCATACGTTGACAAACTTCATTCCAAAAACCAATGCGTGAAAGAAGTAAAACACTTTGACCGTTTAAATCAGAAAAAGATATTTCTTTAAAAGGTGCTAAAGGATGTGCCGGAGGCACAGATAAATAAAGAGATTCATTTAAAAATTCTTGTGAAATATATTTTTTATCTTGTAAAGGATGATGTAAAACGATTAAAGAATAATCTCCTTTTTCTAGTCCTTCAATCAATATATTTTCATCTTGAACTAGAGTACTTTCAATTTGGGCTTCTGTGTTATTTGATAAAGCATATTCAACACCCCATAAAGGAGCTGGTGCACAAGAACCAAAAGAAATATGATTTTGACTTAGTTTTGTAAGTTCTTTAATCATTTCTTCTCGTTCAGCAAGCAACTTTTGCGCAAATTCTACTGCAAGTTTTCCGTTTTCATTAAGTTCAATTTTATTTTTCTTACGATCAAATAAAGAAAGTCCTAAATCATCTTCTAATCTTTGCATGGATCTTGTAAGTCCAGGTTGAGAAATCAACAATTCCTCAGCAGCTTTTGAAATGGTTTTATTTTTCGCAATGGCAACAAGATGTTCAAGTTGGTTAAATTCAATCATAGTTTCACTTCCTTTTTCGTTATTATAACACACTATGACTTTGAGTCATAGTAAGATAATTGAATGATAATGTACATTTTGTAAGCGGTATATTAAAATAAGAATAGGAAAAAGGAGAAGTGATAAAATGAAAGTATTGATAATTAATGGAAGTCCTCGTCCAAGAGGAAATACAAAGATTGCTCTTGATGAAATGGTTAAAATCTTTGATCAAGAAGATATTGAAAGTGAAATTGTGCATATTGGAAATAAAGATATTCGAGGATGTATTGCCTGTATGTCATGTAAAACAAAATTGGGTCATTGTGTTTTTGATGATTGTGTCAATGAAATTGCTCAAAAGTTTGAAGAAGCAGATGGACTTGTGGTTGGAACGCCGGTTTATTATGGCTCTGCCAATGCAACCTTAATTGCTTTTCTAACAAGACTGTTCTATAGTACACCGTTTGATAAAACCATGAAGGTTGGAGCAAGTGCTGTTGTCGCAAGACGTGGAGGGATTTCTTCAACTTATGATGAAATCAATAAATTTTTTGCTATTTCAGGAATGCCAATTGCTTCTTCACAATATTGGAATTCTATTCATGGAAGAGAAATGGGAGAAGCAAGTCAAGATGAAGAAGGATTACAAACAATGCGTGTTCTTGCTAGAAACATGTCATTTTTAATGAAATGTATTCATGATGGTAAAGAAAAATATGGTTTACCAGAAAAAGAAGAATTCCATCGTACAAATTTTATTAGATAATAAATGAAAGGTGTGAGGATAAAATGGATGAAAAATATACATCGAGTGTATTTAAAGAATGGATTAAAAATCATGAAACAAAGGATTATCAAATCATTGAAAATAATCAAGATTGTATTGAGTTAAATACGGATTATGGTAAGGCGGAAATTCATTTTACTGATGTGACAGAAGGAACAATTGTTGAATTTAATATTGTTTCTTATAAAGATCAAGAAGTTAAATTTTATCTTCATTTTGAATTGAATGATGAAGATCATGCCCATCAACTTTATGATGAGATGGTTGAAACATTGATTGAATTAAAAAATAAAAAAATATTGAAAGTATTGCTTTCATGTTCATCAGGATTGACAACATCAATGTTTGCTTCTAATTTGAATTCAGTTGTGGAAATGTTAGGAGAAGATTATCATTTTGAAGCTGTTGCTTATACAAATATTTATGAAGAAGTAGAAAACTATGATGTGATCTTGATTGCTCCACAAATTGGCTATTTATTAAAACGTTTAAAAGAAAGCTTACCAGATAAACTTGTTTTACAAATACCTACGGCTATTTTTGCTGGTTATGATGCCATAGGTGCCATTAAATTTATTCAAAATGAAATTGATCAATTTCAAAAAGAGAAAAAAGAAAAACAAGAAATAAAATGTCATTGTTGTAAACATTATAATAGACGTGTTTTATCAATTGTTTTATCTGCCAATAGAGCACAAACACGTATTTATTATCGTATTTACGATAATAATGATATTATGGACCAACAAATAATTATAAAGCCTACATTAAATACGAATGATCTTTATGATGTGATTGATACTGTTTTATTGAAGGTTAAACATCTTGATGCGATTGCTATTGCGATACCGGGAATTATTAAAGGAAATGATCATTTGCGTTCTTCTATTGATGGAAAAGATATTGATCTTAAAAATGAATTAGAAAAGAAGTATCATATTGATGTTGTCATTTCTAATAATGCCAATGCGGCAGTTGTAGGTTTTTCACTAGAACATAGTGAATACAAAAATATTATTTTCCATTCACAACCATTTGGCTTTGGTGTTGGTGGACAAGGTATTTTAGTCAATGGTCAAGTTGTTTCAGGTAAGGAAGGAATTGCAGGAGAAATACGTTTCTTTTTAAGAAGAATGCAGTTATCTGATGATTGTGAAAAACTTGCTTGGCACCAAACGGGTGTAAAAGAACTTGTCATAAAATCACTTTTACCAGTTATTTCTATCATAGGTCCTGAAGCTATTGCACTTTTTTCACCCATGACACCAGATAAAGAAGAAATAAAAGAAGGTTTATTATCATTTATTCCTCAAGAATTTCTCCCAGAAATTTATATCATAAAAGAATCTTGGTATTATATGCTCGATGGAATTACAAAGTTATGTTTAGATTATTTAAATGAAAACGAACAAGTTTAATCTTGTTCGTTTTGTTCATCTAAATTAATTAAATTACTTACATAAGGTTTTTTACCACTTAAAACATCATCATAAAAGTTTTGTTTCCAATCAATATAATCAATACTTTCTTCAAGTTGTTGAATCGTATCTTCAAGATTTTTTCTTTTTTTAGAAAGCATTTCTTTGCGTATTTCAATTGTAGAAGGTCCTTGTAAACAAAGTTCTAAGTATTCTTTCATTTCTTGAATACTAAAATCACATTTCTTTAAACAAGAAAGATCTTTGATCCAATTTACATCATGTTCATCAAAGATACGACGATTATTTTTATCTCTTTTTACGTTAGGAACAAGTCCTTCATTACAATAATATTTTAAAGTTTGATAAGTCATATCGAGTTTACGACAAACTTGCATCATTGTGTACATAAAAATCACCTCAAAAAAATTATATTCTTCTTGACCGATAGTTACAACCGTAAATTATAATCACATTGTAATAGATAAGAGATAAAGGGGGCTTATAAAATGAAAACATTTAATTATACTTATCCAGTAAATGTTTATTTTGGAGAAGGAAGTGCAAAAACTGCTTTTTCTAATGAATTAAAGAAATATGGAAAAAAAGTTTTATTAGCTTATGGTGGAGGTTCTATTAAGAAAAATGGAATCTATGATGAAATTGTTTCTTTATTAAAAGAAGAAAATAAAGAAGTGATTGAATTTAATGGCATTATGCCAAATCCTACTTATAAAAAAGTACAAGAAGGGGTAGAACTTGTTAAAAAAGAAAATATTGATTTTATTTTAGCAGTTGGTGGAGGTAGTGTCATTGACTGTTGTAAAGTCATTTCTAGTCAAGCAGTTATTGATGAAGATATTTGGGATTTGGAATATGTTCATGGTAAATTTCCAACAGAAGGGATTCCAATGGGTGCCATCGTGACAGCTTCAGGAACAGGTGCTGAAATGAATGGTGGGGCTGTTATTACTCATGAAGAAAAGAATTGGAAAGGTGGTATCTTTGCTTCAACTGCTGATTTTGTAGTTCTTGATCCAGTTTATACATTGACGGTTCCATCAATGCAAGTATTATCAGGTGCCTTTGATACATTAAGTCATGCTTTAGAAACTTATTTAGGAAATTCAGATCAAGACAATGTATCAGATGATGTGGCCTTAGCCATTATGAAAAATACCGTTGTGAATATGAGACGTTTATTAAAAGATATCAATGATGAGCAAGCAAGAAGTAATTTAATGTGGGATTCAGCCATGGCTGAAAATGGTATTTTAAAATGTGGTCATCAAACAGACTTCCAAGTGCATCAAATTGAACATCAATTAGGAGCTTTTACGGATTGTAATCATGGACAAGGTTTAGCCGTTATTCAACCTGTTTATTGTTATCATATTTTAAATGATGCCAGAGAAAAATTAACACGTTTTGCCCAAGTTGTGTTTGGTCAAAAAACAGCTGAAGAAGGTTTAGAAGCACTTCAAAACTTTATTAAAGAATGTCATTTACCAACAACTTTACCTGAATTAAAATCTAAAGTTGAAATCACAAATGATTTATTAAAGAAAGTGGCAGATACAACAAACCTTATCAAAACAAATCCTCGTACTCTTACTAAAGAAGAAGTCTATGATATCTTATTAGAATGTATGTAAAAAGTTATCTTCGGATAGCTTTTTTTGTATAACTGACAGTTATAGTGATATGATTTATTGATATTGTACTTTTGTTTCTTTGAAATCTACAATAAAGATGTAAGGAGGAACAAGATATGGAATATATAACTTTGGCTAATGGTTATCAACTACCGATGTTAGGATACGGTACTTTACATATACCTCCTAAACAAACAAAAGAGTGTGTTTTAAAAGCCTTTGAAGCAGGTTATCGTTTGATTGATACAGCCGCTTCTTATCAAAATGAAAAAGAAATAGGGGAAGCCATTAAAGAATCAAAACTTAAAAGAGAAGAAATCTATTTGACAACAAAGGTATGGGTTCAAGATGCCGGTTATGAAAATACGTTACAGGCATTTCATCAATCATTAGAAAACTTAGGAGTTGATTATTTAGATCTTTATTTAATTCATCAACCTTATGGTGATTATTATGGCTCATGGAAAGCTATGGAAGAACTTTATCAACAAGGCAAAATCAAAGCAATTGGTGTTTGTAACTTTTCACCAGAAAGATTCATGGATCTTTATATGAATAGTTTGATACACCCTATGATCAATCAACTTGAGTTTCATCCCTTCTATCAACAAAAAAATCAAAAATGTGTTTTAAAACAATGTGATTGTCTGTTAGAAGCATGGGGCCCTTTAAATGAAGGACAACGCGATATCTTTCATCATCCAATATTATTAGATATTGCGAAAAAACATCAAAAATCAGTTTCACAAATTATTCTAAGATGGCATCTAGAAAATCACATTATTGCCATTCCTAAAACCACACATTTAAAGCGTATGAAAGAAAATATAGATATTTTTGATTTTCAGTTAGATGAAGAAGATAAAAAACAAATAGAACAACTTGATTTAGGTTATAGTGAAATTATTGATCATCAAAATTATATGACCGCAAAATGGCTTAATAAATATAAAATACATGATTAAAAGGAGAAAGGAATATGTTATTTTACTTTACAGGTACAGGGAATAGTTTGTATGTGGCTAGACAAATTGAAGAAAAGCCCATCAGTATCCCTCAAATCTTACATCAAGAAAACTTAAATTTTAAAGATGAAAAAATTGGAATTGTTTATCCTGTTTATGCCGGAGAAGCACCAAAAATTGTTTTAGAGTTTTTAGAAAAGGCAACATTTGAAACAGATTATTTCTATTTGATTTTAACTTATGGAAAAGATGTCACAGATGCCCCTGAATGTATAGCACGTTTATTAGAAGAAAAAGGAAGACATGTAAATTATATTCATTCTATTTTAATGGTAGATAATTACTTACCATCCTTTGATATGAATGAACAAAGGACAATGGATAAAAATGTTGAACAACAAATCCAACAAGCACTTCAAGATATCCAAAATAAAAAAGAAGAAATTCCTGAAGCAACACAGGCAGGAAGAGATTTCCATGCTTCTGCCAAAGAAATCTTTGTGAAAAATCCAGAACTCATTAATGGTGAACAAATTATGGTAACTGATAAATGTGTTGGCTGTGGTATTTGTACAAAGGTGTGTCCAAGAGGTCTATTTTATGTTGAAGATAAAAAGGCTAAAAGAAAACGAAATACCTGTGAATTTTGCTTAGCATGTGCCCAAAACTGTCCATCAAAGGCCATCATCACCAAATTGAAAGACGCTAATCCTAATGCTCGTTATAGACATGAAAAAGTAAGTCTAAAAGATATTATTGAAGCAAACCAACAAGTATAACTTCCAGTTATACTAACATGCACTATTGATATTGTACATTTATAGAATTTAAAACTAAAATAAAGATAGAAATTGGAGGAGATAATAATGAAAACATTTGAATTAAATAATAAACAAACAATCCCTGCAGTAGGATTTGGAGTCTTCATGATTCCTAATGATGGACCTACTTATGATGCAACTTTAACTGCTTTAAAAGCAGGATATCGTCATATTGATACAGCTGCTGGTTACTGCAACGAAAGTGATGTAGGAAAAGCAATTAAAGATAGTGGTATTGATCGTTCAGAAATCTTTATTACTTCTAAATTATGGTTACAAGATTATGGTTATGAAAATGCCAAAAAAGGTATTGAAACTTCTATGAAATTATTAGGAGTAGATTATATTGATCTTTATTTATTACATCAACCTTATGGTGATTATTTAGGAGCTTGGAAAGCTTTAGAAGAAGCGTATCAAGCAGGTAAAATCAAATCTATTGGTATTTCTAATATTACTGTGAACTTATGGAATAAATTTGAAGATGGTATGACGGTAATGCCAGCGGTCAACCAAGTAGAATTTAACCCATTTGTTCAACAAAAAGAATTAAGAAAAGTGATGGCTGAAAATGATATTCGATTAGAAGCATGGTATCCATTAGGACATGGAAATAAAGATTTATTAGAAAATGAAACAATTGTTTCATTAGCTAAAAAATATAACAAAAATGCCGGTCAAATTATCTTAAGATGGATTTATCAAGAAGGAGTTATTTCTTTACCTAAATCTACAAATGAAGAAAGAATGAAAGGAAACATTGATATCTTTGATTTTGAATTAACAGATGAAGAAATGAAAGCAATGCAAGCCTTAGATACAAACAAACCATCTCATAATCCTGAAGATCCTGCCAACGAAACACGTTTAATGGGATTAAAAATTCATGACTAATTTTATTACTTTAAACAATGGGTACCAAATCCCTCAACTTGGATTTGGTACCATTCAACAATTTGGTAAACAAATTGAAGACAATGTAGCTTTTGCCTTAAACCATGGCTATCAACTTATTGATACTGCCAATCGTTATGGAAATGAAGTTGAAGTAGGAAAAGGTTTAAAACAATCAGGATTAAAAAGAGAAGATTATTATTTAGAAACAAAGTTAGGACCTACACTTTATGAAAATGATCAAGCTATTGATGATACTTTAAAAAGATTAGGCGTAGACTATATTGATGTTATGATTTTACATCATCCCGTTAATAATTATATCTATGCTTATAAGATGCTAGAAAAAGCCTATAAAGAAGGAAAAATCAAAGCGATTGGACTTTCTAATTTCCAAGTTTCACAAATTCAAGAAATCGTTGATCAATGTGAAATACCACCAATGATTATGCAAGTAGAATGTCATCCTTATTATCCAGCAGAACATGTATATGATTTTTGTAAGAAAAATCATATACAGCTTCAATCATGGTATCCTTTAGGACATGGAAATAGTGATATGTTAAAAGAGGCAATCTTTGTAGAGCTTGCAAAGAAATATCATAAATCAACGGTACAAATTATTTTAAGATGGCATCTCCAAATGGGATTTGGTCTTGTTCCAGGAAGTAAATCATTAGCTCATGTTGAAGCGAATGCACAAATTTTTGATTTTAAACTAACAGATGAAGAAATGAAAGAAATTGAAAAAGTGAATAAACATACACCATTTTATAAAGTGACTAAAGAATCTTTACAAAGACTTGCCACAACAAAATGTAATTTTGAAGAAGGAGAATAATTATGGAATACAAAACATTAAATAATGGAGTGAAAATGCCAGTTGTTGGTTTTGGTGTTTTCCAAGTTAAAGATGAAGAAGAATGTAAAAGAGTTGTTTTAGATGCGATTGATGCAGGATATCGTTTAATTGATACTGCACAATCTTATGGAAATGAAGAAGCTGTTGGTAAAGCAATTCAAGAAACAAATGTACCAAGAGAAGAATTATTTATTACTACTAAAGTATGGATTTCTAATTATGGTTATGAAAAGGCAAAAGCTTCCGTTGAAGAATCATTAAAGAAAATGCAATTAGATTATTTTGATTTAGTTTTATTACATCAACCATTTAAAGATTATCATGGAGCTTATCGTGCTTTAATTGATTTGTATAAAGAAGGAAAAATTAAAGCTATTGGTGTATCTAACTTCTATCCAGATCGTTTAGTAGACTTAGCTTTAGATACAGAAGTTGTACCAGCTGTTAACCAAGTAGAAGTGAATCCTTTCCATCAACAAGATACAGCTTTAATTTACAATACAAAATATGATGTTCAATTAGAAGCATGGGCACCATTTGCGGAAGGTAAAAATGGTATTTTTACAAATGAAACACTTGTAGAAATTGGAAACAAATACAATAAATCAGTTGGACAAGTTATTTTAAGATGGCTTGTACAAAGAGGAATTGTTCCTTTAGCTAAAACAGTCAGAAAAGAAAGAATGCAAGAAAACTTAAATATCTTTGATTTTGAATTAAGTGAAGAAGATATGCAAACAATTGCTTCACTTAATAAAGACACAAGTTCATTTTTCTCTCACTATGATCCAGCAACTGTAGAAATGATTTGTGGTTTAAAACGTTAAAAAAGAAAAACATATGCATTATAGTGTGCTTGATACTTTTAAGTAGCTATCTCTATATAAATAAAAATTCAGACATTCAATCTCAAAAAAACTCTAAAATTCAAATAACTACAGGTACTAAATATTATAAGAATTTTTCGTTGGATAACGTATTCCAAGACGATCAATATGGAGATATACACTATAATGCTTATATTCCTAAAGCGTATGATAAAAGGCAATCATATGCTTTATATATAACCTTACCAGATTATCAAGGTTTATATTTTCAAGGTGTTGGAAAAAATTTAGAGACAGAAGAATTTGGCTTTGTAAGTCAAAACTATAACGCTCAAATGATTGTTTTAGCACCACAATTAGAAGATTGGGATGAATTATCAGCCAATCAAACGATTGCTTTGACAAAATATTTTTTAAAACATTATAACATTGACAAAAATAAAGTTTATATTAGTGGTTATTCTGGTGGTGGCGAAACGCTTTCTTGGATTTTAACGAATGAGCCTGAACTCTATAGAGCTGCTTTAATGTGTTCTTCAAAATGGGATGGGAATTTTAATAAAGTTGTCAAAAATAAAACACCAATTTATTTTGTGATTGGTGAAGAAGATGAATACTATGGTTCAACTCCTTTTAAAGAAGCTTACCAACAAATTGTAAGTTTATATAAAAAAGAAGGATTAAATCAAGAAGAAATAGATCAGTTTGTTATTTTAGATGTGAAAAATAAAGAATATTTTACAAGTCAAGGCATAACAAATGAACATGGATATGGCGGTCATTTATTTGCGAATGATGAACATATCATGGGATGGCTATTCAATAGATAAAAAGATTGTAACCGTTTTAATTTTGTGATATCATGTTCGAGTAGTTTATAGGATAGTGATTGTTTAAGTACAAGCTAAACCTATTTATTGCCACCCTTTTTAAGTGCGCAATAAATAGGTTTTTATTTTGGAGGGGTGATTATGGAAATAAGCAAAGTTTTAAACAACAATGTAGCTGTCGTTATTGAAAATAACGAAGAAAAGATTGTGATGGGTCGAGGAATCTGTTTTAAAAAGAAATCAGGGGATACGATAGAACCAGAGATAATTGATAAAGTTTTTTATCTACAAAACCAAGAAGTTTTAAGTCGATTTAAAGAACTTGTTGTGGATATTCCTTTAGAATATTTAGAAATCGGTGAAGAAATCATGGATGAAGCAAAATTGAGTTTAGGAAAGGCTTTAAATGATAATATTTATATTTCTATGGTCGATCACATTTATACGGCTGTTGTTAGAGCAAAAGACGATATTTTAGTGAAGAATGCTTTATTATGGGATATTCAAAGATTTTATAAAGAAGAATATCAAATAGGGAAAAAGGCTCTTGAAATTATTGAAAAGAAAACAGGTGTGCTTTTACCAAATGATGAAGCAGGATTTATTGCTTTACATATTGTCAATGGACAATTAGATGAAGATGTTCATGACATGTATGAAATTACGAAGATCATGCAAGAAATCGAAAATATTGTACGTTATCACTTCAAAATAGAATTTAATGAAGAAAGTGCTTATTACTATCGTTTTATTACCCATTTGAAATTTTTTGCACAACGTTTAGTTGAACACAAAAAACAAAACAAACAAGAAGATGATTTGTTGGAAGTGGTTCAAGTAAAATATGCCAATGCCTATCAATGTGTCGAAAAAATTGCGATGTACATAAAAAATCAATATAACTATGAACTTTATGACGAAGAAAAACTTTATTTAACGATCCATATACATCGTGTAGTTTATCTTGGAAATAGTCATTAATTGGATGGTGACATTAAGTTGGCCAAACCTTCAAATTTCAATGCTTAGAAAGATGGAGGAAAATTATGAGTAAGTATGAAAATTTAGCCAAAGAGATTTTGGAAAATGTTGGTGGAAAGGAAAACATCAATAGCTTAACACATTGTGTTACAAGATTACGTTTTCGTTTAAAAGACGAATCAAAAGCCAATGATGAAGCATTAAAAAATAACCCAGGTGTTGTCACTGTGATGAAATCAGCAGGGCAATATCAAGTTGTTATTGGAAATCATGTACCTTTAGTATATGCAGACGTATGTGAACTTGCAGGTATTAGTAATGGGACTCAACAAGTAGAAGAAGAAGCACCACAAGGACTTTTCAATAAGTTAATTGATATTATTTCAGGATGTTTCCAACCTATCTTAGGGCCATTATGTGCAGCAGGGATCATTAAAGGTTTAAATGCTTTATTAGTATTTATTTTAGGATCAAGTTTCAATAATAGTGGAACTTATATGATTTTAAATGCAATTGGTGATTCTATTTTTAACTTTTTACCAATTATTTTAGGATATACAGCAGCTAAAAAATTCAATGTCAATGTTATTGTCGGAATGATTATTGGAGCAACACTTTGTTATCCAACAATTCAAACAGATACATTATCAGCTGCAGGAAAAGCAATTGGAACATTACCATTCATTGGATCTTACTATACAAAATTTATTGGTATTCCATTTGTTTCAGGTAACTATACAAGTACTGTTGTACCAGTTATCTGTATTGTTGCTTTAGCAGCTCAAATTCAAAAGATTGCGAAGAAATTCGTACCTGAAATGTTACAAAACTTCTTTGTTCCATTCTTTGTTTTAATTATTTCACTTCCAATTGGTTTATTAGTTATTGGGCCAGTTGTAAGTTTATTAACAACAGTTTTATCAAATATGTTTGCTGGACTTTATGCTTTTTCACCAATCGTAACTGCTTTTGTCATTGGTGCATTATGGCAATGTTTAGTTATCTTTGGTTTACATTGGGCACTTGTACCAATGGCGATGGTTAATATTGGAAATTTAGGATATGATACAATTTTACCAGGTATGTTAGGAACAACATTTGCGGCAACAGGTGTTCTTGCAGCGATGTATTTAAAATTAAAAGATGAAAATAAAAAAGCACTTGCAATTCCAGGTGTGATTTCTGCATTCTGTGGGGTAACGGAACCAGCTATTTATGGTTTCTTATTACCTGAAAAAACACCATTTGTCTTCTCTTGTATTGGTGGAGCTGTTGGTGGTGCTATCATGGGAACAGTTGCAGTAAAACAATATGTTATTGGTGGTCTTGGAATCTTTAGTGTTGTAAACTTCATTTCACCAAAAGGAAATGCGACAGGAATGATTATTTCATTAATTGCGGGAGCTGTTTCATTAGTTGTTGGTTTTGTTTTAACAATGATTTTCTATAAAACAAACGATCAACAAGTTGAAAATAAAGAAGTGACAAAATTAGAAGAAGAAACAATTTTAGCTCCAATTAAAGGAGAAGTAAAACCAATCGAAGAATCAAGCGATGCTGCTTTTGCCTCAGGTGCTTTAGGAAAAGGTGTTGTGATCTTACCAGAAGAAGGAAAAGTTTATGCTCCTGTAACGGGTACAGTGACTGTTTTATTCCCAAGTTTACATGCAATTGGTATTACAAGTGATGCAGGCATTGAATTACTTATTCACATTGGTATTAATACCGTGCAACTGAATGGTGAAGGATTTACTGCCCATATTAAACAAGGGGATCAAATTAAACAAGGTCAATTACTTGTTGAATTTGATATGAATAAAATTAAAGAAGCTGGTTATTCTTTAGAAACTCCTGTTTTAGTCACAAATTATGCAGATTTAAAAGAAGTTAAAAATACAAATGCTTCATCTGTACAATTACAAGAAACTTTAATAGAAGTTAAATACTAAAAATAAAGGTCTTGAAGGGATCATATGCCATATGTTACCATCAATAGATGGCAAAATTGCGGGTGGTTTCTTTAGAGAAAAACAAACATTAGAACTTGCGAAGATTTATAGTGACATTTCTAAAGATTATAATGGGAATGCAATTATTTATGGTACAACAACCGCTAAAGAAATGTTTTTCAAGTTCTAAAACGACACCTGTTTTAAATCAAAAACCTATCCAAAAAAATGGATTATATTTATAAAGATGATAAAAATAAATGGATCGTAGTGATTGATCCTCAAGGTCAAATCTCTTTCAATCAATCTGTTTATCAAAATCCAAGACTTAAAGATAAAAACTTAATCGTAATTCTTACAGAAAATATTTCCAGTCAATACCTAGAAACATTAAAATCATTAAATATTTCTTATCTATTTACTGGTAAAGATGAAATAGATTTAAGACTTGTTTTAGAAAAACTGTATGATTTATTTTCTATTAAAAAGCTTTTATTACAAGGTGGAGGAATTACGAATACCTATTTTATTAAAGAAGATTTAATAGATGAATTCAGTCTTGTTGTTTCTCCTGTTGCATCAGGAGAAGAAAAACAACCTAATATTTTTGAAGATTGTCATGAATACATAGGTCAAACATTTGATTTAAAACAAAGTTATCTCTTAATGAAATCAGGTTTATATTTAAAATATGTAAGAAAATAGTGGGATTTAGTTCCCACTTTTTTAGTATAACTGTCAGTTATACATGGATGTATTATTGATATTGTACATTTAAAAAAGTAATAGCTAAAATGAGATTAAAAAGGGGTATTGATGTGAGAAAAGTAATTGATGTAGGGATGATGATTTTATTATTACTTTTAATGGCTTTTCCATTTACAGGACAAGATATTCACATTTTTTTGGGAATAATCATGATTGTTTTCTTTATTATTCATCATTATTTAAATAGAAGATGGTATTTGAGTTTATTTAAAGGTAAGAAAACAAAGATACAAATACTATTTATAACCATTAATAGTTTGTTACTTATAAGTATTTTTGGTGTTGCACTCAGTGGTTTAACACTTGCTGGATATGTGCCTATCATGTCTTATTTTTTAGCAAGAAAGATGCATTTAGTATGTTCTTATTGGAGTTATTTGCTCATGGGATTACATGTGGGTTTACATTTACAAGTCATAAAGATGATTAAAAATCAAATCATTGTTTATGGAATAATGCTTATAGGAATTATTTTATTTACAAAAAATCAAATACTTATTTATTTGTTGAATATGTCTGATTTTTTATATGTAAGTAATCAAATGAATATCGTTATTTATATGTTTGAATATTTGATGATCTTTATTTTATTTATATTATTCATGAATGTCATTATAAAGGAGATGAAGAAGAAATGAAAAAGAAAATATTAATTATATTTGCAGTAATCTGTGTTATTGCAGCGGGTGCTGGTTATTATTTTTATCGCACACAAAGAAATGTAAGTGTTGGTTTAAATAAAAATATTCAAGATGAAAATGGTAAAAAAGGAAAAACTTCTTTAGATAGTTCTAAAGTATTAGTGGTTTATTTTTCTAATGGGGGAAATACTCAAAAGCTTGCTAAAGAAATTTATAATCAAGTTGGTGGGGATTTTAGACAAATTAAACCAGTAAAAGCTTATCCAAAAGGAAATAAACTTTATGATTATACAAAAAATGAACAGGAAAAAAATGGTCGACCAAAACTAAAAGACTTAAATATTGATATAAGTCAATATGATACGATTTTTATTGGCTATCCTATTTGGTGGTATACCTATCCACAAATTATTTTGAGTTTCTTCGATCAATATGATTTAAGTAATAAAACAATTATTCCTTTTGTAACACATGGTGGTAGTGGTATGTCAGGAACAAAAGAAGATATGGAAGAATATTTAAAAGACGAAAATGTAACTGTTAAAGAAGGATTAGCCGTAAGTCGAACAGATATTAAAAAGAGTCAAAAGGAAACGGTTGAAGATTGGTTAAAGGAGTTAGGTTATAAATAGATGAGAAAAAAATTAGAAGAGAGTATGCTGAAAATCGCATTATTATCAGTGTCTCTACTGGTTGCTTCTGCACCGGCTATTAATGCTAATATACCAGCTATGGCTAAAGCTTTCCCTAATGTTCCTTTATCAACTGTAGAATTATTGACAACGATTTCATCTATGTTTTTGATGATTTCTGTTTTAACAAGTAGTTTTATAGCAAGAAAAATTGGTTATAAGCAAACTATTTTATTAGGAATTATAATTGTTGCCATTTTTGGAACTTTACCTGCTTTTACGCATTCTTTTTGGTTGATTATGATTTCTAGAGCTTTATTGGGTTATGGTATAGGTCTTTTTAACTCTTTATTAGTAACAATGATTTCTTATTTTTACCATGGTGAAATAAGAACTTCTTTATTTGGTATGCAAAGTGCTTTTGAAGGACTAGGTGGTATTTTTATTACCTTTGTTGCGGGACAATTACTAAAGATTAATTGGTAAGCACCCTTTTATGCCTATTTACTAGCAGTTCCCGTTATTCTTTTATTCTTTATTTTTGTACCAAATGTACAGGTTGAAAAGAAAGATGAACATATAAATGAAGATGGAAATAATAATTATAAAGGAGTTTTAGGATATACGTTTGTTATTTTTATTGTCTCTATGCTTTATATGATTATGGGAATTAAAGTATCTACTTTAATGACGTCTAAAGGATACGGGCAAGCAAGTGATGCGAGTTTGGTTATCATAGCGCTTGGTATTGGATCAATGGTATCAGGAAGTATGTTTGGTTCTATTTTAAGAAAATGTAAGCAATATACTATTACTTTAGGTTTTATTTTACTTTCTATAGCAATGTTTTTGATTGGGGTAGCTCAAAGTACGGGAGTTGTTATTTTTAGTGGATTTGTCATTGGTTTTGCATTTAGAAATGTATTTCCTTATTTGATTCATAAAATAAATGAGCAAAAGGTAAGGAATGCTTCACTAGCAACTTCTTTGTTTTTAGCAGGAAGTAATTTAGGTAGTTTTTTATCTCCTTATGGAGCAATTTTATTACAAAAATTAATTAAAACAAATGATTTAAGTCGATTGTTTTATGCAGATGGGGTTTGCTTTTGTTTATTAGCAATAGGGACTCTATTTATTGTAAAGAAGGTGAAATAAATTGAATGAGTCTACAAAAATAAATGATATTTTAAAGAATCCGTTATTTAAAGGTATAGGACAATTTTTATTTCCAACAGATTTTTATTCAATTACAAATAATATGACCTTAAAAGATGTAGATCATTTACTTCCTTATCATAGTCATATTGAAGTAAGTACAACTATAGAAGTATTAGAATATTTAGAAAATCAAAGAAAACAGGGAAATCAAGTATTCTATGATATCTATACAGAAAAAGAAAAACAAGCAGATCCAACAAAAAGAAAAACAGGACTTTTCTTTTTCAAAGGGAAAAAGAACGCACATTTTGCGATTATTAATGCAGGTGGTGGTTTTAGTTATGTTGGATCAATTCATGAAAGTATGCCGCATTCTCTTTATTTATCAAAACAAGGCTACAATGGTTTTGCCTTACAATATCGTACAGGAGGAGCTGATGTAGCATGCCTTGATCTTGCAAGAGCAATTGAATTTATCTTTGAACACGCTAAAGAATTAGAAATAGATACAAATTGTTATTCTTTATGGGGCGGTTCTGCTGGAGCAAGAATGGCGGCTTATTTAGGAAGCTATGGCACTATTTCCTTTGGTGGAAAATATTTACCTAAACCAGGAACCATTGTGATGCAATATACGGGACATAGTGATTATACAAGAAATGAACCACCAACTTTTGTATGTGTTGGTGAAAATGATAGGATTGCCTCTTGGCGTGTTATGGAAAGAAGAATTCATATTTTAAAGCGAAAAGGAGTTGATGTTGAATTCCACAAATATCCCTCTTTAGGACATGGTTTTGGCTTAGGAATTCATACAAGTGCAAAAGGATGGATCGACGATGCAATCCATTTTTGGCAAAAACAAATAGAAAAAGGAGAAGATGAAAAATGAGAAAAAATTTTGGAGCACAACCTTATTTATATCCACAACCAGTGATGATTATTGGGACATATGATGAAAACGGAAAAGCAAATGCGATGAATGCTGCTTGGGGAGGAATTGTTGGTAGAGATGAAATCATGATTGATTTATCTTCACATAAAACAACAAAGAACTTAGAAGTTACCAAAGCATTTACTGTAAGTGTGGCAGATACAAAACATTTAGTTGCTTGTGATTATGTTGGGGTAGAATCTGCCAACAATTGTGAAAATAAAATGGAAAAGGCAGGATTTACAACAGTTAAAAGCGAATTTGTGAATGCACCTATTATCAATGAACTTCTTCTTACTTTAGAATGTGAATTAGTAAAAGTAATTGATGGAAGTAAGTATTTGGGACGTATTGTTAATGTAAGTATTGATGAAGAAGTTTTAGGAGAAGATGGTAAGTTGAGTTTAGAAAAATTTAAACCTATTACTTTTGATACGATTCATGGACAATATATTGAATTAGGAAAATGTGTAGGAAAAGCATTTCATGATGGTTTACAATTAAAAAATAATTAGGAGGTTGATTCTATGACGAAAAAAGTAAAAGTATTTTTGATTGTCTTAGTTGTTATTATTGCGGGTGTTGGTGGTTACTTTGTTTATAATGCACAAAAAGCTCCTTCACCAGAAGAAAAAGAAGTTACTAAAGTAACAAATAAATCAACAACAAAGAATGTACAAGGCAATGGTAAAACTTTAGTGGTTTATTATTCGGCACAAAATCATACCAAAGATGTTGCTCAAAAAGTTGCTGAAAATTTGGGGGCAGATCTTTTTGAAATCGAACCTAAAGAAAAATATAGTGAAGATGATCTAGATTGGACAGATGATGATTCCAGAGTGACAAAAGAACACGAAGATACGTCATTAAGAAATGTTGAATTAAAAACAACAGAAGTAGAAAATTGGGATCAATATGATACTGTGTTTATTGGTTATCCTATCTGGTGGGGTATTGCGGCATGGCCTGTTGATACATTTGTTAAGGCTAATGATTTTTCTAATAAAACAGTTATTCCTTTTTGTACTTCTGCTTCATCAGGATTGGGTGAAAGTGGTGCAAAACTTCAAAAAGAAGCTAAAGGCGGTAATTGGCAAAAAGGTCAACGTTTTAGTTCAAGTCCTTCAGATTCTACAATTAAAGATTGGACAGATAGTTTAAAATAGGATGTTATTTGAAAAATGCCGAATTGCCAAAAAAGTGCCGAAAATAATAAAAAGTGAGTTCGTGTTTATAAACATGGACTTTTTTCATTTTACATAAACTTAACATAAACCATACGTTCTTTTGATTTTTGAAAGTGTTGAAAAACACTATGATAGGAGTGTCTTAAGAAAAGGAAACAAAAATAAATAATATCTTAAGAGAAAACAAAGGAAGGTAAATAAAAAATGAAAAAGAAAGTATTAAGTGTTTTAATAGTTTTCATGATGTGTCTTGGTTTAGCCGGATGTGGCGGAGGATCAAATAGTGCATCAGATGACATTAGTGGAAAGGTAAGTTTAAACGGATCAACTTCAATGGAAAAATTCGTTAATGCCTTATCAGAAGGAATTAAAGAAAAATATCCAAACTTACAATTAGAAGCACAATTTACAGGATCTGGTGCAGGTCTAGAAGCAGTTGCTTCAAAAACAACAGATATCGGAGATTCTTCTCGCGCTTTAACAGATGAAGAAAAAGCAAAAGGATTAGAAGAAAATATTGTTGCTATCGATGGTATTGCAACAATTACAAACAAATCTAATAAAGTAACAAACTTAACAAAAGATCAATTAGCAAAAATCTATACAGGACAAATTACTAACTGGAAAGATTTAGGTGGACAAGATGAAGCAATCGTAGTTATCGGACGTGAAGCTGGTTCTGGTACGCGTGGAGCGTTTGAAGAATTATTAGGAATTGAAGAACAATGTCAATATGCTCAAGAATTAAATGAAACTGGTGCTGTTCTTGCTAAAGTTGCTAAAACTTCTGGATCAATCGGCTATGTTTCATTAGATGTATTAGATGATACAGTTTCTCCTCTTCAATTAGATGGTGTTGAACCAAGTGAAAAAACTGTAAAAGATGGAAGTTATGCTTTACAAAGACCATTCGTAATGGCTACAAATGGAAAAATTAGTGAACAATCTAAACAAGTTCAAGCAGTATTTGATTTCATCAACAGTGATGATGGACAAAAGATCATTGAAAAAGTTGGATTAGTAACACCAAATAAATAAAAATAAAGAGGGAAGTATTATGGAAAAAAAGTTATCAATTATTAGCCATAAGAAAGCAAAATCCCTAGTAGAAAAAACAGCCGCGATGATCTTTCGTGGCTGTGCTATTATCTCTGTTTTAGCGGTTGTTACTATTACAGGATACATGATTATTTCAGGGACACCTGCCATTTTTAAAGAAGGAATTACAGGTATTTTGTTTTCTACAACATGGGCGCCAACAGCAGCTCATCCTCAATATGGGATTGCTTATGTTATTTTAACTTCTATCGTAGGGGTTTTCCTAGCAATCTGTATAGGAGTACCTATTGGTTTATTTACAGCAATCAACCTTGCTGAAATTGCACCAGTAAAACTTAGAAAAATATTAAAATCAGCAATTGAATTACTTGCAGGGATTCCGTCTGTTGTCTATGGATTATTAGGAATTCTTATTGTTAATCCAATGATGTATAAATTAGAATTAATGATTTATCATGGTTCTAAAACACATCAATTTACGGGTGGAGCCAATTTATTATCTGCCATTATCGTACTAGCAATTATGATTTTACCTACACTTATTAATATTTCAGAAACTGCTTTAAAGGCAGTCCCTGATGATTATCGTAAAAGCTCATTAGCTCTAGGTGCAAGTAAAATGCAAACAATTTTTAAAGTTGTTGTACCAAGTGCTAAATCAGGTATTATGTCAGCGATAGTACTTGGCGTAGGACGTGCTATTGGAGAAGCGATGGCTATTTTGTTAGTAGCCGGAAATGCAGTATCTCTTCCACTTCCATTTAATTCGGTACGTTTTTTAACAACAGCCATCGTTTCAGAAATGGGATATGCCAGCGGTACACATAGACAAGTTTTATTCACAATTGGACTTGTACTGTTTATCTTTATCATGGTTATTAACTTAGTCTTAACATATGTTTTAAAAAGAGGTGACTTAGATGAATAATACAATCTTAGAAAAAAAGAAACGTGTCAGTGATCAAGTTCTTTATGCACTTATTCAATTAAGTTCATTTCTTTCAATATTTATTTTATTAGTTATTATTGGTTATATTCTCTATCGAGGAGTACCAGCCTTTGATTTTTCTTATTTAGTAAATACAACAAGCATCATTAATGATACAGTGGGGATTTTACCAAATATTATTAATACTCTTTATATTGTTATTGTGACACTTCTTGTTGCTTGTCCAATTGGTATCGGTGGAGCAATCTATTTAAATGAATATACAAAAAATAAAAAATTCGTCAGTATCATTTCATTTACAACAGAAGTCTTAGCAGGTATTCCTTCAATTATCTATGGATTATTTGGAATGTTGTTCTTTGGGTCTGTTTGTCATTTAGGATTCTCAATTTTGACAGGTTCACTTACGCTTGCCATTATGATTTTACCAATCATTTCAAGAAATACCCAAACAGCTTTAGAATGTGTTCCTAAAAGCTATCGTGAAGCTGCTTTAGGAATTGGAGCAACAAAATGGTATATGATTCGTACAGTTCTTTTACCAAGTGCGATTCCTGGAATTTTAACAGGAGTTATTCTTGCAATGGGACGTATCGTTGCTGAATCCGCTGCCTTATTATTTACAGCTGGTTCTGTCGCAATCTTACCAACAAATATTTTTGGACATTTGTTAAGTAGTGGGGGAACTCTTACTATTCAATTATATTTAGAAATGGCTAAAGGAAATTATGAAGTTTCATTTGTGATTGCTCTTGTTTTAGTAGTTATTGTTTTAGGTTTAAATATGTTAGCTAAATGGATCAGTCGCAGATTTGATGTAAATAAAGGGGATAATTAAGATGGAAAATAAAATAGAAGCAAGACATCTGAATTTGTATTATGGACAAAAACATGCTTTAAAAGATGTCAGTTTAGATATTAAAGAAAATAAAATTACTGCGTTTATTGGCCCTTCAGGGTGTGGTAAATCAACATTTTTAAAAACGTTGAATCGTATGAATGATTATGTTGATAACGTTAAAATTGAAGGGGATGTTATCTTAGATGGTGAAGATATTTATGATAGCCGTGTTGATACAACTTTACTTAGAAAAAAAGTTGGGATGGTTTTTCAACAACCAAATCCATTCCCTATGTCAATTTATGATAATGTCGCTTATGGGCCACGTATTCATGGTATTAAAAATAAAAAACAACTTGATAAAATCGTTGAAGATAGTTTAAAAGCAGCAGCACTTTATGATGAAGTTTCAGATCGTTTACATTCAAGTGCTTTAGGTCTATCTGGTGGACAACAACAAAGACTGTGTATTGCCCGTGCTTTAGCGGTACAACCAGAAGTTATCTTATTAGATGAACCAACAAGTGCCTTAGATCCAATTTCAACACTCAAAATCGAAGAACTTTTATTACAATTAAAAGATCAATATACAATTGCAATTGTTACTCACAATATGCAACAAGCAAGTCGTATTGCTGATTATACTGCCTTCTTCTTAGTTGGAGAAATGGTAGAATATGGACCAACAAAAGATGTCTTTGGTATGCCAAAAGATAAAAGAACTGAAGATTATATTACTGGTAGATTTGGATAGGAGGAAAGAAGGATGCCAAGAAGTCAATTTGATCAAGAACTTAATAAGATGCATGTTGATTTAGATAGAATGTGTCATCTTGTTGTTTTAGCTATTGAAAACTGTGTTACAGCATTTAAGGAACAAGATTATGAACTTGCTCGAGATATTATTCATGGAGATAAACAAATTAATGATGTGGAAAGATCGATTGAAGCAAAATGTTTATCTTTGATTTTAAAACAACAACCAGTTGCTTCTGATTTAAGAGATGTTTCTACTGCTTTAAAAGTAGTTACTGATTTAGAAAGAATTGGGGATCAAAGTGCAGATATTGCTGAATTGATTTTAGAAATGAAAGAAATGGATAGTTTCTTAATGATTGGACATATTCAAGATATGGCAAAAATTGCGACTAAAATGGTTAAAGAATCCTTAGATGCATTCCATCAACATGATTTAAACCATGCTTTAGAAGTAAAGAAGATGGATATTAAAATGGATGAATTATTTGATCAAGTTAAAAAAGATATTATTCAAATGATTAAAGAATCAAATGATAAAGGTGATTTAACAATCAACTTTTTAATGATTGCGAAATACTTTGAAAGAATTGGTGATCATGTTGTTAATATCTGTGAATGGATTGAATTTAATCAAACAGGAAAACTTAACAATACGCGATTAATTTAGACCTCTTTTAGAGAGGTTTTTTCTTTTATTTCTAATCAACTTTTAACCTAAACTTAACATAACTACCTATTTACTATGTTAAGATAATGTAAAGGATGTGAATAGGATGAAAGAATGTATATATGTTATAGAAGATGATGAAAATATTAGAGAAATTATTGATTTGGCTTTGACGAGTGCAGGGTATAATGTTAAACAATTTTCTAATGCTTTAGATGCTTTAAAAAGTATGGAAAATGATCAAGTGGATTTAGCGGTTTTTGATTTAATGTTGCCTGGTATTTCAGGAATTGATGCCATCAAGAAAATTAGAGAAACAGATCAAGAAATGCCCATACTTATTTTAAGTGCAAAAGATCGAGAAATTGATAAAGTCAATGGATTAGATAGTGGTAGTGATGATTATATGACAAAACCTTTTGGAGTTTTAGAATTACAAGCAAGAGTGCGTTCTTTGCTTAGAAGACACACGCCAAAAACAACACCAATACTTGAAAGTGATACATTGAAAATTGATAAACAAACAAGAATGGTAACTCATAATGGACAAGTCATGGAACTTACCAATAAGGAATATCAATTACTTCTTTATTTAATTGAAAATCATAGCCGTGTAGTAGAAAGAGATGAAATTTTAAATCATATTTGGGGTTATGATTTTATTGGGGAATCAAGAGTTTTAGATGTTCATATTCGTGCTTTAAGAGCAAAATTAGATGATGATGGAAATAAATATATTAAGACAATCAGGGGCGTAGGATACCGATTCGTTGAGGAAGTGAAATAAAAATGAATAAAGCGTTATTTAAATATTTTGCGACAGTTTTAATTGTAACATTATTATTTTCTTCAAGTGTATCGATGGTTATTTTATCAGATCAAATGATGCAAACAACAAGAAAAGATATGTACTATACGGTAAAGCTTGTAGAAAATCAAATTGATTATCAAAAACCTTTAGATAATCAAGTAGATAAACTTAATGATTTAGCTTATACAAAAGATACTCGTCTTACAATTATTGATAAAGATGGAAATGTCTTAGCGGATAGTGATAAAGAGGGGATTCAAGAAAATCATAGTGGACGTAGTGAATTTAAAGAAGCTTTAAGTGATCAGTTTGGCTATGCGACACGTTATTCTTCAACTGTTAAAAAGAATATGATGTATGTGGCTTATTATCATCGTGGTTATGTTGTTCGTATTGCGATTCCTTATAATGGTATCTTTGATAATATAGGACCACTTTTAGAACCATTATTTATTAGTGCTGCTTTATCATTATGTGTTGCTTTAGCTCTTTCTTATCGTTTTTCTAGAACACTTACTAAACCATTAGAAGAAATTAGTGAAGAGGTTTCTAAAATCAATGATAATCGTTATTTAAGTTTTGATCATTATCAATATGATGAATTTAATGTTATTGCGACAAAACTTAAAGAACAAGCAGATACAATAAGAAAAACACTAAAAACTTTGAAAAATGAAAGATTAAAAATAAATAGTATTCTTGATAAAATGAATGAAGGGTTCGTTTTATTAGATACAAATTATGAAATACTTATGGTCAATAAAAAAGCTAAACAACTTTTTAGTGATAAAATGGAAGTGAATCAACCTATCCAAGATTTTATCTTCGATCACCAAATTATAGATCAATTAGAAAATATCGGTGTAGAACCTAAAATCGTTACTCTAAAAAAAGATGAAGAAGTCTATGATTGCCATCTTGCTAAAGTAGAATATGGAGTGACTTTACTTTTTGTCAATATCACAGATTCAGTTAATGCTACAAAAATGCGTCAAGAATTTTTTTCAAATGTTTCTCATGAATTAAAAACACCAATGACATCTATTCGTGGTTATAGTGAACTTCTTCAAACGGGAATGATTGATGATCCAAAAGCAAGAAAACAAGCATTGGATAAAATTCAAAAAGAAGTTGATCAGATGTCAAGCCTTATCAGTGATATCTTAATGATTTCAAGACTTGAAAATAAAGATATTGAAGTTATACAACATCCTGTTCATCTTCAACCAATTGTCGATGATATTTTAGAATCATTAAAAGTTGAAATTGAAAAGAAAGAAATTAAAGTTACATGTGATTTAACACCACAAACATATCTCGCAAATCATCAACATGTCCAACAATTAATGAATAACCTGATCAATAATGCAGTAAAATACAATAAACAAAAAGGAAGTTTAAATATTCATTCTTATCTTGTTGATCAAGACTACATTATTGAAGTAAGTGATACAGGTCGTGGTATTTCACTTATTGATCAAGGACGTGTCTTTGAACGTTTCTTTAGATGTGATGCAGGACGTGATAAGGAAACAGGTGGTACAGGTCTTGGACTTGCAATTGTAAAACACATTGTTCAATATTATAAAGGAACAATTCATTTAGAAAGTGAATTAGGTAAAGGTACAACCTTTAAGATTGTCTTGCCAATAAATAAGGACTCGTTGTAGTCCTTGTTTTTTTATGAAAAAGAGTTATAACTTGATAAAAAATGTATTTTTGCATATTTTATCAAGTTGAAGGGTGTTGTTACTCATTTTCAAGATATTTTGAATATGTTAAAATGTCATAAAAGAGAGGTAGGAAAAATGCTTCAACAAGAAAGACATGAACAAATACTGGCAAGATTAAATACAGAAGGAAAAGTAAAAGTAAAAGAACTCGCAAATGATTTCGAAGTCACAGAAGATTGCATACGTAAAGATTTAACGGCTCTAGAAAAAGAAGGCCTTTTAAAACGTATTCATGGTGGAGCTATGCAAGTAAGAAAGAACCTTCATGCTTATCACGTGGATGAACGTATGAGTGTACGTTTATCACAAAAGAAAATCATTGCGAAAAAAGCAGTTGAATTGATTGAAGAAAATACGGTGGTTTTTTTAGGAATCTCTACAGTGAATTTAGAACTTGCCAAGTGTATTTATCAAAAAAATATATCACTTACAATTATTACAAATATGATTGATATTATGCAATTATTTAGACATGGGGAACATAAAGTAAATCTTATTTTCATTGGAGGACATTTTAATCGAGCTAAAGATGGTTTTATTGGAACTCTTGCAATTGAACAAATTCACAATTATCGTTTTGATCTTTCTTTTATCGGTACAGTAGGAATGAATATTCATGATGGAAAAGTAACCACATATGATGTTGAAGATGGTCTTACGAAAAAAGAAGTCATGGATGCAAGTAAAAAATGTTATCTTGTGGCAGAAAATGAAAAGTTCAATTTGGATGGGAATTATGTTTTTGGGCATTTAAGTGAATTTACTGGATATATTGGTGAACAAGAGTTAGGAAGTCCTTTTAAGGAAAAAATAATGGAGTATGGATTAGAAATCATTTAATGATTTCTTTTTTTATGCAAAATCAATAAAACGATTATTGAATACTATTGTTTTATAACTTATAATGACCTTGTAATAATAAAAATCAATAAAAGGAGGTATGTTATGAATTGTTTATATCAATCAAAAAGAATTTCTGATTTAAAAGAAAAGATGTTAAGTAGTAAACGTTATGCTTCTATTGAACAAGCACGCATCATTACACGTGTTTATCAAGAAAATGAAGATTTATCTATTCCTAAAAAACGAGCTTTATCTTTAAAAGTGGCATTAGAAGAATTAGAGATTTCTGTAGAGGATGAAGAATTGATTGTAGGAAATCGTACCAAAGGTGTACGTTATGGTGTGGTCTTTCCTGAAAGTGGATGTTCTTGGGTCAACCAAGAATTTGAAACATTACCAACAAGACCGCAAGATCAGTTTTTAGTAAAAGAAGAAGATATCAAAGAATTTAGAGAAAAGATTTATCCTTATTGGAAAGGAAAATCTCTAGAAGATGCCATTAAAGGGACTTATGGAAAAGAAATTAATGAAATAAGTAAAGTAGTAAAAATTAATCAAAAAGATCATGCTCAAGGGCATATTTGCCCAGATAGTGCTTTATGGTTAAAACTAGGTCCACAAGGATTAATGGAAAAGGCAAAAGATAAGTTAAAGAATTGTAGGGAAGAGCAAAAGGAATTTTATGAATGTACGATTCTTGTTTTAGAAGGGGCAATTCATTTTATGCAAAGATATCATGATTTGATTATTCAAGAAAATCATGAAGAACTTCAAGAAGTAGGAAAAATTTGTCTTAATCTTTCTAAAAGACCTCCTGAAACATTTCATGAGGCCGTGCAATCTCTTTGGTTTTTATTTGTGATATTACATATGGAATCAAATGCATCTTCTTTTTCACCGGGAAGATTAGATCAATATCTTTATCCTTACTATCAAAGAGATATAGAAAATGGAATTTTAGATCAACAAAAAGCATTAGAAATATTGGAATGCTTATGGTTGAAATTCAATCAAATTGTTTATTTAAGAAATCAAAACAGTGCTAAGTATTTTGCGGGATTTCCAATAGGATTTAATATTGCAATAGGAGGCGTGGACGAAAAGGGAAATGATATATACAATGATCTTTCTTTACTTTGTTTAAAAGCACAAGAGCATTTAGGATTACCACAACCAAACCTCTCTGTTAGATTGAATAAAAATACATCTCATGAATTGATGCAAGCAGCTATTAAAGTCGTTTCACTTGGTAGTGGAATGCCACAATTTTTCAATGATGAAGCAATTATTCATTCAATGATTGATGATTTAGGAATTGAAGAAAAAGATGCACGAAACTATGCCATTGTTGGTTGTGTTGAACTAACAACTCATGGGAATAATTTAGGATGGTCTGATGCTGCAATGTTTAATTTTAATAAGGTATTAGAACTAACACTTAATCATGGAAGATGCTTACTTACAAACCAACAAATAGGTCTTGATTTAGGAAGTTTAGAAACCTATGAAACATATCAAGATTTAGAAAATGCTTTTCAAAAACAAATTGATTATTTTATTGATAAAATGATGGATGCTGAAAAAGTAGTTGAAAAAGCTCATCAAGATTATTTACCAACAGCATTTCTATCAATAGTTATTGATGATTGTTTAGAAAAAGGTTTAGATGTTACGCGTGGAGGTGCTAAGTATAATCTATCAGGAATCCAAATGATTCAAGTGGCTAATCTAGCAGATTCTTTAGCGGCTATCAAAGAACTTGTTTATCAAGAAAAAATGATTTCTAAACATGATTTATTGGAAGCACTTAAGGCAGACTTTAAAGGATATGAAATTATTCAAACCATGCTTTTAAATAAAGTACCTAAATATGGCAATGATGTAGCATGGGTCGATGAACTTGGAAGTAAGTGGACAAAATACTTTAGAGATAAGATGAAACATTATACAAACTATCGTGGTGGTCGTTATCATACGGGAATGTATACCGTATCAGCTCATGTTCCTATGGGAGAAAACGTAGGAGCTTCACCTGATGGCAGAAATGCCTTAAATCCACTGGCAGATGGGGGAATGTCACCTGTTTATGGAAGAGATAAACAAGGACCAACAGCGGTTTTAAAATCCGTTTCAAGATTAAATAATTCATGTACAACCAATGGTGGTTTGCTTAATATGAAATTCTTGCCGGAATTTTTTAAAACAGAAACAGGATGTTTGAAATTTGAAAATTTCTTACGCGCTTTCGTTGATTTAAAAGTCCCTCATATCCAATTTAATGTTGTCCGTAAAGAAGAATTATTAGACGCAAAAGTCCATCCAGAAAACCATCAATCACTAACGATTCGTGTGGCAGGTTATACCGCTTATTTTGTTGAATTGGCAGGTAAATTACAAGATGAAATCATTGAAAGAACAACCTATGAAAGCATCTAAAGCGCTCGTATTTGATATTAAAAGATTCGCTGTGCATGATGGTCATGGTTTAAGAACGACCGTTTTCTTTAAAGGCTGTCCCCTTCGTTGTCGCTGGTGTCAAAATCCAGAAGGTTTAGAGACAACAAGACAAGTGCTTTATTTTAAAACAAAATGTATTCATTGTAGGTGTTGCCAACGATTTAATGAACAGATTGAATATCATGATCGTCCTTACTTTAAAGAGAATCAAAATGATTTTACGGATGTTATTAAAGCGTGTCCTAGTGGTGCGATTCAATATGATAGTAAAGAATATGATTTAGATGCTTTACTTTCTAAAATAAAAGAAGATGAAGTCTTTTATAAACATGGCGGTGGTGTGACTTTTTCAGGAGGTGAACCCTTTATGCAAGGGGATTTCCTTATTGAAATCCTAAAAAGATGTAAAGAAGAAAAGATACATACAGCTATTGAAACCTCTTTTTATACATCTTTAGAACTGATTAAAAAGGCTTTACCTTATTTAGATTTAATTTATATCGATTTAAAACTTTTCGATGAAAAAAAACATCAAAAATATACTGGTGTTTCCTCAAAAATCATTAAAGAAAACATTCGTTATGTTTTACAAAGTGAACATAAAAAGAAAGTGATTATCAGAACACCGCTTATTCCACAAATAACAGCAACAGATGAAAACCTTGAAGCAATCGTACGTTACTTAGTCGAGCTTGATCCAAATGTAAACTATGAACTATTAAACTATAATCCCTTAGCTTCATCAAAGTATGAACTTGTCGGTAAAGGATATGGGATAAATAAAAATTATAAAATGTTTGATGAAAAACAAATTCAACATTTTTATGATGTTGCCTTGCAGGTAAATTTAAAAAATTTAATAAGAGAATAAAAGGAGAAAAGAAAAATGGAATTTATAATTGATACA
>UMKN01019518.1_pt1 | contig 55029 bp, 35 predicted proteins | sample 1966321 | NCBI WGS metagenome assembly UMKN01 (sample SAMEA4836177, study PRJEB28245) | human gut metagenome | biome: gut microbiome; material: fecal sample | place: Denmark | collected 2008
CCTCCAAAGCATCGAGTATCTGCCCGAAAGCGCGGTCAACGCCCGTAACCGAAGCAAAGTAGTAACGCGCACTCTCCGCCTTTGCCATTTCCGGATCGGCGTTGGGACGGATCAGCAGACTGTCCAACGGCCGGTCTTTGTAGAGGTTGAAGTCCTGCTCCATACAGTCGTCCAACGAACGGTACGGACTATGCGGCGGGTTCATACCTACCATGATGAAAAACGGCTTTTTCGGGTCGCGCACATTACCCTCATTCCTCAGATAGGAGACAACCTTGCCTGCCTCGTGCAACGGAGACCATTCGTGCGGGTCGTGGCGTTTACCGTCCGTATCCCAGTAATGGGGGTTCTTATGCTCATCGAATGTGCCGTAGGAGTACCAGTAATTAAATCCATGACGGCGCTCTTTCGGTGTGTAAGCGTCCCATGCCGGTATGCGGTCTTCCACATATTTCCCCGGCCGCTGGGGGTCGTTGGGAGTAGGAAAGTCGGTGTGCAGCTTGCCGAAGTAGGCACAATCGTAACCCGCACCGCTGAACACGTCGCTCACGCAGTCCACATCCGCACGCAATGAACTGATAGGACGGTTGGAGTTGCAGTTCAAAGGGACGCCGCTTTTGTTGGGATACATTCCGGTCAACAACGAGCCCCGGTGCGGGCTGCTCAGCGGACAGTTGCTCATGGCGGAAGTCAGCACCATGGACTCCCTCGCAAAATCATTCAGACGGGGGGTATGCACCGGGTCATTCCGGAAGTTCACCCGCTCACGAAAACCTTCCTGACCCCAAAATTCCATTGCCTGGTTACGATACTGGTCGGGAAAGACATAAATCACATTGGGTTGTCGGGCTTGTCCGCCCTGTGGAGCCTTGCAACCCTGCAAGGCGAACAACCCTAAACCACCTAACAATATATTCAACCGGTTTTTCATTTCTCCAAGTCTCTTTTACGCATTAAAGCCTCCAGAAAGTAATAGTCGGCATAGTTCAGAGGCACATCAATTTCCGCACCATGAGGAATACTGCCTACCGAATGCATCAGGATGAAGTTACCGTTAGTCCCCACCTCGGCACGATAGGCCGGAGAAGCAAGGCTCTCCATAATCTTGTCCGCCTTTTCTTTATATCCCTTGCCCGGAATATAGGTGCTCAGCTCATAGAGGGCAGAAGCCGTACATGCAGCGGCGGAAGCATCACGAGGTTCGTCAGGAATCTTGGGAGCATCGAAGTCCCAGTAGGGAACCAGATCTTCCGGAAGATTCTTGTTATTAAAGATAAAGCCGTATATTTTTTCAGCCTGCTCCAAGTACTTGACATCGTGCGTATAGCGGTAACACATCGTGTAGCCGTACAGAGCCCATGCCTGCCCGCGAGCCCAAGCCGACTCATCGGCATAGCCCTGCGCCGTCTGCTTCTTGCGGACTTCACCTGTTTCCGGATCGTAATCCACTACGTGGTAACAACTGTTATCCGCCCGGAAATGATTCGCCATCGTAGTGTCGGCGTGTTTTCTGGCTATATCATAGAAAGTAGAGTCGCCCGATAGTCTGGTGGCCTCAAACATCAGTTCAAGATTCATCATATTATCAATGATGACCGGGCATTTCCAGCCGCGTTTCGCCTGCCAGCCCTTATCGGCATCCCAAGACTGAATGACTCCCGGATTCGGACGGAAACGGGTGGACAATGACCGGGCCGTCTGGATTATTACGGGCTTGTACTCTTCTTTATTGGCAAAACGGTATCCGTTCAGATAACTGGAACCGATCATAAAACCTACGTCGTGATGCCAAGTCAGGTATTGCACAGAGTCCAGCGCTTCCGTATATTTCTCTGCCAGCGGCAACCACTTCTTGTCACCGGTCAGTTCATACGTATACCATATATTACCGGGAAAGAAACCCGAACACCAGTCATCAATGGGAATATAATGAATATTTCCCTCCTCATCAATAGTACGCGGGTTGAGGATTTCACCGGATTTCTCAATAATATCGGTCTGAAGCGTTTCCTGCGCCACCGCATTATCAATATTCTCCTGTATAAAGTCGTTTGCAGACTGCTTTTGTCCTGTACAACCTGCCAAAACAAAAAGGGAAATGCCCAATGTAGTAAGAGCTGTTTTCATAAGTAAGGGATTTATTTATTAATATTGTCGATTTTTCGACTGCAAATGTAGCGCGGCCCTTAGAAAATAACCCGCCTAAATTATCCAATTAAAGGCTAAAATATTACATTTGCGTCCAAAACAACCGGTTTTCCTTTGATAACAATCATAAATTGTAACCATTAATCATCAAAGCAATATGACTCCACAGGAATTTTTCAAGAAAGACCGCTTCGCCGACAATGTTGGCGTGGAATTGATAGAAATAAAAGAAGGGTATGGCAAAGCACGTCTGGTCATTACGGAAGAGCACCTCAATGCCGGCAACCGCACCCAGGGCGGAGCCCTCTTTACGCTGGCCGACCTTGCTTTGGCAGCCGCCGCCAACTCCCATGGCACACTCGCCTTCTCGCTCTCTTCCAACATCACATTCCTGCGCAGCAGCGGTCCCGGAGACACGCTGTATGCCGAAGCCCGCGAACGGTATGCCGGACGCAGCACCGGATATTACCAGATTGACATCACCAACCAAAAAGGAGAACTGGTAGCCACATTCGAATCCAGCGTTTTCAGAAAAGGGGATGCACTGCCGTTTGCCGTTCCCCTTTAGGAAGGCCGGGGTTACTTTTCCACTACGGATGTCATCGGGTAGCGGTTTCCCCTCACGCTCTTGAGAAAGGCTTTCGCAGAGCCAAAGTTCAGATACATATCCAAACGTATGGGAAGGTGGTTCTTGTCATCGGAAACAAAGAAAGTGATCACCTCTTTCTCTTTCCCTTTCTTGTATTCCACAAAAGAGAATACAAGACAGCGATAGATGGTGTCGTTATTCGCCTCTATCTCCTCCTTACCGCGATAAATCAGGGTCTGCTCTTCCACTCTGCGCCCCGTTGCCATGGGAAAAAGTATCTTCTCCCCGACTTTGTAATCGCGGGGATCGTAGGAACGCGCCTGTGCCAAGATGCTCAACATGTCGAAAATGCAACGGCTGTCGCTATACTCCATTTCCTGCGGCTCGCGCACTGGGTTGTGCCACGTTCGTTTCTGCTTTACGGTAGCCACACCGTCATTATAGGAAAACCACGCCTCATCCACCGTATAACGCTTCCCCTCCTCGGCAGCCTTACGGAAATAGAGCGGTTCGAGCTTGTCACTGACATAGCAGGTCAACGTATCGCGCATCTTAAAGAAAAAATCAGTTTTCTTGCTGCCCACAGAGAGAAGGTTGAAACGATATGCAGGCTTGGAATGATAGGTAGTGCCATTCGTGGTCAAACTTGCCAGTCCCACTTTCTTCCAGATAAATTTCCAGTTAAAATATAAATCATACATGACATGCTCACCCGACTGGAATGCTTCATTCTTTGCCACACACTGGGCCTGCACAGGCATCGTGCCGCCCAGCCATAAAAGCCCCGCCAGCAAAAGCAGACCCAATGCCTGTTTCTTTTTAGTAACTGTATCCCCTGCCGCTATTGCGGTTGCTGTCATTGTTGCGATTATTCCGGCTATTTTTCTTTTTCTTGTCTTCATCTGGTTTTTGTTTTTTTAGTTCATCCGGCTTCTGCTTATCCAGTGGCCTTTCTTTCACATTCCAATCCTGAATCAAATCAAAATTGGCCTTGAACTCCAGCACCTGCGGATAATAATAAACCATTTCCGGCTGGCGTTTGGCAGCATAATCACCGGTATCCCACACGCCGTTTCCGTTTGTATCGTTAATGAGCCGGGCTCCGTATTTTCCCGGATTCAGATAATAAAAGTCAGCCTTGCCCTCTACCACCGGCACTGTCCGTACCACCTTATCCTGAGTATCCAGCAATTCTACAAACGCCAAAGAATCGGCTCCGGTTATATTGAAGAATATCTGTCCGTACTCTTCCAGCTTCTTCACCGTAAACTCTTTCTTCACTTTATCGGTAAACAGGCCATAAAGCCCATGAAAAGCGGTGGAGTCCACTTCAAAGGCGTAGCTTTCACCCGGTTTCCAGTCGGCATACAGATTATACTGTTTCAAATCCAGCGAATCGCGCATAATGTCGAACGGGACATCCTGCCACAACGTATCCACCTTCTGCCTTACGTGCAAAGCAGTATCATTAAAGCTCGCTATCGGCTCTGTAAAACTCAGTGTGATATAGTCGTACACATCCATGGCCGAAGGCGCATACACATCCATCGACAGAAAAGTAGTCGGCTCCGGTTCTTCCTCACCCTTCTTCCTTTTTTTCTTCTTTTCCTTTTCGGCCTTCTCTTTCTCCTCCTGCTTCTTTTCCTGCAGCTTCTTCCAACTTACCTTCGACACGATTCTCAACGTATCCGTCCTGGGAACTAACTGTTCCAACGTATCTGTGTACAAATAAGTCAGGCTCATCCTCAATGTATCCTGCTGATAGAGTAAGGAATCTTTTATCCAATAATGAATCGTATCGTTCCGTCCGGTTGTTTGCTCTATGACAAAAGCATCCTTTTCATCGAAATTCAGTCCCTTCATCAGAGGCAGGCTGTCAGCCGGAGCTGTAAAATAGAAAGAAAACTTCTCCGGTATAAGGCGTTCCGTCTTCATAAGGCGTTGCGAAAAAGACTTCTGCTTGAAACTGCGCAACAGCACATCATCCGGCAAAAAGTGAGTATACCGCCTCTCCATAACCGTATCTATGGTCAGAGAGTCTTTCCACAAAGTATCCTGACGTGTACGCTCCTCCATGGAAGGAATAACGAGAGAGTCATTGAAAGCTATAATCTCCGTAGGTTGGGAGAACTTAAAATTCTGGTCGGCATCCATGAGGGCATACATGCGGTACTTGCCCGGGGCCACCCCGCGTATGGAGAACCGTCCCCGGCTGTCCGTACGTCCTACGCGGTCGAAAGGCTGTGTGGTAAAGGCCGAATCGGCCAAATTGGCATGCAAGCCAACCAACAATCCTTTCACCGGTTCCAAGTTCGATGCATCGAGCAGCGTGCCGGCAATGGCCATTGAGTCAAGCTCCGCCCCGGTGGAAAACGTGTAAGTAAAGCTTTCCATAGGATTGCCTTCATTATTATCTTGGATAGCGTCGGAGAAATCTATGGTATACGTGGTGTTGGCCTTCAGCGTATCTTGCAAATTAACCACCACTCTTTTGCCATTTGCCTTTATCTCCGGTTGTTGCACCTGAGGCGGTGAGATAACAACCTTCTCATTCGCCTTCTCCAACTTGATAAATTCATCGAATTCGATTGATATTTTTTTCTTCTTGTTATGGAGAGTGCCCGGCAATGGAGAACTCGTGACGAAACGCGGCGGTTCCTCGTCTATCGAGCCACCCTCCAGACGCCCCACACTGGCACAAGAATACAAGACAGCCACTCCTGCGACTGCCCCCAACAACCTACGTATAAACGGTCTCTTTTTATTATGACGCTTACAATCTAACATGATGCAAAAATAAAGGTTATCCGGCAATTAGCAGTATGCTTTACAGTATTTTAATCAAAAAACAAAGATTTCTCCCGACTATATATAAAACATAGTTAAAAAACAAGGATGTTCACACCTTATATACCGAGAAAAGAATAATTTTGCGACCGAAAACTAAATAGATACATTCAGTTTTCACGTCTACCTTTTTTCTTCTATGATTGACACACAAAAGCTTCCGATTAACTAGAATAAAATTATACAGAGAATTATAAAAAGTATGAAGAGTAGATTAGTATTATTGGCATGTTGCTTGGCACTGCTCAGCAGTTGTGGACAAGGTGACAAAAGTACGGGTAAAGCACCCGAATTCGCAGTGATTACGGTAGAGACCACCACTGCCAACCTGACAAACAGTTATCCGGCTACTATCAAAGGTAAACAAGATGTGGAAATCCGCCCTATGGTGAGTGGTTTTATCACTAAACTACACGTAGACGAAGGTTCTGTTGTGCGTAAAGGACAAGTTTTGTTCAGTATCGATCCTGTGCAGTACCAGGCTGCCGTAAATTCAGCCAAAGCAGCGGTTGAAACAGCAAAGGCCGCCGTAAATACGCAAGAGCTTACAGTCAGCAACAAGCGTACGCTGAATCAAAAGAACATCATCAGTGACTATGACCTGCAAATGGCCGAAAACCAATTGGCGCAGACCAAAGCGCAATTGGCACAAGCGGAAGCACAACTGGTCAATGCCAAGAACAACTTGTCGTACACCAGCGTAACAAGTCCCAGCGACGGTATTGTTGGCACTATCCCCTATCGTGTGGGTAGCTTGGTAAGCCCCTCTATGGGCACTCCGCTGACTACGGTTGCCGATATCTCCGAGATGTTCGCTTATTTCTCCATGACCGAAAGACAGCTCCTTTCACTGATACGTGAAGGCGGCAGCATCAAGGAAATCCTTGCAAAGATGCCTCAGGTGCAACTGCAACTGATTGACGGAACCATGTATGCCGACAGCGGACGTGTAGAAACCATCAGCGGCGTCATCGACCAGACAACAGGCGCTGTGAACATGCGCGCGCTCTTCCCCAACAAGCACAACATCCTGCGTAGCGGCGGTACAGGAAACGTAGTATTCCCCAACCCGATGGAAAACGTGATTATGATTCCGCAATCGGCCACTACGGAGATACAGGATAAGAAGTTTGTGTTCGTTGCCCAACCGGACAACACGCTGAAAAACACCGAAATCCAGGTATTCAGCCTGAACGACGGTAAATACTTCTATGTTACCGACGGCTTGAAATCCGGCGACAAGATTGTGATAGAAGGTGTGCAGAACCTGAAAGACGGACAAGTCATCACTCCTATCACTCCCGAAGAGAAAGAGGCCGAATATCAGAAAGCCATTAAAGACCAGAAGGAAGGTAATATCCAAACTGCGTTTAACTAACGTTTAACGATTAGTGATAAACAGCCTGCGGTATACCAACGCAAACTGCCAATCGCCAGTCGTTAACTCCTAATCAGTAAAAAGAACATGAAATTAGATAGATTTATTAATCGTCCGGTACTGTCAACGGTAATCTCCATCCTGATAGTGATCTTGGGACTTATTGGTCTGGCCACACTGCCTATCACCCAATATCCGGACATTGCACCTCCGACAGTGTCGGTACGTGCCACCTACCAGGGCGCCAATGCCCAAACGGTGCTGAATTCTGTCATCGCACCGCTGGAAGACCAAATCAACGGTGTGGAGAACATGATGTACATGACCTCCAATGCAGCCAATAACGGTTCTGCCGAAATCTCCATTTACTTCAAACAAGGCACCGACCCAGATATGGCAGCCGTCAACGTGCAGAATCGCGTGTCCATGGCTCAAGGTTTGCTGCCCGCCGAAGTAACCCAAGTCGGCGTTACCACGCAGAAACGGCAGACTTCCATGCTGATGGTATTCTCCATCTATGATGAGAAAGACCAATATGACATTGAATTCCTTGAGAACTATGCCAACATCAACCTCATTCCGGAAATCAAACGTGTGAACGGAGTGGGTGACGCCACCGTCCTCGGTCAGGATTACTCCATGCGCATCTGGCTGAAACCGGACGTAATGGCACAGTATAAACTGATACCCAGCGACGTAGCCGGCGCACTGGCCGAACAAAACATTGAAGCCGCCCCCGGCCAGTTTGGTGAACGCGGTAACCAAAGTTTCCAATACACCATCCGCTACAAAGGCCGTCTCCAACAGCCGGAGGAGTTTGAGAACATCGTCATCAAGGCTCTTGAAAACGGCGAAGTGCTTCGCATGAAAGACATTGCCGACATAGAGCTCGGACGTTTGTCCTATAACTTCAACAATACGGTAAACGGCCACAAGGCTGTGTCCTGTATCGTATACCAGATGGCCGGAACCAATGCAACGCAAACAATCAGCGACTTGGAACAAGTGCTCAGCAAAGCATCCGAAACGCTGCCTTCCGGTTTGAAGATAAATATTGCACAAAGTGCCAATGACTTCCTGTTCGCTTCTATCCACGAGGTTGTCAAGACCTTGATCGAAGCATTTATTCTCGTGTTCATCGTGGTGTATATCTTCCTGCAGGATATGCGTTCTACGTTGATTCCCGCTATTGCCATTCCGGTGGCCCTGATTGCCACCTTCTTCGTACTGAAGCTGATCGGGTTCAGTATCAACCTGCTGACCCTTTCGGCCATGGTGCTTGCCATCGCGATTGTGGTGGACGACGCCATAGTCGTCGTCGAGGGTGTTCACGCCAAGCTCGACCAGGGATATAAATCGGCAAGAACCGCCTCTATCGACGCCATGAGTGAACTGGGCGGCGCCATCGTCTCCATTACACTGGTAATGATGTCTGTGTTCGTGCCGGTAAGTTTTATGGGTGGTACAGCCGGTACGTTCTACCGGCAATTCGGTCTTACAATGGCCATCGCCATCGGTTTCTCCGCGCTGAACGCCTTGACACTGAGTCCGGCTTTGTGCGCCATCTTCCTGAAGCCGCACAACAGTGACGCCGGCATGAAAGAACGGATAGGCGTTGCCACCAAAGAAGCACGTAAGATTATGATAGCCCGCTATGCCGACTCTATCGGTAAAATGATGCGCCCCGGTTTGACACTGCTCTTCACCACGATTGCCATTTTGGGTATGATCTTCGGTTTATTCAACTTTGAGAATCATCCTGTGCTCTGTCTGGTTATGATTGTAATCAGCGTACTGGCATTGGCCGGTATGACTACCGACAAGTTCAAGCACTCTTTCAACGCCTCCTACGACTCCATTCTGGGCAAATACAAGAAACAGGTGCTCCGCTTCATCCAGAAGAAATGGTTGTCGGGCGGTATTGTCGTGGGTTCCATTGTACTGCTGGTAGTATTTATGAACATCACACCGACGGGTATGGTCCCCAATGAAGACACCGGTACTATCATGGGTGTAGTGACGCTGCCTCCGGGCACTTCACAAGAACGCGCCATGGAGGTGCTGACTCGTGTGGACAGCCTTGTTGCAGCCGATCCGGCAGTAGAGTCGCGTACGGTAATCTCCGGTTTCAGCTTCATCGGCGGGCAGGGACCTTCTTACGGCTCGCTCATCATCAAGCTGAAGGATTGGGAAGACCGTTCCACCATGCAGAATTCAACGGTTGTTTATGCCACGCTCTTCATGCGTGCCCAGAAGATCATCAAGGAAGCACAGGTATTGTTCTTTGCGCCGCCTATGATTCCGGGTTACTCGGCATCCAGCGATATCGAATTGAACATGCAGGACAAGACCGGTGGTGACCTCAACCACTTCTTCGAGGTAGTGAACCAATATACCGCCGCTTTGGAGGCACGCCCGGAAATCAACTCCGCAAAGACCAGCTTCAACCCGAACTTCCCGCAATATATGCTGGATATCGACGCGGCTGCCTGTAAGAAAGCAGGCCTCAGCCCAAGCGCCATCCTCAGCACCATGCAGGGATACTTCGGAGGTCTCTACGCTTCCAACTTCAACAGTTTCGGTAAGATGTATCGTGTCATGATCCAGGCCGAACCGAATGCAACCAAGAATTTGGAATCACTCTCCAGCATCAAGGTGCGCAACGGTAACGAAATGGCTCCCATCACTCAATTCGTGTCAATCAAGAAAGTATATGGCCCGGACATCATCAGCCGTTTCAACCTTTACACATCCATGAAGGTAATGGTGGCTCCTGCCAGCGGTTACACTTCCGGTCAGGCATTGGCTGCCATTGCAGAGGTTGCCAAAGAAAGCCTTCCGACAGGTTTCGCCTACGAACTTGGAGGTATGGCCCGCGAAGAGGCTGAAACCAGCGGCAGCACTACCGGTCTGATTTTTGTGCTCTGCTTCGTATTCGTTTATCTGTTGCTGAGTGCGCAATATGAAAGTTATATCCTTCCGCTTTCCGTATTGCTCTCCGTACCGTTCGGTTTGCTGGGCAGCTTCCTGTTCGTCAGCGGTATAGGCTCATTGGGCAACATTCCTGCACTGAAAATGATTTTGGGCACTATGTCCAACGACATCTATATGCAGATTGCCCTCATCATGCTTATGGGTCTGTTGGCCAAGAACGCTATCTTGATTGTAGAGTTCGCCCTTGACCGCCGCAAAATGGGTATGAGCATCACTTGGGCTGCCGTACTGGGTGCAGGAGCCCGTCTGCGTCCTATCCTGATGACCTCATTGGCCATGATTGTGGGTCTGCTCCCGCTGATGTTCGCCTCCGGTGCAGGAGCCAACGGTAACCGTACACTGGGTACATCGGCCATCGGCGGTATGTTAATCGGTATGATATTGCAGATATTCATTGTGCCTGCCCTGTTCGTAGCCTTCCAATACCTGCAAGAGAAGGTTAAGCCGATGGAGTGGGAAGATGTAGATAACTCGGATGCAGAACCTGAGATTGAACAATATACAAAATAGTGATTACTAATCATTCATCACTAAACACTAATCACTAAAATATAGCTTATCATGAAGAAAATAATCACTCTGATATGCGCAACTGCCTTACTGAGCAGTTGCCATATCTACAAATCATACGACAGGCCCGAAGATATCACAGTGGAAGGCCTGTATCGCGACACCGTTGCCGGTGGCGATACACTTGCCGCCGACACTGCCAATTTCGGTAATCTGCCTTGGAAGGAAGTGTTTACAGACGCCCGGTTGCAGACGCTTATCGAACAGGCACTGGCCAACAATGCCGACCTGCGCAGCGCAGCACTGACCGTAAAACAAGCTCAGGCAGCATTGATGTCCGCACGTCTGGCCTATGCCCCGATGCTGGCTCTCTCCCCTCAGGGAACAGTGAGCAGTTGGGATAAAGGGAAAGCCACACAGACCTATTCACTCCCTGTGACGGCAAGTTGGCAGATCGACCTGTTCGGCCAGTTGCTGAACCCCAAGCGCAAGGCACAGGTTTCCCTGAAGCAAACACAGTTCTACGAGCAAGCCGTACAGACGCAGGTAATCGCCAACGTAGCCAATATGTACTACACCCTGCTGATGCTCGACCGCCAGTTGCAGATCAGCGAAGCCACCTGCGATATTCTGAAACGCAACCTCGAAACCGTAGAAGCCATGAAAGAAGCTGCTATGGCGAACAGTGCAGCCGTAGAACAAAGCCGTACTGCTTATGCACAAGTAATGGCTTCCCTGCCCGACATACGCCAAAGCATCCGCGAAACGGAAAACGCATTATGCCTGATGCTGAACCAGCCGGCGCAAAGCATTGCACGCGGCACGTTGGAAAGCCAGGAGCTGCCTGCCGAATTCTCCACCGGAATCCCTTTGCAGCTATTGTCTAACCGTCCCGACGTGAAAGCCGCCGAGATGTCATTAGCCGCAAGCTACTACGATACCAACAGCGCACGCGCCGCTTTCTATCCTCAGATTACATTAAGCGGTTCTGCCGGCTGGACCAACAGCGCCGGATCCGCCATCGTCAATCCCGGAAAATTGCTGGCCTCCGCCATCGGTTCGCTGACGCAGCCTCTGTTCTATCGCGGCGCCAACATAGCCCGTCTGAAACAGGCAAAAGCACAAGAGGAGCAGGCCAAGATCCAGTTCCAGACCACATTGCTCAAAGCCGGAAATGAGGTGAGCAATGCCCTGTATCAATATCAAATGACCTCGGATAAAGCCGTTTCACGCGAAATTCAGGTGAATTCTGCCCGTAAAGCTGCAGAAGATACAAAAGAATTGTTTAACTTAGGCACGTCAACCTATCTGGAAGTCTTGTCGGCCGAGCAATCTTACCTCAGCGCACAACTTTCAGAAGTGGCTGATACCTTCGACCGCATGCAGTCTGTAATCAGTCTGTATCAAGCATTGGGCGGAGGGAGAGAGAAATAATTATAAATGATGAATTCTGAATCATGAATTATGGACAGCCCTATGCTGCCGGTTCATGATTCGAAATTCATAATTCAAAATTAGAAAACATGATTAGTCCATTAGCATCTGTAGATTCAACCGCTAAAATCGGTAAGAATGTGACCATTCAGCCTTTCGCTTACATCGAAAGAGATGTGGAAATCGGTGATGACTGCGTGATTATGTCAAATGCAAGTATCCTCAAGGGTACTCGCTTAGGTAAAGGGAACAAGGTACATCATGGTGCCGTACTGGGTAGTGAGCCACAGGATTTTCATTACACAGGCGAAGAAAGCCGATTGATTATCGGCGACAACAACGACATTCGTGAAAATGTGGTTATCAGTCGTGCGACACACGAAAGCGGCTGCACGCGCATCGGTGACAACAACTATCTAATGGACGGCGTACACCTCTGCCACGACGTACAAATTGGCAATCACTGCGTATTGGGCATCAAGAGCACAGTGGCAGGCGACTGCCGCATAGACGACTGCACGATCCTGAGCAGCAATGTCATCCTGCATCAGAACTGCCACATCGGTAGTTGGGTGCTGATTCAGGCAGGTTGCCGCATTGCAAAAGATGTGCCGCCTTATATCATTATGAATGGCAACCCGGCAGAATACCATGGCATCAATGCAATGGTGCTTCAACACAAGCATCAGGTCACCGACCGTATTCTGCGCCATATCGTAAATGCTTACCGCCTGGTGTATCAAGGAAACTTCAGTGTACAGGATGCCCTGCAAAAGATTGAAGACCAGGTCCCGATGAGTGATGAGATACACAACATCATCAACTTTATCCGTAACTCCAAAGGTATAGCGAAGTAGTTCCCCGTACGTATAGCATGTCTCCGCATTCCAAACTCTCCGTAGCCGCTACGGAGAGTTAGAATGATAGCTTCATTCATAAAAACCAAAGTTTTATTCTTATAAATCAAACCTTCATTTATAAGAATAAAACTTTTATTTTAAGACTGAATGGCAACGGAAGCAACTATCCCCTACGAAGCCGGCAGGTTGCCATAGGATAGTGGTTCCCTCTTACTCGAAATGCAATTCTCCGAAGAACTCCGGACAGTGGAAGTCCGGTTTTTCCAAATCAATGGGACTCCACGACAAGAAATGAGGAGTCTTCAACTTATCACCGCATTTATAGAAGTTGGCACGAATCGTCTTACCACCCAGTGAGGTGATGTTATGCATGAAAAAAGCCGAATAAGGTATCACCAAAGCTACTTCCCAGCTACACTCTCCTATCCGCTCCTCAAAATCCTCACGCCCTAAAGAAGACCAGCGCTGCACCTTATCGAGCACCTCCTGCGGCGCATGCCTGCGGCCGTTCCGCCCTGCTCCCGCACCGATAAGCAAGCGTCCCGCACAGTTACATTCCATATTATAATACACCCCGTCTTCCGCAGGAACGGAGAAGAACTCCACACACGAATCTTCCCAGACAGGCCCGTTGTCCCTGCCCGCTACGGCACGTATGCTGTTTTCTTTCACTTTATAATGAATCAGGATAGCATTATCCGCATAAGCCATGCGGAATTTGACATCCGGACAATACGGATATGCCGCCCAGTTCACTGTATTAACCGGCTGAAAAGCCACTTTTTCTTCATCCAAAAGAGCAGGAACCGATTCCACCGGTATGTTTGCCATGCTCACTTTCTTGACATCCAGTTCTTTCATCATCTTATTTTTGGAGGTTAACGCGAATAAGGGGAAAACACAGCACCCCATTACCGCTGCTATCGTATATCTTATCGAATACATGAGGCTATGAACTCTTGCATTTCCGGAGTATGCTCTTCCACGCTTTGCAGCAATTTGAACTGCGCTTTGGTGCGCACCAGGTTGTGTTCCGGATATTGAATCTTATAGTATGTATCACCGTTAATGTAATCGGCAAGGAAACGCACACATTGCATATAAGGGAACAATGCGGCCGCATAAGGCAAATTCTCTATCTCCACCGGCAGCAGGAAAGATTTGGCCGACTCCAGATAGCCCTTTGTGAAAGCCTTGAATATCTCCATATTGAAATTCACGTTGGAGAGGTCTTTGTCATCTTCCAGCCCCGTATTGGCTCCCGAACGCAGAAAATCGCCAAAGTCGGAAAATACAAAACTGGGCATCACCGTATCGAGATCAATGACGCAGAGCACATTGCCGTTTTCATCGAACATCATGTTGTTGACTTTCGTATCGCAATGGCAAACACGCTTGGGCAACTTGTTTTCACGATGCAAGCGTTCCGCCTTGCACATTTCATCGGCGCGACGCTCAATTTCATCCAGAAAATACCGCACTTCCCCCACACGTCCGGCAGCATCGGCCGCCACAGCGTCACGAAGCTGTTTCAAACGGAATTCCATATTGTGGAAATTGGGGATTGTCTCGCCCAGACGGTCGGGAATATCGGCAAGCATGGCCTGGAAGTTGCCGAAAGCCGCACCGGCATAGTATGAATATTCGGGATTGACCGTTTCGTATGTCCTTGCATTGGGAATAAACGTCATGACACGCCAGTAATTCCCGCCGTCGAACCAATAAGTCTTTCCATTGTCGGCAGGAAGGAAATGGAGCACCTTACGCTCGATATCGCCTTCACCTTTTTCTTCCAATTTCCTGCGGATATGAGTGGTTACGGCATTGATATTTGCCTGCAACATCTCTACATCTTGGAAAATGGCATGATTGATGCGCTGCAATACGTAATCGGGCGCATCGGCTTCGAGTGTGGTTACTTTATACGTGTCATTGATAAGCCCGGCTCCTAAAGGCTTGATTTCTTGCACTGTACCTGTTAATTGGAAATGAGATACGATAGATAAAAGGTCTTTCATGATAATTAAGAGATTAATTTATGGTACAAATATACCTTCTTTATTAGGTATAATCAGTTTATAATTGTTCGATGAAGTTCCAAATTTATACATTTAAGCAGACATAACCTCAAAATCCAAATAATAAATGAGATTCTTTGCCTAAAATATTCATATATTTGTAACTGAAACCTTAAAAATGACTCAACGTGCAGAAGCTTATCATCAGACTACTCTTCATTTTAGCGGGCATGGCTTTCGCAAATGTATATGGCCAGAACATTACTTTCAACCACCTTACCACTGACAACGGGCTATCGCAATTCTCCGTAAACAGTCTGTACATCGACGAAAGCGGTATTCTATGGATTGGCACGCGCGAAGGGCTGAACCGCTACAACGGGGAAGACATAAAGACCTATAAATTACAAAAGAACGATCCTAACAGCCTTTTCTGCAATACAGTACTGCGTATTGTGGGCAACCGCAACGGAAGCATCTATCTGCTCTGCACCGACGGAGTAGCCGAGTTCAACCTTATCACCCAAAAATTCACAACCTTACTGCAAGGGAGCATCAACAGCATCTACTACAATAACGGCCTTTTCATCGGTAAAAAGAACGAAGTCTACCAGTACAATGAAGAGACCGCCAACTTCGATCTCTACTATCAGTTGCCCAACGGCAGTCTGGATATCTTTTGCATGCACATTGACAAAGGTTATTTATGGATAGGCACTACCACCAACGGTGTATACCGCCTGAATATAGACAAAAAAGAACTGGAACACCCCATTCGGAAAGGGAATATCATCAGTTTCTATCGGGACAGCGGAGGAGAATTATGGATTGGTAGCTGGGAAGAGGGACTGTTCCATGTAAAGACAAACGGAAAGATCGAGAATTTCAAGTACGATGCCAAGAACCCGCACAGCCTTTCTTCTAATTTCGTCAGAGCCTGTTGCGAGGACAATCTGGGAAATATATGGATAGGCACCTTCAACGGACTGAACCGTTACAACAAAAGTACCGGTTTGTTCCAAAACCATACCGCCAACGACATACAGAGCGACGGCCTTACACACTCTTCCATCTGGTGCATTGTAAAAGACAATCAAGGCACGCTCTGGCTGGGAACTTACTTTGGCGGTGTCAACTACTTCAATCCGGAATATGAAATCTATACCCGCTACTCTTATTCTTCCAACGAAAAGCAAGGACTGAGCAACCCCGTCGTAGGGCGTACCATCGAAGATAAAAACGGCAACCTATGGATAGGAACCGAAGGCGGCGGCCTGAACTATTTCAACCGCCGTACACGCGAATTCAAATGGTACCGCCCTCAAGAAGGACGCAACAGTATATCGCACAATAATGTGAAAGCACTTTATTACGATGCCGACAAAGAAATTATATGGATAGGCACTCACTTGGGCGGTCTCAACAGACTGGACATACGCTCCGGGCACTTTACCCATTACCGCATGGAAGATAACAACCGGCAAACTCTCCCTTCGGATATTGTCCGCGACATCATTCCTTACAAGGACCTCTTGATTGTAGCGACTCAAAACGGAGTGTGTCTCTTTGACCCAGACAGCGGAAAGTGCCGGCAACTGTTTAAAGACAGCAAAGAGGGGAAATCCATAAAAATGGTGGCGGATATACTACTCGATTCGGAAGGTACCCTGTGGATTGCCGCCACCGGAGAAGGCGTGTTCAGCTATCGTTTCGATACCCGGAAACTGACCAACTACCGCCATGACTCCGCCAATCCGAACAGCCTTAGTAACAACAACGTAAACAATATAATGCAGGACAGTCAAGGCCACCTGTGGTTCTCCACTTCGGGCAGCGGCCTGGATCTATATCATCCTGCAAACAATGACTTCGAAAACTTCGACAAAGAGAAAAACGGCCTTGCCAGCGACTGCGTCTACGAGACGCAAGAGTCTGCCGCCAGTGGCAAATTACTGCTTATCACCAACCAAGGTTTCTCCATTTTTGACTATCAGAACATGCATATTAAGAATTACAGCGCCGAAAATGGGTTTCCGCTGACAGCCGTCAACGAGAATTCGCTCTGCATCACCCGCGATGGCGAAATTTTCCTGGGTGGCGTACAGGGCATGATTTCTTTTCATGAAATGGAGCTGAACTTTACACCAAAACCCTATAACATCATCCTTTCACGCCTCATCGTCAACGGACAGGAAATACACGCAGGGGACAAAACCGGTATCCTGCAACACTCCTTGTGCCACACCCGGGAGATAACGCTCAATGCAGACCAAAGCATGTTCAGCATAGAGTTTGCCACATCCAACTACATACCTGCCAACAAAGACGATATCATTTATAAACTGGAGGGCTTCTCCGACGAATGGACCAATACGCGCGGACTGCACTCCATAACTTATACCAATCTGAATGCGGGCACTTACACCCTGCTCATCAAACCGGAAGAAAAGGATGAAAGCCTTTGCCCACAAGCGAGGCTCATCATCCATATACTACCTCCGTATTACAGAACAACCTTTGCCTACTTCATCTACCTCATCCTAACGACGGCAGTGTTATGGTACCTGATACGTACCTACAAATCCAGAATCAAACTGCAAGAATCCCTGAAATATGAGCAAAAACACATTCAGGATGTAGAAGCATTAAACCAGTCCAAACTGCGCTTCTTCACCAACATCTCGCACGAGTTCCGCACTCCGCTGACGCTGATCGTAGGCCAGGTGGAAACCCTTCTGCAATTACAGAACTTCACACCCGCCATTTATAACAAGATATTAGGCATTTATAAGAACAGCATCCAACTGCGCGAACTGATCACCGAATTGCTCGACTTCCGCAAGCAAGAGCAAGGACATATGAAGATAAAGGTCAGCCCGCACAATATCGTGAATTTTCTATATGAAAACTATCTGCTGTTCCTCGAATATGCCAGCGCAAAACGCATCAACTTCAACTTCGAGAAAGAAACCGACGAACTTGAAGTGTGGTACGACCAAAAGCAGATGCAGAAAGTCATCAACAACCTTTTATCCAATGCCATTAAGCATACGGAGGAGGAAGATACCATTACGCTCAGCGTGAAAAAAGAGGAAGACAACGTTGTGATCCGCGTAAAAGATACAGGAAGCGGCATCGATGCAAAAGAAATCGACAAGATATTCGACCGTTTCTATCAGATAGATCCGGTTAACTCCACCGATGCCGGGAAAAGCGGTACGGGCATCGGACTGGCGTTGACCAAGGGCATCATAGAGCTGCATCATGGCACTATCCGCGTAGAAAGCGAACTCGGCAAGGGAACCAGCTTTATTGTCACCCTGCGTTTGGGCAACGGAATTTTTGACGCAGAGCAAATCAACCCCAACCCGGATTGTGTGCAACAAATAGAAATACCTAAACCGGAAACAGATGCTTTCCTGAAAACGGAACTTGAGGAAAATGCACCTATCAAGCGTATCCCGGATGCTAAAATGCTAATCGTAGAAGACAACGATTCCATCCGGGAAATGCTCGCCAATATCTTCAAACCATTCTACCAGATACTGACAGCTACCAACGGAGAAGAAGGCTGGGAACTGGTGCGCAACGAGATGCCCTGCATTGTGGTAAGCGACGTGGTGATGCCCAAAATGTCGGGAACAGAGTTGTGCAAACTTATAAAAAACGATTTCAACACCTGCCATATTCCCGTAGTATTGTTGACCGCACGTACCGCTATCGAGCAGAATATCGAGGGCTTGCGCATCGGTGCGGACGACTACATTACCAAACCATTCAACACAAGCCTACTGATTTCCCGCTGCAACAACTTGGTGAACTCCCGTATCCTCTTACAGGAGAAATTCAGCAAACAGCCGCAGGCAGCCGCCCAAATGCTCGCTACGAACCCGATTGACAAAGATATTCTGGACCGCGCCATGGCTATCATCGAACAACACCTGGATGATACGGAATTCAACGTCAATGTTTTTGCCAGGGAAATGGCAATGGCACGCACCAACCTGTTCACCAAGTTAAAAGCAATCACCGGACAGACTCCCAATGACTTTATTCTGACTATCCGCCTAAAGAAAGGCGCCCTGATGCTACGCAATAACCCGGAACTAAACATCACAGAGATCTCCGACAGGATAGGATTCAGCTCTTCACGCTATTTCAGCAAGTGCTTCAAAGATGTCTATCATGTCAGTCCGCTGGCGTACCGCAAGGGAGAGGAAGACGACAAGGAAAAGGAAGAGGAAGGGAGCGAAGAATAGGTTTTACATGTTTTGGACTTTTCATGCCTCTGTGTGTACTATTCTATACACAGAGGTTGGAAAAGAGCACATACCTTTGGAGCGGAAATCAAACTTTAAAGCCCAAAGACTATGAAACATTTATCTAACCTCCTACCATATCTCCCAAGCGCAATCCTCTTGGCGGGATGTGGCAATCATTCCAAACAGACAGCTCCAAGCAGCCAATTGCAAAAGCCAAATGTCATCTATCTTATTTCGGATGACCTGGGCATTGGCGACCTTAGCTGCTATGGCGCCACAAAAGTAAGCACTCCGAATATCGACCGTCTTGCCGGTCAAGGTATGCAGTTTACCAACGCTTATGCCACTTCCTCCACAAGCACTCCCTCCCGTTTCGGCCTGTTGACAGGTATGTACCCCTGGAGACAAGAAAATACCGGCATCGCTCCGGGTAACTCCGAACTGATCATCGACACAGCCTGCGTTACAATGGCTGATATGTTCAAAGAAGAAGGCTATTGCACAGGAGCCGTTGGCAAATGGCACCTGGGATTGGGGCCTAAGGGCGGAACGGACTTCAACCATGAAATCAAGCCGAATACGCAAGACATCGGTTTCGACTACGAATTTATAATTCCTGCTACTGTGGACCGCGTACCCTGTGTTTTCGTAGAAAACGCCCATGTTGTAGGACTCGATCCCAAAGATCCTATCACCGTCAATTATAATCACAAAGTAGGCGACTGGCCCACCGGGCTTGAAAATCCAGAATCAGTAAAAATGAAGCCCAGTCAGGGACACAATAATACCATTATTAACGGTATTCCCCGCATTGGCTGGATGACCGGCGGCAAATCGGCCCTCTGGGTAGATGAGGACATTGCAGACATTATTACCGGCAAAGCTAAAGATTTCATCATTTCACATAAGAATGAACCTTTCTTCCTGTATATGGGCACACAAGACGTACATGTTCCCCGCGTTCCTCACCCACGCTTTGCAGGGAAAAGCGGTTTAGGACCGCGCGGTGACGTCATTCTGCAATTGGACTGGACAGTTGGTGAAATTATGCGTACCCTCGACAGCTTGAATATTGCCGACAATACAATCTTCGTATTTTGCAGCGACAACGGGCCTGTCATTGACGACGGTTATCAGGACCAAGCTCTCGAATTGCTGAACGGACACACGCCCATGAAGCATTATCGTGGCGGCAAGTACAGCTCGTTCGATGCCGGCACCCGTATTCCATTCATTGTCCGCTGGCCCAATGGGATCAAACCGGGCAAACAACAGGCCCTATTCTCCATGATTGATGTATATGCTTCATTCGCAGCCCTGCTGGATCATCAGCTTCCCACAGGTGTCGCCCCCGACAGCCGCGACCAGCTTGATAGCTTCCTCGGTACGGATACCGCCGGGTGCAACTACATAGTGCAACAAAACCTGAACAATACCCTATCCATCATCCAGAATAACTGGAAGTATATCGAGCCAAGCAACAAACCGGCCTTGGAATACTGGACAAAAATAGAAATGGGAAACAATCCCGAACCCCAACTTTATAATCTGTCCATTGATCCTTCCGAGAAAAACAACGTGGCTAAGGACCATCCGGATAAAGTAAAAACACTCTCCACCTTATTGGAAGAAGTGAAAAGCGCAAAGAACCAACAATATCGACAGACACAAAACTTCTAACCTAATCTCTATGTCGATAATCAATTAAAAGACTTTAATTGATTACACTTGAATGAGAGAGAAGGATCGTGAGATTCTTCTCTCTTTTTAGAATATCGCCCTCTTCATAAAAGATACGGAATAAAAACGTATCTTTGCAGCCATGAACAATAATTTATTACCTATACATTTCGCTCCGCTCCAAGGCTATACAGACGCGGTATATAGGCTGGCACACGCCCGTATATTCGGTGGCATCGACACTTACTATTCCCCTTTTGTACGTGTGGAACATGGTGAGATCCGTCGTAAAGACGCACGCGATATAAGTTCGAAGAATAACCGGGAAGGAATACACCTGATTCCCCAGCTGATTGCATCACAGCCCGACAAGCTGGAACAGATAATCACTCTTTTCATCGAGAACAATTATCAGGAAGCAGATATCAACTTGGGATGCCCTTTCCCAATGTTGGCCAAACGTCACAATGGCGCCGGAATGTTGCCGTATCCGGACGAGGTAAAAGATCTGCTGACCGCCGCAATAGAAAAATACCCTCAAATCCATTTCTCCGTCAAACTCCGGCTGGGTTGGGAAAATGCAGAAGAATGCCTCGCACTGCTGCCATTGTTCAATGCCCTTCCTTTGACACATATCATCCTACATCCGCGTTTAGGGAAGCAACAATACAAGGGAGAGGTGGATTTAAGTGGATTTGAGGCTTTTTATAACGGATGCGAAAAGCCTTTATTATACAATGGAGACCTGCATACAGTGGAAGATATACAAACGATTACAGAACACTTTCCAAAATTGGCAGGAGTAGTCATAGGACGTGGCCTGCTCGCCAATCCTGCCCTGGCATGGGAATACCGACAAGGGAAAAAGCTCTCTCCCGATGAGATAATTGAGAAAGTAGGACAGTTGCATGCAGAAGTTTACAGCACCTATGAAGAGTTACTGCAAGGCGGAGAAACACAGTTGCTAATGAAAATGAAAAGTTTTTGGGAGTACCTGATGCCCGACGGAAACCGTAAAGCAAAAAAAGCCATACATAAAACCAGTAAATTAGCCAATTACCGGATAGCAGTAAATAATTTACTTTCTTCATATAAATGAAACGGGAACTACAATCCTAAAAGCACCGGTTTTCTCACATGAAAATGAAAAACAATCTATGAATAACCTTTTATCCACAGATTGTTTTTTTATTATACTGTAATTATAGGCCAAACCTCCTCCCAGAGCCCCTATAACACTACTATCATGTACAAAATTAGACTATTTCCGAACGATTACCTTATATATCTGCCCTATCATATTAATATTTTTGCACTGTGATTTTGTACTCACAGAAATGGAATTATAACCTTATTAATCAATTAAACCAATATTTATGAAAAAGAAGCTGATCTTTTTGAGGGCATTAAGTACAGTATTGCTTTTTGTCTTTTTCGTAACACAAACCAATGCACAGGCATTGACCGTTACAGGTACTGTAAATGATAACTTCGGTCCTGTCATCGGCGCATCTGTCTTTGTAAAAGGAACCAACAACGGTTGTATAACCGACCTTGATGGCAACTTCACCCTATCCAATGTACCTTCCAAAGCGGTATTGGTAGTTTCATTTATCGGCTATCAGACACAGGAAATCCCCGTAAACAACCAAAAGAAATTCACTGTCAATTTAACAGAAGACGCCCAACAACTGCAAGAAGTCGTTGTCGTTGCTGTGGGATATGGCGATGTCCGCCGCAAGGACCTGACAGGTTCCATCGCCAAAGCAGACATCAAAGAATTGACTAAAACCCCTGTCAACAACGTCGCCGAATCCTTAGGCGGACGTATTGCCGGTGTACAGGTTTCATCGACAGACGGCGGTCTGGGGGATAACTTCAATATTGTTATCCGCGGTGCCGGTTCATTGACCCAAAGTACGGCTCCTTTATACGTCATTGACGGTTTTCCACAGGAAACATCCAACATGGGCTCTTTGAACCCCAACGACATTGAATCGATTGATGTTTTAAAGGACGCTTCAGCTACTGCCATTTACGGTTCGCGCGGTGCCAATGGTGTGGTCATCATCACAACGAAGAAGGGAAAAGCAGGCAAACCGACTATCTCCTACAATGGAAGTTTCACAGTAGGTTTGGTAAACAATACCCCCGAAATGATGAATGGATATGAATTCGTCAAGCTCCAACAAGAAATCATGGGTACAGAAGATTTCACCAACATGTATCTGAAAGACGGGCTTACATTGGAAGATTACCGTAATTTCAAATCCTACGATTGGCAGAAAGAAATCTATCGTACCGCTTTAAGCCACAACCACCACGTACTCCTGAATGGCAATGCTGGAGATTTGAAATATTCCACATCAGTCTCTTACAACAACCAGCAGGGTGTTATTATCAATTCAGACCTGAGCAGATACCAGGCACGTGTCAATTTGAGCCAACAATTCAATAAAAGACTGAAGGTAGACGCTAACGCAAACTTTGCCAGCACAGTGCAAAACGGTCCCAATCCCTCTACCAATACTTCATCCATGTCTACAGCCTTCATGTACAGTGTATGGGCATATCGTCCCGTATCACCCTCAGGAGCCGATTTAATGGAGGAGATCTATGACACAGACATTGATATGGCGGAGGATTATCGTTTTAATCCCGTATTGTCGGCAAAAAACGAATACCGGAAAAATACCACTAATACATTGCAGGCAAACCTCAGTGCAGAGTATGAAATCATTAAAAACTTAAAGTTCAAGGTTTCGGCAGGCTATTCAAGCCGCGACCTCAAGAAAGAAGAATTCAACGGTCCCAATACCCGTACGGGAAACTCCCATCCCTCCAATACGCAAAGTAAAGGCATCAATGCCAAATTGTACCAGTATGAATTCAGAAGCTATCTAAACGAGAACACCTTGACCTATCAGTTCAATAAGAACCGTCACAGCATGAACGCATTGGCAGGTTTGAGTTTACAAAAGAACAGTGACTACGCCCATTCTGTGGCAACCGAACACATCAGTAATGAATCTTTTGGAATGGCAGGCCTGGACAAAGGAACTAACCAGACAATCGAAAGCAATCAGGGAGAAAACAAGATGATGTCCTATTTTGGCCGTATCAATTACAACTTTGACTCAAGATACTACATCACTGCTTCCATGCGTGCTGACGGTTCTTCCAAATTCCCGAAAAACAACCGTTGGGGATATTTCCCTTCCGGATCCGTAGCATGGGCGTTTGGTCGTGAAGCCTTTATTTCGGAAAACGCCTCTTGGCTATCCAACGGAAAATTACGTATCAGCTACGGCCAGACCGGTAATAATCGTGTAGGCGACTTTGACTATATGGCTAAACTGATAACCAGCGATGATGTCTACAAATATCCATGGAACAGTTCCTTTACCCCTGGTTTCCATATTTCCAATAAGGCCAACTCACAACTCAAATGGGAAACAACCGAACAGTTCGACTTCGGTTTGGATTTAGGCTTCCTCAACGGACGCATCAATCTGACTGCCGATTATTATATAAAGACAACCAAAGACTTGCTCCTTCAGGCAGACGTTCCGGGAAGCTCCGGGTTCACAAGCGCGACACTCAACGTAGGAAAACTCGAAAATAAAGGTCTTGAAGTTACTTTAGAAACCATTAATATGAAGAACAAGAAATTCTCTTGGACTTCCAACTTCAATATAGCATTCAACTCCAATAAGATCACCGCACTGACAGAAGGCAAAGGCGAAATTACCAGCTATGTGAGTTGGGATAACAAATATAAAACCATGCCCGCATATGTCAGCCGTATAGGAGAATCGGCAGGCAAAATGTATGGTTTCATCTATGAAGGTACGTATAAAGAATCCGACTTCAATGTTACCACAGGGGCAAACGGAAAGACAGTATACACCCTTAAAGAAGGAATCCCGGCTTATGTGAAGGACTGCCAGCCCGGCGATCCTAAATACAAAGACATGCCGACCATAGATACCAATGGTGACGGCATTCCCGACACAGGCGACGGTGTTATTACAGATGACGACCGTACAACCATCGGTGACGGCCTTCCCAAATGTACAGGCGGTTTCACAAACAGTTTTACGTATAAGAATTGGGACCTCAGCATCTTTTTGCAATGGAGCTTAGGAAACGATATCTTGAATGCCAACCGTATGGTTTTCGAGAACCCTGCCAAAAAGAAGAACACCAACATGTTTGCATCTTACGCCGGACGTTGGACTCCTGAAAACTCCGGCAGCGACATGCCGCGTGCAAACGCCCTCGGTTCCAATGAATACAGTTCCCTTTATGTGGAAGACGGTTCATTCCTAAAACTGAAAACAATCTCCTTAGGCTATAATTTCTCCGCAGCCATGTTGAAGAAAGCACATATCAGTTCTGCCAGAGTATTCGTTTCTGCAGAAAACATTGCGACTATTACAGGATATTCAGGTTCCGACCCGGAAGTTTCTACACGTAACTCCGTTTTGACCCCGGGCTTTGACTGGTCGGCATACCCTCGTTCATTCAACGCTTCTATCGGAGTAAACCTTACTTTCTAATTACAAACGTATAAAACAAAAACAATTATGGAAAAATTCTATAATATCCTCAGAAAAGCCCTTGTCATCATTGGAGTATTCTCCATGACTTCATGCGACTTCCTCGAAACCGAACCTTTCGACTTTGTTTCTCCCACTACATTCTACAGAAACGAGTCTGAATGTACAATGGCACTTGCTGCCGTATACTATCCAATGGCCACCAATATCCTTTATGGAAATTTCTATTCAACAGAAATGACGAATATTGATGACCTAAGCTACTACACCCGTAACTCCAATTTTTCCGGAAAACTATGGGCAAATGACTATACCAGCAGCACCAAAGAGATCTGGGATATCTGGGCGCAATTATATACCGGAATTAAAAATGCCAACGGCCTGCTTGAAAATATCGATAAAGCAGAGATGGATGAACCTATAAAAAACAGGATTAAAGGTGAAGCAAAATTCCTCCGAGCCTATTATCATTTCCTGCTGGTACAAGCTTTCTATGAAGTTCCTATCCGCAAGCAGTCTTTAGACGACATTAATGCTGCCAGCATACCGGCCACCCCCCACGCTGAAGCCTTAGACTGGATTATTGAGGAAATGGAAGACTGCCTTTCTTTAGTTGACAATAAAGAATATGATAAAAGTCCTTCTCACGTAAAAGAGAACACCGTATATGGTATTCTGGCACGTGTGTGCTTATGGCGGGCAGGAGCACCGTCCAATGGCGGAGAGGCTTTCTACAAAAAAGCAGCCCAATATGCCAACGAAGTCTATAAATCCAAAAAACATGATTTGAATCCCGATGTATATGCCATGTGGAAATGTATGGCTACGGATAAGTATGACACCCAGTATAACGAATCCATCTGGGAAGTGGAATTTATAGGAACCCGTCTGGACAATAACTATACAGAAAGCCGTATTGGCAATACCATCGGTAACGCGCAAAGAAACGGTGAAGCGTCAGGTAAAGGTTATACCTATGCTTTCTACGCAGGCACACTGGTACTTTGGGACTTATTCGAGAAAAATAGCACAGATAAACGTCGTGACCTTTCCATGGCACCTTATTACCTGAATGCAAAAGATGCACAAGTGAAATGGAAAAAACATGAAATTACCATGCGCCGTTGCGGAAAGTTCCGCCGCGAATGGGAAACAGCCGAAGCCAAAAATAAAAACTGGACTCCCGAAAACTATCCGATTCTGCGCTATGCTGACGTCTTGCTGATGCTGGCAGAGGCTGAGAACGAAGTAAACAAACAACCCACAGACTTGGCTTATACAGCCCTCAATCTGGTGCGCAAACGTGCAGGCATCCCCGAAGTGAAAAACCTCTCTTATGATCAGTTCCAACAGGAGGTGCGCGATGAACGTGCACGCGAACTCTGTTTTGAGTCTATCCGCAAGTTCGATTTGGTGCGCTGGGGCATATACACTGACAGAATGCAGAACGTATTAGGAGCAGCAGCGGCCGACAAACGCTGGAACTCACAGTCTCAAAGTGATGTCAAAGCAGATAAGACCGGTGGTAAATACAACTTTGCCGGTACTGTTGCGGCCAAAACAGAAGAAAAACATCAGTTCTATCCTATCCCCAATAAGGAACTGTCTGTAAACACCAAACTGGAACAAAACAAATGGTGGAAATAAAGCCGCAAGACTTCTAACCTTACCGTCTCTTATCAATAGTAAAATAGACCTTAATCAATTTTATTTCAAAGAGGAGAGTAACCCGCAAGGTTCCTCTCCTCTTTTTCTGTCCGAATGAATGATTTATCTACCTGTTTTGTACAATCTGCACACATAATAAGAGCAATATTCCGTAGTTTTGCAATATATAAATTAATCACCTTAAATTATTTTGATAGCTATGACGCAGAAAAACGTTCTACTATTTCTAATCTTACTCTACTTCAGTTCGCCTGCTGTTGCACAACTTACAGGCTTTGAAAAAGAAGTTCCCCAAAACTTCAAGAGTTCCAATGGACAAGAGTTAGCTTTATCTTCATTATACTATAAGGAGGGTAATAAAAGCCTGGAATGGAACTTCTCCCCAAACAGTATATTAAACATTCCGTCCGAATCTGTCTTTACCTTGAATGACGACAATGGAATTACTTTATGGATTTACAATGAAGAGCCTCAGCAAGACACCTTGCGTTTTGAGTTTTATTCTCCTACGGGACACGTTTCCTACCATTTTGGCTTCCGGCTGTATTCTGCCGGATGGCGTGCCTGCTGGATAAGCTTCAAATACATGCAGGGAGATAAAAAAGAAAAAGAAATAGCCGGATATCGCATCGTTGCTCCCAACCGCACAGGACGTATCTTTTTAGACCGTCTGACCTTCCCGGTACAGAAAATTAATGACCGCACTACTCCGGATTTACAAATGCCGACCAACAACTCGCTTACTTATCGCGATCTATGGCATTGGTGTCGTGTCTGGCAGTGGGAACAATACCGATACGACCTACCTTTGAGCAAAGCACTGACCACAACCGAAAAACAAGAGCTGGCTACCATAGAAGCGCGACTTACCGAGGCGCTTGACATTAAAAAAGCGCCTCGAAAAGATGTGTCAAAAGCCTATAATACATTCAAAACAGCTGCTATCCGCCCATCCGGAAATGGTTTCACCGGCGCTCCTATTGTCGCCCCCGATGAGCTAAACCGCCAAAAAGGAGAAATCTCCTTAAATGATCTGGAAGATATGCTATCAGGATTTGCATACGACGCCTGCTACAATCACTCCGCCCAATCCATGAAGAATTACTTCCTTGTCTGGGATTATGCCATCAATCAAGGTTTTGCCTTTGGCAGCGGCATGGGGACCAACCATCACTATGGTTATCAGATCAGGAAAATATATACCACAGCATGGCTGATGCGTGATGCCATTTGGAAAGCTCCCAATAGGGACAACATTCTTTCTGCACTCATTTTCTGGTCTGCACTGCAAGAAACAAGAATACCTTATCAATATGGTCGGGACGAGCTTTTAGACAGCTGGCATACTTTGCTAATGCCCAAAACCATATCTGCTCTTATGTTTGTGGACGAAAGAGAAAGGGCACGCGCCCTAACAGGACTTTCAAGATGGTTGAGCGGCTCTTTGCAATACAGCCCGGGCACAATAGGAGGAATCAAAGTGGACGGAACAACTTTCCATCATGGAGGATTCTACCCGGCCTATACTACCGGAGTACTTGCCATGGTGGGACAGTTCATCGCACTCACCAGCCACACCCAATACGTTCCTACTCAGGAAGCACGCCAAGTCTTAAAATCCGCTTTTATATCTATGCGCAACTACTCCAACAGTCGCGAATGGGGCATCGGCATCAGTGGAAGACACCCTTTCGGAGGTGGCATGAAAGATGATGACGTAAAAGCATTTGCCTACCTTGCCCTTTCCGGCGATTTATCGGGAGAAGGCAATACATTCGACCACCATTTGGCAGCCGACTATCTGAGACTTTGCGACAAGGATACTCCGGAAGCAGAATATTTTAAAAAGAAAGGTATTACCCCTGCAAAAGCTCCACAAGGCTTTTTTGTATACAATTACGGTTCGACAGGAATCTTCCGTCGTAACGACTGGATGGTGACCTTAAAAGGATATACTACCGACGTATGGGGAGCCGAGATCTATAAAAAAGACAACCGGTACGGACGTTACCAAAGTTATGGTTCCGTCCAAATCATGGGATATCCCTCGCGCATAGCCAGCGGCTATGATGAAAACGGGTGGGATTGGAATCGTCTGCCTGGAACAACCACCATACATTTACCATTCGAACTATTGGACAGCCCGCTACCCGGAACCACAATGGCCCATTCCAAAGAAAACTTCTCCGGCAGCAGTGCATTGGAAGGGAAAAACGGTATGTTCGCCATGAAGTTAATGGAACGCAACCTGAAAAACTTTACTCCGGATTTCGTAGCCCGCAAATCAGTCTTTTGCTTTGATAACCGTATGATATGCCTAGGCACAGGTATCAGTAACAGCAATGCATCTTTTCCAACCGAAACAACTCTTTTTCAAAGTACATTCCAAAAAGGGAAAACCGACATTCATGTGGACGGAAAGCTGAGAAACGAGGCCTTTCACCAGACATTAGATGACAAAAAACGCCATTATATTCAGGACGGATATAATAATTATTATTTTATCAACGGCAACGACGTGCAGATACAAATTGCTCACCAAGTATCGCGACACGAAAAAAACCGCACTGAAACACAGGGAACCTTTGCCTCTGCCTATATCAATCATGGAGTGTCACCGCAAAATGCCCAATACGAATACATGGTACTGGTACAGCCCACACCTGAAGAGTTGAAAGCAGTCCGTCGGAAAGCACCCTACCGGATCCTCCATAAAGATGATACTGCCCACGTGGTCGCCGACAATCAAACCGGTATTACCGCCTATGCAGCTTTTGAGGCTTACTCTCCTGCAAAAGATGAGATATTCCTCTCCATCCCGGCAGAAACAATGGTAATGCAAAAGCAGGCAGGCTCCAAACTTTTACTCAGTGTATGCGATCCGAACTTGAATATATCCGAGAAAACCTACACGACCAAAGAGCCCAGCCGTCCGATTGAAAAGAAATTAATTCTTAAAGGGAAATGGAGAAGTACAGCTCCCAATAACAAAATAACCGTACATTCCAATCAGACAGAAACCGTTCTCATTGTAACTTGCCAACATGGGCAACCCGTAGAATTCACATTATCACGCGAATAAATCTTTAATGGATGAAATTACATACCCGGAATCAGGTGCACCTCAGGACGTATCTGGACTACATGATGTAATTTCATCCATTCACTCAGATAAGCACGATGCTGTGCAAGTATCTCCTGATACTTCTTCTCTATGGCCAAATTCCGCATCTCGCCACGATCCTTTTCCATGTCATAAAGCTGTTCACGATAAAGCCCCTTATCATATAATACATACTTATAATGCGGGGTACGCAAAGCCCAGCCACGTGTAACACCTTTGTCAAATGTCGTTTCAGTAACGACATAAGGCTGGTGCATCTGTTCCGGATCCGCATTTTCCACCAAAGCCTTAAAAGAAACGCCATGCAAGCCTCCGGGAAGGGGAATACCTGCCCAGTCACATACGGAAGCGAAAAAATCAACACCTGCGTTAATGAGCTGAGGCATTTCCTTACCGGCATTCTTCTTTCCGGGAAGGGTTACTATCAGAGGAACATTCACTACTTCTTCGTATAGGGCCGATTTCTGATTCCAATGGTGCGCTCCTACTCCGTCACCATGGTCGCTCGTAAAGATAACAACTGTATTCCTCCATAAATTCCGCCTGTCAATGGCATCGACAATCTTACCGATTTCGGCATCCACCTTCTCTACTAACCGAAAATAAAAACTACGGTAACGACGCCAGTCATCAGGTGAATAATGGCGGGTGGGATAAGCCGAGTAATTCAAAGCCTGCTCATAGTCTATCACATCGGCATCATAAGGATTACGGGCAAAGTTGGAAGGCAGTCCGGGCCACTCATCTTGAGAGAGTTCGGGCAGATTGCCAAACGGCAGATTCTGGCTACGGGCATATTCGCATATATTGTGAGGATTGTCAAAGCCCACCACAAGAAAGAAAGGTTTGGAATGTTTCCGGTCAAGGAAAGCGACAGAAGCCTCCGCCAGTCCGTTGTCATTATGCGGATAAATGGCAGAAAATCCAAATTCCTTATCAGGCATGGACGGCGTATGCACATGCCACTTCCCGGCGTAGGCACATTCATAGCCGGCATTTTGCACCAACCAGCCCAAACTAGCAGTGCGCAACGAATCGGCCATAGGCACATTATTGCGTGCAAGGCCAACCTCGTGGGAGGTATATCCCGTAAACATGGACGCCCTGGAAGGTCCGCTCAAAGGAGCAGAACAATAGGCATTCCTAAACAATATACCCGACTGTGCCAGACGGTCCATATTGGGTGTATGCAAATCCGCATTCCCCATGCAACTCATGGCAGAAGCAGTCTGCTGGTCGGTTACGATATAAATGATATTCGGCAACTCCTTTGCCTCCGTCAATGAAGGGGCAAAAGCTGTTGCAAACAACATGATATTCTTTAATTCTATCATAGTAAAAATCTCCTATAAAAGTTTATTTACGTAATTCCACATCAAAACTAGCCGCATCCCTGCATGTAAAACGCAGTACGGTCTGTTTCTTATCTGCTGAAACAAGCTTGCAATAGGGAGTCTCCGCCACTTGCCACAAGCCTTTCAAAGTAACGGTTACGGGTATTTCCCCACTATCATTATCAATCCATGGCCGAGAATAGATACTCCGTTCAATCCGCTTGCCATCCTTGTCAAAAGCCTCATCGCTCGAACCGCGGTACAATGCCAGATCCGGCTGGGAAACGGTCAGCAACAGCTTGCCGTTATTTTCACGCACCATTACCAAACAGGAAGTGTCCGCCTTTTGCAACAAACCATCTGCCGGAAGCGACCGGGGAGTTTCAAACAATACGTAAGAAGTGATATTATCCGTCAGAGAATGGACAATATGGGCGTTACGATCCTGCTGGAGAACTCTATAAGCGGGGTTCTTTGCAAATGTTTTCAAGGAAGCCGCATCGGTATGAGGCAATACGGCATATTCATAAGAAGCACCTGCCGGAGCCTTTCCATGTTGCAGTGTCAAGGAGACCCAATCACCTGAGGTGGGCTTCGCACTCCGCTCGCCTACTGTGACTTGCGGGAAATTCCTTTCATATTTCGCATCCGCCATAGAGTGCTTGGAAAGGTAATACCCCACCCCGTTCGGATCAATATAAGTCTGTCCGCCGCCTTTGCAGGCATTCCAATATTGACGGGCTTCAGGAGTTACGGCTGCCAACTGAAAAACGGTTGTCTCCGTAGGAAATTCCGAATTCGTATTTTCAATGTCTGTGCCCAGACATACTATCATGTCGCCAAAGAAGTGAAAAGACTTGCGGGCCCGATGCGAACCGTTGTACTTGTCATGTTCATGCAGCTTCATGCCGAAGTTGCCATTCAGACGCGCCTGTGACAACCCGCCGGCAAAAGCCTCGTCGGAATAAAGCATTTCCTCCATGCCGGAGAAAGTATCCACGTTCAGCACTTTGGCACGCAACTGTTCAAAAGGCAGATGAATACTGGTCACGCCCGGAATACGGTTCCAGTCAAAACCATTCTCCTGCCAACCGCTTGTAGTAAAAGTCACCATTTCACCGGGTTTTCCTGTCAGAATCTGCATACTGCCATGTGCCAGATAACGACCGTAGAAATTGGCGGGCAGATAATGTTCGGCAGCCCACAAATAGCGGGAATGTCCACGTACTACCGCCATCCAATTATCCCGGCGCTGCACAGAAACACAGCCGTAACCCAATGCAAGATTACCTTGCGGATCGGGCTCAGGGCGGAAACCCTGCGCTTCAAGCAGCTCCTTCATCTTCAACTCCTGCCGGGCAGAAGCCTTCGGCAGATAATCAGGGGCATCCTTATCGGGCATTCCGGTATAAGCCGCTAAACGCAGGTAAGCGGCTGCCATATCGGCATCATATGCCTGCTTGCCATCCGGAGTGCCGGCAACAGCCATAGTGGCATATTGGATAGGAACCAACTCCCCCTTGCCATTGGGATGACGACCTGACATGGAAAGCGGCCACTGTTTCAGGTTGCAATAGAAACGCATGGTGAGCAACACGTTCTTTACTGTCTCATGCGCCAGTTCGGATAGTTTAAATTCCGTTCCGCTCAACAAATAAATCATGCTCGTAGCTCCGTCCAGACCTCCCACCGCATAGGCGGGATAATTATTGCGGTGATGGAAACAAGCGCCGTCCGTCTTGAAAGACCCCGCCAATCCCGGCGCCGGACGACAGCCGTAATCCAGCCAGCGTGAGAAAGAGCGCAGGTATTGCAGCTTCTCCGGGCTGTTCTCCATAATCAGGATACTGGCAATACGGCCTTGCAATTTAGTATTGAAAGTATCTATATCAATACCGTTTTCCGTAGGCTTGGGATACACCTCGTTGGTAATGGCATACCAGTTCAGTGTACGTTCGGCATCCTTCAGCTTTCCTGCCTCACGCAGGACATCCTTCATCAGGAAGTAAGAAACGAAAAGCCCGCGCATGCTGTAACCGTAGTGGTGGATATTGCCCCAGCAACTGCCATAGGCAACACCCTGGTCGGTAATATGGTCGTACATGGCAAGAAACTTCCGTTTCAGTTCATCTCTCACGCCGGTATCCGAAGTATTGTTATAGGCTATGGCGATGCGCTTCATCAGGTTGAAGTATTCGTTCATCTCCATGCCCAACCGGGTAAACATATCTTTATTCCAATCAGGTATCATACGTTCATAAGCCTCCGCCTGCCTGACCATAAAAACAGGTAAGCCGGTAACCTTCCCATTTTTATACGTGATCTTATAGGTATCGTATTTCTTGCGGATGCCGTCCAGCTCTTTATCCGTAAATTTGGAAGGTGTATAGAGCATATCCCTGAAACGTTTCTCTATCTCCTGTACCTCCCGCTTCTGCTGCTCGCTGACAGGAGTCAAGGCCATATCGGGTTTCCACAAAGAATGTTCGTAAATGACAAGCCAGTGGTTGGTGGTTCCTTTGTTGACAAAAGGCACTTGCACATCGGCTGCTTGCTGGCGAGCATCCACCTTGCTGGCAAGTATGATATGATCCAAGTATAGCTTACCTTTGACATCGGGAGCAATCACACGCATCTCGTTCATTCCCTCTTCGGGCACGCCTTCCATATCGCGTTCATAGCATACCCATGCCGCACGCCAACCGGTAAAGTTGATACCAAACGGGAAAGAAGTACATTTCTTTCCGTCCTTCAGAAATTCAAACCAGATTTTTTTGTCTTGAGCCTCCTCATTATACACCCATACGATGAAAGCGGAAAGATACGTATCTTTTCCGGTAGGATCTTTCTTCTCGAATTTCAGGTCTTTCTTGACAGACAACACAGCACCCGGATCAAACGTCCAACTCAGACTATGCAAACCATCTTTATAATGTTCTCCACTAATACCCAGCCGGGAACCTGTTCCCGAAATAAAGGCCGGCACTTGTGGTCCTTCAAAAGAAAGCAGTCTTTCACTCTTCACCACCTGCGCTTCCGCATTCACCGGCAGTAAAGTTCCGAGAAGCATTCCTGCTCCCATTGTCCATTTACTAAATTGCATCATGTTTATTTCTTTAAGGTTATCTATATCTTTTGCATTGTACAAAGAAAGCCCTCTTTCACCAAAAACAGGGGCATAAATCGTACAGAAGAGGTCTAAAAAATGTCATAACCCCTTCCTGCAAAGTACAGAACAGCTGTCACCATTCTGCAAGAAAGCAATTTTAAATCAAGGATGAAGTTCTTCGAAGGCCTTATTTTCTTCCTGCATCGTACGGACGGTTTCTTCCAGCTCGCTCACTGGCAAATCGGAGTTGTACCAATCGTTATAGCAGTCGGTGACGTACCATTTACCGCCTATCAAGTCGAAAACGACACGCAAAGAAGGCTCCGACTCATCATATCCGGCCTCGAACTCTTTATGGGCAGGTCCATCCTGCGTAAAGCGGGATATGTAAATTCCTCCCTCCTCCTCCGTAATACGTCCTTCCCGCAACGTCTCACTATCCAGCAACGCCCATTTATCGCGGGTAAAAGGGAACGTCTGCTCCGTCTCTCCGTCATCTTTCAGCAAGATAATGGGAGACTTCAAAGGGAACTTGATGCGTGAATACTGAAATGAAGCGCTGGATGTGAATTTCTGGAGAAATATCTTGAAATCCTCTTCGGCAGCCAGACTACTGAAGGTGGAGAGCACGACAGCCGTACACAGACAAAAAACAAAGTGAATTGCCTTCATAATAGATGCGAGTTATTTCGATTCAGACCACAAAGATACAACAAGCCAGTAATTTGCAATAAAAAAAAGCGAGAATTTACAGTATGCTGCCTCTATTCTTCTTCACCTAACAGCTAATGTCCTGTTTTTTTAATTTCACCCGTTCATTTTCTTTTCAGATATTCATATCCGAACCGGCAGCGCAAACAGTTCTTCCGGTCACAATATTCCTTTTGGAGCTGGAGCAACGCTTGCGAGTCCGCCGCCGTAGAAACAGGCAGCCCTGCCCCACTCCACATACGGATGATATGATTGTCCTCCGCCTTCAATGCTTCGAGAAAACATGTGGCGCGGTCGCAAAGTCGTTCATCCGCCTTGTGTATTCCATAAGCATAAAGAAAGGGAATGACGGTATTGATGAGAAGCAAGTTCAAGGTATTCTCGCCCATACGCTTTTTCCGGCGTGGCGAAGTTTTTGCAAAAGAAAAATGCTCTTCCCAATAGGGGGAGAGTTGCACAGTCAATATTTGCTTCACGTCTTCCGGTGTTTCCACCGCCATAATGCGGGAAAATAGTAGCTGCTCCTTATGATACAGATCGGCAAGCTGTGCCAGCCGCACATGAGGGAAGTTATCGGGACGCAGACGAAGAAAACGCCACTGTCCGGCAGCCATAGGCGCAGGAAGGTCGAACTTATGCTGCAAATAATAAAATTCCTTCCGGAGCTTTTGATAGTAGCTGTCTTGGATGGAATCTTCCTTCAGCAATCCTGCCTGTCCAAAAAAGAATGCTTCCACCTGAAACAAGCTGTCCCGATGCTTATCTACTGCACGCAAAGGCAGATGACCGGCCCATGCTTCAAAAGCGTCGCCATTCAGTCCGAAACCGAAATTACGGGCAAGGGTGATAAAGAACACGTCTTCCCAATGGTTATTGCAACGTTCCAGACGTACGGCGATATCCTGAGCCTTTCGTTCAAAACGCTCCACCTGCAAGGCCGACAACCAGGAATGGACGGTCAGCTTCGGTAAGGAACTAAGGATGGAATGACAAGGAGGATACGCTTCCGCCTGCCGTAATTCGGCATAACGGCAGCGGACGCTTTCCGGACAACACAGTTGCAACTGAGCGATTACATCACCGTTGGTACGATGCACCTCACAGTCGGAAACACCCACAACATGCAGGATTACATTATCATAGGCCGTATTCCGGTCGTGTCCATGACGAAACCAGTCTGAAGCCTGTGCATGCAACTCCACGTTACCCACCCAAAGCATATTATCTATTTTCAGTTTTGCGTTAAAGAAGTCGGGGCCTGCATTGGGATTCGGCAAACCGGGATCTATCACTTCAACCGGCTGTCCGGAGGTCGTCCGGAGAGGCATCAGAGGGAATATCTTATGCTTCCAGACGTAATGCAGCAATTGTTCCATTGTTAACTTATCGTTAATGTTGTGCGCAAATGTAAGAAAAAGATTACCTTTGCGACATATAGTTGGTTGATAAACTGAATAAAAACTAAAGAAACAATGAAAATAGCATTAATCGGTTACGGAAAAATGGGCAAGGAAATTGAGAAGATTGCCTTGAACCGCGGACACGAGATTGTCAGCATCATCGACATTAATAATCAGGAGGATTTTGAATCGGATGCATTCAAAAGCGCCGACGTCGCCATAGAGTTTACGAACCCAATGGTAGCCTACAACAATTATATGAAAGCTTTCAAAGCCGGCGTGAAATTGGTTTCAGGCAGTACAGGCTGGCTGGAAGAACATGGTGAAGAGGTCAAGAGGCTCTGTACTGAAGGTGGCAAAACATTATTCTGGTCTTCCAACTTCAGTCTGGGAGTAGCCATATTCTCCGCCATCAACAAATACCTGGCAAAGATTATGAACCGCTTCCCCGCTTACGACGTAACAATGAGCGAAACACACCATATACATAAGCTGGACGCTCCAAGCGGCACTGCCATCACCCTTGCCGAAAGTATTCTGGACAACCTCGACCGAAAAGAGCGTTGGGTAAAAGGTACGCTGCAAGCACCGGACGGAACAATATCGGGTTCTACTGACTGTGCCGCCAACGAACTGCCTGTCAGCTCCATCCGCGAAGGAGAAGTACCGGGTATCCACAGCATCCGCTACGACTCCGAAGCAGACAGCATCACCATCACCCACGACGCCAAAAACCGCCGCGGGTTTGCCTTGGGAGCCGTATTGGCCGCAGAGTACACCGCCGGCAAACAAGGATTCTTAGGCATGAGCGATTTATTTCCATTTTTAAAAGACTAAAACATTATGAGAAAAGCAACACGCGCCCAATGGATTAAGTTCGGTATAATTACCCTGCTCTACCTCATTTTCCTTGTTTGGGTAAGAAGCTGGCTGGGGCTGATTGTCGTTCCTTTCATATTCGACATCTATATCAGTAAGAAGATACCCTGGAGTTTTTGGAAAAACTCCAAAAATCCGGCAGTACGCAGCATCATGAGTTGGGTGGATGCCATTGTATTTGCTCTGGTAGCCGTTTATTTTGTGAATATCTACATATTCCAAAACTATCAGATACCTTCGTCTTCGCTGGAGAAATCATTGCTGGTGGGCGATTTCCTCTACGTCAGTAAAATGAGCTACGGCCCGCGTGTTCCGAATACACCGCTTTCCATGCCGTTGGCACAACACACCTTGCCGGTATTCAACACTAAATCATACATTGAATGGCCGCAGTGGAAATACAAACGCGTACCGGGTTTCGGAAAAGTGAAACTGAATGATATTGTCGTGTTCAACTTCCCTGCGGGGGATACAGTGGCGCTCAACAGGCAGCAGGAGGACTTTTACAGTCTGGCTTATAGGGAAGGACAACGTATATATCCCAATAAAATCAATATGGACAGTCTGACACGCGACCAACAACGCACTGTTTATGACCTCTACTACAATGCCGGACGCAACCTGATCCGTACCAACCCGCAAATGTATGGCGATATTGTGGTACGTCCTGTGGACCGTCGCGAGAATTATGTAAAACGCTGTGTCGGTCTACCGGGAGATACGCTGGAAATCAAAGACACACAAGTCTATATCGACGGGAAAGCCATTGAGAATCCGGAAGACATGCAACTCAACTATTTCGTACAGACCACCGGACCGTACATCCCTGAAAATATGTTCCGCGAGCTCGGCATCAGCAATGACGACCAGATACTGATGACAGACGACTTCAACTATGAGGAGGGACTTATCCAAATGGGCTTGGACCGTCGTGATGCCCAAGGCAGGCTGACTCCTGTCTATCATCTGCCCCTCACCAAGAAAATGTACGATACGCTTACCGGCAATAAGAAATTAATCAGTCGCATCGTCATGGAACCGGAGGACCTTTCAGGACAAATGTACCCGCAAAACCTCTACACCAAATGGACGCGGGATAACTACGGCCCTATCTGGATACCGGAAAAGGGTGCCACCATTACTTTGACCAAAGACAACCTACCTATCTACGAACGTTGCATCGTAGCTTATGAAGGCAACACATTGGAACAAAAACCGGACGGCATCTACATCAACGGGCAAAAGACGGACACTTACACCTTCAATCTGGACTACTACTGGATGATGGGTGACAACCGTCACAACTCTCTCGATTCCCGCTATTGGGGCTTCGTTCCCGAGGACCATGTAGTAGGTAAGCCCATCGTTGTCTGGTTATCACTGGATAAAGACCGCAGCTGGTTTGACGGAAAAATCCGTTGGAACCGGATATTCAAATGGGTACATTAAGCAGCAGTTGGCTATTGATGTTCGATACACACTATGCAGAGAAGGAACCGGAAGATTGCAGCTACTATGACAGGAGTGATACTCGCGGTAGTATTACTTCGGGGTTGTGTTGCGACTTCCTATTCCATCCCTTCCTCAGGCATGGAAAACTCCTTGTACCGCGGCGAGCGTATTCTGGTAAATAAATGGAGCTATGGGTTGCGGCTTCCTTTCATGGGCTTATGGGGATATCACCGCTGGGCGGAAAGGCCCGTACACAAGGAAGATATTCTTGTATTCAACAACCCTGCCAATCTTCTCCAAGCTACAATCGACCGGAAAGAAGTATTTATCAGCCGCTGTTTAGGAGTACCGGGAGACACGCTGTTAGTCGATTCCCTTTTCTCCGTAATCCCCTCGGAGAAAAATGCCCCCGACCAAAAGTTCCTTTATACCTACCCTCAAAAAAAAGAAAAACAGTTGGATTCGTTGCTTACTATTCTTTCCATCCGTCCCAACGCATTGTTAGGACAAGATACGGTGAATAACGTACGCAGTTTCAGCAGGTATGAATATTATTTATTAGAACAGGCTTTAGGCAGCAACAACTGGATAAAGCCAATCGACAAGGAAGACTCCGTAGAAGTGCTGAAACCGCTCATCATCCCCGGTAAGGGGAAAGCGGTACGCGTGTATCCCTGGAACATGACGTTGCTGCGCAACACATTGGTATTGCACGAAAAAAAACGGGCTGAAATCAAAAACGATACGTTGTACATAGAAGGGAAGCCCGCACAGCACTGCTATTTCACAAAAGACTACTACTGGGTGGGAGCCAACAACCCCATTAACCTGTCGGACTCACGCTTGTTCGGCCTTGTACCCAAAGACCACGTCATTGGAAAAGCAACCGTAATCTGGTTTTCCAAGGAGCAAGGGACAGGGCTTTTCGGCGGATACCGCTGGAACAGGATGTGGAAAGAGGTCAAATAATGCCGTCTCCTCAAGTTTATGATTTTATAACCCATAATTTATAATTTAGAATGACCGTCTATCTTTCTTCTGCTTACTTGGCCCCGGTTGAATATTACACCAAACTATTGGCATACGACCGGGTATGTATCGAACAGCACGACCATTATATCAAACAAACCTACCGCAATCGCTGCACCATTGCCGCACCTGACGGAGAGCTTGCCCTTTCCATTCCGACAGTCAAACCCGCCTCCTTAAAATGTCCGATGTGCGACATCCGCATCTCCGATCATGGCAACTGGCGGCATTTGCACTGGAATGCCATTGAGTCCGCATACAACCACACTCCTTTCTTTGAATATTACAAGGATGACTTCCGCCCTTTCTATGAAAAGAAATATGAGTTTTTAGCCGATTTCAACGAAGAACTTTGCCACTTGGTTTGTTCCCTGATAGATATACAGCCTGTTATGGAACGCACCTCGGAATATAAAACCGGATTCGCCCCCGGCGAGGCGGATTTTCGGGAGCGTATTCATCCCAAGAAAGATTTCTCCCTGGAAGATCCCGATTTCTCTCCGCAACCTTACTACCAGGTTTTCCAAGAGAGGCTCGGCTTCCTACCCAACCTCAGCATTATCGACTTATTATTCAACATGGGACCGGAAAGCCTGCTGGTATTGCAACAAAGCAATAAGCCGGAACATCGGTAACTTGGCATAAATTATATAATTTTAGACATATCGCAAGGTAAAGAAGACATTTATTCCTATTTTTGCAATGCGAACCCGAAGAAATATATATTCATATCACTAAATAAAAAAATCATGAAGAACTTATTTGACATTAAAGGCAAAGTAATCGTCATCACAGGCGGTTGCGGCATTCTCGGAAAAAACATCGCTAACTACCTTGCAGAACAAGGCGCTAAAATTGTGGTTTTGGATCGTGCAGCAGAAATAGGTAAAGAACTGGAAGCCGAACTCAACCAGAAGTCTGAAGCCCTGTTCCTCGTAACCGACGTACTGAACAAGGAAGTACTGGAAGAAAATAAGAAAGCTATCCTCGAACGCTTCGGCACTATCGACGTGTTGCTGAATGCTGCAGGTGGCAATATGCCGGGCGCCACCATTGCTCCGGACAAGACTGTACTCGACTTGGATGTAGAGGCATTCCGCAAAGTGGTAGACCTGAACCTTTTCGGTACAGTACTTCCCACTATGGTCTTCGTGGATGTCATGGCAAAGAACAAGAAAGGTGCTATCGTCAACTTCTGTTCCGAGTCTGCCCTCCGTCCGTTGACACGCGTGGTAGGTTATGGTTCAGCCAAAGCCGCTATCGGCAATTATACCCGCTATATGGCAACCGAACTGGCTACCAAGTTCAGCCCCGAGCTCCGCGTAAACGCTATCGTTCCCGGTTTCCTGCTGACCAACCAGAATCGTGCGTTGCTGACTAATCCCGATGGCTCCTATACAGACCGCGCCAAAACCATCATAGCCCATACTCCCTGCGGACGCTTTGCCGAGCCGGAAGAACTGTTCGGAACCATTCACTACCTCATCAGTGACGCTTCCAGCTTCGTTACCGGAGCCCTTTCGGTAGTGGACGGCGGTTTCGATGCATTCTCCATTTAAACCATAAAAAAATAAATTATAAATCGTAAAATAATAAATGCCATGATACTTTGTGAACAAACCTGGCGCTGGTACGGTCCTAACGATCCGGTCAGCCTGTGGGATATCAAACAAGCCGGAGCCACCGGCATCGTAAACGCTCTGCACCACATTCCCAACGGTGAAGTATGGACAGTGGAGGAAATCATGAAACGCAAGGAAATGATTGAAGCCGTCGGCCTACGTTGGTCCGTCGTAGAAAGCGTGCCCGTACACGAGCATATCAAGACCCAGACCGGAGATTTCCAGCGATATATAGACAACTACAAAGAAAGCCTGCGCAACCTCGGCAAATGCGGCGTGAACATCGTTACGTACAACTTCATGCCCGTATTGGACTGGACCCGTACCGACCTTGCCTACGAACTTCCCGACGGCAGCCGCGCCCTGCGCTTTGAACGTGCAGCTTTCATCGCTTTCGACCTCTTCCTGCTGAAACGCCCCGGTGCGGAAGCCGATTACACCGACGAAGAAAAGGCGAAAGCCAAAGCGCGTTTCGAGCAAATGACGGAAGATGACAAACAACTACTCGTACGCAACATGATTGCCGGTCTGCCCGGTTCGGAGGAGAGCTTCACACTGGAACAATTCCAAAAAGAGCTTGACCGCTACAAGGACATCACTCCTGAGAAACTACGCTCCAACCTGATTTATTTCCTCAGTGAAATCTGTCCTGTTGCCGATGAAGCCGGCGTAGAGCTGGTTATCCACCCGGACGATCCTCCTTGCTCAATCCTTGGCCTGCCGCGTATCATGAGTTGTGGAGCCGACTTCCAGGCTCTGATCGATGCTGTTCCCAACAAGAGCAACGGCCTGTGTCTGTGCACCGGTTCTCTGGGTGTAAGCAGCGCAAACGACTGCGCCGCCTTGATGGAACAATTCGGCGACCGTATCAACTTCGTTCACCTCCGCAGCACACAACGCGATGCTGAAGGCAACTTCTACGAAGCCAACCACCTGGAAGGCAACGTCGACATGTATCACGTAATGAAAGCCTTCCTCGAATTGCAACAACGCCGCAAAGTCTCCATTCCGATGCGCCCCGACCATGGACATCAGATGGTGGATGATTTGAAGAAGAAAACCAATCCGGGATACTCCTGCATCGGCCGTTTGAGAGGACTGGCAGAACTGAGAGGCCTGGAAATGGGAATCGCCAAGTCATTGTTCGAGTAAGAGAGATCCTTTAGAAATACATACTGAAAAGAAGCCATTCAATTGCAATCATATTGCAGGCGAGTGGCTTTCTTTGAATACCCCAATTGATATGCTGAAAATTCAAACTCCCAACGGTGAGAACAGGGTTCTACTACATTCCTGCTGCGCTCCCTGTTCCTCTGCCATCATCGAATGTATGCTGGCAAACGGCATCCGCCCTACTGTGTTTTACTGTAATCCCAACATCTATCCGCAAGAAGAATATGAAATAAGAAAGCAGGAAGCCATTCGCTTTGTAACGTCTCAAAACCTCGATTTCATCGATGCTGATTATGATTATGACCATTGGCGAAATGCCATGTCGGGACTGGAAAACGAACCGGAACGAGGCAGCCGCTGCCTGAAATGTTTCACCTTACGGCTGACGGAAACAGCACGCTATGCTTCCGAACACAATTTCCAGATCTTTACCACCACCCTTGCGTCTTCGCGCTGGAAAAACCTTGAGCAGATAAACGAAGCAGGCCGGAGGGCAGCTTCCTTTTATCCCGGTACAATCTTTTGGGAACAAAACTGGCGGAAAGGCGGGCTGCAAGACCGCCGCAACCAGCTTCTTAAAGAATATGATTTCTATAACCAGCTATACTGCGGTTGCGAATTCAGTATGAAACGACTGGAACAACAAAAAGAAAATAAGGCTGAATAAGGCATTCAAAGGAACCTTCCAAAGACAAGCAGCAAGGGAAACATCTGTCTGACGAATTAAACTCAATGAGAACCGGCACAATGTTCCCTATTCCAGCACTCAGTTCCAGCAGCAGGAAAAGCTGTCAATCGTAAATAAGCGTTGATAGATAGTCCTCAGCAAACATCTCGTTTGCCACTTCCAATAAAATTTCAGGGGTAAGTTGCTCAATACGCCGGAATACAGCCTCGGACGCTTCATATTTATTGTAGTGCAGGAAAGTCTTCGCCATGCCGAGAGCATTGTTCTCGTTATTGTCCGAAGCCACACCTATCTGCCCGATAAGCTGTTTTTTGGCCGCGGCAAGCTGAGATGAAGTCATTTTTGCATCACGCAGACGTTTCAGTTCTTTATACACAAGGCGGGTGCACAGGTCTGCATCCTTAGGATCGCAACCGAAATAAATGCAGAAAGTTCCGGTATCGGTATAAGAAGTCAAGTTAGACTCCACATTATAGACCAAACCGCGGCGTTCGCGCAAAGCCACGTTCAACCGGCTGTTCATGCCCGGACCACCGAGGATGTTATTCAACAGATAGAGTGCCGTACGTTTGTCCTCATAGGCATTGTATCCCCGACTGCCGATCATGACGTGCGCCTGATGGGTGTCTTTATGCAAAATCTGGGTTTTCGGAACATACAAAGGCGGCGGCGTGCGACGGTTATCGACAGCCACAGCCGGGATACCGGCCAGCAGCTTCTCCGCCCAACGCACCACTTGCCTGAAATCCATGTTGCCTAAAACAAAGAACACCATATTGCCGGGATGATAAAAACGGGAAGTAAAAGCGGCGGCATCCTCACTGCGGAACTTTTTCAATTGTTCCGGATTACCGAGAATATTACGTCCTAAAGGGTGCTCCCGAAAGATCAAGTCTTCAAAATCATCGAAAATCAGCTCAGAAGGGTTGTCTTCATAAGACTGTATCTCGTCTATAATAACCTCTGTCTCCTTCTCGATCTCCCGCTGCGGAAAAGTAGAATGGAATACAATATCCGTCAGCAATTCGAAAGCACGCCCGAAGTGCTCAGTAAGGAATGCAGAATAAATCACCGTCTCTTCCTTATTGGTGTAAGCGTTCAAATCGCCACCCACATTCTCCATGCGGTTCAGAATATGCCACGCCTTGCGTTTTTTGGTACCCTTAAAAATAAGATGTTCCACAAAATGCGCCATACCCTGTTCATTTTCAAGTTCATCGCGCGTTCCGGCATCTACTGCAAAACCACAATAAGCCACTTTCGACAGGGAGGGCTCATGGATGATGCGCAAGCCGTTCGACAATGTGTGCAGACGGTAGCGAGGAGATATTTCTTCTGTTAAATTCTTCATTCTTACGTTCCAAACGATTTGTGGGCACAAAAATACAATAAAACTTATTGCCGTTTATGGAAAATTGCGGATATTTGCACATATAATCATATTAATCTAATCGCATCAGACAATGACAGCATCCATTCAAGAGCTTTTGCAGAAAGAGGCGCAAGCCGTATTGAATATTCCCGTAACAGACGCATACGAAAAAGCGGTAGAGCTTATCGTAGAACAGGTGCACCACAAAAAAGGGAAACTGGTAACTTCCGGTATGGGTAAAGCAGGGCAAATAGCTATGAATATTGCTACCACTTTTTGCTCAACGGGGATTCCGTCGGTATTTCTTCACCCCAGTGAAGCACAACATGGGGATTTAGGCATCCTGCAGGAAAACGACCTGCTGCTGCTCATTTCCAATTCTGGCAAAACGCGTGAAATTGTCGAGTTGACCCAATTGGCACACAACCTGAATCCCAATCTGAAATTCATCGTCATCACAGGCAATCCAGACAGTCCGCTGGCACAGGAATCCGATGTATGCCTCAGCACAGGAAGTCCCAAAGAGGTCTGCATATTAGGCATGACGCCCACCACCTCCACAACGGTCATGACCGTAATCGGTGATATTCTGGTTGTACAGACCATGCAGAGAACCGGGTTCACGATTGAAGACTACTCCAAACGTCATCATGGCGGCTATCTGGGAGAAAAATCAAGATCATTATGCGTAAAGTAATCGGTATTGGAGAGACGATATTGGATATCATCTTTCGTAATGAACAGCCTTCTGCCGCTGTACCGGGCGGTTCTGTATTCAACGGAATCGTCTCATTAAGCCGTACAGGCGTTCCTGTCTGTTTCATCAGTGAAACAGGCAACGACCATGTAGGCGACACCATCCTACGGTTCATGCGTGACAACCATATTTCGACAGAACACGTCAACGTGTTTCCCGACGGGAAATCTCCTGTATCACTCGCTTTCCTGAATGATAACAGCGATGCCGAATATATATTCTACAAAGACTACCCCAAACAACGCTTGGATATTATCTATCCCGAACTGAAAGAAGACGACATAGTCGTCATCGGTTCTTATTATGCATTAAATCCGGTGTTGCGCGAGAAAGTGCTGGAACTACTTGACCGGGCGCGTGAAAAGAAAGCCATCATCTATTACGACCCCAATTTCCGTTCTTCCCACAAGGAAGAAGCCATAAAACTGGCGCCAACCATCATTGAGAACCTGGAATATGCCGATATCGTACGCGGCTCGCAGGAAGACTTCTTCCACATGTATAACCTGCGTGACGCAGATAAAATATACAAGGATAAGATAAAATTCTATTGTCCTAACTTCTTGTGTACGGCAGGGGCGGAAAAGATTACACTCCGCACAGGTTCCGTCTCCAAAGAATATGACATACCGCCGTTAGAGGCAGTCAGCACCATTGGAGCCGGTGATAACTTCAATGCAGGCATTATCTACGGTTTACTGAAACATGACATTCGTTATGACGACCTGAATGGAATCAGTGAAGCCAAGTGGGACGAGATTATACGCTACGGCATGGAATTTGCCGCAGAGGTCTGCAAAAGTTACAGCAATTCGGTATCAAATGAGTTTGCAGAGAGATACAGATATTAATGCGCCTCTCCAATCCGCACCTAAAAATAAATTATCATTTAAAAATTATAAAACCTTCATATCTGCTGCATAATCTGAAACGAAAAACTATATATTTGCTGTAAACGACATTTAGAGAGTTTACGAACCATGATGTATAAGAATCTGTTGAACCTGCTTGCTTTGGTAGTGCTATTTCCTTCCTGTAGCGGCACAGCTCCACACATATCTGTTGTATGCGAAGAAAACAACGTAGGGAACTGTATCGTCAAATGGGAAATGGCTCCCCTCATCAAGGGAAACGTAAAAGTATATGCTTCAACCGATCCTGATGCCATTCCGGAGGATGTTCCCGTTGCTATGGCCGATATCTCGGATCTGAAAATGACTATCATCACAAACGATCCCGCCAAACGTTATTATTACACCCTGCTATTCGGAGACAAATATCGTGTGAAAATCGCTACGCGCAATGTCAATATCCCCGGCATACAAAACTTCCGCGATTTGGGCGGCTACCCCTCTTACTCTACTAAAAAACAGGTACGTTGGGGAATGATTTACCGCTCGGCGGAAATAGACAGCCTTGAATGTTACTCACGCAGGGAACTTAGAAACCTCGGCATCAAGACACTCATCGACCTGCGGGCTTCTTCGGAGACAGGCAGGCAATCTCCGCTGCAAAAAGAATTCAACGTTGTACATATTCCCCTTGCCACCGGAGATATGGAAAATATACTGAAAGGCATACGGGAAGAAAAAATAAAAAGTGATACCGTCTATCGCATGGTAGAGCAGATGAACCGCGATTTAATAGACAAATATACAACGGAATACCGGCAGATCTTCGATATTCTGTTGGATAAGAACAGCTATCCGGTAGTGATCCACTGCTCTTCCGGCAAAGGGCGTACAGGCATCGTTTCTGCTTTGGTGCTCGCCGCATTGGGCATAAATGAAGACATAATCATGGAAGATTACCGGCTGAGCAATGATTACTTCAACATCCCAAGCGCCTCTAAAGACGCCTATCAGTTGCCTGCCCGTTCACAAGAAGCTATTACCACCCTATTCTCGGCACGCGAGGATTTCCTAAACGCCGCCAAAGAGGAAGCGGAACGCAGATACGGCGACATTGACTCTTATTTGCAGAAAGGTATCGGGCTGAACAAAGACGAAATAAAAAGGTTGCGGAGTATCTTGCTCAGTGATTAATAAGTTATTTATCAGAAATATAACATGTAAACGTCAACAAATCACTAATTTCTAATCACTAATCACCAAAAAACTCTTATCTTTGCGGCCGAAATATAAAGATATACAAAGATTTAATGAAGACATTTGAAGAGCTCGGTGTGTCGCCGGAGATACGCCGCGCCATTGAAGAAATGGGATATGCGTGTCCCATGCCGGTACAAGAAGAAGTAATCCCTTACCTTTTGGGAGAAAATAATGATGTAGTAGCACTGGCACAAACAGGAACAGGAAAGACCGCAGCGTTTGGTCTGCCGCTTATACAGCAAATTAACGTTAACAACAGAATTCCCCAATCACTTATTCTTTGTCCTACCCGCGAACTCTGCTTGCAGATTGCAGGTGACTTGAATGACTATTCCAAATACATTGACGGCCTGCGGGTATTGCCCGTATATGGCGGTTCGTCCATTGAAAGCCAAATACGTGCCCTGAAACGCGGTGTGCATATCATAGTGGCCACTCCAGGACGCCTACTCGACCTCATGGAGCGCAAAACCGTTTCCCTCTCCACCATCCAGAATGTAGTGATGGACGAGGCGGATGAAATGCTGAACATGGGATTTACGGACAGCATCAACGCTATTCTTGCAGACGTTCCCCAAGAACGTAACACGCTTTTGTTCTCCGCTACCATGAGCCCCGAAATAGCGCGCATCTCCAAAAAATACCTGCACAACGCAAAGGAAATCACTATCGGACGCAAGAATGAAAGCACAAGCAACGTGAAGCATGTGGTTTTCACCGTTCATGCCAAAGACAAATACGCTGCCCTGAAACGCATTGTTGACTATTATCCGCAGATATACGGCATCATTTTCTGCCGCACCCGCAAGGAAACACAGGAAATTGCCGACAAGTTGATGCAGGAAGGATATAATGCCGACTCTTTGCATGGCGAACTGAGCCAGGCGCAGCGCGACACCGTCATGCAGAAGTTCCGTATCCGTAACCTGCAACTGCTGGTAGCCACTGACGTTGCCGCACGTGGACTGGACGTCGACGACCTCACCCATGTCATCAACTACGGTTTGCCCGATGATACGGAAAGCTATACCCATCGCAGCGGACGTACGGGACGTGCCGGAAAAACAGGTACATCCATTGCCATCATCAACCTGAGAGAAAAAGGCAAAATGCGTGAAATTGAACGTATTATCGGCAAGAAATTTATTCAGGGAGAAATGCCCACCGGGAAGCAAATTTGTGAGAAACAGCTGCTGAAAGTAATTGACGAGCTTGAGAAAGTAAAAGTAAATGAAGATGAAATCTGTGACTTCATGCCTGACATTTACCGTAAACTGGACTGGTTGAGCAAAGAGGATCTGATTAAACGTATGGTTTCCCATGAATTCAATCGATTCTTGGATTACTACCGCAATCGTGAAGAAATAGAGATAGCTACCGGCAGCGAACGCAACGCCAAAGGCAGTGAACGGGGTGGAAGCACCCGTCAGGCAGCTCCGGGCTTCAAGCGTCTGTTCATCAATCTCGGTAAAATGGACAATTTCTTCCCCAATGAGTTGATCAGCCTCCTGAACAGCAATACCCGCGGACGCATTGAGTTAGGACGCATCGACCTAATGCAGAAATTCTCTTTCTTTGAAGTGGAGGAAAAGGAAGTCGGTAACGTCGTAAAAGCCCTGAACCGCGCCAATTGGAATGGCCGTAAGGTCTCCGTAGAAATCGCAGGAGAAGAAGGAAAAGATACGCCCAAAGGAAAACGCAGAAGTGAAGGCGGCAGCTATGGCAAAAAGGAATTTGACGGCAAAAAGCGCAGTAACAAGGACGATCGCCGCAGCGAATCCACCGGCAAGCGTAACAATAAATCCGAATACCCTGCCACCGACAAGAAAAAGAGCAAGCCCAGTCGTGAAGAGCGCGGTTACACCAAAGCACGTGGTAAAAAAGACGACTGGAAACAATTCTTCCAGGGGAACAACGAGTTTAAGGATTCAGAACCCGACTTCAGCGAAGAAGGCTGGGCAAGACGAACACCTAAAAAGAAATAAACAAAGGGACACGACAATTTGCCTATCCCATTTTTGTGGTACTCTCCATTCAATTTATACAATTGGATGGATAGTTCCACAAAAACACAACTTTTACTTCTTCTTGGTACTTTATTGAGAATCTACAACTTCATAAGACTTGATCTCTTCAAAATGAATAATTTCTTTTTTTCCGTTCTTCCGTTTTATTAGCATATCAAAAGTGGTATTACCAGTATCGCTATTCCAAACTATATCTCCCACATACTTTACAAACTCATCTCCTATCCCTATTCCAACCTTTTCTGCAGGTGAGTCTTTCAGAACATGATAAATCCTCTTAGTTTTCTTCTTCTCAAAAAGAAGACCTATCGGGCATAAATATGTTTTCTTAAATATAAGCTTATCACCAGTATAATGGACAATTGGAAATTGGCAAAACATAAAATTAACTGCATCACCACAAAATGGCTTAAGTGCCGGTACAGATGACAAGCCGGAAGCTTCAAAGTCAGCATTCCAGATAATAGGAGTAACTTTACTACCGTTCCTCACCTCATCCGCGTCAAGCATTGTTATGGTAAACTTCAATAAATACTGGGTTTGAGTATAGCCACTTTTTGTTTGTGATTCTACATATTGACGAGTTCCCCATCCGGAACCTATTTCATAACCATACTTATAACGAGTTACAATCTCTTGCGTGGGTGGAGTATAGTTTTCTCGTTTATCCGAATAATAATTAATATAAATAAGGATATCGGGGGTTTCTCTATCCCGCTTTAGATTTTTCTTATTTAGTTCCTTTTCTATAATTCCCGAAATCTCTTTCTGCTGAATCACATTATTCTCTGTAAATTCAAAATCAAAAGTGGAATAATCATATAACGAAACATCAGGATCTGAATAAATCTGTGTATTATTGTGAAAAGAAAGAGGCCACTCTACTGTGGAAATACTTCCATATTTTCCTAAATCCATGGTTTCTAACTCCGTTAGGTATCTTCCCTTTTCAAGCTCGATAAGATTACCTGTTGCCACCTGCCGTTTATTACCCCCTACATGGTATACATTATTAACTGTATCTGAAGGAACTATCAATGTTCCGACGCTAATCCCTGCCAAATCAATCTGAGAGTAAGGTTCTACTTTTGTAATATAGCAACACCTTTCTTTCTCCCCATTCACAACATTAGTGACCATATAGCCATAACTTCCATCAAACACTTCCATCTCCTGCGCCCCCACATTCAAGGACATAAGCATCACAATCATTAACAACACCTGTTTTTTCATACTATTAAATTGTTAATGCATCCCGTCCCCTACTGATGCGATTATAAACAAGTAGCGTGGGAACTATTGAATATTACTGTATTGGGGCCCTGAACTGCCTTCATCGAATAATAAACAATAACCCACGCCAAACGATATATAAATCACCTCATAAAATGAGGTAATTATATAACTCTGACATGAGCATTCTTGTCTACTATCTTCGATGAGTGAAATTGTTCAGGTTTCAATACAAGATAATATCCTTAACGCTCTTTCTTTACTAATAAAAACACCTTTCAAGACCTTAACTCATTAAGCGTCTGAAATCATTGCAAAGTTATAAAAACAAGTTTCACTTGCAAGAGCTATCTGCTGAAAGTTTTTTTATCGGAGATTTAGCGAGTACCTTCTTATAGCCTAAGAGATCGCTTGGAGTATCTCTATGACAGATTCATTGCTATTCCTCTTTTCATTTTTGCAAATCGAAAAGAGGGCTGAATACTTACAAACAATTAGGGTGATAAAGTGGAGAAAACTCCATTTTATCACCCTAATTGTTTTACCGGACTGTCAGACGATAACATGATCCCCCGACAAACCTTTCTGCCATAGCTATGAGTGTCTTTTACTTCTTCTCACAACTCCTAGTGCTGAAAGCCACGAGCATCCACACCATTTTTTCCTGTTCTTTCAGATAGCCGGTCATCAAATCGGCGGTTGCATCATCACCGGCTTCATTAGCCAGCTCAATCACCTTTCTTTCCTCACCGATGAGGTAACTGTAGGTTTCGAGGATATGGTCAACAGCCTCGCCCCCACAAGTGATACCGGAGATTTCTTTCACTTTCGCAACCTTGAGGTAGCTGCTGAATTTATTTTCGGGCGAACCGCCTAACATCAGGATACGTTCTGCGATTTCATCCACTTTCTCCGCAGCATCGTTGTACATATCTTCGAATTTGCTATGCAAAACGAAGAATCCATGTCCTTTGATATCCCAGTGGAAGCCGCGGAGATTGGTATAGTGTACTTGGAAGTCTGCCAACAATTGGTGCAAGGCAGATACTACGCTGTTTACTTTGTTCTCATTCAAATGCAAATAATCTAAAGTCTTCATAATCTTTCTATTTTAAAAGTTTGTACTATTTTTCTTTGTTTCTGTTGCAAAGATAACCGGTAAATAAATGCTTGTCAAACAGATAATTTCTATCTTTGCATAGAACGATTCTATATATAACATTCAAAAGCCCTGTTTACTATGACTCTGCAACAACTGGAATACATACTTGCCGTCAATCAGTTCCGCCATTTCGCCAAAGCTGCCGAATATTGCCGGATCACGCAACCCACCCTGAGTGCCATGATTCAGAAATTGGAAGAAGAGCTGGACACCAAGATTTTCGACCGCAGCCAACAACCCGTATGCCCTACTCCTATCGGTATCCACATCATAGAACAAGCTCAAAATGTGTTAGTTCAGGCAAACCGTATAAAAAACATTATAGAAGAAGAAAAACATTCCCTTCGCGGAGTATTCAAGCTGGGCATCCTTCCCACGATAGCCCCTTACCTATTGCCCCGTTTTTTTCCTCAATTAATGAAGAAATATCCCCAGCTCGATATCAGGGTGGTCGAAATGAAGACAAATGACATCAAGAAAGCCCTGCAAACGGAAGAGATAGACGCCGGAATCGTAGCCAGCCTGGCAGGTATGGAAGAGTTCCAGCAGATACCTCTATTCTATGAACAGTTCTACACATATATCGCAAGAGAAAACAGGCTGTTTGCCAATGAAATCATACGCACAGCCGATTTGACAGGAGAACAGCTTTGGATGCTGGATGAAGGCCATTGTTTCCGCGACCAGTTGGAACGCTTCTGCCAGCTAAAGGCAGCTCGTGCCAGCCAGTTGGCCTATCATTTGGGCAGCATGGAAACCTTTATGCGCATGGTGGAGGGCGGTAAAGGAATCACTTTCATTCCAGAGTTGGCAACGTTGCAACTGGATGATAGGCAGAAAGAACTGGTGCGTCCCTTTGCCATTCCCTGTCCTACCCGACAAATCATCCTACTGACCAACCGGAGCTTTATCCGTAACACTCTCCTGAAAACAATCACCCAAGAAATTACGGCCGCAGTGCCTAAGGAAATGCTTTCCCTGAAAGCAACCCAGGCTCTTGTATAGATTCTGTCTATCGGCCCATACAACTTTTCAATCGTTTTTTTTGTTCTACCGGGAAAAATTGCTATATTTTTGCATCGGTAAAACAAAAAACAAATCTTTTAAAAAGTATAATTATGGAACCGATTATCAACTCTCAACTCCCTGAATTCAAAGTTCAGGCTTTCCAAAACGGAAGTTTCAAGACAGTAACCAACGAAGACTTAAAAGGCAAATGGGCTATTTTCTTCTTCTATCCGGCAGACTTTACGTTTGTATGTCCTACCGAATTGGTTGATGTTGCAGAAAAATACGACCAATTTCAGGCAATGGGTGTAGAGGTTTACTCCGTAAGCACAGACTCCCACTTCGTACATAAGGCATGGCATGATGCTTCCGAAAGCATCCGCAAGATTAAATATCCGATGTTGGCAGACCCCACAGGCGCATTGAGCCGTTCATTTGGTGTAATGATTGAGGAAGAAGGCATGGCCTACCGCGGTACATTCCTCGTAAACCCCGAAGGCAAAATCAAACTTGCCGAAATACAAGACAACAGCATCGGACGTAATGCAGACGAACTACTCCGCAAGGTAGAAGCTGCACAATTCGTAGCCACCCATGACGGTGAGGTTTGCCCCGCCAAATGGAAAAAGGGTGCTGCCACTTTGAAGCCGAGTATCGACCTAGTCGGTAAGATTTAGCCGTACCCCCATACGGTAAATGTTACTATGTAGAGACTATCCCTATCTCTTCCTTGCAAGAGCAAAAGAAAGGAGATAGTCTCTTTTTATACCTCAACATTAAAGACCCGCATCATCATGTTAGAAACAAATATATTAGACCAAGTGCGGAGCATATTCCAACCATTGGAAGCCCGCTATACTTTCCACATCACTTGTAATCCGAAGCATGAACAGGCTCGCGAGCTGATTGATTTTCTAAATGAAATAGCGAGTTGTTCCGACAAACTCTCCTGCCGGCTAACCGAAACCGAGACGTCCGGACCGGAGTTCACCCTCCTGAAAGAGGAGCAGAAGACCGGAATAAAATTTCGCGCAATCCCAGGTGGACACGAATTCAGCTCCCTGCTTCTCGCTGTACTAAATGCCGATGGAAAGGGGAAAAACCTGCCGGATGAAAGTATCGGCCGCCGCATCAGAGCACTGAAAGGAACAATCCGCCTGCAAACCTATGTGTCACTGACCTGCACCAATTGTCCTGACATAGTGCAAGCATTGAATATCATGGCGCTGCTGAATCCCCACATCACCCATGAGATGATAGACGGGGCTCTCTTTCAGGAAGAAGCAGATGCACTGAAAATACAAGCCGTACCGTCCGTTTATGCCAATGGAAAGCAGTTCCATGTGGGACGCGGCTCTTTAGGAGAACTTCTTCAAAAGTTGGAAGACACTTTCGGAAGCCTGCCACAAGAAGATGCAGCGCCTGTCCCAAGGAAATTCGATCTGCTTGTCCTCGGTGGAGGACCTGCCGGAACTTCAGCAGCCATTTATTCTGCCCGCAAAGGGTTGCGCGTCGCTATTATCGCCGAAAGAATAGGCGGACAGGTAAAAGAAACCGTAGGCATCGAAAACCTGATTTCCATACCTCAAACAACCGGCTCGCAACTTGCCGACGCACTCAAGAACCATATAGGACATTACCCCGTTGAAGTCTTTGAAAACCGGAGAATAGAGAAAGCGGAGCTCCAAGGCAAAGAGAAAAAGGTCTTTTCCGGTGGTGGAGAAACGTTTACGGCTCCTGCCGTAATCATTGCCACAGGTGCAAGCTGGCGCAAACTGAATGTAGAGGGAGAGACCGAATATATCGGACGCGGCGTAGCCTTTTGCCCGCATTGCGACGGTCCTTTCTATCAAGGCAAGCATGTGGCTGTCATCGGCGGCGGGAACTC
>UMKN01037025.1_pt1 | contig 40008 bp, 30 predicted proteins | sample 1966321 | NCBI WGS metagenome assembly UMKN01 (sample SAMEA4836177, study PRJEB28245) | human gut metagenome | biome: gut microbiome; material: fecal sample | place: Denmark | collected 2008
ACTGGACAAGGTCTTTGCCCGCCACATCACCAATAAAAACGGCAAGTACATCGTGTTCTGCTCCGGCAAGGAACACATGGACGAGATGATTTCCCATGTGCCGGAGTGGTTTGCGGCTATTGATACAAAACCTACCGTGTACAAAGCCCTGTCTGATGACCCCGCCACAGATAAGGCCTTTGCGGCATTTAAGGCCGATACCAGTAACCACCTAAAACTCTTGTTCTGCATTGATATGCTCAATGAGGGTGTCCATGTCGAGGGCATCTCGGGCGTTGTTTTGTTCCGCCCGACGATTTCGCCCATCATCTATAAGCAGCAGATTGGCCGCGCTCTGACAGCAGGGGATAGCGCGACACCGCTTATTCTGGATGTCGTCAATAACTTTGAGGGCCTGTCCAGCATCAGCAGTCTACAAAACGAGATGGCTGCCGCCGTGCAGCGTCTCTATGCCAACGGCGAGAGCGACAAGATCGTTACGGATCGTTTTGAGGTTGTGGAGCAGGTCCATGACTGCCGCGTGCTGTTTGAACAACTGCAAAGCAGCCTGTCCTCGACATGGGATCACTACTTCTCCGAGGCAAGCATTTACTACGCCGAACACGGCAACTTGGACATTCCGCGTCGCTACAAGACGCCCATGGGTTTGAGCCTTGGCTCGTGGCTGCAAATTCAGCGGCAGGTTCGCAGTGGCAAGCGTGTCGGGAGCCTGACCCAGCAACAGATCGAACGCTTGGACAGCATCGGTATGCGCTGGGACAACTACAGCGACTTGGCCTGGACAAAAGGCTATGAAGAAGCCACGCAATATTACGCTAGGCACGGCAACCTCATGGTGCCTGTGGAATGGAAAACGAAAGATGAATTCCCATTGGGGAACTGGATTTCCAACAAGCGCACTGAAAAGGCCGCTGGAAGGCTGGACGCGGAGAAGATGAGCCAACTGGAGCGCATTGGCATGGTCTGGGATGCCTTCAGCGAAAGGTGGGAGCAGGGCTTTGCCGCTGCGGCGAAGTATTATGCTGACCACGGCAATTTAGTCGTGCCTGTGTCCTACACAACCAAAGACGGCTTGCGTCTGGGTGTTTGGGTAAGAAATCAGAAGCAAGCCTATGCAAATGGCACGCTGCAACAGGAAAAAGCCGCGCGGCTGGAAGACATCGGAATCCGGTGGGAACAGAATAATTATGACTTCCAGTGGAGTGAAGCTTATGCGGCAGCCAAGCGGTATTTTGAGGAATACAGAAGTTTGAATGTCCCCATCGCCTATACCACGGCGGATGGCATTGCCCTCGGCAAGTGGGTGGCGCGCCAGCAGTATGCACGCAACAATCCGGGCAAGAGCAACTGCAAGCTCACGCCGCAGCGCGTAGCGCTGCTGGACGCTATCGGTATGCAATGGGAAAAGCCGGATCCGTGGCAGCATCGGTATGAACAGGCACAGGATTATCTGCATGAACATGGCAACCTATTGATTCCTGCTAAATACAAAACAGATGACGGTATCTGGCTGGGGCGCTGGCTCTATGAGCAAAAGGTACTGCTGCGCAAGCAGTCACCGAAGCTGAATGCAGACAAAATAGATAAGTTGCGGAAGCTGTTGGGCGAGGAACCGACAGAAAAAGTAGGGTAAGGTTTAAGGAGAAATCATGACAAGGTTTAAGCACGATTTGATTTTACGGATCATGAAAACACTGGACGCGGTTTTGGTAACGGTCCCGTTTGCACTATACTGGTATTTGTACTATGCAAAGCACATTGCATCGCCATTTTACGCAAAGGGCGATTATCTGGTGGTGGCACTGTTCTTTGTGCTGTTCATCATCTTTGGGCGCGTATACGATGCCTTGTTCATGTCCATGCAGCGCATTTCCGAGATCGTCTACGCACAGTTCTTGGCAGTAGCGGTCAGCGATTTCATTATGTACATTGTGATTTGGCTGCTGAGCAAGCACCTGCCCAACATTTTGCCGGGCGTTGCGGCGTTGATCGGGCAGGTGATTTTGGCAGCCGTCTGGGCATATAACGCGCACCACGCGTATTTCAAGATTTTCCCGCCGCAGGCAACGGCTGTGATTTACGACATCCGCCAAGGTATGGAAAAACTGATTGGCAAGTATGGGCTGGACGATAAGTACAAGGTTGTGCTTACTGCCACGGCAGATGAATGCATTGCGAACCTTGCCATGCTGGACGGCGTCAGCACGGTGTTTATGAGCGGCATTCACAGCCATGATCGCAATGTGATTCTGAAGTACTGCGTGGAAAACAATATCGGAACCTTCGTTATCCCCCGCATTGGCGACACCATTATGTCCGGCGCGTATCCGATGCATATGTTCCATCTGCCGATGCTGAAGGTGGGGCGTTACCATCCGCAGCCGGAGTATTTGTTCATTAAGCGTCTGCTGGACATTGTGATTTCTGCTGTTGCGCTGGTCGTTCTCAGCCCGATTTTCCTTGTCACGGCGATTGCCATCAAGGCGACCGATCACGGTCCGGTATTTTATAAGCAGATTCGCTTGACCAAGGATGGCAAGGAGTTCGGCATCCTGAAATTCCGCAGTATGCGCGTAGATGCAGAAAAGGACGGCGTAGCCCGTTTGTCCAGCGGCGACCATGATGACCGCATCACGCCTGTCGGCAAGGTGATTCGCGCTTGTCGCATAGATGAGTTACCGCAGCTTGTCAACATTCTGAAAGGTGAGCTTAGTATCGTGGGTCCCCGCCCCGAACGCCCTGAAATTGCTGCCCAGTACTGTGAGGAAATGCCGGAGTTCTCCCTGCGCTTGCAGGCAAAGGCTGGTCTGACCGGCTACGCGCAGATTTACGGCAAGTACAACACGACCCCCTACGACAAGTTGGTTATGGACTTGATGTACATAGCTCATCCGAGCATTGTCGAAGATTTGAAAATCATGTTTGCAACAGTGAAAATCCTGTTTATGCCTGAAAGTACCGAGGGAATTTCCGAGGGTGAAACTACTGCTATGAGCGGAGAAAACAACTAAATAGCGACGTTTTTGTACATTTCTCACTGTCAAAAGTTGGAAGTAAATCCAAAGTGGAGTCAGGCATAAATGCGGCTCTTACAGTAGCGTCAAGCTGGGAAGTCGGTAGATTGCCCTGTATGAAGCCGAAATACTGCATTTAGTAGTGCAAAATGCCGAGAGCATGGGCGCGAGCGAGGGCAAAACGAGGTCAATTCGAGGCTCTTACGCCTCGAAAGAGCCCTTTTGTGGATGCGACCGTAGCTCGTGGGTTTATGCCGGATGGCACTGTGATGATATTACCGACACTGCGGTGAATTTCACATAGCGGTTTCAGGGCTTGACGATGATAACATCATCTGCGATTTCATCCCGGCCTTGGAGATAACAAGGCGGATGTGAGAATCTTATGCACACGGAGATACTCATTCGTGTGGAGTAATCCGGCAGAAGCAGGGGAGTTACCGTAGCATGAAAGAGTGGAACCTGGAATAAAGGCAGGGGCTACCGTAGCGTAGATTGGTGGAATCAGAAATAAGCACATGACTTACCGTAACGAGTGTTAGTGCTGTCAGGACTAAAGACGGGAGCTGCCGTAACGTGTGATAGTGCCATCGGGACTAAAGACAGAGGTTACCATAGCGTGAATTCTCCGTAGCAGCGTTTATTGTAGCGGTACAAGACATGGCAGCAGTGTGTAGATCACACTGCTGAGGACGATTAGTAGAGCTTTATAAGGAATAAACGGCTCAGACTCTTTGAGATTGAGTCTGGGCTGTAATCTTTGATATGCGGAGAGGGACTATGAGTGTTGTGGAATACAGAGGATACTCCGTTCTTATGTCGGTTTATCACAAAGAGAAGCCGGAGTATCTGAAGCAGGCAATAGAGAGCATACAAGCGCAGACGCTATCCACAAATGATTTCGTATTGGTATGTGATGGACCGCTGAACGAACAGCTAGATAGCGTGATTGCTACAAAGCAGCAAGAGATGGGTGAATCTCTGAATGTTGTCCGCCTCGCGAAGAACGGTGGACTTGGCAGCGCACTCAATGAAGGCATCAAGCATTGCAAAAATGAACTGGTTGCCCGGATGGACAGTGATGACATTGCGTACCCGGATCGCTGTGAAAAACAGATTGCTGTGTTTAACACACATTCGGAGGTGAGCATTTGCTCCGGCATCGTGGAGGAGTTTACCACTGATCCGAACACCGTTGATACGAGGCGAGTGCTGCCGGAGACGAATGCAGAAATCGTAGAGTTTGCAAAGAAGCGTAATCCGTTTAATCACCCCTGTGTGATGTATAAGAAGTCCGCAGTCGAAGCAGTTGGCTCCTATCAAGATTTCTACTTACTGGAGGACTATTACCTTTGGCTAAGGATGCTGATGGCAGGGTATCAGGGCTATAACATTCAAGAGCCGCTGCTCCATATGAGAGCTGGCTCGGATATGTATTTAAGAAGAGCCGGTTGGAAATACGCCAAGACGCAGGCCAAGTTGTTCAAATTTATGAAACAGCAAGGCTTTATTGGAAATGGTCAGTACATTAAAAGTTGCATAATCCGCAGCGGGTCGGCGCTGGCTCCCAACTGGCTGCGGAAGTTTATGTTTGAGAAAGTGTTGAGGAATTGATGATGAAGGTTGCCTTTTTAATGCAGTGCCACAAAAATCCAAAACAGATTAATCCTCTGTTGAAAGCTTTAAAGCATCCACAGGTTGACGTTTTTATTCATGTGGATTCCAAGAACGAAAACATTAGAGAAAACATTGAGAAGATCGATGGCGTTTATCTTCTTCCAAAGAAAGACTGCGTAGATGTTCAGTGGGCACAGTTTAGCCAGGTACAGGCAACACTGAATTTGTTAGATGCTGCCATTTCTGGGGGGGGGTACAGCCATTATTTCTTAATCAGCGGCCAAGACTTTCCACTTAAATCGATTGGGGAAATTGTGAAGTTCCTTAATGAGCATAAAAATGAAAATTTCATTGACTGTGCTTTGATAAAACAATTCGAAAAAAGAAATGATATTTACTTTCCTAGAATAGTTGTCGGAAGAAAAAAATGGCAGAAGATTTTGAAGAACATTCTGGTGTATGGTACAGGAGGATGGAATCATACATTTTCCTTAGTAAGAAGAGCAGCACCTGGTAATGTTCAGTATTATTTTGGGTCGTCGTGGTGGTGCTTAAATGATGCAATGGTGAAATGGATATATAACTTTCTGGAGAATTATCCGGAATATATAAAATTATTTAAACATTCACTATGTCCGGACGAATGCTTCTTCCAAACATTAGTTATGAATTCTCCCTATGCCAATAACGTAAAGCCGTATCTACATTATATTAGGTGGGAGAAAGGAATGAGCAGCCCCAAAACATTAACGACTATAGATTACGAAGAACTAAAAAAGGCAGAGAAACTTATCGCAAGAAAGTTTGACATAAATGTTGACGCAGAAATCATCGAAAGACTAAGGAAGAGGTAGTGTATGGAAAAAGCAGAGAAGCTTAGAAATTTACATGATGCACGGTCTGCTTCTCAATATCTTCAAAAGCAGTGTTGCGATCCAATTTAGCAGTATTGAAGGGTATTTACTGACTGCCGGAAACTTCGCCCTGACAGTAGGGCTGTGTGCAGTAGTTATCCGTCTGCTCAATCAAAATGCCGTACTCAAGAAAGTATTAAATATTCGATAAAAGTTCAAAGGAGAAACGATATGCATCCGAGAGTGCTGATCGTAGGAACGGTTCCATATAACACAAAATCAACGTCACGCGCTTTTGATGCGTACTTTCACTATTGGGAGAAAGAGAATATTGCACAGATATTCTCTAATACAAAGAAGCCGTGCAAGGGGCATTGCGAAACGCTTTTCCAAATTACGGATCACCGTGTGTTGCAGCGGTGGATGGGGAAGAAAGTCGATACTGGCGTAATTTATCATTATGATGATCTTGACACCGAGTGGAAAGACAATGATTTGGAACTCGGAAATGCAAAAGCAGAAGCTGCCTACAAGTTCGGTGGAAAGCATACGCCTCTTACGCATTTGCTCAGGGGAATCCTCTGGCGTAAGAGATTCTGGTGCACGGAGAAGCTAAATAATTGGCTAGATGACTTCAAACCAGAATGCGTGTTTCTGGCTTTTTCGGATGACTATTTTATCCCGCAGATTGCAATGTATGTCGCCAAGAGATATAACGTGCCAATTGTCTCCTGCATTGGCGATGACTATTATTTCAATGTGGAAAAGACGCTGAATCCAATCTATCACCTTTATAAATCAACCTACAAGAAGTTGATTGACAAGGTTCTGGCTTGGCCGGGTAGTGCGATTTACATCAGCGACAAGATTCGGGATAAGTATAATTCGGAATTTGGACTGGACGGCGAAACGGTTTATTTGACTTCTACGGTTCAGCGTAAACCGTTCAGCGTGATTAACAAAGATTGCCCGGTTATTACTTACTTCGGAAATATCGGTATGGGACGCAATAACTCCCTGAACGATATTGGCTACGCCCTTGGGAAAATCAATCCAGAATATATGCTGGAGGTTTATTCCAACGAAAAGGACGAGCAGGTCTATTCTGTATTTAAGGACAATCAAAATGTCAAATATATGGGTTCTGTGCCGTACACGCAGGTTCAAAAGCGCATGGCAGAAAGCGACATAACTGTTATTGTAGAGGGATTTGAGGAAAAGGACATCAACCTTTCACGGTATTCACTCTCTACGAAAGCAGCGGACGCATTGGCGAGTGGCGCATCCATTCTAACATATGGCTCGCTAGAAAGCGGCATCATTGAGTATATGCAGTCAACGGATGCGGCAATGGTTTGTACGGATAAAGCTAAATTGGTGGATTCGATTACACAGCTGATTTCTAATCAGGAAATTCAAAAGAAATACTACGAACAGGCGATTGTGATGACAAGAGAGCATCATAATCTGCAGGCTAGCTGCAAGACCTCAGAAAATGTGGTTGCAAAGGCAATCCAACATATGAAATAAGTGGCAGAGGATACATGGTGATGGAGAACAACTTTTCAATTATTATTTCGACGTGCGACAAGTTTTCGGATTTGTGGGATGCACATATTTTGCTTTTGAATCAGAATTGGGCAGACCGAAACGTGGAGACGTTTTTAGTAACCGATAAACCCACTGATCGCACTTTTGAAAATGTAACAGTGGTGGCAGCAGGCGAAGGCACGGAAATAACGGAACGTCTGAGAGCAGTGATGCCGCTGATTAAGACCGAGTATGTTCTCTTTACCTTGGATGACTATTTCCTGACGGAAAGGATTTCGACTCAGGCGGTCAACGAAGATATTCAGATCATGGAAAAGCATCAGATTGATTATCTGCGTCTGTTTGTTATGACCATGAAGAGCCTGAGAAACAGAAAAGCTGAGAAATTGGAACCGGGTATTTTTCTGCTGGACAATCATGCAGGCGATTACATTGTCAGTCTGTATGCGGGCATCTGGCGTAAGGATTTCATGGAAAAGACACTGACAAAAACGCTGAATGCCTGGCAGTATGAGGTTGCGTTGACGAATATGGCACGACAGCTGAATGCCCGTTGCGCAGATAGCCGACGCGGGGAATTCCCTATTCTTGACGTGATTCGCAAGGGGAAGGTGCTGACGAAGGCACGCAAGTATTTCGATGGGAATCCTATTTATAAAGGTGACCGAGAGGATATGCGAGTTAAAGATGAATGGATGCTTGAATTCCGGACGTGGCTTCGTGAGTGGCTTCCGAAGCCGCTGTTTAATCTCTCGAAGGCAATCATGAGGCATAGGGGGTATACATTCTTTAGTGATAATCAGTGAGGAGTACGAGTGATGCGTATTGTGCAGATTAATGGTGGAGCGAAAGGTAGTACCGGAAAAATCATGATGGGGATTGCCGATGTAGCAAGAGCGCAGGGACACGAGGTGATGTGTGCATCGCCTATTACCACAACGAACCGTGATGCAGGTGAGGACTGCGGCTATTATCGAATCGGAACATTTAATAGTCGCCGGGTAAATGTTGCGCTTGCCAGAATCACAGGATTCAATGGGTGCTTCGCATGGTTTGAGACATATAAACTTTTGAAAAAGATTGATGAATTCAAGCCCGATATTATTCATCTGCACAATTTACATGATTCGTATATCAATTTTCCTATGCTTTTTTCGTACATAAAAAAGCACAATGTTCCGACAGTATGGACATTGCACGATTGCTGGGCGTTTACCGGGCAATGTCCACACTTTACTATAGTAAAGTGTGATAAGTGGAAGGCTGGCTGTCACAACTGTCCGCAATATAAAGAGTACCCTGCATCACTGTATGACAATACAAAAAAAATGTGGCAGCTTAAAAAGAAATGGTTCACCGGCGTAAAGAACATGACAATCGTTACTCCATCCAGATGGCTGGCGAGATTGGCACAGGAGTCATACTTGAAGGAGTATTCGATTCGGGTCATAAATAATGGTATTGACCTAAATGTGTTCAAACCTACCCAGAGCAACTTCCGAGAGCGTTATGAAATTCCGGCAGAAAAACATATTATTCTAGGGGTATCGTTTGCGTGGGGCTACCGTAAAGGACTAGACTGCTTTGTCGAAATGGTAGAAAAGTTGGGCGAACAGTATCAGATTGTCCTTGTCGGTACGGATGATGAAATCGACAAGAACCTGCCGCATAATATCATTTCAATCCATAGAACGCAGAACCAGAAAGAACTTGCTGAGATTTATAGTGCAGCAGACGTGTTTGTGATGCCGACAAGAGAAGAAAATTATCCAACAGTCAATATGGAAGCTATTGCATGTGGAACTCCGGTAGTCACATTTAGAACTGGGGGAAGTCCGGAGATGCTTGATGACAAAACAGGAATAGTTGTAGAAGCAAATAATATTGAGGCGACAGAGAAAGCAATAAAGGACATCTGCGAGAAAAAAGGGTGCAACGATGAGGACTATATCGTCGCATATTCTAAAAAATTCAATATGCAAAAAAAGTTTACAGATTATATCGAATTGTATGCAACTGTTTTAGAGGAATAAAGAATGTTCTCAGAAAAAAATTTCACAAGCAGGATGATATATATACTTCTTTTCCTGTTTTCATTAAACGTATTCAATCAAAGCAGTTTGATCCTTGCGGCAGTATTTATACTTGTAGTGATTTTTGATAGGGGAAAGCTGTATATTCCGGCAAATGATAATGTGTTTGTTGTACTTGTATTTTTTGCGGCTGTCTTTTTTGTTTTTTCAGCGCAGAATGGTTTAAATGCAGGAATATCCGCAATTGGATGCCCTATGGCTTATTATATCGGGCTTCGAGTGCAGAATGAACGAATAGCATTGGCTCAGGCAGAAAAGCAGTTGAAATCGGTGACGACACTGTTGGTAGCAGGTATGACATGTCATGCTGTTGTGAATTTTTTGTATGAGTTGGTTCGTTTCGGCGGAATCAATTCTGGCGGAACACATTACGACTTCTTTAGTCTGGGAGCAAAAACATCAGCAACGGGTGCTGCAACATATTTAACACTTTTTGCAGGTGTGATTTTTTACCTGATTATGGAAAGCAATTCAGTTAAAAAATGGATTGCTGGCATTCTGTTAATAGTGATTGCTTTCGCATATGACATGATTTTAGGTGGAAGAACCTTTTTTGCATTGGTAGGTGTCAGCTTTGCTTTGAGCATGATTGTGTATATCTGGGGGCAAAAGAATGACATAAAAAAGATGAAGGCGATAGGAAAACTAATTCTAATTGCTCTTGTTCTTGGTGCTGTAGCAATAGTAGTATACATTAGGTATCAAGATACAATAACAAGAATGTTTGAGTCGACATATCTGTTTCACAGAATATCGTATGCGAATATAGCGCAGTCACAGGATTTGTTTTCCTTTTTTAAATCCAGCGATAGGGGAAACGTTCGGGATCAATATATTGCCTTAATGTTTGATTATCCATGGGGCGGAAGAAAGGCGCTAAGTAAAGTCGGATTTTACGCACATGAACTTTGGCTGGATGTCTTTGACTCGGCTGGAATAATTCCGTTTGTTCTTATATGGATTGTGACCATACAGATTACTTTTTCTAATCTTAAGTATATCCTAAATAAAAAGGTACCAATTGAAAATCGAGTGTTGATCACAGGGATAACGGCTACTGTAACAGTTCAATTCTTTTTTGAGCCCGTTCTTACCGGGTGTCGGGCGCTGTTGTTTTCTTATTTATTGATTTGTGGAATTATCCGAAGTCAGCTGTCACAATACAGAGGTGGAACATATGAGGATAACCTACGTTTCTAATTTTATGAATCATCATCAGCTTCCTTTCTCACAGGGAATTTTAAGTCAAGATGATGTGGAGTATGCATTTGTTGCCTTAGAAGCGATTCCGCAAGAGAGACTTGATATGGGGTATGAGGATATGAATCACAAATACCCGTTTGTGCTTTGTGCCTACGATTCTGAGGAGAAAAGGCGTCAGGCAGAAAAACTAATTGATGATGCAGATGTAGCGATATACGGCTCATGCCCGGATAGTCTGATTGTGCGCCGCACGAGCAAAGGAAAACTGTGCTTTAAGTTTAGCGAGCGCTACTTTAAGGAGGGAACGGGATTGCTGCAGATTCCGCACAATTTTGCGAGTGCGTGGAAGCATTTGAAGCCGTTTGAAAAGGGACCGTTGTATTTCTGCTGCAGCAGTGCCTATACTGCTGCGGATTTGAATCGCTACACAAATTTTAAGGGAAGAACCTTTAAGTGGGGGTATTTCCCGGAGACCAAAAAATATGATGCCGCTGAATTGATGAAGCGAAAGCTATCGGTTACATCAGCAGGATGGAAGCATCCTCAGGCTTCAATCCTATGGGCCGGCAGACTGATAGGATGGAAGCATCCGGATGCTTCCATCGAGTTAGCGGCATCTCTCAAGGAAAATGGTTACTCATTTAAAATGAGTATTATCGGCAATGGTGAGATGGAAGCACAGCTTCGTGAAATGATTCGGAGCAAAGGCGTAGAAGATTGCGTAGAAATGCTTGGCGCAATGTCTCCGGACGAAGTGCGTGCTTATATGGAAAGAGCCGATGTGTTCCTGTTTACCAGTGATTTTAATGAGGGATGGGGAGCCGTTTTAAATGAATCGATGAACAGTGGATGTGCGGTTGTTGCAAACCACGCAATTGGCTCAGTGCCTTTCTTAATCAAGGATGGCGTAAATGGTCTGATTTACGAAAACGGGAATCAAAAGCACTTTGAAAAACAGGTCTGTAGATTGTTGGACGATGACGCCTATAGAAGAAAGATGGGCGAGAATGCTTATGCCACGATTTCAGATACATGGAATGCACAGGTGGCATCCGGGCGATTTGTTGAATTAGCAAGGAAAATCATCAAAGACAACACGGCGCAGACTTTGTTTGAAGACGGTCCCTGCAGCAGCGCAGAAATATTGGATAATGGATGGTATCATGCAAATGAATCTTAAAAGAATGCTGCATTTAAATAGTATCAAGAGAACGTTAAATCTATTTTTGATTAACCATGTTTTTGTCGGAACAAAACCGCTTGCGTGCAATATAAAACGAAAATTGCTCCGTGGAATCGGGTGTCCAGTCGGAGACGGGACGACAATAGTTGGCCCTATTGAATGCAAAGGTACCATTGCGATTGGAAATAATTGTTGGATTGGTAAAAACTGTAAGGTCAATGGAAACGGTACAGTCCAAATTGGCGACAATTGTGATCTTGGTCCGGAGGTTACATTTCAAACGGGCGGGCATGCAATTGGAGATAGAACCCGAAGAGCCGGTGAGGGCGAGATTTATCATCAGGTGATTGGAAACGGAACATGGATTGGAGGCAGAAGTACGATTTGCAACAATTCATCTGTAGGTAATGGCTGTGTTGTAGCTGCTTGTGCGTGTGTGGTACATGATGTACCGGATAATACTTTGGTTGGTGGTGTTCCGGCAAAAGTCATTAGGAGTCTAGAAGTATGAAGATACGAGATTTACTGAGCAGTAAGGTGACAAGAAATGCAAGCTGGATTATTGCCGGACGGGTATATCACATGCTGCTTGCGTTTTTTGTTGGATTACTTACGGCACGATACCTGGGACCAAGCAATTTTGGACTAATTAATTATGCTGCGACATATACATCATTCTTCGCATCTTTCTGTACACTTGGAATCAATTCGGTTATCGTAAAGAATTTTGTGGATCATCCCGATGAGGAAGGCGAAACAGTTGGATCGGCGATTGTCCTTAGAACGGTTTCCAGCGTCTTATCAGTACTTATGATGGTGTGTATCACGCTGATTGCTGATAAGGGAGAGACTACGACGCATATTGTGGTGTTTCTCTGCGGCATTGGTGTGGTTTTCCAAGTGATGGACACCCTGGACTATTGGTTTCAATCAAAACTTGAATCGAAATACTCTGCTTTTGCGACGGTAATATCATATACGGTTGTTTCCGCTTATAAAGTGTGGCTTTTGGCAACAGGAAAAAGCGTAGAATGGTTTGCCATTTCGACTTCTATCGACTACATGGTGGTGGCTGTTGTCCTTCTTGCCATGTATAAAAAGCACAACGGCCCTCAGTTTAAGTGCTCAGTACGCAAGGCAAAAGAATTATTCTTTGGTAGCTATCACTTCATTTTAGCGGGCTTGATGGTCTCGATTTACGGCAGTACGGATAAGTTCATGCTGAAGCAAATGTTGAATGAGTCGGAAGTGGGATTTTATTCAACGGCAGTTTCACTGTGCAATACATGGGTGTTTTTGCTGACTGCAATAATTGATTCTCTGTACCCGGTTATTTTGCAGTCTTTCGATAATAAGAAGCTGTTTGAACGCAAGAACAAGCAGCTTTATGCAATTGTGTTTTATGTGTCTGTGGGTGTTTCACTTCTCTTTTCGCTCTTAGCGTCTCCGATCGTGAGTATTTTGTATGGTGACGCATACGCCCCGGCTGCAGCTCCGTTGAGAATCATTACATGGTATACAGCTTTTTCCTATCTGGGAGTAGCCAGAAATGCATGGGTCGTTTCTTACAGTAAGCAGAACTATCTCAAATATTTATATGTTGGAGCAGCAATAACAAATGTATTGCTGAATGCGCTCATGATCCCCTTGTGGGGAGCGTCTGGTGCTGCGTTGGCGTCGTTGCTGACGCAAATAAGCACAATCCTTTTGTTTCCGGCCCTCATAAAAGACTTGCAGCCAAATGTTAAACTGATGATTGATGCAATTCTTTTGAAGGATGTTTTTTGATAAAAGATTAGGAGGAAAATTAAAATGTCTGCATTTGATAACGCAACCCTTATGATCACTGGTGGTACTGGTTCTTTTGGCTCTACCGTTCTGAAGCACTTCTTGGACTCCGACCTGAAAGAGATTCGCATTTTCTCCCGTGACGAGAAGAAGCAGGACGATATGCGTCATGAGCTTCAGGCCAAGCACCCTGATACTGCCAAGAAGGTCAAGTTTTACATCGGCGATGTCCGCAACCCTCAGTCCATCCGTGACGCAATGCCCGGCGTTGACTACATTTTCCATGCCGCTGCATTGAAGCAGGTTCCGTCCTGCGAGTTCTTCCCCATGCAGGCTGTCCAGACCAACATTATCGGTACGGACAACGTGCTGCACGCCGCCATTGATGCTGGCGTCAAGCGTGTTGTCTGCCTGTCCACCGACAAGGCCGCCTATCCAATCAATGCTATGGGCATCTCCAAGGCGATGATGGAGCACGTTATCTACGCCAACGCCCGTGTGGCTGCTGAACGTGGCGGCACCACCATCTGCTGCACCCGTTACGGCAACGTCATGTGCAGCCGTGGCTCTGTCATCCCGCTGTTCATTGACCAGATCAAGGCTGGCAATCCCATCACCATCACCGACCCCAACATGACCCGTTTCCTGATGAATCTGGACGAGGCTGTGGACCTGGTTATGTTTGCCTTCCAGCACGCCAACCCAGGCGACCTGTTCATCCAGAAGGCAGACGCTTCCACCATTGGTGATCTGGCAAAGGCTGTCCAGCAACTGTTCGGCGATACCGGCACGAACATCATCGGCACTCGTCACGGCGAGAAGCTGTTCGAGACCCTGATGACCCGTGAGGAGCGTCTGCGCAGCCAGGATATGGGGCACTATTTCCGTGTCGCTGCGGATAACCGTGATCTGAACTACGATAAGTTTGTGGTCAAGGGCGAGGTACATACCATGGCAGACGAGTCCTACACTAGCCACAACACCGAGCGTCTGGATGTTGAGGGCACTGTGAAGAAGATTCTGACCACTGAATATGTCCAGAATGCACTGAAGGGCATCCCCAATGTCTAAAGAAAAGCTGCTGCTGGTTGGTGCAGGCGGCTTCGGACGCATGGTTGCAGAACAGGCAATGCTCCAATACGACTGTGCTTTCGTAGACGATGGACAACCCGTAGGCACTGAAATCTGTGGTATTCCGGTGGTTGGCAGCCTTGCTGATCTGCCGGAGCTGAGGAAAGAGTATGACTTGCTGGTGGTAGGCATCGGCAACAACCAGTTCCGGGCGCAGGTGTATGAGAAAGCGAAAACCCTTGGCTATGGGTTCCCCAACATCATTGCTTCCAGTGCCTACATCAGTCCATTTTCTAAAGTCGGCTGTGGCTGCGTGCTGTTGCAAAACGCGTGTATCCAGAATGGTGCATCTGTTGGTAACGGCGTTCTGTTGAATGCTGGGACAGAAGTCCACTGTGATGCAGCGGTTGGGGATTGTGCCTTGATCTATACAAACAGTGTGATTCGCACGGTGCCACTGTGGGCAACTTTACCCGCATTGGCAGCAACTGCACCATCTGCAATAATGCAACTGTGCCGGATGGCGCAGATATTCCGGACTGCACCGCAGTACATTAAAGAGGTGATAGGATGAACATTCTAGTCACGGGTGCCAAGGGCATGGTTGGAACCGCCCTGTGCAACAACCTGAAAAATATCCGGGATGGAAAAAACAAGACTCGCCCGGCATTGGATATTAAAGAAATCTATGAGTATGACCTGAACTCTACCCCGACGGAGCTGGACGAGTACTGCCGGAAAGCAGACTTTGTATTCAATCTGGCTGGCGTGAATCGTCCGGAAAACCCGGAAGACTTCATGAAGGGAAACTTCGGCTTTGCATCCGACTTGCTGAACTGCCTGAAAAAGCACAACAATAAGGCAACCATCATGCTGTCCTCCTCCATTCAAGCCACGCTGGCAGGTCGCTTCGGCAACAGCGAGTACGGCCGCAGCAAGAAAGCTGGCGAGGAACTGTTCTTCCAGTATGCTCAGGAGACCGGGGCAAAGGTTGCGGTTTACCGTTTCGTGAACCTGATGGGTCACAGCCGCCCCAAGTACAACAGTGCCGTCAGCACCTTCTGCTGGGCAGTTGCCAACGATGAGCCCTTCACCGTCAATGACCGCAGCACCGAGTTGGAACTGCTGTACATTGACGATCTGGTAGAAGGGATGTTCGACCTGCTGGAAGGCAAGGAGCAACACTGTGAATTTGACGGTGTGGAAACCGTTCTGAAAGCAGACGGTCGCTACTGCTGTGTTCCCGTGACCCACAAGGTAACGCTGGGAGAAATTGTGGACTTGCTGCAAGAGTTCAAGGAACAGCCGACTACGCTCATGATGCCCAAAATGCCGGATGGCTCTTTTGCCAAGAAGCTGTACTCCCTGTACCTGACCTATCTGCCCACGGACAAGTTCAAGTATGCCCTTAAGATGAATGTGGACAACCGTGGCTCTTTCACGGAACTGGTGCATACCGCCGATTGCGGTCAGGTGTCTATCAACATCAGCCGCCCGGGCATCACCAAGGGACAGCACTGGCACAACTCCAAGTGGGAGCTTTTCATCGTGGTTGCCGGTCACGGTTTGATTCAGGAGCGGAACATCAACACCGGAGAAACGGTGGAGTTTGAAGTTTCCGGGGATAAGATCGAGGCTGTCCACATGATTCCCGGCTGGACTCACAATATCATCAACCTGTCTGAAACGGAGAATCTGGTAACGGTGATGACCTGCAACGAGATTTTCAACCCGAACCACTCGGACACTTTCTTCGAGCCGGTGTAAGAGAAGATACTGGTTGACGTTAGGAGATTTTTATGGAACACAATTTTAAATGGAAAAACGACGGGCGTACCAAGGTCATGATTGGCTGCGGCACCCGTCCGGAAATCATCCGACTGGCTGCGGTTATCAAACGCTGCCGGGAATATTTTGACTGCTGCGTGGTCTATTACAATCAGAATTGGGACAGAAATCTTTCTACCGTTTTCTGGGAGGATTTCGAACTGAAGAACACCTTCGGGGAATTCGGACCCGACATTCTGGTGCCGGTGGTTGGTGAGAATCTGGGCGTGACCTGCGGTAACATTCTGGGTCGCAGCTATGAGCTTCTGTCCGAGCTGCAGCCGGAGGGCTATCTTGTGCTGGGCGATACCAACTCCTGTCTGTCTGCCATCTCCGCTAAGCGGCTGCACATTCCGCTGTTTCACATGGAGGCGGGCAACCGCTGCAAGGACGAGTGCCTGCCAGAGGAGACCAACCGCCGTGTCGTGGATGTAATCTCCGATGTGAACCTGTGCTACTCCGAGTTTGCCCGGAAGTATCTGGCGGATACCGGTCTGCCCAAGGAGCGCACCTACCAGACCGGTTCTCCCATGGCGGAGGTGCTGCACATGAATCTGGAGAAGATCCAGAAAAGCGATGTGCTGGAGCGTCTGGGACTGGAGAAGGACAAGTACATTCTACTGTCCGCCCACAGGGAGGAGAACATCGACTCTGAAAAGAACTTCCTGAGTCTGTTCACAGCCATCAACGCACTGGCAGAAAAGTACGATATGCCCATCCTGTACTCCTGCCATCCTCGCAGCAGGCACCGTCTGGAAAAGAGTGGCTTCCAGCTTGACCCTCGCGTCCGGGTCAATGAGCCGCTGGGCTTCAACGACTATAACAGGCTGCAAATGAACGCTTTGGCAATCGTCTCCGACTCCGGCACTCTGCCGGAGGAGAGCAGCTTCTATCTGTCCATTGGTCATCCCATTGCCGCCGTGTGCATCCGTACCAGTACGGAACGCCCCGAGGCATTGGAAGCCGGTGACTTCATTCTGGCTGGCATTACCACCCGGGAACTTCTCAACGCCACCGATATGGCCATCGAGATGAAGCAGAAGGGCGTTCTGGGTAAGCCCTGCCCCGATTATGTGGACGAGACCGTTTCCATGAAGGTGGTTCGCATCATTCAGGGGTATGTAAACGTGATCAATAAGATGGTGTGGAGGAAGATCTGATGAACGGTGGTATTAATGATATTGCCACAAGGAAGGAGCTTTCGGTTGAGGAACACAAGCAAAGAGCGCTTCATATATTATTGGAAGTAGCCTCCTTTTGTGATGAAAACGAAATTAAATATTATCTTGCTTAACCACTTTGTATCTGTTCGACTTTTTCCTTATCTTCTTGTGTGGCTTGATTGGTTGTCCGAACTATTTCTAATTCAGCAATAAGATCAGCTATCCGGCTTTCTGTTTCTGTAACTAATTGTCTTACCTTTTCAGGTTCAGTACCCAGTGAAATTCCCATTTTATCAAGTTGCGAAGCCGCTCTGCTATAGGCCTGCAGGGCGGCTTCATTTTGCTTGCAGAAGGTATCCTTCTGGGCAAGTGGTTTGGATGCATACTCCAACCAAACAGATTTATAGGTGCGGCACGCCTGCAGATTATGAGCTGTTGCTGCATACGTTTTGCTTTTGGAACGAAGCTCTGAAATCTTGTTGCGGAGCTTCATTTCTTCGCGTTGATATGCACTGATTTGTTTATCAAAATCAGCAGCTGAATGTAGACCATTATCAGCCATGCTGCCCAAGAGTTTTCCAAGCTCTTGGGCATTTGCAATTCCTGCACGGCGTTCCACATTAGCGACTCGACGGGCCAAACTGCTTTCAGAAGTGCCAACCTGCACCACACCTCCTAGCGACTGCGCCAGATCAGCGCCACTGATTGATTTTCGCGTCTTCTCGCTGCCGGTTGGTACATAGCTATACTGCCAACCGAGATATAGACTGATTGCACAGCTTCTTTGCTTGACGTTTCGCTGTACATAGTGTTCCGGAATGAATAGCCGCTCAATGCCATATTGCGGCAAATGCACTGTCACTCCGCGCAGGCTCATGGCCATGACCTGATCAGCAGTCAAGCTCACGGTCAGGGGCTGTGTCAGATTCTCTTCATCGATTTGTCGAATCAAATCTGTGCCTCGAATTGTGCCGTGTGTGCCGTCATCGTAAGTTATATCATACGAAAAAGCAGCGCCGATGTCGGCAGATACAGACCCATCAGGAGTCGTATGAATATGGCTGTTATCAATCATCAACTTTGCCGGATTGCCACTTGAGTCATGGATTTGCAGCAGAACACCGCGCTTGCCGGCAGAACATATCTGACGTGACGTGAGTCTGACAGATGTATCACAACTCTGCGGATAGTTTGTAGTCAATTCTTGATATAGCGCTGCAATCGGTGTACTATGATTTGTATCAAGGTTTCCCGATTTATTCTTTATTGTGTTTTCCAAGTCCGCAAGTGTAAATCCATCTCCTAAAGCGTCAGCAGGCACCCATGTGCCATCTAAGTCGGCAGCCTTATACAAAAGCTGTCCGGTTTGCTTTTTTATACGCGTCTTAACGCCCTCTGACTGCAGCTGCTTTATAAAATCGGTAAAAGTCGAGACACTCGGAAAAATCTTGGCTATGCGCTCACGAATAAATTGCTGCTCGGCAGCGTTATCCTCTAAGCGCTCCACGAGGCCGGTATACGTAAACTTGTCGGTATCAGCCAAAGATGTATCTCTGATTGCACGCCCCGCACCCTCTAGCAAGTAGGTCATATGCTTGCCGCGCTGGCAAACAGAAATGCCCAGTTCCTGCGACATTTGCAGAAACTGGGCATAATTCGTGGCACGCTCCAGGCAGAAGTTAAGCTTCTTGCGGACTTCAGTACGATTGCTGGTTGTGCGTTTCTTCTGTATGTAAGTGGGGTAGAGCTGGCCTAGCTGTTGCGGATCTTTAATAACAGACAACTGTGATTCTATGCAGAGCCGATCCGAGATACTACGGATTTGCTGCGCGGTGCGGTAGGGAACAGTGCGCAGCTTTTTGTAATCATAAAAAGAAACGGCGTTGATAATAATGTGGTTATGTATAGAATCTTTATTGATATGGGTAGCAACGACAAACTCGAATTTTCCATCGGTAAATTCCATTGCAAGCTTGCGACCCAACTTGTGGGCCAGCTCCGGCGTGACGGCATCGTCCGGGGAAAAGGATTGAATCATGTGGTAGGCAAGATTTCCTTGCTTTTTCGCACTTGTATTTCGTGCTTTGCGTGCCATTGCTGCAGTAACGGAAAAATCAAGCACTGCAGTCTGTGGCGCGGTATTGTAACCTGAAATCAATTCCTGCCCATCGGTTTTGTCCGGATTTTCTATGTAGTTGATTGCATCGCCAAGCCGAACTTTTACCGCATGAATTTTAGTGATAGCCATAGTAGATTCCTTCTATTGTTAGCGGCGGGCGAAAATTGCCACTCAGGGCTTGGTGAAAATCGTCAATAACAGACAAAAACAAATGGCGATTCTCGCACGCCCGCTTACGAAAGACATGATTGGGGTTTGCATAATGTTTCGCTGCATACATATTAGACTAGTTTTCGCAGAGCTTTCACCAATCGTTCCTGATAGAGCGATTTCAGCTGTAAATATTCACGTCGCAATTGCTCAACATCATTGGTGGTAACAGATTGATTCGTGTTGCAGCGTTTAGCCACTTGGTTAATGTTACCTGAGATATGACTCAAGCTAGATGAGATTTCTTTTATAACAGAAAAATCATAGTGCTTGACTTTACCGGTAAGCAGCATTTCCCGACAAAAAGCCGAAAAATTAGGCATATCACTTTCTGCCATCTTTGTTGCTACCTGTTGCCATTCTTGCTCAGAAAAAAAGATGCCTTTATAAATTGGTCGTTCACGTTTGTCCATATAATATCCTCTTGATTTTCAAAGTACTCTTTTGAAAATCTGTACTCAAACGGGTTTTAGGGTGTCCCTAAATGCGCATCTGTTTTACAGATGCAATGCTTGCTAACGTTCGCTTTCGCTCACGTTACCCCTTCGGGCCGCACCGGCGGTTCTTCTGGCGAAACCAGAACAGCCCGGCTCCGATAAAAGCGATGGGCAAAAAGTCCAGCACATTCCAGAACGGATTTACTGACTTTTTGCTCTGTTGTACAGGTTGAGAAGAGGTTGGCTCCGGTGTCGGCGTTGCGGACGGCGCAGCGGCAGCTGGTGCATTATAGGCTGCCGCTCGCTGTACAGTGGTGTTCTCGTCACGGCTGGGCGTGCACAACTCGGCATCTGGATTTTTCATGTCCGTTACCGTCAGGTGAAAGCTTGCACCGTCGTCGGTATTCAGCTCCTTCTGCTCGCACTCGAACTGGTAGCACTCCGCTGCATCGCCTGCAACACGGGCAGATAGAAATGTATACAGTCCGCTGTCAGCCTCCGTGCAAACGGCGGCCAGCTGATTGGATTCGTATACATCCAGCGCGTATACCATACCGCTGTACAGGTTCTGCAGGTAGACGATACAGTGTTGAGAAAAGCCAGCGGGTGCTGTCAGGTACGCACTGATCTGGGCAGCCTCATGCAGATAATTAGCAGGCGGTTGGTGCAGCGGCAGCGGCGTATAATAGCGTGTCTGTTCGGTTACTTCCGTGAACCAACTCTCACCTGCAAACTCATATTGCAACTCATACTGACCACCAGCCTCGACCTGCAAAAAGGTGGTGCCGTCAACCTCGCACAGCGGCCAATCGTTTAGGGCGTCGTATTGAACAGCGGCATTGCAGTAATAGGTGCCCTCCGGCAACGTTACAGCCTGGCCATAATGGTTCAAGCCGTTCAGCGTTACAAGAACAGCGTCCGTGTCGTTGGGGCCGCTGCCCAGCGTAATCAGCACGGAACGTTCCTGCAGCTCCGCGGGAACATCTACCAATGATACCGCAACTTCGCCTTTTCCCGCCGCATGGCAGGGCGGTGCCAGCGCCATGACAAACGGAACAAAAAACAAAATCGCCAGAACTCTTTTCATAAAAGCCTCCTTAAAATCCGGCATAGGTAAAGTAATGGCAGCCGCGGCTCTCCATCCATGCGTTGGACATGTTTACGCAGACGCCGTAGCCATAACAGCATTCGATCCACGCGCCGCCGCCGAGCGCCATCTGCACATGGCCTTGCTCACCGCCAGCGGCATAGACGACCCGCAGATCACCCGGCTGGACCTCGGCAGAAGAGATTGCCCGCAAGTCACCGGTGCGGCCATAGGCGGCTGTATTTCCGGCAGAGAACGGCAAGCCTTGCGCCCAATAGCAGTACTGTACAAAACTGGAGCAGTCCAAATTCATCCCGACGCTGGCTTTGCCGGGGCCACCGCGCAGCGACGAGGGCTGCCCGTACACAAAATGACCTTGGCAGCTAATGGCAAAGGCTACGACCTGCCCGCGCACGGTGTCGGGATCAATGTTCAGTCCGGCCAACAATGCCTGCAGTTCTTCAGCAGTCAAAGCAGAGCCTACCGAACGGCACTTGATACCGTCCGCAACGCCGTAAAGCGCCTCCCAGTCCATACGATACAGCAAGGACGCCCATTCCACGTTGCCATAAGTGTCCGCGCCGTTCTCGTACCAGCCCTTGAAGCCCGCCGCACCGGGCGGCAACGTTACAGTTTTCGTAAAGCGGGCAGTGACCGCATTGCCCGCATACGCATTGCCGTACTGGTCCTGCTTGATGACGGTACGTGTCAACGTGCCGTCGTTGCTGCTTGCGGCCAGTGCCTCCAGGTTGCCCGTGCCGCCGTCCGCACCATTGGGAACTTCGGTTTCCGGGTCGGCATAGCGGTCATAGCCGGTCAGGTAAATTGTGCAGTTCAGATCATAGTGGCCGTACTGGCCGTCGTGCAGCTCTCCGGGACACCATGGGATAGCGGTTGCGTTGGCAAAGGTCACGGTATAGTCCTTTGTCATGACTTCGTCGCCGTCAGTGGTTTCGACTGTAATGGTAGCGGTGCGCTCATTCGGGGCATAGAACCAATCGTTCGGCTCGCCCTTGTAGAGATTCGCACTTTCATCCAGCACGATGCTGCCGGTGCAATCCTCTGCGGCAATTTTGCCATCGACAACTTGGGTGTAGTCATCCGGCAGGATGCACAGCTCTGACTGGGTGCCCCCATCCGGGAAAATAACAGGAAAAAAGACGGTCACATCGTGTGTGCCGTCTTCGATCCATTCGGGGCGGCTGCCGCCTTCCGCGTGGTCATCACTCCATTCCCATATTCCGTTGTGGTAGTGCCCGCATTCTTCGTTGCCTTGGGCACAGGTGTGCGTTTCGCATCGGTACTCTTTGATGGTCACGGTCTCGCCCTCGCTGCGGTAGCCATTGACGCAGCCGCCATAGCTGATGCAGGAGTAGGGCGCTGACTCCCGCGCGGTAATTTCCATGCCGTAGGCTGTCAGGGCGCGGCAATATTGGGTAAATGGCACGTCGTCTGTAAAAGCCGCAAGCTCCTGTGAACTGGGCCAGTCCTGCTGATAGTAGACCGCGGCCATCGAGATGATCTCTGCAGTGTCATTGTAGATGCCGTTGGCGTAGCTCCATGTGACGCCATGCTGCATATTGTTGCTGCGCTGGCCTGTCAGAGTATCGTAGCCGTAAGGATTCCCATTAGGGTCAACATCATTGCGAAAGGCTCTGCGCAGTTCGTCGGTGGCGGCCTCGTTGCGGTAGGTATTGATGCTTTCGACAAGCTGCTGAATATCCTTCGGTCTGTCGGCACACAGCACGCTGGTCGTTGTAGTACCGCTCATCTGGCCTAGCAGCCCAATAATCAGCAACAATAGAACGATTGCGCCACAAATAAGCGCCGTCCTGCCGATAGAAGCAAGCGCTTTGACAGGATGGGCAAAGAACCGCGCCACTCTGATTACGCTATGACTGGTCTGAAAGCCTGCATTACTGATGATACCCGGCGCACGGTCAGCAAAATCATCCGCACTGGTCGAGAAGGTCTCTGCATAGTGCAGAGCGGTACGTGCACCGGCAGAGCCGATTTGTACCGCAGAGCTTCCCAACTCCATCCGCAGCACGTCGCCGCCTGTGTGTAGGACCTCCTCGGCGGTGCGCGTGCCGTCCTGCACATCCTTGATGCCCTTCACGGCGTAGCTGCCCAGTATGCCGACGTCCTCAGCAGCAGTCCCAAGAAACGTCTCCTGCATAATCAGTTCCGCCGCCGCGCCGTGTACGCCGACATCCTGCGCCGCATCGGTGGCAAAGTCCTCTTGATAGCTGACCAACCCGCTTGCACTCGTGATGCCGTGCGCTGCAGCTGTTGTGCCGCGCATGGCATTGAAGCGGTAGCCGTTTGTCTGCTGATTGCACAGCAGTTCGTAGTAGGCATTGCTGCGGCTGGCCCGGGGCGTGTTGGTTCCGGTGATATATTTCCGGTTGCCTTCGGCGGGAGGTGATAAGCTTTCTGCTACATCATCTCTATCGTCTGAAATACTATTTTTCGTTTCACTTACATAATCGTCATTTGATAGCAGTGATTCGGCTTGCTTTTCAGTATTATCCAGCAGTTCCTCGCCGTTTGATGCTTCATCTACCTGATTGTGCAGGCTTTCCGATAAGTCAGTATCGGTATGGAATAAAGGTTTGTCGCTATAATTTTGCGTGAATAGTTCTGACATGGCAGACTCCGTGAGGTTATTTTTAGAGATGTGCTGGTGTAAGCATAACGCATTAAGACTTTCGATTAGGAGATGTATCCATCAGCCTGAACAGCTCGGTATCCTTCGGAAAATCGTTGTTGAAGGGCACCACCGTCTTAGACACGATCAGCAGTCCGCTGCCGACCTCGGCGTTCTCGATGTACCGCTTTTCCTCATTGGAAATGTGCAGCAGCCTCGCCAGATCGTTGGCATCGTCGGGCGACTGGTTCAGCAGCTTGATGTATCCGCAGTCGGAGAGCATTCGGCGCGCGTCCTCGTTGTCCAGAACCGAGCGCACATGCTGGGTGATAGAGGTCAGAATCGCACCCCACTTGCGGGCGCGGCTGGACAGCTGAAAATAAAAGTCAGTGCAGTCCTTGTTGCCCAACAGCTGCTGGAATTCGTCGGTAAACACCCAGGTACGGCGACCCAACACGCGGTTGCGGGTAATGCGGTTCCAAACCTGATCCAGCACTGTCAGCATGCCGATAGACTGCATCGACTTGCCCAGCTTGACCGTATTAAAGCAGATGCAATGATTTTGCACGTTCACATTGGTCTGGTGGGCAAACAGGTCCATAGAGCCACTTACATATAGCTTCAACGCCGTAAGCAGTGGCTTGACTTCCTCTCCCTGCAGCGCAAGATTTCTATAAAAGTCGTGCAGCGTTGGCATTTCCTCGCGCTTGGGATTTGCCATATAGCGCTGATAGGTCAGCCCGGCGGCTACATCGATAAAGGTACGTTCCTGCGGCGACAATTCAGAGCTGTGCAGAATCAACTGGCAGAAATTCTGCAAGAACTGACTTTTCAGTCGGATGGGGTCCTCATCGTCGCCGTAGTCCTCGGTAATGTCCATGGGATTGATATGGGAGGGGCTGGACGCGGAAATGTCAATCACTACGCCACCCATGGCTGTAACGAGATGCGTGTACTCCTGTTCTGGGTCGATGAGAACAATATCATCATCTGGCCAGCGAAGCATGATATTGGTGACCATCTGCATTACGGAGAAAGACTTGCCGTAGCCCGTCATACCCAGCACCATACCGGCAGGGGCGGGCAGCAGCTTGCGATTGCACAGAATCAAATTCTTACTGCGGGCGTTGATGCCTTCGTACAGCCCGCCCGGCTGGAACAGTTCCTGTGTGGTGAACGGCACATAGATGGCCGTGCTGACGGTTTCCAGCGTGCGCTCCAACCCGAGCCATTTCTTGCCAAGCGGCAGCATACTGTTCATGGCGTTGCGCTGCTCATACAAAATGCTGTCAAAGCGGCAGGTCTGCTGCTGTACGGTGCTGCAAATGCGCCGCACGCGCTCGTCCAACTGCGCATTGGAATCGCCATAGGTGTGAATGAGGATGCAGACTTTGAAGATTTTTTGGTTTTTGGTTGTAATGTCATCCATCATCTGCTCTGTGTGGTGCATTTTGGATTTTAGATCATAGCTCACAGCTATGCTGGCAGGCATATTTCGCTCGCGTGCTTTGGCAATGGCATCGTATTCTTCCTTGTGCATATAGGCAAGCTTTTTCTCAATTTCCTGGACAGCTTCTGCCTGGTCCATAGCGTCAACATGCATTGTGATGACGTGGTCAAAAGGAAGCTCCGATAGCATAGAAAACAAACCGTTCTTCATTTCCGGTGCTATGCCCCGCAGATACATTGTCTTGCCGATTTTATCGCCAAACTGATAGCGGTCACGGTAAACGGCGCGCGAGTCGTCGTGCTCCGGGTGCCAGTTGTAAGAGCTGGGTGAAATAAAATCCTTCGTAGTAAGGTCATCCTCAGCCAGCAGCCAGTCATAGGAAAAGCTCATTTCCTCATTGGGCCGCATGATGCCTTGTAACAGGCTCAGACGCTCAATGCCGGACAAGATGCGTGTACTGCTGCCCATGCGTTTGAAGTGATCGGCAATATCTGCAGCACGGTTCTCCAGCTGCTCTTTCGCCTGCTGGTAATTTTCGGCGTGAAGGCTGAAGGTGACGTACTTTTCACGAATCAGGCCATTTTGACCGCGCAGTGCTTTTTCCGCCACGACTTGGTTCATCTCCTCGGCATAGCGGTCACTGTCATTCCCACGCAGCGGCAGGAAGGTGTCGCGGCGAAACTGCTCCTCGTCCATGCTGCGGGTGACAAGGTTGATTTCCAGATGCAGCGAAGGATCGAAGTAGTTCAAAAACTCGCTGTATTTCGTAAAAATGTTCTTTTGCTCTTCCAACATGGCAATCTGGAAGTTCACATCGGTGAAAGCCATCGTCATCGAGAAAAGTCCCGGCTCAACCTCGCAGATGCCATCCTGCGACATACTCAGGTATTGCAGGCAGTCACTGGCTTTCTGTGGCACTTTGCGTGTGGCAATGCGCTTTTTTGCATGCTTTTCGGCTTTCTTTAACTGCTTTGCGTGCTGCCGCCGTTCTTTGGCGGCTTTCCTTTTTTCTCGTTTTAACGATTTCTCCTGTGCGCGCAAAGACTCCAACACACTCGGCTCGATGGGCAAGTTGGCGTGCTTTTTTGGTAAAAACATAATTTTTCTCCTGACGGGGGCAGACTGCGACCTCGGCGGGGCCGCAGTACCATGCCCAGTAGATTTTTACAAGCTTTTCAAAGGGATACCCGTTATGGCTGATAAAGCCCAGCCCAAGAAAGGGGAGAACTTCTACCATTACGATGTAGGAAACCAGCTGAATATCCAGCTGAAGCCATTGCAGACAAACGAAGCAGGTCGCTATGGCCAGCACGGCAGCGACACCAAAACAGGCCAGCTGACGCAGTGAAAGCCCGAGAAAGAATTTCTCGTGATATTCCGTGATTTCGAGATTGGTTTTTGTTGAGAGCATAGGTGAACTCCTCCATTAAATGGCGCTGGTGATGGCTTTGGTGAATCGTCCGCTCATAAACACGGCCACCAGCAGAATAACGGATTTGCCCAGCATGGCCCAGGCCTGCTCGGTAATGTCACCGCCACTGCCCAAGGAAGCTGTCAGGGCAGGGTAGAAGCCAATGACAAGATAGAGAACGGCTCCTTGCAGCGCCACCGCCATGTAGTTTTTCAGAAAGTTGACAGCAATACCATGCAGTTCCCGATAGCAGAGCGTGGCAATTGGCAGGGAAGCCAGGGCATTATAAACGTACAGCTCAATGAAGCGGGCCGCAACGATGGTATTGATCACAATGTTGACAAGACGCAGCATCCAGCTTACGACCATAAGCTCCATGGCCACAGGCATATTGCCGATGCCGCCCGGCAGTGCGCTGATTGCGTTATCAATGTCCACCTCGGAGTTGACCTGTCCGCTGCCCACATAACCGGCTATGCCGTTTGTCACCGTTGCCGCTACCTCAAACATGGCGTTTAGAATTTCCGTGGAATGCAGTACAGCCCAGCGGCAAAGCGTGATTTTCAGCATGACCAGCGCCACCTGCTGAATCGTAAAAGCTGTGCTGCCGCCGTTTATGGCTATGGTCTGGGTGAAATTGTACAGTTCCAAAACCATAAAAAGTGCCAGAACGGTAAGTGCAATCGGCATGACTACGCCGGAGCTGATAGAATCTGCATAGCCGGCCAGTGTGCTGTTCCAATCGGTCAGACTGCTCAGCAGACCAGAGTTCTGCCCCATAGCATTTACGGTGGCCGAAATACCTGCCAGTTGGCTTCGTATCGTATCCTCAAAAATAGCGCATACCTCCCATCAGCTGACCGTCAGTGTGCCAAAGTAGGTAGCAACGGCAATGATCAGCACGCCGCCTGCAATCGACCATGCACCGCTGCTGATGCCGGGGCCGTTATGGTCCTTCAGGTTCGTGCCCAGTGTCACCGCACCAAACAGCAGCAACAGGCCACCGGCAAAATTGACGACATTTGTGATAAGAGAAGTGATTGTAGATACCATTTCCATGTGATTTTCCTTCTTTCTGTTTATGTGCCAGACTCGTCATCGTCGAGTTCGATGTTGTTGATTTCCTGCACATTTTTCATAAAGGCTGCGAAGCTATTTTCTGCGCGCCTCTCGTAGTCGAAGGGACGATGCCCCTCTTTTTCTACCAATGCGTAATTAGGGTGCTTTTTAAGATCAAACTTGTAAGAGTAAAATGGCACAACACCGGAAATCATCAATAAGCAACGATTTCGCGGCATGGTGCGTATTTCTTCCGGTGTCATCAGATCACGGCTGGCCACCTGATAGTTCTTGGAAAAGGAGCCCTGTGCGCCGAGATTCTCTGTGGTGTTCAGCACCTCGATGGTCCGCTTGCCCAGCTGTTTACCGAAGAACTCCAGTGACTCCGGGTTATTGCCGCCACCCAGCACAAGCTCTGAATCACAGTTTTCCAGAATCGTGCCCCAGTCATCACCGTACTGAGATTTCAGCTGTGCGATTGACTGGTAAATCAGGGTACATCCGATATTTCGGCTGCGGATGGTGCTGATCAGAATCTGGAAGTCCGGAATCATGCCGATGTTCGGAAACTCATCTAAGAGAAACCGCACATGGCGAGGCAGGCAGTGATCCTCACGATTGTCTGCGGTATGCACAAGAATCTGAAAGCATTGCTGGAACATGACCGCTGCCAGGAAGTTATAGGCTGTGGTGGTGTCTGGTGTGACAACGAACAGCGCTACCTTTTTGTCGCTGGCCAGCTCTTCCAGATGAATGGTATCATCTTCGCAGATCTTCATGATGGAAGGAATATTGAACGCACTCATACGCATACCGAGAGATACATCAATACTCTGTGCGGTTTTGTCCGGTGCCATGTGATACAGTCCATATTGGCGCGCTGCGAATGACGCAGGCTTTTCCATAGCCAGGTCTTCGAATATATCGTCCAACTGGCTGCGTCCCTGTGGTCCGTAACGATGTTGCATCAGCACAAAAAGTTCCATCACGCTGTTCATATTGTGCATCTCAGGTGGTTGCTCAAAATACACATAGGCAAGCAGCGCTTCCAGCAGTGAAGTAGAGCCTTCTTCCCATATCGGGTCGGCTGTGTTTTTCTGGCGCGGGTCCTCTTTCATATTTTTGATAAGATTCTTGGCAACAACCACAATGTCATCCGTGTCATGGATATACGCAAACGGATTGTAGTGGTCGGACTTGTCACGGTCCTTCAGGTTGAACACTTTCACATCATAACCTTGCGATAACAGAACATTTCCGTAGGTGTCAAGCAGTTCGCCCTTCGGATCACTGAGTACATAATTGCTGTTAAACTGCAGCAGCTGCGGGCCGGCTATGCTGTAGCTCTTGCCGGAGCCGGACGGGCCGAACACAATGACGTTCTTGTTGCGGTTGTAGTTGTTCTCCGCTGTTACCGGCATCTTCATGGCAAGGCTTAAGGATTCGGTGGCCGTCAGGGGAATGTTCTCACTTGCCTTTTCATTGAGAAATGGCGCAATGTCCGCCGCTGTGCCCCAGCGGGCACTGCCGTACTCCTTCTGCGGCACCAGCCGATGACCGCTGTACTTTATGCAGAAATAAGCAAGACCCGCCAGCAGAATAGCCCCAACACCACAGCCCACAGGAATCGGCGAAGAAGATAGCTGCAAGGGATGCAGTACAATTTTGCTAAGATTTACCGCAGCGGCCAGCCTTTGCGTGACCGTTCCGGTAGCTGATACATAGAGAAGTCCCACCCGGTTGCCCAGCCAAAAGCAGCCCAGACTTGCAGCAAGACAGATCAGAATTTGCTTTGTGCGCTGTTCCTTCATAGCCGCTCACCTCGCTCCTGCGCCGGCGGCGGGCGGTGCTGGTTCAGCTCCTTCGTGCGCTGCATGGCGCGTTCGGACAGCTCCTGCAGCAGGCTGGTGGGCCGCTCCTTGCCGCGCGCTGCAATGCAGTTTTCAATGGCGGTCTGGATGCGGTCCACGTCCTGCCCCTTGAACCACAGGTTCAGCTGCCCGGTGTCCTTGTCCTTGGTAATGGCAAAGTCCACCGAGTATTCCTTGAGCTGCCGCCTGACATAGGGCAGTGTCTTGTCGTTCAGCTCCACCGAAGCGAGAGCCTGCGACTGCCGGTTCAGTGATTGAATTGATTGCTGCCCATACTGCCGCGCTTGCAGCATACTGGCAACCGCCTGCAATATCCCAAAGATGCCCTGCCCGGCAAGCTTGGCTGCGTTGATTTGCACCCGGATGGCCGTTTCTTCTACCATACGGTATCACCTTCGCTTTCTCTGCAATAAAATTTCAACCTCACCACGGCAGCGTAGCGCCGGTGCGTCGGGCGTATGCTTCAATTCTTTTTCTCAACCTGTATTGCTGCAGGCGGTCCGGCAGACTGTATTCCAGTGTGCGGACTTTTACATGGTGCTTCATTGCACACTTGAAAAAGGCATACAGGTACCGCTCCTTGCCGCTGATCTGCCGCATACGGCAGACATACACGCAGTTGACCTTGCCGTCTCTGATACTGCGCAGCATACTCTGATACCCATCGCGCAGCGGGCCGTGCCCTTTATAATCGATGCTGCCGCCGACTACCGTGCAGCCGTCGTCACCGGCCTGCCTGCAGCAGGCATCGTAGCTTGCGCGGGTCGCTGCGCAGTCACCGGGAATACGCGCATACACCCATGCACGGGGAAACTTTTCTTGATTTGGCATTATCTCTCAACCTCCAGCTCTTGGTCATAAAAGCTCAATTGCTCGCCTTCTAAGCGAAACCGCAGGTCCAGCTCGGCAAATGTGAAATTCCGATTGAAACGCTCTGTTGCTTTATTTGGTGTGTCCTGCAATTCCAGCATCAGCTGCCACAAATCAGGATACGCCCGGTACAGATGCCGCAGCTCGGTCATGGACGCATTGGGGCAGAACCAGCACCCGCCGCGGTGGCTGTACTCATATAGCGGCGACAGCAGCCCCTCCTGCCTGCACATGGCAAACGCATCCTGCTCTGTCACACCGTACTTTGCCATAAGGGAAACCTGGTCAGGCTTCAGCCGCTCCAGTCTGATAGGCTCATCCGCTGCAAGACCTAAATAGGAGACCGTACCCGGCGGCAAGCTCCTTTTATAGGCTTCCAGTGGCGGTACTTTGCAATCTCGTTGAATTGCACAGCGCCCCGCCAGCGGAAAAGCGGCAAGCTTTCCCTGTGCATTGCCGCGGCTCACCACATGGTAAAAGCAATCCAGATACGTCTTTTCAGCGTGCAAAACCCTTGTGGGGATGCCGCGCTTTTCAAAGTACGGAATTGCTGTCTCATAGATAAACCGCGCATGCTTAGGCAGTTCGCCGGAAATCTCCTTGCTGAACATGACCTCAGTGTATATGATTTCGTCCAGCGGTTCGCCATGCTGTAGGGCCAGCAGCGCAGTTGCATTGCTGTCTTTGCCGAAGCTTGAACAGATGATATGTTTCATATTACTCACCAATAAAAATAGGGCGGCCCGCGAGAGTCGCCCATACCATGTACGTGTTTCATAGGCTTTTAGTGCTCACTCTCATCCATTTTGGATTTGCGGCGCTTGTATGCAAGAATTCCGAAACCGACGATAGACCCAAATACCGCTGCCGAAAGCAGCACAAAGGGGAACCCATCGCCCGTTTGGGGAATGACCGGCATCGGCGCAGGCGTTGTCGTGGGCGTGCTTGCCGGTGCAGGGGCAGGCGTAGGCGTGCTATTCGGCATCGGCTGCGGCGTATTGCTCGGGGTGTCCTCATGCGGTGTTTCCTCGGGGATGCGTGCATCCTTCATAACGACAGTCTGAAGTTCACCGGTGGGCAGCACGGTAAAGGCAATGCTTTCCGCAAGCTGATAGCCATTGGGGGCGGTGATCTCCGTCAGCGTATAGTCACCGGCAGGCAGCTTTTCAATATAGTGAGGCTTGTCCTCGGAAACCCACTGTGCAACCGTGCTGCCGTCCGTATCCTTGATGACCAGCTCAGCGCCGGGCAGCTCTTTACCCGTGGCAATGTCAACCTTGGAGATTTGTACCCTGGTAATATCATCCCGCATGATCACCGTGGCATCGTCCAGCAGCTCCCATTCCTCCCAGGGGATAAACCAGAGCTTTTTCTTGTCCTTCAGATAGTAGACGTCAGCCTCGTCCAGCTGGTGGCCGTCGGCGTCCGTTTTGCGTTCCAGTCGGAAAACAATGTCATCCGCAACGGCATACCCATCAGCAGGCCGCATTTCCGTCAGCGTGTATTCTTCGTCAAAATGCAGACCCGTCACACGGTGCGGCGTGTCGGTAGATACCCAGGTGTCCACAACGTTGTCCTTCGTATCCTTGATGACCAGCGTCGCACCGGGCAGTTCTTCATCGTTGGTCAAATCGCGCTTACTCACCCACATTTCAGTAGGCTTGTTGGCGCAGGTATTGTCCAGTACCTGCAGAACCTCGCCGTCATAGGTGAAGGTGACATCCATCTCTGCATCGTTGAGATAATAGCCCAGCGGGGCGTGCAGCTCGCGGATAAAGTAATTGCCGCTGTTGGTCGAGGCATCCAACCGGTCACTCTGGCCGTACCACTCGCCGCGGATGGGAACATCGCAGTTGAAATAGGTGTAGCCATCCGCAACGGTCTCGGGACTGGTGGAAATCAAATCACCGGCAGAGAACAGCTTATTACCGTCCACGTCGTAGATGTCATCACGGGTGTACAGGTTGAACACGGCACCGGCCAGATATTTGCCGGTTTCCTGATTGATCTTGTACACACCCACGCGGGCATGCTCACGGTCATTGTAGAAACCAAGCGTCTGCTGCTCAGCCAGTTCCGCAGAGGCTTCCGATGCGCGCACAACATCAAAATGCTGCTCATCATCTCCATTTTTAACGATGCTCTTTGCCATGACTACATCGTTCAGATGGTTGTCCCAGACAAATGTCACATCGTAGCTGTCTGTCGTGCCGACATACCCATAGGGCGGCTTGGTTTCCTCCACATGATAGCTGCCCAGCGGCAGGGTAATACTGACCTCTCCGAGCGTGCCGTCGTGGATGACCGACAGAAAATCATAGGTCGCCTTGGTGCGGGACGGCGCAAACACAGCAGTGTCTGCACTGCCATCACCGGTGGTAACAACCGCTACCACGTCGCCCTTGGCATACCAGAGCGTGCGGCCACCGTTGGCATCCAGCTGGCGGTCCTGCGTGTAGATGTCCTCGGCAGCCGTAATGGTGTATTCCGCACCGGCCAGCGGGCGCAGCGTATAGGCAAAGTCGGAATCGGCCTCGCCGGTCATCCAGGGGTCAATCAAATCGTTGGTTTCAATCTTTCCTGTCAAGGCATTGCCGGTCTTACGGATAGTCAGTTTGCCCAGCGTTTCCTCATTCCAGTAGTCCTCACCAATGACCAGCGTATCCATGCCGTTTTCATTGTCGTCGCCGGTGGCCTTGTAGATGCGGTCCGTGGAAATATCGAAATCGACATAGTAGTTGCCGCTGTCGGCCCATTCGTTGTAGAAGCCGTCCGGGCCGACAGTCTCCACAATGCGGTATTTACCCAGCGGCAGCTTTTCAGGCAGGGTCAGGATACCTTCCTCGTTGGTGTAGAAGGTATCCACGTTCTTGGTCAGATGCCCATTTACCGTGTCCGTCATCGTGACCAGTCTGGGCTTCCCGTTTTCCAGCCGATAGTTGCCGTTGTCATCCAGCCAGTAGATCTGGAAGGCTGTGTTCGGCAGCAGGACCGGTTTGCCGGTTTCCGTATCGAGTTTCGTGATTTTTAAATACACTTCAATCTCCTCATCCAGTACCGTAAATTTCTGATAGGAATCCGATGCTTTCATCACACTGTCCTTCGGCGTAGCCATCGCACCCCAGGGGTTGTTGTCCTGCTCGGGGTCGATGCTGACCAGGAACGGCTCTGCCTGGAACAAATCGTGCGGGGTGGTCGTCTCCACGACCAGATAGGTGCCGTAGGGAAGCCCCTGCACGCGAATGTTGCCGGAATCATTGCTGAAGATTTCGGCCAGCTGATACTCATTGGCACGCCCCGTGGGCTGCCAGCCATCACCCTTGCCGTTCTTGTTGTCGCCCGCCGCAGTCAGCGTCTTGTTGTAGGCGGCAATTTCGTCTGCGTTGACCTCATAGGTCTTGGCAATGGCCTGTGTCTCACCAGAGAAATCCCACTTGGGGTGCTCGTTGTCGTATTCCTTATTGATATAGGCATCCAGAATGCTTTGCAGTGTGTAGCTTCCGGTGCGGGTCTTGTCAAACTGCTCGACCTTGGACAAGTCGGACACAAGATAGAAGGTGAAGCCTGCGCCTTCCAGCTCCAGCCCATTGGACTGCCCACTGGAGGATACGACCTTGCTGATCTCCACGTTGCCCTTGGCGACCTGATCCTGACTTTCGGTCAGGCCGTTATCCTTGTGGATATGGTAGTTGCCGTTGTAGGCGGCTGTGTCATTGGCAAAGGTGGTTTTCTCTACATACCAGCCCTCGTCTGCATAGCTGGGCGTGATGTAGTAGTTGTGCTCATCGCAGAGATACCCGGGCGCATAGGACAGGTAATAGGCATCGTAGGTCCAGGTGCCGTCCAGAGCCTTGCTCTTGGAGATGGTGCTGAATTGGTTCTTGTATACCCAATCTGTATACTGCCCGTTGCTGGCTGCCAGCGCGGCAACCTGCCCGGTAGCTGCCTTGGTGCGGCTATCCACCGTAGGATAGGTGACGGAAACAGCAAGAGCGCCCTCACGCAGCGGAAGTACCGTGCCGGTGGAGCGCTCTACTACATAATATTTACCGAGGTACAGGTTGGAAAAGGTCAGCCAACCGTCCTCGATTTTGGCACTGGCTACGAGATTGTCCTTTTTCAGCACGGGCAGATAATCGCTGATCCACTGCCCGCTATTGTCACGAATCGTAGTGTGCCAGAGGGGATTGCCATTGACATCTACGATTTTGGAATAGTCCACAACGCCGGTCACACCATCAGGGTGGGTAATATCCTCGGCAGCGTACAGGTCGTACACTGCGCCGTCCAGCACGGCATTGCCGTGAGCAGCGTCGCCTGTCACATACCGCTGTGCATCCAAATCAACCTTGGAAATGCTGATTTCGCCCAGCGTGCGGTCATTCTTCATGATGCCGTCCGCCGCCGTGGTGGTGTAGCCGTCCTCATTGGCAGCTTTGCCGCTGGCATCGGTGGTATAGCTCCGGGAGGCATCCTTGGGGGAGTCATAGATGGTGACTGTGGTTTCTACGCCGCCGCTGGTCACCAGCTTTGTGCCGCCCTTATCGCCAGTGGCAATGTCGGCATTGTAGTCACCATTGCCCAGCCACAGGACAGAATTGTTGTTGTCAGCCGTAATTTCCACATAGTAGGCGCGTTTGCCCAGCGGTGTGCCTGCCGAGCCGGGATGGTCAACGTCTGTCCAGTCGCCGAAATACCCCGCGGGGGCCTTCGTCTCCACAAGGATGAACCTGCCCTCATTGCGCTGCGTGTAGTACAGTGTATGGCGCATCGTGTCGTTTGTGGCGTAGGCGGCGTTGTTGATGACGGCATAGGTGCCGTCACCTTGGCGCTGAACGCTGTAGGTGTTGTAGCCGCCCGTGGGCTGGTATTTGTCGGTCACGACGTCCCACTGGTAGATTTCATACCGGGCATCGCCTGCAATCTGGTTGCCGGTCTCGCTGTCGGTCTTTTTGATGTTGATCTGCAGCGACCACTCAGCATTGCGCATCTCGTAGGTATTGTTGGAGTTGGCCGGTACTGTAATGGTCTGGTGACTGCCGTTGCTGCCCCAGTAGGATTCAAAACCGTAGGGGATGGTGACTTCGTCATAACGGAACTGCAAAGATGCAAGCTGCGCCTGCGCGCTGGCAATAGCATTATTTACAGCGCTCTGTGCTTCTGCCTGAATGGCGGCAACCGCAGAATCTCGCTCGCTGTTGGCGGCTGCGTCTGCAGCTTCTTTCGTGGTATAGGGGCCGACGCTGCCACTGCGGCCATCTACGGTCTTGGATACAGTGTAATGCACAGACCAGCTGGCAGATGCTGCACCGCCGTTATTCTGGTAATTGTCGTCGTTGGTGTGGCCGCCTGTAGTGACGGTCTGCACACCGGCAGGGGAAATGCTCCAGCTGCCGCCGTCAATTGTTCCAGACTTTGTGATAGGCTCGATTTCAATGGTCGCACCGTCCACCTTTTCAAGCGTTTTCAGCTGGATCTTATCTGTGGTGATACCATAGGTCAGATCCACAGTGCCGCTGGCGGACTGTGCAGGGGCTTCCCAACTGGCATAATACTCCTGTACGACAGGCTTCGGCTCTTCCGTTTCCTCCTCACTGATTTCAGGGCCAATCAGGGCAACGGTCTGCCAACCGCTGCGCGCAGGGGTATAAATGTAGGTGTAGTAGCCGCGGGGCTTTGCATAGGCAACAGCGCCGTCCAGCAGGGCCTGCGCGGATTCCATATAGATTTTTGCAGCAGTGCTCTCGGGATACTTTTCAATCAGCCACATCTGGGTATCATCATAAATCGTGCGGCAAAAATCCAAAAGAGAGATTCTTTCAGTATCTTCTGCAGAAAAAGCGACGGGCGTATCGGGCAGCAAGTCCATAGAAAGCTGGTCCAGACCGCCCCAGATGCGGTACTGGTTGCCGTAGTGATCACCGGGAATGCACTGATCCGCACTGACTAGAGAAGTGTTCGTATAAGTGTACGGCGGACAGCCTTTGGGCTGGCCGTTGGCACCGTGGGTGCAGCAGTAGGCTTCCTCGCCATTGAACCAGATCAGCCATGTGCCGTTGACCTTCTCGACCTTGGTGATTTTGCCGCTGGTAACGGCAGGCGTGGGGCGCTCGGCGTAGGCGGCAACGTCTGTAGTTTCTGCGAACGGTGCGGCCATGGTGCGGCTGCGGTCAATTACAACGTGCAGCGCTTTCGTCAGCGTGCTGCCATCTGGGGCGGTGTAAACAAGCTGCGCGGAAAAGTCGGCATCTGCCTGTATATACAGCCCCATGACCGCGGCGGATGTTTCGGTATACTCACTATGCACAAGTCTGTTGCGTGTAGCCTCATCGGCGGGGGCACCGTAGAAGTCCAGCACCGTCACTTCGTTGGGAAGTACCACATCCAGACTGCTGCCGTCCGCAGGGTATTCCACCTGTGCCAGAATGGGCGCAACGGCATAGTTGGTACCCTCTAGCAACAGAGCCGTCAACGTCAGGCCGTCGCTGTTCAGGGTGTCTGCACTCAGGTAACTGTCCGCACTTTCTTCCAACAGGTCATTCGGCCAGGCGGAAATGCCGATTTTTGTTTCACCCGTGGCAACGGGCAGCCCCTGGCTGCCCATATAGGAACCAGTCGGCGCATCCGGTAAGTCTGTGTACAAAACAGCGCCGTCGAAGGTGTAGTCGGTGGATGTCTCCACCGGCGTATCCTCGTCGGCGCTTTGGGATGTTGCGGCAGCTTCGCTGCTTTTGGGCGTGCTTTCTTCACCAGGGTCCGGGTCGCTTGCCTCGGCTTGATGGCTGTCATCTGTGACGGCCTCTTTGTCCTGCTCCATGATGAGCGTGCCGTCTGCATCAGCCCTCGGAGCCTCCGCAAACGCCCCAACTGGGAACAGGGAGCAGCAAATCATAGCCGCCATACACAAGGCCGCTACGCGCTGCTTGAGCTTAAATTTGCAATTCATTGAACATACTTCCTTCTGCTGTTAAATTTTATCTATATAAAAAAGTGCCTGCCGAACAAACAGCAGACACTTGAGAGTTTGATTTACCTGTATCGCTCAACCGACCTTTCCCTGAAAGAACTCCAAAAATTCCGGCAGCTCCTGGTCCGGCAGCTCGTTCATGACCTGCATGGCCAGGTATTCTGCGCGGCTCACCTTGGGGGCAAACTTGCGGGAGTAGGTCTTGCCGGTTCTCACGTACCCAACATCGTGGATCAGGTCCTTTTCCGAAAGGCTTTTCAGGATGGTAAAGACAGAACGTGGCTTCCAGGTGCAGTTCTGGGTCGGGATCAAATCGGAAACGATTTGGCTGGCGATTGCAGGCTCCTTGGAATTCCAAAGGTAGGTCATGATCTGCATTTCGGATGTAGTCATCCGATACAGGGAGTTTTGCTTTTTCATATCAATTCTCCAATCACTGAAAGGTTACGGTCCAGTAGGTGTACTGGCCCTCGGCGGTGCTGCAAAACCAGCAGCCCACGCCCATGCTGGTGAAGCTGGGCTCCATAATATTGGCATAGTGGGCAGGGCTGCCCTGCCAGTAGGTGCAAACGCTGCTGGCCGAGCCAATCGGACCTGCGGCGCAGATTTCGCTGCGGGTCGTCATGCCGCTGTGATCGAACGGGCCGCCCGCCACAAAGCTCTCACAGCGTGCATCGGCGGCAGCACTCAGTCCACTGTCCATCGCCAAAGGGGACAGACCAGATGCTGCGCGCATAGCATTGATGTTTTCCTGCACAGCCCAGTAGGCACTGTCCGAGCTGTCGATGCTCCACCACTCCTCACTGCCCGCCGCCAGGTCAAAGGGGACAGCACCGTAACTCATGCTGACCTGTGCAGGCTGACTCTCCGCGGCAACGGGTTCCGTAGTCGGCGCTTCGGTAGGCGCTGCAGTAGGCTCCGGTATGGGAATTTCAGTCGGTGCCGGTGTGGCAGCCGGTTCCGGAGTCTGTGTCGGCGCAGGTGCCGGGCTTTCCGTGGCAAGCGGCGCAGGTGTTTCAACGGCAGTTTCTTCAGTAGCAACGGTAAGTTCTACCAGCCTACTGCTTTCCGGCGTTTGCAAGGTGTTATCGGTCTGCTGTGCGCAGGCGCAGAGTAACACCGTAGCTAAAAGAATGGATAACAGACATTTTTTCATATTATAAATTTCTCCAATCAGTAGTATAAATCATACAGCCTACCAGCAAACTCGAGCAGCTTTCTGCCCAGCCAGAACAGCACCTGCGGCGCGCCGTAAGGGCTGAGTAGGAATGACACGATGGCGGATACTGCCGCCTCTTGGTAGCACTTATCGAATAGCGCCAACAGAGCAGCCAGACCGCCCAGTGCCGCCAAAAACCTGCCGCAAACTCCGCAGATAGCAAACAGCACGATTGCAATCAGGCCCAGTGCAAGAAGTACCAGAATGACAGGTACGAGACTAATGCGGATACCCCAGGTAAGGAACAGATTTTTACGTTGAATGGGCATAATGGCCACCTCCTACCTCTATGATACATGGTCTGCGAAATAATGCAAGGCTGTCGATTTCAGCGTTCCAGTTCGTTTTCCTCTCTAGGCGTTCGCACAGAATCGTCCTCGTTTACGACCTCGGCCTCACCCTCCAAAACCGGGGCATCATTGCCCACATTCAGCAGGGCATCCAGCTCGGCCAGGCGCGCGCTCTTGTCGTTAAGCTCCTGTTCCTGCAGAAAAGGCTGCTGCAGTTCCTCTTTGGCGCTGTCCAACTGGACGCGCAGCTGCTGTAGATTGTTGCGCAGACCGCTGACCTCCTGCGGCAGGGCAGCAACAACGTTTTGCAGGCGGACCATATTGCCGGCAGCGTCGCTGCCCAGTTCTGTGGTATGGGTGGCCTGGCCAACCAGATGTGCCACAAACACCTTGGAAAGCGGCACATAGGCAACCGTGACTTCAAAGCCCGCATAGTGCCCCACCAAAACAGGATGATCGGCCCGCACGGCAGCACCCACCAGCCCGAGCAGTGCCTTACCGGCATCCTCGCGCTTGTCGTAGGACGTGCCGTCCAGCTCAATGCTGAAAACCAGCTTGCCGTCCTTGTCATAGCTCTGACTGTCCTTGGCGGTCTGCATATCCTTCTCAAACGCCTGAATCCGGCATTCGGTGCCGCGGATCTCTCGCAGAAAGATGCCGGTCACGGCGTCCTCCAGTCGGTAGTGCTGGCTGTTGTAGGCGGCCTTCAGCGTGCGAAGCCGCGCAACCTGAATATCAAGGTCCATCTTTTCTTTGATCATCGGGTTTCCGGCAGCCAGCGCCTTTACCTCAGCGTAGGAGAGCGCAGCCTCGTCTAAATCCTCACAGCTTCGGGCAGGGGATTTCGACGTCATGATTTGCGAAATAAACTTCTGTTTGTTTTCGACCAACTGATAGCTGTAGGCGTCAAATGTGGCTTCGGTTATATAAATAAAGATAGAAACCTCTTTGTTCATGTTACCCTGCCGCACCATGCGTCCATTGCGCTGGGCAATATCGGCGGG
>UMKN01014097.1_pt1 | contig 28451 bp, 19 predicted proteins | sample 1966321 | NCBI WGS metagenome assembly UMKN01 (sample SAMEA4836177, study PRJEB28245) | human gut metagenome | biome: gut microbiome; material: fecal sample | place: Denmark | collected 2008
CGCTGTTCTTTGCGCTTATACTTATGGCTATCATACTTCTGCCAAGGGCGAAGCCTTTGGAGATATTCAAGAAAAATCAAAAGGGCGCATGGGTGGTTGTGCTTACAAAGATACCGAATGTGGCAGGTCTGCTTGCGGAGAACGCTGTTATTGCGGTGAGCCTTGCGAGTGCGTCATTTATCCAGCCTATGATACTGTGTTCGCTGTTTGTTATAGCGCTCATAAGAAAAGAGCCTATCACAAAGCTGAGATTTATCGGCAGCGTTATTTGTATGGTGGGCATAATAGGATTTCAAATATGTTAAAAAACAAAACGTCGGACGTTTTCAAATTCGTCCGACGTTTTGTTGTCTGAAAGTTTACAGAAAGAAAGTGAGCGACCAGAGGTCGCCCCAACATTTTGATGTTATGTTTATCTTTCGGTATTGTACATTGCGGCAAACCAGTAATCTTCTTCAAGATAGCTTGTGTCTTTCTTGCCCCATGTAATTTTTATTTTCACAAGACAGCCGTCAATATCCTCTTTTGGAAGCTCCAGCTTTTTGGACTCCTTGGCAAGCACCTTTCCGTCATAGCTGTAGACAGTGTAAAGCACATCACCGAGCCTGTCCCCTGTGACTTCTACGGACATAGGGGTTTTAAGGGTAACATTGCCGTCCTTATCTACATCCGCCTTTACATTAAATGACGGTATAGAGGAGAGCAGATCTTCAAAGCTCTCTTCGGCGGAAAGGCTTTCGCTCTTGCCGTTGCAGTATCGTGTCTTTTCAGTGCCGGGAAGCTCATATTTGCTTCCGTCACAGGTCAGCACAACTGAACCTTTCTCCACCTTCGGGGTTATATTTATCACAAGGGCGCAAGCCAAAAAGATAACGGCGGTAAGCAGACCTACAAGTATTTTCCTTTTCATTATTATCACCAATGCTATTATATCACCTTTGGGAATAATAATCAAGGGCAGTGTTTTAGTCTTTGAGCTTTATCTCACGTTTTATCCTGCCCATTATCACAATGGCGGCGACAGTGCCTACAAGCTCGCCGAATGGAACGGCTGCCCATACTATCTTGCCTGCTGAGGAGGTAAGGGTGAGAAGATAAGCCGTGGGGAGAGGGATAACTAAAAGTCTGATAAGGGAAAGCACAAGGGAAGCTATGCCATGGTCGAGCGCCTGAAAAATTCCCTGATAGGCTATGTTTGCACCTGCAAAAAGATAGCCTAAAGTGATTATCCTTATGGCATAGGTGGCGAATATCTCCGTATCCGCTGACAGTGAGAATACATGGCATATCTGAGAAGCAAAAAGCTGCAAGCCTATAATGCCAAGGAGCATGAGTCCCAACGTGTAGAGCATACCGTATTTTATGCCTGAACGAACTCTTGTTTTGTCCCCTTTGCCGTAGTTGTATGATACAACCGGAATGATAGTGTTGTTCATGCCGAATGACGCAAAGAATACGAACTGCTGTATTTTATAATAGATACCATAGGCTGTTACGGCGGATTGACCTATCCTGTTGAGTATGACATTAAGCCCATAAGTCATGACGGACATAAGAGCCTGTATTATTATGGCAGGAATGCCTATTCTATAAATGTTTGCTATCATTTTGCTCTGAGGTATAAAATATCTCATGCCGCTTGGTATCTCTTTGTTGCACACAAAATGAAGCACGCCGCCTATGACCATTGTGAGTACCTGACCGATGACAGTGGCATATGCCGCACCTTTTACTCCCAGTTCTGGGAAAGGGCCAAGCCCGAAAATCAAAACAGGGTCAAGGACGATGTTGGCTATTGCGCCTACAAGCTGAGCAATGGTGGAATGGATAGTTTTGCCTGTCGCCTGCAAAAGCTTTTCAAATATCATTGAACCTACTGCACCGAATGACAACACACAGCATATGCCTAGATATTCGCCCCCAAGCTTTAAAGCAAGACTATCATGGGTCTGTGTTTTCAAAAATGCGTCAGTGCCGAAAAATCCGAACAGCATGAACACGATGTAGGTGCAAAGACCTATGAAAATGGCATTGCCTGCTATTTTGCCTGCACGCTCAAAATTCTTTTCTCCAAGGCTTCTGGAGAGCAAGGCGTTTATTCCAACGCCTGTGCCTACGCCTACAGCGATTATCAAAAGCTGGACAGGGTATGCAAGGGTGAGGGCGTTTACGGCATATTCGCCCATGTGCTCAACTGTATCATCTGTTATCCTGCTTACGAAATAGCTGTCAACGATATTGTAAAACGCCTGAACTATCATTGAAATTATCATAGGCAGACCCATGCTCAGCATGAGTTTCGGCATGGGTATAACGCCCATCTTGTTTTCTTTCAGAACTTCTTCGCTCATATTTTATTACCTCCCGTTTTTTGCGCATAAAAAAACAGCACAAGTCCGAATACAATCGGACTTACGCTGTCGCTGCTCATTGTTATAATTATTATACCATATATTTTTTCATATGTCCAAGGACTTTTTATACAAAAGTCAGGTCTCAAAGACCCACTTTTTTGATGATATGAAGCGTTGCAAATGTACAATAAAATATATAAAAAACTATTGACAAAATCAAAAATATAGGTTATAATAACCTCATAGTAAAAGAGAGTAGCTGGCGGAGAGATCCGTTTATGTTTGCGTCAATACGTTCCGATGAGGGACCGCTGCATATCTAAACGGCGAGACTTTTATTGATTAAATTGCCATAGGCGCAGTTTACCCAATAAACGTCTTGCCGATTTTTTATGCGTTTATTTTTCTGAGCCTATGAGAAAAGGAGGCTTTGAAGGGTATATCGGCAGCGACTACAGGAAAAAATAAAAAAAGGTGGTATTTTATGAAGCAGTATCAGAAAAAGCTTGACCAGCTTTACACTGAGTTTTCATCAGGTGAAAATGGTCTTTCAACTGAGCAGGCAGTGAAAAACTGCGAAAAGTTCGGACGAAATGTTATCACGGAGGGCAAGAAAAAGTCCATTCCAGTGATTTTTTTAGAGCAGTATAAGGACTTTCTTGTGCTTATACTCATTATTGCTGCGATAGTTTCAGCTTTCATGAAAGATGTTGAGAGCTGTGCAGTAATTCTCGTTGTTATCACAATGAACGCTATTTTGGGTACAGTTCAGACCGTCAAGGCTGAAAAGTCACTGACGAACCTTAAAAAGCTTTCTGCACCGACGGCTAAGGCGTTGCGAAACGGCGAAAAGGTAATTATCCCCTCTGAGGAGATCGCAGTGGGCGACATTCTTCTTATCGAAGCAGGCGACCAGATATGTGCAGACGGCAGGCTGATAGAATGCGCGTCTGTTCAGGTGAACGAGTCTGCGCTCACAGGCGAGAGCGTTAATATCGACAAGGATATGAGCGATATAGAGGGCGAAAAGCCTCTTGCTGAGCGTGCTAACATGGTTTATTCAGGCTCTTTTGTCACATACGGCAGAGGAAAAATGCTTGTCACTGAGGTGGGTATGGACACTGAGGTGGGCAAGATAGCTTCGCTTATCCAAAACGCATCAGAGAGAAAAACGCCTCTCCAGAACACGCTTGACGAGTTCGGCAAAAAGCTTTCCATTGCTATACTTATTGTCTGTGCAGTGGTTTTCGGACTTAGTGTGCTTCGTGGCGGCAAGCTTATGGATTCGTTCATGTTCGCTATCGCACTTGCTGTTGCGGCTATCCCTGAGGCTCTCAGCTCTATCGTTACCATCGTGCTTTCTTTTGGCACGCAGAAAATGTCAAAGGAAAACGCTATCATAAGAAAACTTCAAGCTGTTGAGGGCTTGGGCAGCGTTTCTGTAATATGCTCTGACAAGACCGGTACTCTTACTCAGAACAAGATGACAGTCAGAAAAATAATGGTAGACGGCAGGATAATCGACACTGACGCTGTTGATCTTGATGATGAAAAGGTCAAGACTATGACAAGAGCCATGATCCTTTGCAACGATTCAAGCTGTAAGGACGGTGTTGAGATAGGCGACCCTACTGAAACGGCTCTTATCAATTTTGGCACAAAGCTTGGTATCGACACTGACAAGGTGAGGGAAGATCTCCCTAGAATTTCTGAGATACCATTTGATTCAGACAGAAAGCTTATGTCAACTCTGCACGTTATCGACGGCGAAAAGGTGCTATATGTAAAGGGTGCGGCTGACGTTCTTATAAACAGGATAACTTCAAGCGACGAGGAAAAGGCTGTTATAACCCAGCGTGTGGCAGAGCTTTCGGAAAAAGGTCTGCGTATACTTGCATTTGCAGAGAAAAAATTCGACAAGGATACCGTATGTCCAGAGGACGAGGACGGATTGGAGTTCGTCGGTCTTATTGCTATGATGGATCCTCCGAGAGAGGAATCAAAGGCGGCTGTTGCGGAATGCCGCAAGGCTGGCATAAAGCCAGTCATGATAACAGGCGACCATATCGTTACGGCTTCGGCTATTGCCCGTGAGATAGGTATTCTTGACGACAACTCAAAGGCTGTTGAGGGTCACGAGCTTGACGCTTATTCAGACGAAGAGCTTGTTGACTTTGTAAAGGACAAGGCTGTTTACGCTCGTGTTACACCTGAGCATAAAATAAGGATCGTAAAGGCTTGGCAGGCAAACGGCTGTATAGTTTCCATGACAGGCGACGGAGTGAACGACGCACCTGCGTTAAAGCAGGCTGATGTGGGCGTTGCAATGGGCATCACAGGTACGGAAGTATCGAAGGACGCTGCCTCAATGGTGCTTGCAGACGATAACTTCGCAACTATAGTCAAGGCGATAAGAAACGGAAGAAACATTTACGAGAACATTAAAAAGGCTATACTCTTCCTGCTTTCGGGCAACTTTGCGGCAATTCTTGTGGTGCTTTTCAACTCACTGCTTGGACTTCCTGTTCCGTTTGCGGCAATACATTTGCTGTTTATTAATCTGCTCACAGACTCGCTTCCTGCTATCGGTTTGGGTCTTGAACCTCACTCCGAAGAGGTCATGAAACGCAAGCCGAGAAACGCAAATGAATCTATACTCACACGTCCTTTCCTGGGCGAGATAGCATTGTATGGCGTAGTTATAGCGATAGCAGTAGCTTCGGCTTTCCTTATGGGAAACAAGACAAGCGCAGCTCTTGGTATGACGATGGCATTCGCAGTGCTTTGCTCTGCAAGATTGTTCCACGGATTCTCCTGCAAGAAAAAAGGTCCTGTTATCTTCTCAAAGGACTTTTTCAACAACAAGTTCGGTCTTATGGCGTTCGGTCTTGGAATGGTATTTTTAAACTCCGTTCTGCTCGTTCCACAACTCAAGGGACTTTTCAAGATAGCAGACATGACAGGTATGCAGTTTGCATGGATATACATTCTAAGCTTTGGCTCTATGCTCGTTATCCAGCTTATAAAGGCGATATTCTTTACAAAGTCTGAAAAGTAAGGCTGTAGAGTTATCTTATAAAAGTTTCAAGGTGGGCGACCTTAGGTCGCACCTACGCAATAAAAATAACCGCTCTTCGTGATGTCACGGGGAGCGGTTTTGTTTTACATATCTTCGCAAGGCAGCCAAATGCCGTCCTTTTTATGAAGTATCCTCTGATTTTCAGATCCTCTGAATTTCAGTGAGATGTTTTTCTTTTCAAGGACGAACTCGCCGTCAACGAGGTAGTCGATAAGGCTAAGCATTTCGTCTGTGTACTGTGTTCTGTATGGGGATTTTGAGCCTGCAAGCAGGTCAGTTTCAAGGGTACAGCCTGTGTAGCACCACACGTCCTTGTCGGGAAGTTCAGTTTTCACACGGCGGAGGAGCTTTGTAAGCTCAGGCTGGTTCTCAGGCTCCATAGGCTCGCCGCCAAGGAGCGTAAGTCCTTTTATATAGCCCTTTGAGAGGGCGTCAATTATCTCGTCTGCGGTGGTATCTGTGAAAGGCTTGCCGTAGTCAAAGTTCCAAGTGTCAGGCTGAAAACAGCCCTTGCAGTGGTGTCTGCAACCTGATACGAACAGCGTGACCCTCACCCCTGAGCCATTGGCGATGTCGGTTTTTTTTATCTCACAATAATTCATTTGCCGCTCCTTTCGTATATACAACGCAGGGCAATACGATTTTGTATTGCCCCGATAGTTATATGCTGTTTGTTATTTTATGTCAGGAATAATGTTCATTATTTTCGGATTTTGCCGTTTTGAGTTTTTGAGTTTTCCTTGCTATAATGTTCATTTTTTTGACGAGTTTTGATTTTTGAACTTTTGAGTTTTAACGGCTATAATGTTCAAAAATTTTCGATTTTGCTAGAAAAAATTTTTGGGTTTTTTGGTTAATTGTAATTTTACAGGGTTTTTTTGACGAATCACAAATGCAAAACTCTCTCCTTTATCTCCTGAGTCCTGCCCTGATTCCAGAACTGCGTGCCGATGTAGCCGCAGGTGCGCCTTGCAACGTTCAGAGTGTTCTGATCTCTGTTGCCGCAGTTCGGACACTCCCATACAAGCTTGCCGTCATCTTCTACTATCTTTATCTCACCGTCAAAACCGCACTTCTGACAGTAGTCGCTCTTTGTGTTAAGCTCTGCATACATGATGTTGTCGTAAATATGCTGCATAACTGCAAGAACAGCCTCTATGTTGTTCTGCATATTCGGCACTTCCACATAGCTGATAGCTCCTCCTGGTGAGAGAGCCTGGAACTGAGACTCGAATGTGAGCTTGTCAAATGCGTCGATGTTCTCGGTAACATGGATATGATAGCTGTTTGTGATGTAGTTTCTGTCTGTTACACCCTCGATAACACCGAAACGCTTCTGCAAACATCTTGCAAATTTGTATGTTGTGGACTCCAATGGCGTGCCGTAAAGGCTGAAATCTATGTTTGTTTCTGCTCTCCACTTTGCGCAGGCGTCATTAAGGTGCTGCATAACTTCAAGTGCAAAAGGCGTTGCTGAAGGGTCTGTGTGTGACTTGCCTGTCATGTATCTTACGCATTCGCAAAGACCTGCATAGCCAAGTGATATGGTGGAATATCCGCCGAACAGGAGCTTGTCGATTGTTTCACCCTTTTTAAGCCTTGCCAGTGCACCGTTCTGCCAAAGAATAGGCGCAACGTCTGACGGAGTGCCTTTAAGTCTTTCGTGACGGAGCATCAGCGCACGTCTGCAAAGCTCAAGTCTTTCATCAAATATCTTCCAGAACTTATCCATATCCTTATATGACGAGCAGGCAACGTCCACAAGGTTTATTGTAACAACGCCCTGATTGAATCTGCCGTAATATTTAGGCTTGCCGTTTTCGTCAAGATATGTTGTAAGGAAGCTTCTGCAGCCCATGCAAGGGTAGCACTGACCATTGCCATTCTTGTCTACTTTAAGCTCCTTCATTTTCTTTTCGCTTATATAGTCAGGAACCATTCTCTTTGCGGTACACTTTGCAGCAAGCTTTGTAAGCTCCCAATATTTTGAGCCTTCTCTTATGTTGTCCTCTTCAAGGACATATATTAGCTTAGGGAACGCAGGGGTGATATAAACGCCCTTTTCGTTCTTTACGCCTTGGATACGCTGTCTGAGCATTTCCTCTATGATAGCCGCAAGGTCATCTCTTGTCTGCCCCTCAGGGACTTCGTCAAGGTACATGAAAACAGTAACGAAAGGTGCTTGACCATTTGTTGTCATAAGAGTGATGACCTGATACTGTATCATCTGAACGCCCTGAACTATCTCAGCCTTTACTCTCATTTCGGCTACCTTATTTATAGTATCCTCGTCGGCAGGGATATTAAGCTCTGCGAACTCCTTTTTTACCTCACGGCGGTATTTATCACGGGATATCTGAACGAACGGAGCAAGGTGGGAAAGTGTGATACTCTGTCCGCCATACTGTGAAGAAGCTATCTGAGCGATAGATTGTGTAGCGATATTGCAGGCTGTAGAGAAGCTGTGTGGCTTTTCTATCATGACTTCGCTTATGACAGTGCCGTTCTGGAGCATATCCTCAAGATTGACAAGACAGCAGTTGTGCATATGCTGAGCGAAATAATCGGCGTCGTGGAAATGTATCAGACCTTTTTCGTGAGCTTCAACTATATCGTCAGGAAGCAAAAATCTTCTTGTGATATCCTTGCTCACTTCACCTGCCATATAATCCCTCTGAACTGAATTGACAGTAGGGTTCTTATTGGAATTTTCCTGCTTGACTTCCTCGTTCTCAAAGTTAAGAAGAGAAAGTATCTGCTTGTCAGTAGTATTAGCCTGTCTGACGATAGAACGCTCATAGCGGTAGGTGATATAATGCTTTGCCACTGTATACTTGCCATGGCGCATGATATCGGCTTCCACCCAGTCCTGAATAGTTTCAACGTCCATAGCCCTATTCATTTCAGAGCATTTGTCCTCTATATTCTGTGCTATCTCTCCTATTTCTCCCTCAGAGAGCCTATCCTTTTCCTCCACAGTGATATTAGCTTTCGCAACGGCATTTTCTATCTTTTCCTTATCGAACGTATTCTCAGCGCCGCTTCTTTTTATTATCTTCACCTATACTCTTCCTTTCATTTTATCCTGCTCAACCACTATATATTGTGGTTGACTTCTTTTATTACAACATAATATTGAACATTTACTATTATACCACAATCAGAATATAAGTCAAGGGCATAGAATGATAAATAATCTACAAAAATTCCGGTTAAAAACAGAGCAGTTTGCCGAAAAAGTATTACAAATGATTACAAACACTTGATTGACAAAAAGTGTGAAAAACAATGGCATTTAAAGGGTGGATAAAGGTGTGAAGCTACAAGAAACGATGTGAACATTCTGTAAAATAAGTGGAGAAATTCAATTAACTTGTTGACAAGGGTGCTTGCATATGATATAATATTAGAGTTGAATGCGCCAGTAGCTCAGCTGGATAGAGTGACTGGCTACGAACCAGTAGGTCGGGGGTTCGAGTCCCTTCTGGCGCACCAATCATTTTTGATACTCACAAAGGAAAATCCACAGGATATAAAAATGTGGACTTTCCTCAGCAAGTATCTTTAAGTATCCTTGCTGAGCATATATGAAAGCTTGTAGTAACAAGCTAGGATATGTTTTGTGACATTTGTTTCGTTTCGCTCTTAGACCTTGTCAAGGCAGCTGCACATTGTGGAGCTTGGGCGAATCATCTGATGTTAATCCATAGTGGCGTCGGCACATAGGCTTGCAGTTAGCTTAACTGTTACTGGCTGGCTCGTGTTCATGTTCTGAAATGTTAAGGATGCCTGATCGGCGTGATTGAACAGTAACGAACGTCATGGCTCAAAGCGACTTAAAGACAACTCAATGTCTTGTTGTGCTTGTGTTTCACATCAGTTGACCTCATCTCAATCTTATTTGAGGACTTACGATATTCGATTTTCAAGCTGCATTTTGATGAGTTGAATCAGCAGCTAAAAGCAAAAAGAGCTTTCCAGATGTTTGACATCGTGAAAAGCCCTTGACAATCTATTTCCAACGTGCTATAATAGAGCACGAGGATAGCATTCTCTGAAAGCTCCACAGTTGCTGTAACATCTGTGCTGCTGGGCTTATAATCTCCGCCAAGAGTTTATAAGCCTTAGAGGGTGCAATTTTTTATGCCCTCTAAATTTCCTCTGTATATTAATTATACCACCATTTTGTCAATTTGTCAATACTTTTGCGGAAATTAATGGTGGGGAATATATCTTTTATATATAAATGCAAAATGACCCCTAGTGTGTCACCGTGACACACTAGGGGTATTTTCGTTATAATAATTCCACGATCCATTCAAGCCAACTTCTAATTGTTGAAGCCCTACGATAATATGTTTCGTCACTTTTCACTTTATATAGGTTACACTGTTTCATTATTGCAACAATTTCATGCTTGTTGATTTCTCCCTGACTAAACCATAAATTAAGAGTTTCTGAAAAAACCTTATGTGATAATATAGCTTCACAAAAAGCTAATTGCCTTTGTTTGTAGCTGAGTTTTAAAATGTTTTTTCCTTTTGACGTTAAGAAAAATGTAATGCTATCATTCCTTTGCTTGTCAACTAACCCAAGATAGCGAGCAGCGTCGGTATAATAATTTGTTTGCCTTTCGTCAAATGCGTAATTAATTGTAATATTATCTTTTGTCATAGGGTGTTCGTTTAATAATTCGCATAGATTTATTACTCGTTCAAAACTGTCTGCTTGTGGAAATGATATTTCAGGCTCATCAATTATCGGTACACTGTCAAGTAATTGATTGATTTCCTCAGATGTAATAGTCATATCTTCCTCCACAGAATAATTTTTCTGCTTGACAAGTGTCAGTGAACTATATTCCATTGGATCAGAAAATTGATATTCATATAAATGAAATATGCCATTGGAATACACAAGGAAAATTGGTTTGACATCTTTGTTTACACGATCTTTCCACGTCCTGAAAGGGTAGTAGAGCTGTCTTACAAGAAAATCTTTCGACAAATCTCGCTTTGCCTCAATTAGTGCAAGCTTTTGTAATCCCTCATATCCTGCATCTATCTCTATTTGAGAATTATGTACTTCAATGTTTCTTTTGTCATTGCATAGAACATCTTTGATCTCAAAATTGAAGTTACCAGATCCCATTCTGCCACTTACAGTTGGAACAAGTTGCTCATCTTCTAGAAAGTCTGCTATTATGCCCGACACATAAGCACAATTTAAAGCAACTGCTTCACTGGTGATAGAGTCTACATCTAAACTTTGAATGTAGTATGGTAAGCTTATTCTTGTTACTTCGGGTGACATAGGCTCGAATTTATGATACGCATCAAAATGAGAAATGATATAATCACCACGAGTAATAGGAAGTATGGAGAGCTTATTTTGTTTGAATAATTTAGGCAAATTGATAATGTGATCAAATTTTGCCATTAACCGTGGCTCACGAAACTCTTTAATTTGTGTAGCAGATATTTGAAAACACCCTTCTTGTTCTATTTGATGTAGAATATCGTATTTTTCAAATAATAAATGCCATGCTGCGTCATTCCTGGTTTCATGTTCAAGTTTATCTGTGTCATTCATAGTTTGTTATTATTACCTCATCAACATCTCCACGTTTGCTTGCAACTGAGTTGATTGCCCTTTTGGCTTGTACAGTTGTTATATGATAATCAGAATATTGTTCTCTTATAAATTCAGTTGAAGAATTTGACAACATGAATTTTACACCACGTTCATTAAGCATATCACAGCACTCACGAAGTTTAATCTGCTGTTCTCTGCTAAAACCGCCTTTTGAATAACCAGTAAAGCTAGAGGTATCTGATATTGGATCATATGGCGGATCAAGATATACGAACGTTCCTCTCCGTACTTGTTCAAGTGATAATGCAAAATCGTTTGAACTGAATGTTATCTCAGCAGAGTTAAAATAATTACTTACGGCTTTCAAAACAGGAGCATTAACGATATTTGGATTTTTGTATTTTCCAAAAGGACTATTAAATTCTCCTGCATTGTTTACACGATATAAACCATTATAACAAGTTTTATTGAGAAAAATAACCCTTGCCGCTTTTTCGATGTCACTAAGCCTATCGTATTTTGATTTATCACGATCAATATTACGAAGCTCATAGTAGAAACTTTCCTCATTCGGATAGGTTTCAAGTATTTCGATAAGAGCGTCAACATCATCTCTTATAACAGTATATACATGAATGAGATCGATGTTAATGTCGTTGACTATTGCTTTTTTAGGCTGCAGATCAAACAAAACAGCACCGCCACCAACAAAAGGCTCACAATACGAGGTTATCCTTTTAGGTAGCATGAGCTTTATAGAGGGCAACAGCTGCCTTTTTCCTCCCACCCATTTGAGAACAGGAGAAACAAGTTTATTTTTGGACATTAAAATCACTCCGTTTTTGTGTCACTAGACAGTGTGTCATTGTGACACACCAAGGATTTTTATTTTATACAAATTCAATTTTAAGTTTTTTATCCATAGCAGCGGCAAGCCTTTGAAGTGTTTTTATAGACGGGTTTGCATTTCCATTTTCAATTTTGCTTATATCACCTTGTGCAATACCTGAAAGGTGGGCAAGTTGCTGCTGAGTTATACCTTTCTTTTTACGGACGTCAATTAACGCTTGAACTACTGCAAATTCAGGCTCTATAGAATTGTATTCTGCCTTAAGCTCAGGAACAGTTAGTTGTGCATTAAGAAAATCATTGAAATTTGTCATATTATTCTTCTTTCGATATTGAATATATCCTATAATTATCATATCACATTGTACGTGTTTTGTCAACACGTATTAAAACCAAGACACTTATCTAATGTGTCACGGTGACACATTGACATCTTTCATATACTCATCGATCGTTTCAGCGACTTTCAGCTTTTCACGATATGTAAGGTGCGTGTATATATCGCTGGTGACAGCTATGCTGCTGTGACCGAGCCAGACCGACACGGACTTTAGCTCAATGCCGTGCTGAACCAACAGTGACGCACAGGTATGACGAAGATCGTGGAAACGGCAGCGGAAATTCATTTCTGCCATTATCCTGCCGAAACCAACAGACAGATCGTCGGGCTTGACGATCAGCCCCATATCGTCAACGCATATGTATTTAAGATATTCTCGTGAATACTTGTCACGATGAGCCGTGTAATTATCGCACTGCCTGCGCCTAAGTTCCTTGAGGTATTTGAGCACGCCTGAGGGAAGAGGCAAGGTTCTGCGGCTTGCTCTGGTTTTTGGAACGTCTGAAAACACCAAAGTTATCTTGTGATCTTTAATGCATTTGACTACAGTATGCTGTATGCACATGGTCTGCGTTTCAAAGTTTATGTCTGACCAACGCAGTCCCAGAACCTCGCTGCGTCTGAGTCCCATAGTTCCTGATAGAAACACAGGCGTGTAGAGGTCAGTATTTTTGACCTTGTTAAGAATTATCTCAAATTGATCTGTACTTATGAAATTTCCACAGTAACGGTCAGTGCAGGGAAGCTCCGCAAGCAAGGCTGCATTGTGGTCTGTCAAACCGTTCTTGACCGCATAGCTAAGTGCCATTTTGATGTTTGAGTGATGTTTTCGTATCGTTAAGCCGGATAGACCGGCGTTGTATTTGACTAGATAATATTCCTCAAGCATACCGGGCGTGAGCTGTGAAAGCATTGTATTCTTGCTGCGAAAGTATGGCACGATGTGCACATACACCTGTGAACGATATGCCTCATAGGTGTTGATTTTTACCGCCATCTTTCGGCTTTTGAGCCATTGCTCGATCAGATCTGCAAATAGAATGTCATTTGCCTTTTTCTCAGAAATCTCGTCCTTGAGCTGCTGATTTTCCGCAGCAAGCTTTACCACAAGCCTTTCAAGCTCTTCCTTTTCGCTGATTAATTCTTCAATAGTTGTCATAATGATCCCCTTTGTTTTTAGAATATATAATATATTACAACAAAAGCAGAGATTTTTACAGCAGCAAAGCAATATCTGTCTGAAAAAGAAGGCGAAATTTGATAAAAAGCGTGCATATTCTAAAAAAAATAATTCAAGTATAGATACAGAAACATCAAATATCTGTTTTCAGACAGATAATCAAGAATGGGTCAGTTATAGACAGTTCATTTTACCCACTACCCCTTTTTAAGAAAAAAATCTCCGAAAGCCGCATTTTTTTCTTAAAACCTATTGACAAATCCGATTTTTTGTTATACAATGAACTTGTGTTTTTAATGGGTGTGTTCATTGTAAAGCAATGAATGCTCTGCCTCCTGCTTGAGCGGCGGGGGGCTTTTTTTATTCTGCTGTGAGGAACATATATGCAGACAGTATATGTGTTGTCTGTAAAATCACCTACACGAGTTCTGATTTTCTTCTTACGAATGAATTTGCCTTTTACAAGCTTTTCTATCGTCTTGAGAACGTCCTGACGGCTCATGCCAAGAAGCTTAGATAGATCATTATAGCTTTGGAAAAAACTCTTGTGCGAGCTGTCAGCCAGCTTACAGCACACTGCATAAACTCTGAATTCATTTCCATTCAATCTGCTCATAAGCTTTTTATCCATGGTGAAATATTTAGAAGCTGTAGATACGGCATCAATAGTGTATGTATATGTTCCGAGCTTGCCGGGTGTAGTCATTTGACGTTTCTGTGATTTTATGAAACCGCATTTGCTGAGAGAACGGACTGTACGCTTTACCGTTGACAACGAACAACCGCATAGTGACATAAGGGTTGACTGCTTGACTGTGATCTCATAGCCAAGCAGATTTCTTTTTGTGTTGCTGTGAATAAGACTGTAAAATACACAGGCAAGCTTCAAGTCGGCTGCCTGTGTAAAGCGTGTAACAAAGCTGTTAGGTATTCGCATTTTTCAATTCCTCATTATTAATGTATTGTTCCAGTGCCGCCCATTCATCGGCAACAAAATTGCTGCGTATATCAGGACGTTTCTGTATTTTCTTTATGTAGCCCCTTGCAGCGGCATAGTTCTGATCTGAAAGAAATCCTCCAAGCTCGCTGCCTACAAGTCCGTTGATCTTATATAGCAGGGCGGTGATATCGACATACGGACCATCGTCCGGGTATTCTCCTGGGAAATAGAGCTCGTCCTGATCGGTGTAATCATCTTCTTCGTCTGAGCCGCTTGTTCCATATGCCTCTGCAAAGATCTTTCGTGCCTCGTTTGCACGAAACTCATTGAGCTTTTGTACCTGTTGCTGATATTCTATGACTTGCCGTTGAGCCGCACCGGCATTTTTCTCAAGTTCAAGTGCAGCCTTATACATACTTTCGGACACAGTGCTGCCGTCTGACTTTATTTGGTCTATCTTGCCTAGCTGCATATAGTAGTCATTCATAGCACGTTCAGCAGTCTTTTTGAGGCTGTCTAATCTGTATTGATAACCTATTACGCCCAGACTGTCCCAAAGCTCGTCATATGGATACATTGCTGCGGAAAGGTCAATGTTGCGAGATTTTATCGGCAGCTCGTCTATAGGTATGCGTGGCATTTTGTTAGGTAGCAGATGATATGGCGTAATATTGGTCTTTATTGGTTCACATCGCATTTTTTTGACAATAGCAGTGCCGAACGGCAGCTTTGAGAGCTGTGTTGTATCGAGCAGCGCCTTGCTGTCAACTCGTTCACCTTGGTGATCTAAAAATCCATACAGGCTTCCGCTGAAGGTCAAATAGTTTACTGTTTCATTTCCTATCATTTCAGAAAATGCTTTGTTTGTATTACCATTAAGAGATAATATGTATATCTGAATGTTACAGCCGCCTTTGATGCCTTCTTCTTCTTTTTCATATTTCTTAAGCTGTCCGTAGTCCTGAAGAAATAGATTGAAAAGAATGTTAGCTCCGGGTGAGGCATTCATCTTACTGCTGAGGTCAGGCAGCTTAGTCATTTGTCCAAATTCGTCATACATATACTCTATTTTCCTTGGCAGCTTTCCTCCCGGATACTTTCTTGCCTGTTTTGCGAGGTACAAAAATGACTGATCTGCGAACATCGAGGCGATAACGTATCGTGATTTTTCCTCATATGGAACGAGCATATATATTATGCAAGGCTGATCTTCATTGATAAGGTCAGCAAAGTTTATTTCATTTTTAGATGTCAGCTTTTGAACGCCCATATCCGTCATGAATATCTCAAGGTCTGCGGAGAGAACAGTGTATATTGAAGAACGTGTATCACCCTGGGAGAACTTTGACGTAGAGTAAGATGTTCTTGCAAGACAGCCCACCGGCAGTGCGTTGAAAAGTTCATCAAGTGCGTTGACTTCTTTCTTGTTACCGCTTTCGTCCTCGATAACAGTATTGTAAACTCCAAATTCGGTAAAGAATGTTGTGATACTGAACATATTAACGCAGGACATATCATTTTTCTCGTAGCCTTTATCTAAGAAATAGTATATAAGGGCACTGAGCAGCGACCTTGCGGAGTCTGTCCATATAGCCTCGCTCTGGGTATCGTCTGTAAGGGAGTGAGCGAATGAGCTGACGAGCTTTGAAGTCTGCGACAAGTCATTGTTGCCGTGTTTAGCTGTGAGGTACTCGTCAATAATAAGCTGAAGAGGGTTCCAACAGTCCGAACGGTCAGTATCGATAAGGTTAAGAGTAACTATCTTGTAGCCGTTTCTGGCAAATTCCTTATAGGTCAGTTCAAGCAGCTCGCCTTTCATATCATTAACGATAACAGAGGGCTTTTCTTTTGCATTCGCCATAAGCCTCAGGCTTGGCAGCACGTAGCATTCACCCTTGCCGGAACGTGGAGCACCTACGGTCATTGTGTTGTATGTGCCCGGTTCGATGTAGTAGACGCCGTTGCTTTCTCCTATGAGCATTCCTGCCTTTTCTGCTGAAGTGATGTTATCCATAGGCACTGCCAGAAAATGATCTAACAGTTCGTTGTCCTCCATAAACTTGTTGTCACCCTTAACGTTCTTGCTGTCATTTTTCATTCGGTAGAGTGTATGCAGTTTTACCGTTATTCCCAGACCAACTATAAGAGAAAGAATTATCTCAAAAATGAACATCATAAATCCGGGTGGAACAATGATATTCCACGGCATAAAGTGCGTTCTTGAATAATCTGCACTGCCATTGACGGCGCTTATACTTCTCAATGACTTTATAATATAGATGAAAATGCTGTTAATGATAATGTAGACTACCGATGTTGCAATGGCAAACTGCTTTACTCTGATGTTTCTGCGGTCTTTGTCTTTTTCAATAGGTGTTTTGTTTACTGCATTAAGAACACGCATAGCCTGATCATAGATCCAGCCGAACACACATAGTATTTTTGCTATAGCAGCATTGAGTATACGTTTTATTTTGTCTATATACATATAATTTCCTCCTGTCAAACGCTGCGGCTTTTTTCCTTGGCTTTCGCCATTTCCTGCTCGATCTCAAATTCTCGCATAAGACGTGCTGTCTTTGCCTCCTCTGATTTTAATGCTTTACGCAGCATATTTGATGATTTATGAAGAAGTGTCCTCTGAGCCTGCATACAGCCTGCCAGTCTGAATTCAAATGGTATATCTGTTTTTTTGCCGCTTATTATCTTTTTAGCAATGTCATTGCCTGAGCGTGCTGACTTTCTCAGCCATTGAAATGCAGCCTTGTTCTGACCGTCACGGAGCAGCATTAATCCGTATGCGAGCTGACCGCTGTCATTGCCGTTTAAAGCACATCTGCGGAAGCAATCCTCAGCCATTTTGTGCTTGTTTTCAGACAGATACACTTTGCCAAGTATATACTGGGCATTTGGATCGTTGTATTCAAACGCAGAACGCTTAAGGTATTCTTTAGCTTTTGTATTATTGAATGAGCTATAATATTTGCCCAGAGTGTATATCGCAGGCTCAAAGTCTTTATCTGCGGCTGATGAAAGATAGCGTATCCCTTTTGAAACTTCTGTTGTTTTTTTGCTGTCAAGAAGAATTTTTCCTGCAGCATACATTCCAGGTATGCTATCTTTGTCAGCGGCATTCGTGAAATACTGCAATGCTTTTCGTCTGTTATTTTCAGACAGATACAGCTTGCCGAGGCGATAAGCTGCTATACCCATAGTATCGTCTTTGTGATCGGCAGCTTGAAGAAGGTATTTCTCAGCCTGTGTATTATCGTTAAATTGCTCTTGATACAGTTTTCCGAGAGTGTATGCTGCATAGTAATTATCTTTTGCTGCTGAACGTTCTAAGTATGATGCCGCCTTGTCATATCTCTCTTGTGAAAGATACAGCTTGCCAAGACTATATTCACACAATCCTGTTTTATCCTGTGCGTTTTCAGCACCCTTTATCAGAATTTTTTCAGCCTTTTGAAGATCTTTTTTGCTGTCGCTCTGATAGAGCTTACCGAGCATATATTGTGCTTTATAGTTATTGGAGTCCGCCGAGAGCAGCAGATATTTTTCAGCACATTCAAGGTCTATATCCGTTCCATTGCCATTCAGATACATCATACCTATCTTGTAGCTGATATTATCGTCATGGTTTTTAGTGAATACTTTCTCTAAACCTTTTAAAGCTTCAGCGTAAAAATTATGCGCACTTGATAGGTCTTTTTCTACTCCTTGTCCCAGTTCATAAGCTTGTCCTACGGCATAACTTGCGAACGGCATTCCGCCTTTGCTGCTTAGTGAGCGCATATAATAGTCAAATGCTTTGGCATAGTCTGTTTCAACACCAGAGCCGTATTTGTATATGTTTCCAAGAGCATTATAAGCATATTTGTTTTCAGACAGCTTATAATGCTCTATGGCTGAGTTATAGTCTTGAGTAACGCCAAGCCCATATTCATACATTTTACCTATGCGATAGTTGAGATAGGACTTTGTCCAATTATCACGTTTGTCATCACTCATGCTTACTATGGACAGCAGCTTGTGAAAATCTTCAAAGGCTTTGCTGTAATATTGCTGACTTAGTGTATCGCCGTCATTGGATTTTAGCATTTGGCTGTCATAAAGCTTGCCTATGTCATATGTTGCGATAATATTTCCGCTTTTGCTTTCTATTGAGAGTATTTCAAAAGCTTTTTCGGGGTCTTTCTTTATGACTGCTGATTTGTTCTGTTCATTTCCGTACATATAGTCGAGGGCAAGCTTATAGTTCTTGCTCCAATCTATGCGTAGATGTTCCACTGCCTGATCGCTTTTATCATTTTCAGACAGATACGCTTCGGGCTCTTGCGGAAAAATATCCGTGCTGTAGTCAGGAGCATTTGGTTCATACAACTCATCATAATTTCTTGAAGATAGGTACATTTCCAAATCATCAGGGATATCTTCTAAAGAGTCATAAGTCATAGCATCCTCTAAATCATCTTTTTTATTTTCAGACAGATACACTTTTGATTTCTGCGAGGAAATACTGTTGTTGTAGTCAGGCTCATTTTTCTCAGAAAAGCCTTCGCTTTCTTTTTCAGACAGATACGTTTTCGTTTTTGGAAAGTAAGAAGTATTATCAAGAGCTATATGGGATTGCAGATCCTCAGGTGGTTCAAAATTGACATTCTTTGTGTTGTAGTATTCACGGCAGATAGAAAGAAATGAGTTTCCTACTCTGGAGTAAAACCCTGACGGATCGTGAAGCTGATGTTCTTTATACTCAGCCCACCTTGAATTTTGTCCGTATCTGTTTCGGAACATTGCTTGTGTGCTGTCGAGCTTATGAAGATATGTGTCAAACATTATTTGTAATGTTTGATTTTCTGATATGACAGACCTGATACAACTGTCAATCTCGTTTTTTGTCACATCATTTTGTTTGGCATACCACCACTGCTTGCCGCTGTTTTTTAGGTCATCAGGAAGCTTGTCGATAAGTGCGTTTATTTTTTGAATACTGCTTGCAAACTCGGACTTGATATGAGGTGCAAGCACGTTTCTTTGAAATTCAGTAAGGTTAGCAGCGGCGGCACTTTTGTCAATGAAGTGCGTCATTTCAGTTTTCAAAGCGTTGAAAGCTTTCTGCTCGATATCGTCTTGACCTTTGTTTTTGTATGTAATGCGTCTATCCTCAAGTCGGTGATATTCAAGAAGCTGATAATGGATATGTACATTACCTGTATTGACGTGAATGCTGCCGACCCAGTAGCAGTTACTTGCATCCAGCTTTTCTGATTTGTCTATCATTTTGTTAATGCCTTTTCGTGCAGCGTCCACAAGTGCTTGTCTGTCTAGCTGATTCCCTACAATGAAACCATTTTTTCGCAGATATGCATTATCAAATGATATAACACCTGCATACTTAGGGCAGCCCTCTGAACGGCTTGCTCGTTCCTGCTGCCGTATCTTATCCAGATCAGCGGCGGTCAAATTATCTTTAGTGCTTGTAAACGCTCCATAGGATCGTTCTTTTTTTATATCCTTCGCCTGACTCTTTTCGTTTGGTATGAACTCCGAATATACATATTCCATTTCATCAGCGTGCTTGCTGGGCTCGAACGCCTCTGGACGCAGCATATAACTGAGAAAGTCAAACAGCACAGTGCCGCCGTCACCGCTTATACGCCAGTTGTACACGAATTTGCATTTATGAAATATATTTGGGGTCATTCAGCGTCATTCTCCTCATTGCCTTGATCCTGCAGTGCCGAAACACCTTTGTCGAGTGATCGCCGGTGCACAAGTTGCTGATAATTTTCAGCAGACTTATTAAGCACATCGTGGGGCTTGCTGTCTGTCAGTCGCTTGTCTGCCGACTGGTATTCCTGCACCTCGTAAAAATGCAGGAGTGTGTTGATTCCGTCACGCTCCTGATATATCATGCTCTCGCTTTCTCGTGCGATCATCAGCAGCTTATCTACATTTGCTGCGATCTCTCTCAGCTGTGTATCATCGGCGGTTTTATCGTGGTCACTATTGTATGCGTCATTTATCAATGCCGTCACGCAGCCGCTCGTTGTTGTAATTCCTCGCAAGCGTTGTATCTCTTGCAGTTTTTGAAAATTTTCCTCTGTAAGTGTAATTAATTTTTTTACAGGCATTTTTATCAGTCCTTTTCTGATTTTGAATTTAATTTCTATTACTCTAAGTTAAAATCGGTTGCTCAAGAGCATAAAGGCGTGACCCCCACGCCGTTTGTAAACCTCGGTAAAACCGAGGTTTAAAGTGTGCTGCCATGACCCCCATGCAACTTATAAGTATATCTTTTTGATATACGTTTTTTGGTAGACATTTCAATTATATATCCTTTTTATATCCGCTTTTTTGCTTGATATATCTTTTGGATATATTAAATATCCCTTATTATGTAAAAGTATATCTAAAGTATATACTTTTACTGCTGTAACAATTTGTATATATTTCTATTGCGTAAACAAAACAGCCCTGTTTATGAATTATCTTTGTCTGAAATTTCGAGTATCCGCAAAATTTCATCATTTGTAATTGAGTTTTCTTCAGAATTTTTAAGCGTTTCTGTAAGCAGATTTTCGATTTTTTCTGTTGTTTTCATCATTTTTTGTGCTGCAATATACACATTATTTATCGTTGTTTTTGCTCCCTCAGATAAGCGTTCAAGCTCGCTGTTTACAAGCGAGCGAACGATAGCAGGAAGTATGTTTATAACAAAATCGTCATTGCATTTGACATAGTCAGAAATGATTTTATTATAAAGGGTGTTTTGCGAAACAGCCTCTTGTTTGGCTATTTTGTCTATCTCGCTTATGACCTGTGGAGAGATATTTCTTATTTTTATATCCATTTTTAATTATTCCCCTCGTAAATTCTGTTGTAATAATCATCTTCATCACCATATTTTTTTACTATCTCTTTGCTGTTTGTTTTGCAAACAGCAGGCAGTATTTTCTGAATAGTAAAAAGGAAAAAGCCCTGCTCAGGTGTATCCTTATTCAGCTCGAACAATATCGGCTTTCTGCCCTCACGTTTAATACAGACAGCCGTATAACTTTTATCTGCAAAATGTATTTCTTCTATTTCACTATATGCAAAGGTGTGTGTGCTTTTTTTGTCTTTATAGTAAGCAAGCTGCAGTTCATTTTCTGTAGCTTTTATGTGCAAAAGATGCTTAGGATACCGCACAAAAATCTTGCCTGTTATCATTGCGATAAACACAAAAAGTGCTGTCAGAAAATAAAAAATCAGTTCTGCTTTTGCAAAAAATGCAGATAAAAAATACATTGTCAATGCACAAAAAGATGATATCATCACGGCATATTTAAGCTTCGTTAGCTGCTTTTTTAACACCTGAAATTCTTCATCTAATGAACTGTTTTCTTCTCGTACCGGGTATTCAAAAAGAATATTCTCCAACGTTTTCACCTCACTTGTTCTGTGACGAAATGGTTATATCACTGCTGCATATCTTCACTGATTTGTCCGTAAAGGTCCTCAGTTCTCCCTTTACAACTACTACACAGCCTTTGTGCAAATGATTTTTTGCAAAGGAGATCGTGCTTGCCTCGTTGGCATATACAGTGAAAACATCATTAAATCCTTGCTCTCCTTTTTTGACTTTTCTCGGTACGGCTATAAGAAATTCTATTGCATAGGCATTGATGATTTTTACTTCTGAAACCAAGAATCCTATGATTCTTATTTTATTTGACGAGTTGTTAAATAGCATTTTTATTACCTCTTTTCTATTCCTTGACGGTCACCATACAGCTTGCCTGCAAGCCCTTATCTTCTGTTACTGCGGATATGATAGCTTTGCCTTTTGCAACTGCTGTGACCCTTCCATTACTGTCGACTGTTGCTATGTCTGGACGGTTGCTTTCCCATTTTACGTTTTTATTTACGGCGTTATCGGGTTTGACTTCTGCACGAAGCTGAGTGTGCTCGCCTATCTTGATCTGAACGTCATTGTACTCAAATTCTGTTGTGAGTTTTATGGAATATACCCTTGCCTGTGTTGTGGTGGTTTCAGCTTGTGCAGGCTCATTATGTGTTGCTGCTGTGGTTTGCGGTGGTGCATATGCAGGCTCTTTATGTGTCGTGCCGGTGGTCTGCGGCGGCGCATATGCAGGCTCATTGCAATCCCTTGTTTCGGCAGGCTGCGTGTTCATTTCTGCTGTTGCAGGCTGTCGTTTCTCCGTGGTAGTCCTGCTCGTTTGAGATGCTTCGGCAGCCTTTTCACTCAGATCATGTGTGGTTGGTGCTGTAGCTTGTGTTGTCACTGCTACAGCTTGTTGGCTCGTGATTTTAGATGTTTCAGAGTTGTATAAACTGCTTGTTGTGTTCGCATTTGAGCTTTCCTCAGAGTACCCCGGAACTATTTTCACGGCGTGGGTCTGCATATCTTTTCTGTCTATAGTTACTCTAAGTGTGATAGTTTTCCCTTTTTCGGTGTGCGCCGGTATCTTCTCACCAAACTCGTCATATGCGTCATCATATTTTGTGTCAGGCATAGAAGTTTTAATAACCACACGCATTATTTTGAAATTCGACGGCGGATTTTTTACTGTGATCTTTCTTGAATAATCGTCATACTTATTGCCTGCTGTGAACTTATGATCTGTAAGGTCGTCGTCAAAATTTACAGCCGTAACCTCAGGATATGTAGCTCCAGTGTCAGACCCTGAAAGGCGGCACTTTATGACAAATTCGCATACATTGTCGTAATACGCTGCGTCTGTCACCTTGATATTATAGCCGTTAAGTGACATTGTTTTGTTATAGCCGTTGCTTTTGCTTTTGTATGTAAGTGAGGCTATCCAACTGTTGGATGTGAGAAACAAAACAGCCAGAACAGCAGTAACAATAGTGAATATCTTATATATCTTACTGCTCGCTTTTGGACTTACTACTTTCATTTTGTCGCCTCCGTTCCAGCTGCCTGAAGAAGTTCTTTTATAATATTATCAACCATTTGAATGATCACAGTGTCGATATATTGGCTTATGTGCTGTTCGATTTTTAGGTAAGAATATGTTTCTGCAAGAAAGCATTTTCTGAAATAATCAGCGTCCATTTTTCTCAGCATAAGACCGTATTCCTGCTTAGTGTGCTCATTATAATAATGAGAAAAGCAGTTGTGTATGATCTCGATCCTGTCCTGAGCATTGCCCATATACAATAGCTGTCTTGCTCCGACTATTCTTCTGCAATGGAGCTTATCTCTGTCCGAGTCCAACGACAAAAGCATTTGTCCCGGTTCAAATGCTGTGCTTTCTCTGAGCTCTGCATATGAAAAACGAGGAAAGGCTTGATGAAGAATTTCAATGCTTTCCGGCGATTGTTTGAGTATCATTTTGTACTGGACAAGTGAGAAAATAACCTTGATTGAGCCAGCTGCCGCAAGATTTCCGTCTGGGATAAAGTCAAGTATCGACTGCGTTGCGAACCATAGCCCTGCAAAATATTTTCGTGTACGGCGACATAGTTTTTCTATAAACTCCGTTACCTGAGGGTATTTTACGGAAATGAAACGGTGTGCTTCATCAATAAGGCACACAACGTTTCGCATATCCCATGGATTGATAACGTTTTGATTATATCCTATGTTTTTGCATATGGTAGCCCACATTATAGTGAGTATGTTGAACAACTGTGCGTTATAAACATTGTCAGCCATTTCACTGATGCTCTTAACATCGAAGATGATAAGATCGTTGCTTTTTACATCAATGTTCGTTACTCCGTCAAACATACCGGCGTATGCACCCTTGCCACAAAGCTGCTTTATGTATACTTGTATATTACAGTATGCGTCATATTTTCTTTTAGGCAGTGAATCCGTTTGTGACAGCTTTTCAGTGACTTTGTTGTTCACATCGGTAAAGCAGGGAAACTTATCAGGCTCAAAAAGTGTTATATCTGTTTCGGGGAAAATGCCCTTGTCAGATAGACATTCTGTCACAAGATCCATGAAGATTTCCATAGTATACATATCTATTTCAGGTATATACATAGACATAAATGTGCGTATTCGTGACATCTCTGTGGCAAAATTCTCTCTTGCCTCGTCCTCAGGTGAGATTTCATCATCAACTCTTGCATCGACTACCTTGCATATTTGAAGGGGATTTATTTTTGAGCTGCTGTTGATTTTTATTGTCTGTCCGCCGTAAACTTTAGCCATAGGCTGATATTCACTTTCGATATCGAGTACCATTACTTTATTGCCCAAAAGCAGCTGATCCTCAAGCATTGATTTGAAAGTAACTGATTTTCCGCCGCCCTTCAGACCAAACGCAAGCAGATCGAATGAGTTACGGGTCTTTGTCCTTTTAAACGTGTTTAGAATATTCAAACCGCCTGTTTCCGTGAATCCAAAGAAAAGTCCTGTATCATCGATATGTGACTGATAATAGAAAGGAAACTGCCTTGACAGTGTATCAAAGACAGGAAACGGTGTCTGAATAGTGTTGCTTTTATCATCGATAACAGAAAGAAACTCATGCTGTGTGGTATTTGTCGGTATATACGCAGACAGACCACTGAGCTGCAGCTCATGGATTAGCTCTTTTGAACGCTTGCTCAAGGAGCTAAGTGAGGCGTCTTTCAGAATGTACCTGAGCGTAACATAATATATCTGCTCATTGCCGTTTTTTATGTTCTGATAAATGATCTCAAGCTTTTGATACTCGGTATTTGTATCTATCTTATCGGCAGCATCTTGAATAATTCCTCCTCGTGACTCTAACTCACGCAGGGATGCACTTATCTCATCTATGACTTTATCCTTTTCAGATATGCTTATATCCCATACTATGGTATCATCAGATTGTATTACCATTTGAGCCAGCTTGAGGTCATCGATTTCCGCTGCATAATCATAAACAACTATCGTCTGTGCATATACATCATTTACTTTGTAGTAATTAGGTCGAAAAGTTATCTTCTCAGGTAAAATAATCTCATTCAGGCTGCCTTTTTCAGATAGCTGCTGATTTTCTGTATTCAGACAGATAAGCTTGTTAAGCGTGACGATTATTTCATCATCGGAACACCACGATACGTCTATATCTCGCATATGGCTGATAAAACGTTGTGCACCGTTATAGATTTTCTTCTCGTCATCGGAGTATATGAAAAGATACGCCATTCTGTCAAAATGGCTGCTCTCAAAGCTGTCAAACAGCTCGTACTGTTCATTGAGCAGATATTCGGAATATCTGTTTATGCTCTGCTGACTTTTGTATTTTATAAAAGCTTTTTGATTAGCAAGATATGGCGTTTTTGATGTGAAAACATACTTGTGACCTGTGCCTATGGATAATGTTGCTTTCGCAAAATTATTGAAAACAGTGTTGCGGTCATAGTCATTAAGGTCAAATATATCCATTCCCGATACTGCAAGCACGCCCATTTTGAGCGGCTTGCCTTTTACTTTCAGCTCGACTATTCCGTTATGTATGCTTTCAAATGACAGACGTGACATTATGCTTGACGGATCATCTTTCAGCTTTTTGGTCTTTTTTTCTCTCGCAAAGCCTTTGGAAGTTTCGATTTTACTTTTCAATGTCGATGACTTCTTTTTCATTATTTTGTTCTCCTTCCTTGTGCTTATGCAGCGTTTTATTTGTCATAAGATAGCTGAGCCACTCAAGCCAAGCCTCTGCAAAGCATTTGCAGGGGTCAGAGGGGCTTTTGCCGCTCATAATAATAAACACTGCGCCACAGAATATGATAAAAGGAATGCCAAGCTTAGAGCTGACCAACATTCCCGATAACTGCGAGGCTACCAAAAGAGTAACTATAAAGCCAACTATTTTGGTAAGGTTTATGTGTCTAAATATACGCTGCTCCGTTTTAGTTTTTTTCGGTACTACTCCCATAGCTTAGTTTTCTCCTTCCTTATTGAAGCCGCTGCCGCTGTTATTATTCGGCTCACTGCTGTTGCTGCTGTTTGTCGGTTTTGGAGCGTCAGAGCTGCTGCCGCCGTTTCCTGCACTGGCGTTATTGCTGCTTGCAGGATTTGGAATATTAAAACCGCTGCCGCTCTTGCTTGCGGCATTGTTGCTATTTTCACCTGATGGTGTTGGGGCGTCAAAGCCACTGCCACGGGCAGGCTGAGATGTGCCGTTATTATTGCTGTTATTGTTGCTGTTTCCATTGTTGTTATCGGCTCTTGCGTCAGTTCCATTTGTGCCGTCTTTGCCTGCTGCGCCTTGCGCACCTCTGTCGCCTTTAGCTCCATTCATGCCGTTAGTGCCATTTAAGCCGTCCTTTCCGTCAGCACCCTTTGAAGCGCTGCCTGCGCCGCCTGATGAAAAGCCCTCTCCTACAGACTCTTTTACGTTATTGGCAATGTTGTCTTTTGCATTTGAGAATGTATCTTTTATTGAGCTTGGATTTGTTGCTGCATAAGCTGCCTTTGCTCCTGCGTCAGTGTGTCCGAAAGCACCTCCGACCGCTCCTGCAACAGTACCTGCCGACGCACCGCCTATGGCTTTTCCTATCTTTCCGGGTACAGTTGAGCCTCCTTGTACGCCACCGTAAATTCCTCCTGCAAAGCCTTTGGCTGCACCAACAGCACTGCTTGCGGTATGCTTTGCAACACTTCCAGCACCGTGGATAACTGTGCTGCCTGCACGAGCAAGTCCCATTGTGGCATAACTGCCCATTTGCATTGATTGATTTATTGCCATCATTGTGGCTGCACCTGATTTAACTCCTGCGTCAATGCCAAACAGCTTTGTCAACACCTCTGGACCGTCTATAACAAACTTTGCGCCTGCTATTATAACTATGAGCATTACCGCAAAATTGCTGCCGTATTCCGACCCTTTTATGCCCCATATAACGGCTATGTATATTCTTAAAAGAATTACAACTATCATAAGAATTATGTTTGAAAGCAGCATATTCTGGATAGCTTTTTTAGCCCTGCCTGAGCCGTTAAGGTCTGTTGCTATGATAAAGGGTGTAATGAGCTGTGCAAACATTATTTCAAATAGCGTAGTTGCTATTTTTATTCCGCTGAAAATAAGGCAGATAGCCACTGCAAGCATAAGCACAAAGGTTGACCAGAAGTCGATATGATAATAATATAAACAGTCAACCGTGTAGCCGCTGGTTATATTTCTGCGTATGATCTGCTCTACCGAATTAAGATCATCATAATCTTCCTCGTCAAAAAGAGGAAAAGATTGATATTCTGCATTTACTGGTTCTGCATCTTTGGCGGTATTTGTATTTGCCGCTATGTTAAGCTCCCTTATAACATCATCTTTGATAATGTCAAGTGCTTCCTCAACAGTATGTGCGTTTGCTCCTACCTCCTGCGTTTTGCCTGCGGCAGCTACAGCAGGGTGGTTTGCTATAAGGTCACGAAGATATGTATTATAGTTAATGACATTTGTTATCCTGCTGCCGTCTGGATAATGCAGATCTCCAAGTGTAGCACCATAAGGACAAGCGTCACCAATAGAAGCTGACAAAAATGTTTCATAATCTTTTTCAGACAGAACGCTTCCGTATATTGAGCCTGATGTGCTGTATACAGAACAGTATACCTGCATATTTGCACCATAATCTGCACTGAGTATAAGCTCTCCATTTGCATTCTTTAGAACATTATATTCATTTTCAAGTCCTAAAAGGGACATCATATTCTCTGTGGTTAGACTATTGTACTTTTTCTGCTTAGGATATACGTCATGTATATCTGTAAGATAACGGGTAGTCCAAGATTTGCTATCGTCAGGCTCAATTCCACCTGTTATCTGAATGTCCTTTACATTTCCTGAACTGCCCACAGTATCGAGGTAAGTCATCATCTTCTTATTATCAACGCTGTTTTCAACGTCATATATTCCCGACGCCAGAAGATCCTTGCCCAATGTTCCGACAGTGACTGTGCCGTCTTTGTCGACCGTTGTTTGTTCAGATTGATCATTGATCTTTATGTTCTGTGCTGTTGTTATACCCTTGCTGCGAAGTGAGTTGCAAGAAGATATGAATGCCGGAAAAGCCACAAGCAGTATAGTTGCAACCAAAATACTCATCAGAAAATCAGACACCTTGATCTTATTTCTGAATATCACGAGAGCACA